>MDTG01110936.1_pt1 | contig 38751 bp, 35 predicted proteins | sample 811421 | NCBI WGS metagenome assembly MDTG01 (sample SAMN05326645, study PRJNA326480) | marine metagenome | isolation source: seawater | place: Pacific Ocean: South East | collected 2011 | reverse complement strand
GGGAGCGCCGCTCCCGACGCGCTCGCCACACCTCAAACCATGGACTATGAAAGGGCTAGACTCTCGAAATGAATGAGGGACGCGAGGGTCTCAGGTCAAGTCGACGCTTCCCATGGTTCGGCCGTTGGCATGATATCCTGTTCCCAAACTGTATGCCGTTCGTCCATTTTCCCAGTAGGCCGTGCCGAGACTCCAAGCGGTTCTACCATTTGGCCAATATGCCGTACCCAGGCTCCATGCGGTTCTCCCATTCGGGTGGTAAGCTGTCCCAAGACTCCATGCAGTTCTCCCATTCGGGTGATATGCAGTTCCAAGATTCCACATTGAGCGACCGTTTGCGTGGTAACTAGTCATAGTCATCTCCTTCGGCTCCGAACTTTCCAACGGAGACAGATAAGAGCTCAACCTAAGCGATTCTCGAATTCGGCCAAATGCCGAATTGTCGGAGTATGGAATGATCGGGTTTTGTGACGCAGATGAATTATTATCGAATAGTGCCTGCAACACCGAACAAGCCTAGTGCATTGTGGGTTTGAGCTAGAGAGCTTTGCTTGTTGAGTGGCGAAGCGTGACCGTTTCTCAAATCCGTTTCTATCCGGAAAAGGTCTCGCCTTGAGCGCGCAAGCAAGTGTATGTGAACTTCTGATAATCCGAGTCGAAGCGCTCTTTCAATAAGGCCCGCTTCTTCGTGTTCACCCCATCGCCGCGCCAAGTCTGTAGTTTGTCCGATATAGAGGGCAGATGCTTGACCTTGCCAATCGCGTCGGACCAACACGTAGTTGGCATGCTGGTAAAACATTATTTCCCGCGCGGATTTAATGACAGAGTGAGGATACCACTCGCCAGAAGTGCCTTGCCACTGATGTAAGTCAGACATGGGCAATTCCTCCTTGCAGGAATCAAACCATACCACATCGCATTTTAGAACAAAACGGGAAAATACAGATCAATTCTTCCCGAACTTCCGGTCCCGTCCTGCCAGCAGTTTCAGGCGCAGGGCGTTCAGGCGGATGAAGCCTTCGGCGTCTTTCTGGTCGTAGGCGCCGTGGTCGTCTTCGAAGGTGACGATATCTTCCCGGTACAGAGAATAGGGGCTGGAGCGGCCGATCAAATAGGCCTGGCCCTTGTAGAGCTTGAGTTTCACTTCGCCGGAGACATAGCGCTGCGAATGGTCGATGGCGGCCTGCAGCATTTCGCGCTCCGGGCTCCACCAGAAGCCGTTATAGATGAGCTCTGCATATTTCGGCATCAGCTCGTCTTTCAGGTGAGCGGCGCCGCGGTCGAGCGTGGCCTGTTCGATGCCGCGGTGGGCGACCAGCAGGATCGTGCCGCCGGGCGTCTCATAGATGCCGCGGGACTTCATGCCCACGAAACGGTTTTCCAGAAGGTCCAGCCGGCCGATGCCGTGCTTCTTACCGTATGCGTTGAGGGCGGTCAGCAGCGTCGCCGGGCTCATCTCCTCGCCATTGATCGAACAGGCATCGCCGCGCTCGAACCCGATGGTGATGATCTCCGGCTCGTCCGGGGCGTCTTCCGGGGCAATCGTGCGCATATGGACGAATTCCGGTGCGGGCTCGGCCGGGTCTTCCAGCACTTTGCCTTCAGAGGAGGAGTGCAGCAGGTTCGCATCGACCGAGAAGGGGGCCTCGCCGCGCTTGTCCTTGGCGATCTCGATGCCGTGGGATTCGGCGAATTTCAGCAGGTCCGTCCGGGATTTGAAATCCCAGTCGCGCCACGGGGCGATGACCTTGATGTCCGGGTTCAGGCCGTAATAGCCGAGCTCGAAGCGGACCTGGTCGTTGCCCTTGCCGGTGGCGCCATGGCAAACGGCGTCGGCGCCGACCATGTCGGCAATCTCGATCTGGCGCTTGGCAATCAGCGGCCGGGCGATGGAGGTGCCGAGCAGGTAGACGCCCTCATAGACGGCATTGGCGCGGAACATCGGGAAGACGTAATCGCGCACGAAATCCTCGCGCACATCCTCGATAAAGATGTTTTCCGGCTTCACGCCGGCGGCGAGCGCCTTTTCGCGGGCCGGGCCCAGTTCTTCGCCCTGGCCGAGGTCTGCGGTGAATGTCACAACTTCTGCGCCGAACTCGGTTTGCAGCCATTTCAGGATGATCGAGGTGTCGAGACCCCCGGAATAGGCAAGAACGACCTTTTTCGGGGCGGATTTCGGCGTGGACATGGAGAATTTTTCCCTGAGCGCTGCAGCTTGAGGCTGTTGCATTAAGGCGACGGCGGGGCGCTGACAAGCGGGGAGCCGCTATCGAGTTGCTTTCGATGGGCCATGGTTTTCGTTACATTAATCGTTTACCGTAACTAAGAGGGCAGGTTAATCGTCTGCAGCGTGGGGTTAAGGTCATGATCGACAGCCAGAACGACAGCAGAAAGGCCAGCGGTAACGCTGCTGAGCCGGGCTCTTTTCGGGCCCGTCTGATGGCGCGCCAGGCCGCGCGGCCGCAGTCCACCCTCGCCATCGATTCCGGCATCTTCTACCGGCCGGGCGCCTCCAGCACGCCGGAGAGCCGCCGCGCCGCCGATGCCGTGCGCGACGAGGCCCGCCGCCGCCGCGCGGAAGCCGAAACTGCCGCAAAGGCTGAAGCCGCTGCGCAGGCCGAGGCCGAGCGCATCCGTGCCGCATCCGCCGTCGAAGTGCCTGCACCGGAGGTTCAGACCCCGCCGAGCGATGAGGAACTCGTCTCGGTGATCGAGGACATCGCCGCCCGCAAGGAAGAAGAGCGCCGCGCGCCCGCGCCCGCGATCATCTCCTCCACCGCGGTCGCCGAGGCCCGCCCGGACGAACGCCCTCAGGTCGCCGAACGGGAAGACCACGAAGACATCTCGACCCGTATGGGAGACGTCTCGCAGCTCGCCTTTGCCGGGCTTGCCGTGCTGGGCCTTGCCGGTCTCTCGGTGCTCGCCGCGCAGAATGCCCTGAAGAACAAGGACAAGGCGGCTGAGCCTGTCACCGGCACGCAGGAAACCGGGTCGCTCGCGCCTGCGCTGAAGCCGGGCGGGGCCTCCGCCGTCGCGCTTGCCAGCGTTGCGGAACCGGAAGCGCCGAAAGCCTGGTTCAACTATCAGGGCGTCGCCGACATGCTGGCCGAGCGCAAGGCCGCGATGGAGGCCGAAGCGAAGGTCGCCCAGGAAGCGGCCGAGCAGGACGCCCGCCTGCGTGCTGCCAAGGCCATCGCCGATGCCGAAGCCGCGCGCGTGGCTGAGGAAGAAGCTGCTCTGGCAGCGGCTGCCGAACAGGCCCGCCTCGCCGAGGAAGCCGAACGCCAGCGCCTGGCCGAGGCGGAAGCCTCCCGCGTGGCGCAGGTTGAAGCCGACCGGCTCGCCCGCCTCGAAGCGCAGCGTCAGGCCGCCGCCGAGGCCGAAGCGCAGCGCGTTGCAGAGCTTGAAGCCAAACGCCTCGCCGAAGCCGAGGCCGAGACCCAGCGCCTTGCCGATCTCGACGCCCAGCGCCTCGCCAAACTGCGCGCCGATCGCGAAGCCGCTGAAGCCGCCGCGCGTCAGGAAGCCTTTGAACTCGCCAAGTCGCAGGAGGCCGAGCGCCTTCGCCTCGCGGCCCTCAAGGCGCAGGCAGAGGCTGATGCCGCCGAAGCGCGCCGCCTCGAACAGATTGCTGCGAAGGCTGCCGCAGACCGGCGGGCTGCCGAGAAGCTTCTGGCCGAGCAACAGGCCCGGCAGGCAAACCTCCAGGCGGTTTCTGCGCCTTCCACGGCACCGGTGCCAGCACCGGCTTCGCAGAAGCCGGCGGTGGCCGAAGCTCCGGCGCCGCAGCCGATTGTGTTCACCGCCTATGAAGGCCCGGTGCCGGTTCCGGCCTCTCACAAGCCGGCCAAACCGGCCCAGCTGATCCGTGCTTCCTATACGCCGGATGAAGGCAAGACCGTCACTCGCAAGGCGCCGGCCGCGATGACCGCCGGCAAGGCCGACGTGCGTGACCTTGCCGGGACCTCCGGCCTGCAGACGCCGGAAGCCTTCCTCGCTGGCCGGATTGAGCGAACCTCGGCTGAGCCGTTGATGACCGAGGATATGGATCTTGTGCGTCAGGCCTTCCGCAGCATCCTCGACAATGGGGCGGACGGTTCGAAACAGGCGATCATCACGCCGGATAACCGGACGCTGACCATCGTCCTTGAGCGGACGGTCTCGCGCGAGATGGGCCAGTCCACCGTGCGCACCGTCACCTTCACACCGGGCGTCAGCAAGGTGACCCGTGTTGTCACCGAACAGGCCCCTGTCACGGTCAGCGTGATGTGCCGCGATGTGGCCTATGCCTTTGCCGGGCAGGAACGCGGCCGGTTTGCTGCCTGTCAGGCCCCGGAAGGGGGCTGGACCCTGGCCCGCGCCACCGATGTGGTGAAAGTGACGACGGCCAGCCTGCCTAATTCCGCGTCCTGACCTAGGCAGCCCTGCCTGACGCCGCATGGGCCTCGGCCCTGCGGACAAGGTGTTTTTCCACGATGCGGTAATTCTTCCGGTTCGACCGGTAGAAGATGTCGAATACATCTCCGGCGACCGGCAGCGATCCCAGCGCCGTGTCGACGACGAGGTTCCACACAATCCCGATGGAGGCCGAGGCGGGCAGCTTCAGCCGCCACGCTGTAGCGAGCGCGTGCAGGCCAACGGCGCCGGTGGCAGCGTCCCCGACCACGGGGACCAGTCCCAGCACGGAATCCAGGCCGAATTTGATGCCGAACAGGCCGAACCGGGAATCCAGCAGGCGGGAAAAGGCGTCCAGCGCGGCCAGTTCCTCGCCGATGGTGCGCCCATGCGGCAGCATCATGGCGCGGATTTCCTCGTCTGTCCGTTTCCTGGCCATTTGTCTCTCCCGGCAAAGCCTGACGAGCTTGCCGCAATTGCCAGCGCGCGCAAAGCCTGCTGAATACCGGGCATGACCGAGACCGCCGCAACCCATGTCTATAAATTGCTGACAGGTGACGACTGGCAGGCCGCGTCCGCCTCTGGCGTGACCAGCGTGGCAATCGATCAGCAGGACGGCTATGTCCACCTCTCGACCCGGGCACAGGTGGAAGAAACGGCGCGGCTCCACTTTGCCAGCGCCAAGGGCATCCGCCTGCTGCGCTTTGCCGTGGCGGACCTGCCGCCGCTGACCTGGGAGCCGAGCCGGGGCGGGCAGATGTTTCCGCATCTCTATGCGCCGCTGGAAGTTTCCCGCGCCGATGCCGTCTGGCAATTGCTGCGCGGGGAGGACGGCGCCCTGCATTTCCCGGAGGACTATTGATGAGCCTGACCGATTTCGGCGCCGGCCTCGTGAAACTGCTGCCGCCGGAAGCGGCGCATACGGCCACCATCAAGGCGCTGAAACTTCGCCTCGGCGTGCCGCTGAACCCGCCGTTGGCAGACCCGATGCTGGAAGTTGTGCTTCCGAAGTCGGGTTTAAGGCTGCCGTCGCCTGTGGGGTTGGCGGCGGGGTTCGACAAGAATTGCGACGTTCCGGATGCGATGGCGAAGTTCGGGTTCGGCTTTGTCGAATGCGGTACGGTCACGCCGCGCCCGCAACCCGGCAATCCGAAGCCGCGCCTGTTCCGGCTGACGGAAGACCGGGCGGTGATCAACCGGATGGGCTTCAACAATGAAGGGCTCGACAATTTTGTCCGCAATCTGAAAACCTATCGCGGCGAAGTGCCGATTGGCGCAAATGTCGGTGCCAACAAGGACAGCGAAGACCGGGTCGCGGATTATGTGACTGGCATCGAAGCCGTCGCCCCGCATGCAGACTATGTGACGATCAATATCTCGTCTCCCAACACACCGGGCCTGCGCGGCCTGCAGGATCGCGCGTCTCTGGAAGCCTTGCTGACCGCCTGTGGCGCGGCAAACAGGGCGGGCAAGCCGGTTTTCCTGAAAGTGGCGCCGGATCTCGACGAACAGGCCATCGCCGACATTGTGGATGTGGTGCGCGGTCCGGGTGCATGGCTGTCCGGCCTCATCGTGTCGAATACGACACTGGCCCGGCCGGAGACGCTGCAAAGCCCGGACAGGGGTGAGATGGGCGGCCTGTCCGGCGCGCCGCTGATGACTCCGTCAACGGAGGTTCTCGCGGAGTTTGCCTGTGCGCTGAAAGGCGAGTTCGACCTGATCGGGGCAGGGGGCATCGCCAGTGCGGCAGACGCCTATGCCAAGATCCGTGCCGGAGCGAATGCCGTGCAGCTTTATTCCGCCATGGTCTACGAAGGGCCGGGCCTCGCGCAGGATATCAACAAGGGCCTGCCGGCGCTGCTTAAGGCAGACGGGTTTGCGACGCTGGCGGACGCCGTGGGAGCGGGGCTCTAGGCGGTCTGAAGCCGCCGGAAAAGACCCGGCACATAGATGCCAAGCGCGGCGGCGCGATAGAGATACATCAACAGGAAAGCGATCCAGACGCCGGTATTGCCATAGAGTGGGCGCAGGATCATGTCTGTGCTGATATAAAGCACGGCGACGGCGACACCGGCATTGCGAAGCGCCCGGCCCTGTGTGGTGCCGAGGAACAGCCCATCCAGCTGCCAGGGCGCAATGCCGATCAGCGGCACCAGCGCGCAATAGGGCAGGTAAGCGAGCGCGGCGTCGCGCGCTTCAACATCGCGCACAAAGGTCGTGATCACCCAGCCGCCACCCAGGAAGTAGAGCAGGGCAAAGCCAAGCCCGGCGATCAGCGCGAACTCGCTGGTCAGGCGCATGGCCCGGGCAAGGCGCGGTGCGCTGTTGGCGCCATAGGCCTCGCCGGCTTCTTTCTCTGCAACAAAGGCAAAGCCATCCAGCACGAAGGCGGCGACGGTGATGAACTGCAGCAGGACTTCATTGCCCGCGGTCACGGCGGTGGAGATCATCGTGCCGGAGCGCACGAACCAGCCGAAACAGAGCACCAGCGCCAGTGTACGGATCATGATGTCCCGGTTGGCGCCGAACAGGGCGGCAAGGCGCGCACGGTCGAACAGCGGCGCCGCGCCCCGGAAGGCCGGGAAGACAAGCGCGAGTCCGAAGAGCAGCGCCGTCCATTCCGCGATGGCTGTGCCTGCGCCAATGCCGGCCGGGCCGAGGCCGAGCCTTGCGACGAACCAGGTGTCCAGCCCGGCATTCACGGCGTTCATCACGATCTGGAAGGCCAGCATCTGTCCTGTTCGTCCGGTGCCCAGCATCCAGCCGGTTACGGCGAGGCCCATCAGATAGGCGGGCGCGCCCCAGATGCGCGCGTCGAAATAGGCGCCGGCCAGCGTCTCGACATGATCGGTGCTGGCGAAAGCGGCGAAGGCGAGCGGTTTCAGGATGGGGGAAAGGATCAGCAGGGTAAGGCCGATGGCGCCGCCGAGAGAGAGCGCGCGCAAGAGGACTGCCCGCTTCTCCGCCTCGTCGTTCCGCCCGGCCGCCTGCGCCGAGAGGCCTGTCGTCGACATGCGCAGGAAGCCGAAGCCCCAATAGATGAAACTGTACGCCACTGCAGCGATGGCGACGGCTGCAAGGTCTGCCTTGTCGCCGAACCGGCCCATGACGGCGGTATCGACAATGCCGGTCGTGGCTGTTGCAGCCTGTGCGGCAATGATCGGCAGGGCAAGCTGCAGGGTCTTCTGGCGGGTCAGCATGGGAGGCGGGGTTTAGACCGCTTTGCCCCTCAGGGCGAGGGCGGAGACTCCGCCGGCGTGCCCGGGCGCTGGTGCAGTTCGATGGCACGGTAGAGCGCGTCGGAATCCGGCAGCGAGACCATCAGGTAGATCGGGAACGCCGCCGCGATCACGAACAGGGCAATCGGAATGCCGCGTGAGAATTTCGGCGGCTCGGGATGCTTGGCAACCGCGATGGCCAGCATGACCAGGAACAGGAAGGCCAGGGCATACCCGGCCAGCACGTCGCTGAACCAGTGCGCGCCAAGATACATGCGTGAGGCCCCGATCATCACGATGAGGAGCAGAAAGGACCCCGTCAGCCCCCAGCGCATCCAGCCGCGGAATGTGACGAAGGTTAGCCCGGCAATCGCGCCATAGATCAGGGCCGAATGAGCGACATGGCTGGACGGGAAGCTGAACATGTCGACGCCGGTATAGGGGATGTCCGTCGGTCGGGGCCGGGCGACCCAGAGTTTGATCGTGTGCACCACGACCGGCATCGAGCCGAAACAGAGCGCGTAGCACATGGCCCGCCAGCGTGCGCCGGTGAACAGGAAGGAGGCGACCGTCACCACAGCCGCCAGGGTGAGGAACAGTCCGTCGCCCAGCGCGGTAACGACAAGCATCAGGTCGTAGAGCGATCCGCCGCGGGCCCCGTCGACCAGGCTGTCGATGAAACGGTCTATCGGGGCGAGGGGCCAGAAACCGGCGGCGCCGGCAGCCAGGATGGCGAACACGATGATGGCCACGCCTGCCGTCCAGCCAAGCTGGCGTCCGCCAAAGGTCGGAACGGTGCGCGGCCGCCGTCTCACGCGGTCCGGCGCTTTCCAGTCAATGTGTTACGCAACACGGGTTATACCTCATCGCCCGAATTCAACCCCTACTGCCCTTGAACATAGGCCCAAGGGCTTTGCCCGCAAAGGTCAAACCGGATCGCGGGCGATGTAGATGTCGTAGTCGAACTCGTTTTCCCATTTGGCGACGGCGGTCGCCACGGTTGCATCGCCTGTCACATTGGTGAGGGTCCGCATCATGTCGAGCAGCCGGTCGAAGGGCAGGATGAAGCCGATCACGAGATAGGCGGTTTCCTCCGGGATGCCGACCTGTTGCAGGGCCATGCCGGAGAGGAGCAGGCCTGCGCTGGGGATACCCGCCGCGCCAATCGAGACCAGTGTCGCCATCAGGGCGACCAGGACATACTGGCCGAGCGAGACGTCGACGCCGAGCGCCTGCGCCCCGAACAGGGCGACCATGCCGATATAGATGGCGGTGCCGTCCATATTGATGGTCGCGCCCAGCGGCAGGACCGAACCGGCGATGGATTTGTCGACCCCGAGGTTTTCTTCGGCGCAGGCGATGGTGACCGGCAGGGTCGCGCTGGAAGAGGAGGTCGAGTAGGCGACGGCCTGCGCATCGGTGACACCGCGGAAGAAAGGCATCAGCGGCAGGCGCAGGACGAATTTGATGATCCCGCCATAGGTGATGATGATGTGCAGGAAACAGGCAAGGTAGAGCGCGATGGCGAGCACGCCGAGGCTCTGCAGGATGCCGAGCCCCTGCGTTGCCAACACCCAGGTCATGAGGGCAAACACGCCGAACGGGGCGGTTTCCATCACGAATTCGGTGACTTTCATCATCACTTCGGCGGCGCCGTCGAAGAAGGCCGCGACCGGTTTGCCCATGTCCCCGGCCAGCATGATGCCGACCCCGAACAGGATGGCGAAGAAGATCACCTGCAGGATGTCGCCCTTGGCGAGCGCTTCGAACGGGTTGGTCGGCACAATGGCGAGGAAGCGTTCGACGAAACCGCCGGCTTCATCGGCTTTTGCGGCGGCATCTGCCATGGCGCTGCCGTCGACGCCTTCGAACATGTCCGGCGTCAGGCTGGCGCCGGGCTGGAAGAGGGTGGCCATGATCAGGCCCAGCGTCACTGCGAAGGCGGTTGTCGCGAAATACAGCCCGATGGTGCGCAGCCCAAGGCTGCCAAGGCGTTTCGGGTCGCCCATGGCGATCATGCCGGAGACGAGCGTGAAGAAGACGAGCGGAACGACCAGCATCCGGATCAGGCGCAGGAACAGGTCTCCCAGCCATTTGACCCAGTCTGTTGCGAAAGCAGCGGCCGCATCCGCGCCAAGCCCGGCGCGTAGGGCGATGCCTGCAAGTGTGCCCAGCACGAGCGCGGCGATCACGCGCTTCCACAGGTCGATTTCAAACCACCACTTCATCCACAGCTCCCTCAGAATCTGGCCAGACCCTAGGGAGGAGATCATGCGAAGGCAATTGGGGCTTTGTCTGGCACTGTAATCGGACCGCCAGTGCTTGCCAGAGGGGCAGGGGCGGTCTTATTGCGGCAGACCATGGCAAATTTTCGCACGTCCCTGCCGATTGACGAGGTGTTGGGAGAAATTTCTGCCCGCCTCGGTGCGGCGCCCCGGCTTGTGCTGGCTGCCCCGCCGGGGGCCGGCAAGACGACCCGCGTGCCGTTGTCTCTGGCGGGGTTCCTTGGCCTGCCGGCGGTGGTGGAGGGGCGAATCCTGATGCTGGAGCCCCGGCGCATCGCGGCGCGGATGGCAGCCCAGCAGATGGCGAAAAGCCTGGGTGAGCCACTCGGCAAGCGGGTCGGCCTGACGACCCGCGTGGACCGGAAGGTTTCGTCTGAGACGGTAGTGGAAGTGATCACCGACGGTCTGTTCACCCGCCGGATCCTGAGCGATCCGGAACTGGGGGGCGTCGGCGCAATCGTGTTTGACGAATTCCATGAGCGCAGGCTGAATTCGGATACTGGACTTGCCCTGGCGCTGGAAAGCCAGACGGCGTTCCGGGAAGACCTGAAACTGCTCATCATGTCCGCGACGCTGGATACGGCCCGGGTGTCGGCGGTGTTCGATGCGCCTGTCGTGGAGAGCGAAGGCCGGATGTTTCCGGTCGAGACGCGCTATCTCGGCCGGTCGCTGGACCGGATCGAAGACCGGATGGCAGCCGCCATCCGCCGGGCGCTGAGAGAAGAGACCGGCTCCATTCTCGCTTTCCTGCCGGGGGCGGGGGAGATCCAGCGCACGGCCGAGCGGCTGGAAGGCCTCGGGCCGGACGTCCATGTCGCGCCGCTGTTCGGTGCCCTCAGCCCGGCGGAACAGGATGCGGCGGTTCAGCCCGCGCCGGACGGCCAGCGCAAGATCGTTCTGGCGACGGACATTGCCGAAAGCGCGCTGACCATCGAAGGCGTAAGGATCGTGATCGATTCCGGCCTGTCGCGCGTGGCCGAAGACAATATTGGCGGGCTTGGGTCCCGCCTCAGCACGGTGCGGGCGTCGCGCGCCTCGGTCGACCAGCGGCGCGGCCGCGCCGGACGGCTTGAGCCGGGCGTCTGCTACCGGCTGTGGGACGAGGAAGCGACGCGGGGCCTGATGCCTGCGCCCGTGCCGGAGATCTTGTCGAGCGATCTGTCCGGTCTTGTCCTGACACTTGCCGAATGGGGCGAACGGGATGCATCGAATCTGACCTGGATGGACGCCCCGCCTGCCGGGCGGCTGAAAGCGGCGGCAGAGCTGTTGCTGACCCTGCGCGCTGTCGATGAAGACGGAAGGCTTACGCCGCTCGGGTCCGAGATGTCGCGTCTGCCCTTGCCGCCGCGCCTTGCCGCGCTGGTTGCTGGTGCGGCGGGCGGAGAGCGGTCGCTCGCCGCAGAGGTTGCGGCCCTCGCCGGAGAACGGGGCGTGGGCGGAACATCCATCGATTTGCGCGAGCGGCTCACCCGCTTCCGGCAGGAGCGCTCGCCCCGCGCCCGGGTGCTGCAACAGCAGGCAAAGAACTGGGGCAAGGGCGCGGCGCCGTCGGGCGATCTTGCCAGACTGCTTGCCCGCGCCTGGCCGGATGAAGTGGCCCGCAAGCGGCCCGGCAGTACGGGCACATACCTGCTCGCATCCGGGCGGGCGGCGACCCTGCCGGATGGCGATGCACTGGCAAAGTCTGACTGGCTGGTCGTCGCGGATCTTGGCGGGGCTTCGAAAGAGGCACGCATTTCTCTGGCTGTGCCGATCAGTGAGACAGATGCATTGGCAAGCGGGAAGACGATCACGGAGGACCGGGCGGAGTTCGATCCGAAGACTGGGTGGTTTACCGCGCGGCGCGTGAAGGCGCTGGGCGCGATTGTGCTGTCTGAAGCGCCATTGCCGAAGCCGTCTGCGACCGTGGCGGCCAGGGCGATGCTGGAAGCTGTCCGGGAACAGGGCTTCGCCGCCATCGGGGCAGGGGAGGTGGTGGAGGAAACACTGTCGCGGATCGCTCTGTTGGAACAGGCCGGCCTTATCGAGGCGCAGGGGCCGAGCGTCGACAGCCTGCTTGCCTCCGCGGATGACTGGCTGCTGCCCTGCCTGAAGAAAGCCGGGGCACAGGTGCCGGCGGATCACAAAGTGCGCGAGGCATTGATTGCTTCGTTCGACTGGCAGGTGCAGGAGGCGCTTCGCACGGCTGCGCCGCTATCGCTGGAGCTGCCGTCCGGGCAGACGGCGCGGGTCGACTATCTCGACCCTCGCGCGCCGCTGGTCTCCGCACGGGCGCAGGCCTTCTGGGGGTGTGCGGAACATTTGCGAATTGCCGGCGGACGCGTGCCTGTCACAGTGGAGATGCTGTCGCCCGGCATGAAGCCTGTTGCGACAACGCAGGACCTGCCGGCCTTCTGGCAAGGCGGTTACAAGGACATGGCAAAGGACATGCGCGGGCGCTATCCCAAGCATGACTGGCCGGAAGACCCGGCGAGCGCGCGCGCGCATGAAGGCCGGACGAAGAAGAGACTGTAATGGCCCGTGAGATTCACATCCGAAGCGACTGGCGCGAAGGTGATGTCGAACGCATCGTCGACCTGCACAGGCGGGGCTATCAGCAGGAAGGCGGGCATTACGGGGCCGACTTTCTGGACCATGTGCGGCGCACGGTTGAAGAGGCGGACATTCCGTCCCGCCCGGGAAATTGTGTCTGGTTTGTCGAAATGGATGGTGAAACTGTCGGCTGCGCCGCGGTGGTCGATCGCGGCGATACGGGTCAGCTCCGCTGGGTGGTGCTGACCCCGGAGACGCGTGGCCTGGGAATCGGCAGCAAACTGCTGGGTGCCGCCATGAAACATGCCGAAGCGCAGGACTGGCAATCCATCTATCTGGAAACGACCGACGGGCTGGAAGCGTCCATGGCGCTCTACAAGCGGCTGGGCTTCGAAATCGAGATCGCGGAAGACCGCCCTCTCTGGCATGGCGGCGGCCGTTTCCTCCAGATGCGCCGCAAGCTCTGACGTCAGAACGGGCAGGGCAGGGAAAAACAGGCACGCTTCCCCGTGACAGGATGGTCGAATGCGATATCGCTTGCGTGCAGGCAGAGGCGCGGCGCGGCGGCGAGCGCAGCCTTATGCGCATAGAGTTCATCCCCGAGGATCGGGTGGCCGATTTCCGCGAGATGCACACGCAGCTGGTGCGACCGTCCCGTGAGCGGCGTCAGGCGCAGGCGGGTGTGGTCTGCGTGTGACTCTGCGGTCTCATACAAAGTCCGGCTCGGCTTGCCGATCTCGTGGTCAACTTTCTGGCGCGGCCGGTTCGGCCAGTCGGTGATCAGCGGCAGGTCGATCTCTCCCGTTGGCGGAGTGGGCGTGCCCCAGACGTCGGCGAAGTACGCCTTCTCCACTTCACCGCGTTCGAACAGGCGGGACATGGCCGCCTGCATGTCTTTTGACCGGGCGAGCACCAGCAGGCCGCTGGTCGCCATGTCCAGCCGGTGGACGGTGAGAGCGCCCGGATGGTCTGCATTGACGCGGGCAACCGCACAGTCGGCTTTTTCCGGTCCCCGTCCGGGTACGGAGAGTAGGCCCGGCGGCTTGTCGATCACGATCAGATGGTCGTCGACATGCACGTAGCGCATAGGGTCCTGCGGTGGCGTGTAGGCTGTCACACCACAAGGTCCGGCAGGATCAGGCGGAACGTCGTGCCCTCCGGCCCGGTGGAGGCGAGGACGAGGTCTCCCCCCATGCCGACGGCGAGTTCCCGGGCGATCACCAGGCCGAGGCCTGTGCCGGTTTTCCGGGACGAGGCGGCAAAGGGTTTGAACAGGTTCTCCTGCGTCTTCGGTGGCAGGCCGGGGCCGGTGTCGGCAAACGCCATGCCCTCAGCAGTGAGGGACACGGTGATCCGCTTGGGCAGAGACGCGGCTGCGACCATGGCCTCAGCGGCATTGCGGATCAGATTTGTGGCCAGCCGGTGCAGGTGTTCCGGGTCGGCATGGATGATCCGGGCACTGGGCAATTCATCGACAAACTCAACTTCCGGCCAGGCGGCGAGTGCTTCGGCTGCAGCTTCCTCGACACAGCCGCGCAGGGAGACCGGCTGCATATCGGCCGGCTGGGGGGCGGCCTTGCCATAGTCCAGCGTTTCGGAGGCGAGATTGATTGCGCGGGTCAGCGCCCGTTCGAGGCGCGGGGCGGCTTTCTGAACACGCGGGTCTTCCGACCGGGCCAGCGTGTCGGAGACGAGCTGCGCCGAGGCGAGCGAGTTGCGCAGATCGTGATTGATCTTGGCAACGGCGGTGCCGAGTTCGGCCAGGTGGGCGCGTTGGCGGAAGGCATCGGCCACGGCCTCTTCCATGTCGGCGAGGGCATTCTGGGCACGGCCGATCTCGTCACGCCTTGAGGTTGGCGGCAGCCGCCGGGTCCAGGCGCCCGGATCCATCCGGAACTGTTCGACGCTGGCAGTGACGCGCACCATCGGCCGGACCACCACGAAATGGAGGAGAACATAGATCACGGTTGCCGCAATCAGGGCGATCAGGAAGGACAGGGCAAGGATGCGTTGGCCATAGGCATAGAGGTCTTTCCGGAGCGGCGCCTGCGGCACAACCACTTCGATTATGCGATCCGGTGTCGACCCGATCGCCGTGATCACGAGGATGCGGTCCTTCGGCGCAGCGAAGGCGCCCATCACCTGCATCACCCGGCTGACCGGCGTCGTTTCGCGCAGGTCGAGCTGATAATAGCTGCCTTCTATGTCCATGTCGGAATCGAGCAGCTGGATGTGCATGTCATCCTCGACCTCCGCCACGGAGAGAACTTCGGCATTCTCCAGCAATTGCTGGGCGAGTTCCTCCGACACCATGCGGGAGGGGGAGGCATCGAGGGCGAGGGCCGCGATGCGGGCTGCCTGCAGCCGCTCATTCAGCCAGGCCGTGCGAAAACCCGAGGCGCTGGGGATGAAGATCAGCCCCTCAACAAACAGGATTGCGGCAAGGGTAAAACCGAACAGGCGGAACGATAGCCCATGGTACCAGCGAGCGGACGCAGGCTGGCGGACAGGGGCCGGAAGGGGGGCGCTTGCGTTGCCGTTCACATGGGCTGAACTAGCCTACGGGATGCGTTGGAGCAAGCCGACGAGACGCCGCGAATTGGTGCCGAACACGACCGGTGTGAAGTGGGCAGAGGCGGCCCGTTTCACGACTTCGGCGCGGGTCGGGTAAGGCGAGATGAAATTGGTCAGCGCGGTCAGCTTCAGCCCGTTCGACATGGCGACCGAAACGAGCTGGAGAATGTCGCCTGCGCCCTCGCCCACGATAGACGCGCCGACGAGCTTTCCCTTGTGCAGCACCAGTTTGCACTCGCCGAGTGTCTTGCCCTCGGCAATGGCACGGTCGTTTTCATGGAAGGGGAAGGCGGATGTGGTGACCTTGCTGCCATGTTTGGCAATCGCTTCGGCTTCGGTCAGGCCGAGCTGGGCGACTTCCGGGCTGGTATAGGTAACGGCCGGGACCGGCAGGCTGGAGGCCTTGGTGCCTTGTTTGAAGAAGGCCCGGCGGGTGAAGACCGAGGCGTGCCATCCGGCGATATGCGTAAACTGCTCTTTGCCGGCGGCATCGCCCAGCGCCCAGACGCGGGGATTGGACCGGGAGCGCAGCGTGTCGCCCACGACGATGCCCTTGTGGTCGGCCTCGACCCCGCCTTTTTCAAGGTCCAGACCGTCCAGAACGGCGCGGCGGCCCGTGGCGACCAGAAGGTGACTGCCTTCGATCACCGGCGTGCCTGTATCGTTTTCGGTGTGCACGCGGATGTGCCCGCTTTCCTGTGTGACGCGCCCGGCCTTGTGCTGTTCGAGGATGGTCACGCCCTCATCCCGCAAGGCCTTGATGGCGATGGCGGCGTGTTCGGCATCTGCGCGGGGGATCGCCCGGCCCATCTCGATCACGGTGACGTCTGACCCGAGGCGCCGGAAGGCCTGTGCCATTTCGAGGCCAATCGGGCCGCCGCCGAGGATGATCAAGTGGCGGGGCAGTTCCGGCAGCGTGAAGATGGTTTCATTGGTCAGGAAGGGCACGTCCATCAGCCCGTCAATCGGCGGGATGAATGCGCGCGAGCCTGTGGCGATGACGATACGGCGGGCCTGGGTCCGGGTCGTATCTGAGACGATGGTTTTCTTGTCCGCAAAACGAGCCGCTTCCCGGATGACCGTGACGCCGAGGCCTTCGAACCGTTCCTGGCTGTCGACGGGGGCGATCGTCTCGATGGCGCCGGAGACATGGGCCTTGACGGCATTCCAGTCCGTTTTTGGGTCCTGAGTCTGGATTCCGAACTTTTTGGCGTCGCGCACACCGGCCGCTGCCTTCGCCGCGCTGAGCAGCGCCTTGGAGGGGACGCAGCCATAATTCAGGCAGTCGCCGCCCATTTCGTGCTTCTCGTAGAGAACCACTTTCAGTCCGAGCTGGGCAGCGCCGGCCGCCGCGGACAGGCCGCCGGATCCGGCCCCAATCACGCAAAGGTCGGCTTTCAGGTCTTTTACTGGGTCGGTCATGCGGGCGGGCTTTCGATTTTGGGGACCTTGCGGCCCATGACTTTCTTCCAGATCACAGGCATGAGGGAAACGACGGCAAGCGCCGCGAAGGCGGGCACCAGGTTTCCGGCGACGGCACCGATGTCAGGGTTTTCGCCCGCTTCGAAGGTCGCGCCGAGGCCGGCACCGATCCAGGTATAGGCAACCACACCCGGGATGATGCCGATGGCCGTGGTCAGGGCATAGTCCGGGTAGCGCGCGCCCAGCAGCGCCGGAGCAATATTGGCAACAGGGAAGGGCACGATCGGCAGGAAGCGCAGGGCGAACATGTACGAGCGCGGGTTCTCATGGAAGCCAGCCTCCATCCGGCGAAGAAAGGGGCCGGCCCGTTCGCGCAACATGCCGCCGAAGGCTGTGCGGGCGGCCAGGAACAGGAGGCTCGCGCCCAGCGTGGCGCCGACGACGGTGGCAGCAGATCCGCCTGCGAGGCCGAAGAGGAACCCGCCTGCGATCGTGATCCAGAGGGCGCCCGGCACCATGAACAGGGTGGAGAGTGCGTAGATGATCACATAGGCGGCGACGGCGATCAGCAGATTGCCTTCGACGAAGCTGCGCAGGGCTTCATGCTGTTCGCGCAGGGTCTGCAGTGACAGGTAATCGAACAGGCCGAGGCGCCAGCCTGCCAGCAGGCCGGCAGCGATCAGATAGACCGGCCAGAGGCGCTGCCAGAGCGGCGCGCGGGATTTGGTACTGGTGTCGGTCATTCGGTTTCGGCCTTCTTCGTGTCGTTGAGGGACCAGTCATAGTCATACGCGCGAATGCGTGGATCAGAGCGGATGGTTTCGGCGAGGCCCGGGTCTGCATAGGCCAGAAGGTGTTGGATAACAGCCTGTTTCGATCCGCCAAAGTCGGATTCGAACCAGTCATAGATCGAGGAGACGGTCAGGCCGCGGCTTGTGACGGTCACGCCGCGCGGATCGTTGATATAGGCGCGCGCCGCTGCGGCGAGCTTTTCGTCCAGCGTGTCGCCCTGCCAGGCCTCCTGCTGCAGGTTGGGGCAGGAGTAGGCGGCGCAATTGATCGCATAATGCACAAGCGGATTGCCGAAACGCGGTCGCAGGATGCCGTGCTCGATCTCGTCGAGGGAGACAGTCTTGCCGCCGGCCGCCACTTTGATCTTCTTCCACGGTCCGCCGAACAGATATCCGTCACGGATCGATCCGGTGGGGTATTGTTCCAGAATGTAGCGGACGGTGACGGCATTATAGAGATTGGCCCAGGCGGCGAAGGTGGCCGCGTCGGAGCCGGACAGGTCCATGTCTGCAAAGCCGGCGATGTATGTGTCGAGCGTGGCCCGATCCTCTGCATTTGCCTTGAAGGCCGCATAGTCAACGCGGTTCACACCATCCGGGCCGGTCGTCACATATTTCTTCAGGAGGCAGGTCCAGGCGGCATGGGCCGGTTTCTCGGCCGGTAATTGCTGGACCATGCCGGAGACTGGAACGGCTGGCTGCGCCAGAGCGCTGAGCGGTGTCAGGGCGAGGGCGACGGGCAGGGCGAGACGGCAGGCGGCGGCGGGCATGGGGCGGATCGGCTCCGGATCGGGTGAATGGAAGCCATCACATAGCGCACTCGGGTGAACTGTGCCCGTCACGCCTTCTCAGTTACCGATCAAAGGCCCGTGATCGGCGTCTCAGCCGCCAGTGGCCGGTGTATCGATTTCCATCCAGTCCTGTGGCGGCAGATCATAGAGCATGTCCATGACCTCAAACCCGATACCGTTCGGGCGGCGGGAGCTGGAGTTCCAGAGGATCACGACGCCGGTGTCCTGCTCCGGATCGAACAGGATATAGGACCTGTAGCCCTCGACGGCGCCACGGTGGCCGATCACCCGGTTGCCATTGACGCCATATTTGTAGATCCGCCAGCCGAGGCCGTAACGGGCATCGCGCACCGTGCCCCGGTACCGGCTGGACATGCGTCTTTGCTCGCCGCTTGTGTAGACACGCGGGGTCTGGAGCATTTCCAGCGCGCTATCGCTGAGCACGTCCGGCATCAGCCCCATCTGGGCGCGGGCATAATTGGCAAGGTCGAGGATGGACCCGTTTACGCCGCCGGCGGCCGGAACCCGGTAATAGTCTTCATTGACCCGCCGTTTCAGCTGCGTGTCGTCCGCTCTGGACCGCCTCGAATAGGGGCGGGCCCAGGAGGGCGCTGTCTGAAGGCCGTTCCGGCCGATACTCGCCGATACCATGCCCAGGGGCTTGAAGACCGATTTTTCGACCGCCTCGGCATAGGAAGACTGGGTCACGTCTTCCACGACTTCGGAAATCGTGTCGTAGGCGACGTTCTGATAGGTGTGGCAATCGCCCACTGGGCAGAGCGGTTTGAGGGATCTCAGGCTGTGGCGGATGTCTGCGGCTTCCCAGCCATCCTCCAGCCGCGTGTCATAGGCATTCGGGACAATGCCGAGCCGGTGGGAGAGGACATCTTCCAGCGTCGCACGATGCTCCCCGCCGCCCGGCAGCCGGAGCGACGTCCGGAACTTTGAGACCGTATCTGTCAGATTGAGTGCGTGCTGGTCGGCAAGGATCGCGACTTCGGTGGCCGCGACGCCCTTTGACAGCGAGGCCCAGCGGAAGACCGTCTCATCCGTCACCGGCGTGCCGCCGCGTTCGGTCACGCCATAGCCATTGGCGAAGGCAATCTTGCCATGATCGATCACCGCGACTGCCAGACCGACGATTTCTTCCCGCGTCGCCAGCCGGCTGATCCGGTCATCGAGGCGCTTGTAGTCTATGGTCTGGGCGAGGGCTGCGGGCAGGGGGAGTGTTGCGGCAAGAAAAATGGCCAATGTGCGCAGGAAACGCATAATCTGATCCCGTGTTTATGGCCCGCCCGGTTCCAGACACACCAAGACTCTCTGCGGATGTAAAGATCGCTGGATGCAGCCGGGCACAATCTGTAAGCCGGTCTGGCAAACAGCGGGCCCGGCTGACCGCTTTTCATGCTGATTGCATGACTTGACCCGGCGCGCCCGGCCCTGTATTGGCCCCTTTTTCCGAGACACTTAGCTTCCAGAGCAGACTGATGAAACGCACTTTCCAGCCGAGCAATCTCCGCCGCAAGCGCACGCACGGCTTCCGTGAGCGCATGTCCACCAAGAACGGCCGCAAGGTCCTGGCTCGCCGCCGCGCGAAGGGCCGCAAGTCCCTGTCCGCTTAAGAACGGCGCCAGTCCGCCTCTCCGAAGGGGACGGCCGTGACGGCAGATACCGACAAAGCTTTGATTGAGGTCGTACGCCTGCGCGTGCGGCCTCAATTCATTTTCGTGCGCGGTGGCCGGGCAGAGCGGCGGAAGTCCCTCGTTGTCCAGGCCCGCAAGCGGGCAGGGGAGGCGCCGGGCGATCATGCCGGGGCCGGCTTTACCGCCACAAAAAAGATCGGCAATGCCGTCATCCGCAACCGGGCCAAACGGCGCCTTCGCGAGGCTGCACGCCAGTTGCTGCCGCACCATGGCCGCCCCGGTTGGGACTATGTGTTCATTGCGCGTCAGGATACCGCTGATATTGGCTGGCCCCGTTTGCTTGACGATATGGAAAGCGCACTGATAAGCCTCGCCGCTGATTAAACCCCGCCGCCCGTCCGGGCGATCCTGCTTCAAGATTCCGGGACCCCGAGATGGAAAAAGAAGACCAGCGCAATTTTCTGCTCGCAATGGTGCTGATGATCGCGCTCGTGCTCGGCTATCAGAAATTCTTCGTCGAGCCGGCACAGAAGAAATTTGATGCGCAGCAGGCAGCCATCGAAGCGGAAACCCAGAACAAGACCGCCGATACAGGCGTGCCCGCGATCGACCAGCTGAAGCCGGTCGAAGAGGCGCTGGCCGACAGTCCGCGGGTCGATCTGGAAAGCAAGGGGGTCGATGGATCGATCCGTCTTGCCGGTTCGCGTATCGATGATGTCAGCCTGCGCGATTATTATCTGACGGTGGAAAAGAAGCAGGAAGTGCTCCTGTTCCGGCCGGAAAACAGCGAGTACGGCTATTTCGCCACTTACTACTGGGCCTCCGGCGACACGCTGGTGGCCGGACGCAATTCTCCCTGGACCCTGGTCTCAGGTGACAAGCTGACCCCGACCTCGCCAATTGTCCTGAAGCTGGAAGGCGACGGCGTCACCATCGAGCGGACCATTTCGCTCGATGAGAATTACATGTTCACCTTCAACGACAAGGTGACCAACACGTCCGACGTGCCGCGCACTTTCCGTGCGGTCGGCTCGCTGGAGCGGTTCGGCGACTATAAGGGCTTCCTGGAAGCAACCGACCCCGGCTCTTCCGTCTCGACGGCTGCGCATATGGGCCTGATGGGCCAGACCGACGGTTCGCTGCGCATGAAGAAGTTCAAAGGCCTTTATGCCATGAAGAGCATCAAGGGCGAATCGGCTGACGGAACGTTCCCAGCGCCGAATGGCGGCTGGTGGGGCCTGTCGGACAAATACTGGCTGGGCGCGCTGATCCCGCAGCAGGACATGTTCTTCGCGGGCATGATCGACAAGCGCAAGCTTGCCACGGGCAAGGATCTGGAACTTCGCACCGAGTCCGCCACGCTGGACCTCGCCCCGGGCGCCAGCGCCACGATGGAGAACCGTATCTTCGCCGGCGCCAAGCGCTACGAGGTGCTGAAGGATTACGAGAAGAATCTCGGCATTCCGAAGTTCGAAGATGCCATCGACTGGGGCATGCTGTTCTTCCTGACCAAGCCGTTCTTCTATGCGCTTGAATGGCTGTCCGGCATTGTCGGCTCATTCGGCTGGGCGATCCTGGCCTTTACGGTGCTCGTCAAGCTGCCGCTCGTGCCGCTCTACAATCAGAGCTACAAGTCGATGGCGAAGATGAAGAAGCTGCAGGAGCCGACACAGGAAATCCGCGAACGCTTCAAGGCCGATCCGCAGCGCCAGCAGCAGGAAATCATGAAGCTCTACAAGGAAGAGGGGGCGAACCCGCTGGGCGGCTGCCTGCCCATCCTTGTAACCATCCCGATCTTCTTTGCCCTGTTCAAGACGCTCTACGCCACGATCGAGATGCGCCACGCCCCTTTCATGTTCCTGAAGGATCTGTCGGCGCCGGATCCGACGGCCATCGGTAATCTGTTCGGCCTGATCCCGTGGTGGTCTGCGGCGGATCTCAAATCCATTCCGTTCATCGGCATGGTGATCGGCGTGGGTATCCTGCCGATCCTGTACGGCGCGACAATGGCCGCCCTGCAGACCCTGTCACCGCCGCCGCCAGACCCGATGCAGCGCCGCATGATCCAGTTCATGCCTCTGATCTTCCTGTTCGTGTTCGGAGGATTCCCCGCCGGCCTGGTCATGTATTATGTGTGGTCGAACACGCTGTCCTTTATTCAGCAGTACTTCATCATGCGCCGGAACGGGGTCGACACCGAGATTGGCAAATTCGTGAAAAAGCTGTTCTCGGGCGGCAAGGAACCTGCCAGCTGATCCGATGACGGAAGAAGCATCCCCCACCGAGCCCGGCTTCAGTGAAGAAGCCCTGGAAGCGGGCCGTCTCCTGTTTGCGGGCGATGCCACCTTCGTCATGGGTGTGGTGAACCTGAAACAGCTGCCGCCGGCCGACCGGACAGAGGTTTGTTTCGCCGGCCGGTCGAATGTCGGCAAGTCCAGCCTGATCAATGCGTTGACCAACCGGGCAAAACTGGCACGTTCCTCGGCTGAACCAGGCCGGACGCGCGAGCTCAACTATTTTGACGTTGGCGAAGGCCAGCTCTACCTCGTGGACCTTCCGGGCTTCGGCTATGCCAAAGTGTCCCGGTCGCAAACCGAAGCGTGGACGCGCCTGACCAAGTCATACCTGCGCGGGCGCCCGTCTCTGCGCCGGGTGTTCCTTCTGGTCGACGCGCGCCGCGGCCTGATGGACACGGATGAAGAGGTGATGGACATGATGGACAAGTCCGCCGTCACCTACCAGATCGTCCTGACCAAGGTGGACAAGCTGGCGAAAGGCGAGGTCGACAAGCTGGCCTCCAAGATTGCCGAAAAACTGAAGAAGCGCGGCGCAGCGCATCCCGTCGTGCGGATGACCTCGGCCGAAAAGGGCTGGGGCATGCCCGAGCTTCGGGCTGAAATCGCCGGACTGGTCTAGTCGGCAATCTGGCCGGGATGATAGCGCCGTGTGGCGCTTTCCGCGATTGCCAGCCAGTCCAGATGCGCGCGGCGCCAATTCTCCATCGCGAACAGCTCCGCCTGGTCTGCATAATGCGCTGAGTTCGGGTCGAGCGTTGCAGACCCGAAGGGATGAATGACGCGGGCCGTCTGATTGCCGTCGGCATCCCATTCCACCAGCGCGATCCATGTGTCGCCGGCATTCATGTGGAGCGTACCATCGTCGCGGATCTCTGCCGGATAGACTGCGCGCAGCGTGTCCGGCCCGCCGCTGATCGGCCAGGTCTGCTCCCCGCGGGCGAGCTTGTTCACCTCGCCCCATTCCGGATCGATCCGGCCATGATGCTCCATCAGCCAGCTGACGGCCTCCCGGAAGGCCGTTTCCGGCTCAGGGGGCGGCACATGGGTGTAGCGGGCGGTGATCTCCCGAAGCGTTGTCAGCCCGCCAAGCGCCGCATGTTGGGACTGCATATCCATGTTGAAATCCCATTCGGCAAGGAAGGCGGCCGCCTCGGCCATGTCCGGTTCATCGCTCCAGTCATGCGCCAGCACCGCCTCGACCACCCGTTGCGCTTCGGACCCGTCGGCATAGGCTGTGTCAAACTTGATCGAGAGGAGGCGCGCCCGGTCCATGGTGGCGGTCCCGTCCGTCAGTTCCATGATGCGCAGGGCGCGGTTTGTCTGGTTGGTCTGCAGGCCCATGCTTTGCGGGAAATCTTCCGGCGTCAGATTGCCCGGCCCGTCCGTTGCGCTGTAGGGCGTGTTGTTGGCGTTGAAGACAAAGCCCGAGGCGGGATTGATCAGCATCGGCACCTCTGACCAGTCGCGGTAGCCGTCCCAGATAAGGTCCGACCGGTCGCCGGGCAGATCGCCGCTCCAGTCCCAGGCATCGTCACGGTCTGGATACTGGGCATTGTGGATAAAGCCGACATTCCCGTCCTTGTCCGCGAAAACATAATTGATCGAGGGCAGGGCGTTCAGCGACATGGCGTCGAGGAAACTGACGAGCCCCGTGGACTTGTTCAGCCGGTAGTATTGTTCCAGCTGGCGGATCTCGCCCATGCCGGCATAGCGTATGGCATAGGTGCCTGTCGGCGCTTCAATCACCGGTCCGTGGGCGGAACGCAGGACAGGGCGTTTCACTTTCAGCGCAAACGGCCCCCACAGTTTCACATGCAGTATGGCGGTGGATTTCTCGAAATCCTGCCAATCCCCGTCGAGCAGGTACTGGTTCTTGTTGTCCGGGTTTCTTGTCAGGACGTAGGTGTCCGACAGGTCCTGCGCGCTGACGGTGTTGGCCCAGCCGATGTCACGGTTGAAGCCGTGCAGGATCACCGGTGTGCCCGGGAAGATGCCGCCGGTAATGTCGAGGCCTTCGCCGGAAGCAATATGGGCTTCGTACCAGGCGACCGGCCCGGTCAGCGGCTGGTGGGAATTGATGATCAGCCGGGTGACCCCGTCCCCGCTGCGGGCAGGGGACACGGCAAACGCATTCGATCCACGCTCGGACAGCGCTTTCGGTGCCATCAGAAAGGCTTTCCGGTCGCCCTGCGGGTCCAGCGCGATGGACTGGGTATAATCGTCCGAGAAGAGACCGGTCAGCGTCTCGTCGAGACCATAGAAGAAGGGCGTCTTGAACAGGAAGCCGGCGACGATGTCCTGCGGGGTGAAGGGGGCAAGCCCTGTCCAGGTTTCGTCCGGGTGCTCCGAGGCATAAAGGTTCAGCCCGGCGGCATAGGCTTCGGCGATCGCTTTCACGTCATCGGGAATGTCGGTTTCGTAGCGGGCATCGATCGTGTCCCAGACGCCGAGAAGCGAGACGAGATAATCCGCCGGCGCTGCGTCTTTTCCCCGGTACCGGGCCAGCTTGCCGCGCGTGACGGCGACGACTTCCTGGATCGTCTCGAAATCATCCTCGGCGTGGGCATAAGCGAGGCCGAAGGAGGCGTCCTGGTCCCGCTTGCCGCGGATGTGGGGCACGCCATATTCGTCGCGCAGGATTTCCGCGTCATAGGCGTCCGCGGACGCGGCCAGTACAGCTGCAGGCGGGTTGGCGGGCAGGGGATCCCAGAGCATCACGCCAGCACCTGCAAGGACAATTGCGGCGAGCCCCGCCAGACCGGACAGAATTCGTATCATCTGTAGTGTTTCCTGCACCCCATTCAGCTTTGGACCTTAAAAGGCTTTTCCCGCCCGGCAAGCGGCTTATCGGCATGGGGGAAATTCCGGATGCCGGCCGCGCATCCCGATTGCCGCGGCGAATAGGCGTTTCACCCGGCCGCAAAGCGCGTTAAAGGGGCGGCCATGACTGACGAGTTCTCTGCCGCCCAATTCACCGCGAAGACCCTGTCCGAAGCGCTGCCCTATATCCAGCGCTATGCAGGGCAGATCATTGTCGTGAAATATGGCGGCCACGCCATGGTGGACGAAACCCTGTCCGCCATGTTCGCCCGCGATGTGGTCCTGCTGAAGACGCTGGGCATTCATCCGGTCATCGTGCATGGCGGCGGCCCGCAGATCGGCAAGCTGCTGGACCGGCTGGGCATCGTCTCGGAATTCAAGGGCGGCCTGCGCGTGACCGACGAAGCGACGATGGAAGTCGTGGAGATGGTCCTCTCCGGTCCGATCAACAAATCCATTGTCCGGGCGGTCAATCAGGCGGGCGGCCTGGCTGTGGGCCTGTCGGGTTCGGATGGCCAGCTGCTGCAGGCGACCAAGGCCACCAAGACCGAACGCGATCCGGACAGCCATATCGAACAAGTGCTGGACCTTGGCTTTGTCGGCGAGCCGACCGGCGTGGACACGAGCGTGATCGAGGCTCTTCTGAAGGCCGATTCGCAGCTGATCCCGGTCGTTGCCCCGGTGGCCATGGGACCGGACGGGCATCGCTTCAACGTGAATGCCGACACGGCGGCCGGCGCGCTTGCCGAGGCGCTGGGGGCCAGCCGCCTGATGCTGCTGACAGATGTCGCCGGCGTGCTGGACAAGGACAAGAAATTGATGCGCGACATCCCTGTGGACGACATTCCGCGCCTGATCGAAGACGGCACAGCTGTTGGCGGCATGATACCGAAGCTTGAAACCGCGGCCCATTCCGTAAATCATGGTGTCGGGGCGGCGGTTATTCTGGATGGACGTGCGCCGCACGCCCTCCTCATGGAGCTGTTTACCGAACATGGCGCTGGAACGCTCATTTCGTAACGTCCTGGTGGTCCTTGCGGCTGCTGTCTGTTTCCCTGTCCTGACCGCGACCGCGCAAGCGTCCGGCGCGAAGGATGGCTGGAAGCTGTGTAACAAGACGTCCTACATCATCGATGCCGCCATTGGCGTGCCGGAAGAGAAAGACGTCACCGTCGAAGGCTGGATGAAGCTGCGACCTGGCGAGTGCAAGGTGGTGGTCGAGACGCCGCTGGAGCCGAAATATCATTTCCTCTATGCGCGCACCTCGCCGGCCCATCGCGGCGGACCGCGCGAATGGGGCGGGCGCACGGAGCTGTGTGTCGACCCGACTGGCAGTTTCACGCTGGAAAACCCGCCTGAATGCGCCCCGATGGGGCTGGAAGCGCGCGGTTTCCGGGCGGTGGAGATTTCCAGCAAGGTGCGCTGGACGACCGACCTGACCGAGATCGAGAATTACAGCCTGGACAAGGCCCGCGCGGCGGGGCTGCAGCGCCTCCTTGAGGAGGCCGGGATCACCAGCGGCGCCATCGACGGGAATATCGGCCGGCGCACCCGGCTCGCCATCGGGGAGTTCCTGAAGCAGAACAATCTGCCTGCCACGACGTCAGACGATGACCTGATCGATTTTCTGGAACAGGTGGCCAAGGACCGGGGCCGGAATGTCGGCTTCAACCTCTGTAACCGCACCAAGAAGCGTATCTGGAGCGCCATCGCCCGGCGCGGGGCCGAAGGCTGGGAAAGCCGGGGTTGGTGGCTGCTGGAAGCAGGCGGCTGTGCCCGCGTGATCGACCGGCCGCTGCGTGGCACCGAATACTATGTCTATGGCGAGATGGAGGACGGCTCCAAGATCCGCACCCTGTCCAAGGCATCGGATGCGTTCTGCGTGGGCCATGCGAAATTCGCGATTGCCGGGCGCGACCAGTGCGAAGCCTCGGCCTATCGCACCGCCCTGTTTGCCGCGACGCCCCCGCCGACAGAGCGCAAGCTGGTCTTTGAATTCTTCGAGCGGGACTTTGCCAAGGCGAGCGGCAATGACCGCTAGGTCCGCCGGCGTCCACATCGCCCCGTTCGGGAAGTTCGACCACGTCACGGACTGGGTCTTCGATCTCGACAACACACTATATCCGGCCGAGTGCGACCTCTTTGCCGAGATCGATACACGGATGACGGCCTTCGTCTCCCGCGCGCTCGCCCTGCCGCCGGTCGAAGCGCGGAAGGTCCAGAAGGATTATTACAAGACCTATGGCACCACCCTGTCGGGTCTGATGCATGTGAACCGGATCGAGCCGGCCGATTTCCTGCACTATGTGCACGACATCGACCTGTCGCCACTGCCAGACCTGCCGGACCTGCGCGCCGCGATCGAGGCGCTGCCGGGCCGGAAGTTCGTCTACACCAATGGTTCGCGCCGCCATGCCGAACGCGTGACGGAAAAGATGGGTCTCTCCCACCTGTTCCATGACAGTTTCGGCATTGAGGATGCGGCCTACACGCCCAAGCCGAAGCAGGATTCCTATGACCGTTTCTGCGGTCTGCACGGCGTCGACCCGAAACAGGCGATCTTTTTCGAGGACCTTGCCCGCAACCTGCTGCCGGCCAAGGATATGGGCTTCACCACGGTGCTGGTTCATTCCGAAAAGGACTGGAGCCATGAGCCTGTCGAGGCCCGCCCTGCGACGCTTGAGGATATTTTGAAGGATGACGGGCCCGACCACATCGACTATGTCACGGGCGACCTTGCGGCCTTCCTCGAAGCGGCGCGGGATACGCTGAAATAAAACCAAAGACCTGGGGGATAACCCATGACCGATGCCCTTGCCCGTGTGATCGATTCTGCCTGGGAGGCCCGCGACACGCTCTCGACCGACACGAAAGGCGAAGTGCGCGATGTCGTGGATGCCGCCATTGACCTGATCGACAAAGGTGAGGCCCGCGTTGCCGAGAAGGGCGCTGACGGGGAATGGGTTGTGCACCAGTGGCTGAAAAAGGCCGTGCTGCTTTCTTTCCGCCTCAACGCCAATGGCATGATCGGCGGCGTGCCGGGCGGCGGCAACTGGTGGGACAAGGTGCCGTCAAAGTTCGAAGGCTGGGGCGAGACCGAGTTCAGGGAAGCCGGCTTCCGCGCCGTTCCGCCCTGCGCCGTGCGCCGGGGTGCGTTTGTCGCGCCGAACGCCGTGCTGATGCCGTCTTATGTGAATATCGGCGCCTATGTCGGCGAAGGCACGATGATCGACACCTGGGCCTCTGTGGGTTCGTGTGCGCAGGTCGGCGCGAACTGCCACATCTCCGCCGGTACGGGCATCGGCGGCGTGCTGGAGCCGCTGCAGGCGAACCCGACCATCATCGAGGACAATTGCTTCATCGGCGCGCGCTCCGAAGTGGTCGAAGGCGTGATCGTGGGGGAGGGGTCTGTCATCGCCATGGGCGTGTTCATCACCCAGTCCACCAAGATCGTGAACCGGGCGACCGGCGAGATCAGCTATGGCAAGATCCCGCCTTACTCCGTCGTCGTGCCCGGCACACTGCCGGACAAGAATGGCGGGCCGAGCCTCGCCTGCGCCGTCATCGTGAAAACAGTCGACGCCCAGACGCGTTCCAAGACCGGCGTGAACGAGCTGCTGCGGGACTAGATAGCGCCTTCTGGTTGTTTTGATGTGAGTGTTGTGCCACCTTTGAGAGTAAGGGGGTGCCATGCGGAAAATGTCGATTCTCTCTGGGTTCGCCCTTGTGCTGGCGGCTTGCGCCACAACAGATCCGGCGGGCCTGCCTGTTCCTGAAGCTGCGTCCACAACGCTGCCAAAGAATCCCGAGGCTGCTGGGATGACGGCCAGGTTTGCCGGTCTGATGGAGCAGAAGCTTCCAATACTGGACAGGCTCGCCGTCATCACGGCGCGGGATCAGTATGTCCGGAAAGTGCTCATCCCGATGTTTTCGGACGACGCGCTGGATCCGGAGGTCCGGACAGATTTCCAGTCGGCCGCTGGCGCTTATGTTTCTCAGGTCGATGCGATCAACACCGCAGAACTCAAGCGGATCCTGCAGGAATATTCCTGGGCGGACATCATCGAAGGTGATCCGCAATTGTTCAAAACGGCCTTCCACGTCGTACAGCATTCGCCGGATAAAGCCTTCCGCGCCGAAGTGCTTGCGGAAATCGGTCCCTTTGCGGAGCGCGGAGATATAGACGGGCAGGAATATGCCCTGATGTACGACCGTGTCGAACTCGCCGCCGGGCGGCAGCAGCTCTACGGGTCGCAGTACAAATGCGTGGACGGGCAGTATGACATCCATGACCTGAAGGATCCGGAAGGCGTCGACGCGCGCCGTGCCCGGCTGGGCATGCAGCCCCTTCAGGATTATCTGGAACAGGGGCGCGAATTTTACGGCCCCTGCTGAATTGCGTTTCTGCACGTAACGAACTGCTGCGGGACCAGGCGTTTCGCGCCCCTGTTCAGCAGCTGCCATCTTCAATACAGGCGACCAGTTGTTTCAGCGAGGTGAGGTGGCTACCGACGAGATCGTGGGTGCCGAACAGCGGCAGGTCGATGTCCGGCGAGATGCCCTTGCCCTCGAACACGTTGCCGCCTGCATCGGCGAATATCTCGTTCGAAAGCTCAAGGTACCAGCCATTCGGCAGGGGTTTTGCCAGCGGTGTCGAGAAGGCGCCCCGGCTCGTCTGTCCGGCCGTCCTGATCTGGGGAAGCTGCCGCAGCATCATGGCCGTGATCTCGCCTCCGGAAACGGTGACATCGCTGATGATGACATAGACGGGCTTTGTATAGCGCGGCCCATCCTGATACGGATTGATTGTATAGGCGGCCAGCGGCGCGCCATCCCATTCGGTTCTGACGGTGTAAGCCGTGAAAGGTGAATCGGTAAACCGGCTGGCAATGGCGCGGGTGATGGCGTCATAACCGCCGCGATTGTTCGACAGGTCGAGGATCAGCGCATCCGTACCGTCAAATCCGGCAAGCGCCTCATCGAACAGGGCGTGCAGGGCCGCGACCTCCGCTTCGGCCCATTCCGGCGTGCCGGGCTCGTGCCCGGTCGTGAAACCACCCATGGTGAAGATCTGGATGTACCCGATATGGTCATTGATCGTGCCACGGATGAATCGCTCATTGCCCGTATGGACTGCGCCCTCATCCAGATAGGGCATGAGATTGTCGAGAAGTCCGATCAGCCAGGGACTCTCGCCCATTTCTTCGCGAGCGCGCGGCAACGTCGTGCCGAGACCAAACTGGATCCGTCTGGTCTCCTCCTCAAGGCTGGCGACCAGCTTGGTGTGGGAGTCCTGAAGCGGTTCCAGAAGACCTGCCAGCAGGTCGAGCAGGTCTGCCTCGCTCATCTCTGGCGACAGGCTGGCGCGTGCGGCGGCCACGTTCTGCTCCCAATCGACACCGCGCTGGTCGAAGAAGGCGTAGTGGCGGCTGAAGACCGATGTGAAGACATCGAAGACGGCTTCGGGGGTGGTGTCGGCCTCGTCGCGGCAAGTCTCCGGCAGGGTATCGATCCGGGTAAAGACAGCATGTCCGTCCGCGGGCAGGTATTCAAACCGGGCCGTGCCATCTGCCTGCGGGGTGAAGTAGCGGTATTCTATCTGCCCCATCATGGTCGGGCCGTCTTGGCGTGTCGGATAGCAGGCGACTGGCGTTTCCTGCCAGCGGATGATGTCTTCCGGCGTGATCTGAAGCAGCCAGCCGGATTCTTCAGACCGCCAGACGCCCTGCGCTTCGGCCAGCATACCGTTTCCCGTGTCGAGCATCTGGCGGCTGGCGGGTTCGGGCGGCACATATGTGCCTGCGCAACCGGCAAGACCCAGAAGAAGAATTAGCGTGCGAAACATGTCAGAAGCCCAAAAGTGACCGCGGTCACCTTTTAGGTTTGCCGCTGCCGGAAGGCAACAGGTTTCCTGTCGCGAGCTGTTCGATTGCGCGGAACCTGATTTCCAGATCTCTCAGGATGTTCTGACTCTTCCCGGTCACCACGCATTGCCTCACCGTGCCGGTAAACAGGGTGAGCATCAGGTCTGCAATGGCGGCGCTCCCGGTCCCGGCAGGTAAATCGCCTCGGGCAACAGCGCGCTGGACCTGCTCCTCGAAAGCTTCATGCGCGATGGCATCATTCTGCGTCTCGACCGCCTGGATGGCCGGCGTTGTCGGCGACAGCAGGGTCTTGGCCTGCCAGAGCTCCGGCGATGCCTCGCAGAGGCTGATGGTCCGCCGGCAGGTTTCCAGTGCGGCATCGGTCAATGTGCCGGCGGTATTCTCCCCCTCGGCCGTTTCGAAGGCTGTTGCGATGAGCCGCCGGTACCATTCGGCCAGAATATCTGCCTTGGACGGAAAGTGATTGAAGAAGGTTCCCTTGGCGACTCCTGCGGCCCGGGTGATTTCGGCAACAGTTACGGTGTCGTATCCCTTCTCCTCGAACAGGGCGATCGCTGCCGCATAGAGGGCTTCGAAGACTTCGCGTTTCTTGGTGTCGCGTTTTCCGGCCATGATCCAATCCCTTCTGGCGCGCCAGAAGGGACCGGTTCTACAGCCTAGTCAAACACCACAACCTGCCGCGCGACGGTGCCCTTGTTGTCCTTCAGGTTCTGCAAGGCGCCTGTGATGCCGTCGAGGCCGATGCGGTCTGAGATCATGTCGTCGAGGTGGAGCTTGCCCTGCCGGTAGAGTTCCACCAGGCGCGGGAAGTCGATCCGGAACTGGTTGGAGCCCATGATCGCGCCTTGCAGGCGTTTCTCGGTGACCAGCATTTCGATGCCCGGAATCTCGATATTCACGCCCGGCGTAATCATGCCGATCAGCGTGGCGACGCCGCGCGGGCGCATCATGTGATAGGCCTGTTCGGCGGTCTGCTTCAGGCCGACGCATTCGAACGCATAGTGCACGCCGCCCTTGGTCAGCTCTTTGACCGCTTCAACGGCATTGACCTTGGACGGATTGACGACGTCGGTCGCTCCGAACCGGACGGCCATCTGCAGCTTCTCGTCCGACAGGTCCACCGCGATGATCCGGCTTGCCCCGGCAATCGCTGCGCCATTGATGGCCGAGAGGCCGACCCCGCCGCAGCCGACCACGGCCACGGTCGATCCCGGCTCAACCTTCGCGGCATGGAAGACAGAGCCGACGCCCGTGATCACGCCGCAGCCGATCAGACAGGCGCGGTCGAGCGGCATGTCCTTGTCGATGGCACACAGCGTATTCTCGTGCACCAGGATCTGTTCGGCAAAGGAGGAGAGGTTCAGGAACTGGCCGACCTTCTCGCCCTTGATCGACAGACGCGGCGCCTCACTCATCTGGCGCTGGAACTGATCCTTGTTGATCGTGTGGCAGACCGACATGTGGCCGGAGAGGCAGTATTCGCACGTGCCGCAAAAAGGGGAGAGGATGGAGATGACATGGTCGCCCGGCTTCACGGCCGAGACCATGGAGCCAACGGCTTCCACGACGCCCGCGCTTTCATGGCCGAGGATGACCGGCGTCTCGACCGGGAAATTGGCATCCCAGAAATGTACGTCGGAATGGCAGACCCCGACGGCTTTCAGCCGGACAAGGACTTCCCGCGGACCGGGTTTGTCGATCGTGACCTCTTCAATCGACAGCGGCTTGTTCGGCTCCCGCATCACAGCAGCTTTCATGGCGTTTCCTCCTGATCTTTATCTTTTGCCTGAGGATGACCCTGAAAACCGGTCTTGGCGAGACCTGCCGCTAGGGGAGGTCGATCAGGAAAGGGAAGACCGGGTGAGGGCGTGCCAGGGCGCTGTGAGCGTCTTGCGGCCAGCATCCGGCAACAGATCTGGCGCACCGAGCGCCATGGCCGCTTCGATCAGGCAGAGCGAGGCGGTGTACCAGGGTTCGGCCAGGTGCATCTCTGGATCTTCTTCTTCCGGTCCATCCGTCGTGTACCAGGCCATGTCGCCGAACTCGCGGATCGCGCTGTCGCAAACACTGTTGAAGATCGCCGCCAGCCCCCGCCCGATCGGGGAGACCGGCGTGCCGCCTGCGCCGATGACGCCTTCCCAGTCCTCGAACACGCGCTTGTCGTCCGGCAAGTCTTTCCAGTTCAGCCATGCGCGGGAATAGAGCCGTCCGGCCTCCGGGGCGCGATGCTCAGACAGGGTCAGGGCGTCCTCACGGCGAAGCCGGGCGGCGCGGTCAAGGATCCAGACGACGGCCTCGCCATGAGGGCCGAAACATTCGGCTGGCGGCACCTGTCTCAGGATGCGGACGGCCACGGCCCGTGTGTAGTCGCCAGTATGGTTCTGCGGAGAGATGGCATCCACCACCTCGGCTTCCCAGACGGTTCCCGGCCAGCTCGTGATCAGCACACCGGCCAGCGAATGCTCCACCACGATCCAGGGCGCATCGCGGGTTTCGTTGCGGATCACATCCCCCTTCGCAGCCCCGGCGAAACGCAGGTCCCGGCGTTCATCAGCCACATAGATGAAGCCGGTCTGCCTTTTCCGCCCAAGGCCGCGGAGCGGGTTTGAGACCATGGAAGGCTTATTCGCGCTCCGGCCCGGCAACCAGCCCGCTGGCCCGGCCCATGACCTGGAAGATCTCGTTCTGCTCCATCACGCCGGAGACGAGTTCCGATCCGGGGCCAGAGGCGAAGATGGCCACATCGTCGCCGCCATGGGTCTCAGACCACATCGGGTAGAGCGACTGCTGGAGGAAATCCTTGTCGGTCGTGTCGACGCCGGTGAGATCCTTGCGGGTGCAATCGAAGCCGTCTTCTGTGGCCGTGCAGGCGCCCGGCCCGTTCATGTAGCCGAGCGTCGTGTAGGGCTTGCCGTCGAGCGCCTTGGAGGGCGTGCCGTCAATCGACATGGAAGACAGGCCGAGGATCGGATTGCCGCGCCGCGCATAGCCCGAAATGGTCAGCGTGTGGGAATGGTCGGCGGTCACGATGATCAGCGTATCGTCCGAATTGGTCATCTCCAGCGCTGCCTTGATCGCCTGGTCGAACTGGTCGGCTTCCTCCAGCGCCCGGGCGGCATTGCCGGCATGGTGGGCGTGGTCGATGCGGCCGCCTTCGACGAGGAGCACGAAACCATCCGGATCCTGCGACAGGCGGGTGATCGCGGCGCGCGTCATGTCCACAATGGACGGCTCGCCGGCCGGGTCTTCGGCGCGGTCGAGTTCATAGTCCATATGGGAGGGCTCGAAGAGGGCGAGCACCTTGTCTTCGCTGGCAAAGTCCTCCGCGTCGAAGCCTTCGCGGTCGATGATGAATTTATGGTTCGGGCGGGCCGTCCACTCCGCGATCAGGTCGCGCTGGTCTTTCCGGTCACTGACCTTGCCCGGATATTCCGGATCTTCCATCCCACCCTTCAGGAAGGCCGAGCGGCCGCCGCCCATGGCGACTTCAAAGCCGTCGCCGGCCGGCCAGTCGATGAACTGGGAGGCGATGTCCGGGCAGGCACCGGCCGCCGCGCCGCCGGAACCGACAAAGGCTTCCCAGTCGCGGTTTGCTGACTTCGAATAGGTGGCGCCGGGCGTGGCGTGGGTCAGGCGGGCCGTGGTGATGACGCCTGTTGCAAGACCGGCCGCTTCCGCGATCTCGAAAATCGTGTCCGTCGTGTTGCCTTCGACGCTGGCGCAATTGTCATAGGAGGCATCGCCGGTGATGCCGAGCGTGCGGGAATTGGTTTTCACGCCGCTCATCATGGCCGTAGCGGTGGAGGCGGAGTCCGCGATCTGGGCGTCGTGGCTATAGGTCTTGGACAGGGCGGAATAGGGGAGCTGGTCCATGGTCAGCTTGTAGGATTCTCCGTCCACACCGCGTTTCTGCCCGGCATAGATCCGGGTTGCCGTGACCGTCGGGATGCTCATGCCGTCGCCGATGAAGAGGATCACATTCTTTGCCGGACGCAGGCCGCGCGCCGCGATCTTCGCGTCGATCGCCGCCTGCGCATTCAGGTAATAGTCATTGCCTGCCTGGCGGGGCACGGCTGGTTCACGGTCCAGCGTGGCAATCGGGGAGGCAACGGGCTCGGTCACGACCACTTCTGCAGTTTCGGTCTCTGCCGGTGTGGCCGCACACCCGGCAAGGACGAGAGCGATAAGGGGCAGGGCGGTGAGAGTCTTGCGCATAGGGGCCTCCGGTAGATTCGACTTTTCTGCGTCGTAAGGTGTTTGTGTGACGGTTTTGCTTGTCAGTCGACCGCCACGCGCGGTTTCCGGCCGCGTTGGGCCAGCCAGACTGCAAACAGGATGACCACGCCGCCCATCGCCTGAAGGACGGTCAGGGACTCCCCGAACAGACGCCAGGAAACGGCGGCGGCCACAACGGGCTGAACGAGGACCAGCAGGCCCGCAACCGCCGCAGATGTCCGGCCAAGTCCTGTCACGATTAGGGCCTGTCCGGCGATCTGGGAGACCAGCGCCAGGAAGATCGGCACCTGAAAGCCGGCTGCCGTTTTCGGGACAAAGGTTTCGCCCGTCGCCAGCACGATGCAGCCCGCAACGATGACCTCTACGAAGGTCAGCCAGAAGATGGCTTCGATGCCGCCAATCGTCCGGCGGGCAATGTTCGAGCAGAGCATGTAGCCGCTGACGAGAAAGGCGGCGGCCACGGCGAAGAGGTCGCCATGTATATTGCCTTTGCCGCTCTCTCCGCCGCCCAGCGACAGGGCGGCTGCGCCCAGAATGGCGAGGGCGGCGGCAACGAACCAGAAGGCATGCGGGCGCTGTTTCAGGAAAAACCAGGCGCCGAACCCGACAAGCACATTGCCGAGGTTCACGATGAAGGTTGCGTTCGACACCGTCGTCAGCGTCAGGGCGTGGTGCCAGAGGGCGATGTCCAGCGTGAAGAAGGTGCCGGCCATCAGGATGAACCGGTTCGGCAGGCGCGGGGCGCGCCGCTCGATCAGGAAGACCAGTGCCAGCAGCAGGGGCAGGGCAAAGACATAGCGCCAGAAGGCAATGGCCTGCGGTCCAAGCTCGTCCAGGCCGAAGCGCAGGCCGATGGGGGCAAAGCCGATGCCCACACCGCCAGCCAGAACCATCAGCGGCCCCGTCCACGAGCGCGGCGTTGGCGGGGAGGCGGGTATGGCTGTCATGGAAGGCCTGTCATCCGGCGAAGGTCGTCCGGCGTCTTGCCTTCATCCCGCCAGGCACGCAATCCCCTGTCGCCAGCCCTTTTGGATAGTTTCTTTCCGTCAGGCCCCAGAATGAGGGCGTGGAAACGGTAGACGGGCTGCGGCCAGTCCATCAGCGCCTGCAGCAAGGCATGGACGGAGGTCATCTCCCGAATGTCCTCGCCCCGGATCACATGCGTCACACCTTGAAGCGCATCGTCATGGCAGCAGGCGAGGTGATAGGAGGCCGGGGTTTCCTTCCGGCCCAGCACCACGTCACCGAAGGGGGCCGGGTCTGCGGGCACCCGGCGCGGCGTTCCGTTGCTCTCATCGACATAGCCAAGCCGCTCATAGCGGGGGCCCAGCGCATCGCGGGCGGCGGCCAGCGAAAGGCGCCAGGCGAACGCCTCGCCCCGGGCAAGGCGCTTTTCCTCCTCGCTCGCCGGCAGGGGGCGCCCCCTGAAACCCCATTCGTCCGGCCTGGCACCCGCTGGCATGGCGGCGGCGATCTCTCGGCGTGTGCGGAAGCATCGATAGACAAGCCCGCGCATCCGCAAGTCCGTTATAGTCGCCTCATAATCATCGAAATGATCGGACTGGCGCCGGACAGGTCCGTCCCAGTCCAGCCCCAGCCATTGCAGGTCCTCAAGGATCGCCGCCTCATATTCCGGGCGGCAGCGCGTCTGGTCGATGTCCTCTATTCGCAACAGGACCCGGCCATTGGCCGCCCGGGCGGCGTCCCAGACATGAAAGGCGGAACAGGCATGGCCGAGGTGCAGATAGCCTGTGGGGGACGGCGCAAACCGGGTGACGAATTCCGACATGCCGCCCGTTTGCCTCCCGCCAATCCTGCTGTGCCGCCCCGCCATGCTGTCCGATGCGGCTTGCCCGCGTCAACAGCGTTTCCCTGTTGCAAGCGCGGCTCAGGAACCGTATCGCCAAAGGGCTTGAGAGGTCCAATTTTATGCCTGTGACGGACTGGCTGACATCGGCAGAAGCCTGGGCGGACGCCCATGTGCGGGAAACTCAGTATCTCGCAGCGCTGGGGCTTGTCCTGGGGGTCCTGTTTGGCGGCTTTCTGATCGTCTTGGCGGCCCGTTTCTGCGTGCGTGTCGTTCGCCGGCTCAGCGATCTGATGGCCGCCCGTGCACTGCGTACGGACAAGACGCCGGGATACAGGATCGTGCTGGCGCGTCCAGTCGGGCGCAAGCCGGGTCAAACGCTAAAATGGCTGCAGTCTGCACTGACGGAGCATCTTTCCGCATTCAATTTCGGTGCACCGTTCCGGATCATGCGCATGAGCCCGCTGCCCGGCGGACTCGTGCCGCTCACCGTTGAGCGGGCCCGCAGGCGTATGGCGGCATCCGATGCGGACCTGTTTGTCTGGGGTGAACGCCGGGGACGGAAAGAGGACGGCCTTTTGCTTTATGGCCTGACCCGTGGCGGCGGACTGACGGCGGCTGAAGCGCGCCTGTTCACCCTGCGCCTGCCGGCCCGTGAGACGGCGATGGACGGGGCGATGCCGAAGATCGCCGCCTTCCTGCTGGCCAAGAAGCTGCAGCCGGGACTTGGCAATCCGCAATCCTTCCGTCCGGAGAAGATCAGCCTGCTGGCCGAAGCCCTGTCAGCCATGCTCGATCATGAAGGCCCTATGCCAGTGGCGGTGCGCAATGAGGTGGAGGGCGATTTCTGCGCCTCAGCCGTGCATGTTGCGGAAGAGGCAGGGGACCTGGCCGGCCTCGACCGGGTGATCGCCCTGCGCCGGGAACACCTGACGGAAGGCGCGGTTCAGGCCGATCCGGAACGCGCCATCCAGGCCCGGATGGACATCGGCCGGGCGCTGCTGGCGCGGGCTGCGAAGAAATACGATCCCGAGCTTGTCCGAGAAGCGATCGGCTACCTGTCCCAGGTGGTGGAGGCCCTGAGGGCGGATCCGTCCATCATGCGCGCGCAGGCAGCCTCTGACGCCATGTTCAAGGCGCAGAGCCTGATGGAGACTCGCAAGCGCTTTGCGGTGAACTTCGGGACCTAGACCGGCAGACCTCAGACAGACAGACCAACAGGGCAGGAGACGCCCGTGCCGCCAATACCGCAATAACCTGCCGGGTTCTTGGCGAGATATTGCTGATGATAGTCCTCGGCGAAATAGATCTCGCCGAGCGGTGCGACTTCGGTCGTGATTTTCCCGGCATGACCGGCTTCGGCGAGGGATTTTTCGTAGGCTGAGATCATCCGCCGGGCGGTGTCTGCCTGCGCATCGCTGGTCGTGTAGACAGCCGAGCGGTATTGGGTGCCGACATCATTGCCCTGGCGCATGCCCTGGGTCGGGTCGTGGTTTTCCAGGAAGAGCTTCATCAGCCCCTCAAATGAGATGACGGCCGGGTCAAAAATCACATCGACGACTTCGGTATGGCCGGTCTGGCCGGAGCAGACTTCTTCATAGGTCGGGTTTGGCGTGTAGCCGCCCGCATAGCCGACCCGGGTCAGCCAGACACCATCCTGTTCCCAGAACTTGCGTTCAGCGCCCCAGAAACAGCCAAGGCCGAACACAGCGCGCTCAAAACCCGCAGGCGTTTCGGCCAGAAGTTCGCGCCCGTTCACAAAATGGGTCTCGGCAGTCGGGATCGGATGCGGCCGGCCCTTCAGCGCGGTTTCCGGCGTCGGCATTGCAGCAGGTTTACGGGTGAACAGCATGGCGGCCTCCTTCAGCTGTTCTTTCATATGGGACGTAGCTGTTGCAACGGCAATCACAGTCTTGCGAGGTTCGTCCCCATCAGTTAGAGCGTCCGCTGCTGGATTGGTGAGGTGGCCGAGTGGTCGAAGGCGCACGCCTGGAAAGTGTGTAGGCTAGCAATAGTCTCCAGGGTTCGAATCCCTGTCTCACCGCCAGCCAGCTT
>MDTG01437145.1_pt1 | contig 38766 bp, 29 predicted proteins | sample 811421 | NCBI WGS metagenome assembly MDTG01 (sample SAMN05326645, study PRJNA326480) | marine metagenome | isolation source: seawater | place: Pacific Ocean: South East | collected 2011 | reverse complement strand
TCGCGGGTCATCGTCCAGGTGGTGTTACGCACCAGCACGTCGACTTCGCCGGTCTGCAGCGCGGTGAAGCGCTCCTTGGCGGTCAGCGGGGTGAACTTGACGGCGTTCGGATCGTCGAAGATCGCGGCCGCAATGGCGCGGCAGGTGTCGACGTCGAGGCCGGTCCACTCGCCGGCATCGTTCGGCGCGGCGAAACCGGCGAGGCCGGTGTTCGAACCGCACTGCAGGAAGCCCTTGGCCTTGACATCGTCAAGCGTCGCGGCGGAAGCGGCCGTGGCGCTCAAACCAAGCGCGGCGCCAAGCGCGATCGTCAGAAATTTGTTCGTCATGGATATGCAGCCTTCTCTTTTGCCCTGTCTGTATATCGGGTTCGTCCGAGATCACGTGCAAGGGATACAGCATGCAACCATGCGCAGCATTGGTGTCACTGGAATTCCCCTCCCGGCAATGCCGCGACCATTGTTGTTTTCTGGTCGTCAAACATGCCACCGTTATCTCACGGGTGCATTCGATGGCATTTATGGCTAAGGGTCAAGGGGCGCAACGTCATGCTGCCCGGGAATTGTGAAAATTTTTTCACATTCCGAAAATCCCAACAGTTGTTCCGAAAGGAAGATGATGTCCGCTTCACAGTCGAACGGCAGTGCCGGTCTCGCGACACGCCTGACCCACGCCGGCCGGACGCCGAGTAGTTTTCACGGGTTCGTCAACCCGCCGGTCGCCCACGCCTCGACGGTGCTGTTTCCCGACACCGCGACGATGCTGTCCGGCAAACAGACCTACCATTACGCCCGCAGGGGAAACCCGACCACCGACGCCCTGGAAGAGGCCATCGCGGAGCTGGAAGGCGCGGCCGGCGCGAAGCTCGCCTCCTGCGGCCTCAACGCCGTGGCACTGGCGCTGCTGTCGTGCCTGTCGTCAGGCGACCACCTGCTGATCACCGACAGCGCCTACGGACCGACACGGCATCTGGCGGACACGACGCTGAAGCGGCTCGGCATCGAGATCGACTATTACGACCCCGCCATCGGCGCCGGCATTGCAGCGCTGATGAAGCCCAACACCAAAGCCGTCATGACCGAGGCGCCCGGCTCGCTCACCTTCGAGATGCAGGACATCCCGGCGATCGCCGAAGCCGCCCATGCCGCCGGCGCGCTTGTCGTGATGGACAACACCTGGGCCACGCCCTGCTACTTCCAGGCGATTGCCCATGGTGTCGACCTGTCGATCCAGGCCGGCACGAAATACATCGTCGGCCACTCCGACGCGATGCTGGGAACGGTCGCGGCGAGCCCGCGCGCCTGGGAGGCGCTCGACGCCACCGCCGGCGCGCTCGGCATTCACGTCGGCCCGGATGACGTCTTCCTCGGCCTGCGCGGCCTGCGCACCATGCATGTTCGCCTGCGCCAGCATATGGAGGCAGGACTGGAGATCGCCCGCTGGCTGCAGACCCGCGAGGAGGTCGCCCGCGTGCGCCACCCCGCGCTCCCCGAAGATCCGGGCCATGCGCTGTGGCGCCGCGATTTCTGCGGAGCTTCTGGCCTCTTCGCCTTCGACTTCCGCGACGACGTCACCTTCGAGCAAAGCTGTGCCTTCCTCGATGCGCTGCGCCTGTTCGGGCTTGGCTATTCCTGGGGCGGGTTCGAGAGCCTTGCGATCCCCGTGCGGCTGAAGGGCATGCGCACCGCGACGCCGATGCCGGAGGGCGGCCCCAGCATTCGCCTGCATATCGGGCTGGAGGATGTGACCGACATCCGCGCCGATCTGGAAGCCGGGTTCAAGGCCCTCACGGGCTGATCCGCGCCACTGCGACCTGAACCAAAACGAGACCGCCCGCGTCCCGGCAAGTCATGCCGCGGCGCGGGCGGTTTGCGTTCAGACTGCGAAACGGGCGACCTCAGATGCTCGGGTCGCGGCGCTTCTCGCGGAAGATCAGCCAGAGATTGCGGAAATAGATGATCAGGCCAAGCCCCTGGCCGGCGATGAACACCGGGTCGCCGACCTGGATCGCATAGACGAACAGCAGGCTGCCGCCGGCGATGGAAAAGAACCAGAAGGCCACCGGCACGATGGAGCGCCCGACCCGTTCGGAGGCCACCCATTGCACCACGAAGCGCATCATGAACATCGCCTGCGCGACGAATCCAAGCGCCACCCAGCCGTCGAACCGCTCGATGAAGACGCTGTAGAGCCAGGCTGTCAGATCGGCTAGCACCGGGGTTACTCCTTCGCCACGTCGGCCGGCAGTCCGGCAATGTTGGACAGCTGCGGGATGCGCTTGCGCCGGCGGCGCAGCCACCACACGCCGAAGAGATCGAGGATCCCGACGAACGCCCGGTCGAAAATCCCATACTTGGAGCTACCGTGACGGCGGTGCCGGTCGACGATGTCGACATGGGTCACGCCGTAGCCCTCGCGCAGCACAAGTGCCGGCAGGAACCGGTGCCAGCTGTCGAAATACGGCAGGCGCAGGAACACATCGCGGCGCAGCGCCTTGAGCCCGCAGCCCGAATCGCGCGTCTGGTCCTTCAGGAGCCAGCCCCGCAGCCGGTTGGCGAAGCGCGAGGCCATCCGCTTGGCGGCACTCGCCTTGCGCCCGGTGCGCTGGCCGGCCGCCAGCGCCACCGACGGACCGGCCGCCTCGAGCGCTTCAAGCAGCGCCGGGATATAGGCCGGATCGTTCTCGCCGTCGCCGTCGATGGTCACCACCACCGCGCCGCGCGCGGCATAAAGCCCGGAGCGCACCGAGGCGCTCTGGCCGCAGGCGGAGGCATGGCGCAACGCGCGCAGGAACGGCAGCTCGCGGGCGCGCTCGGCCAGCATCTCCGCGCTGCCGTCGCTGGAGCCGTCGTCGACGACAATGATCTCGAAGGCCCGCCCGGCAAGCGCCGCGGCGATCTCCTCGATCAGTTCCCCAAGGTTCTCGCGTTCGTCCTTGGCCGGCACGATGACGGAAATCTCCGGCTCCGGTCCGGATGCCTGCGCGCTCATGAGGCGTCTCCCGTCGCCGGTCCTGCGGGCGCGGCCGGCCGCATCAGGCTGCGCCGGCCGGTGGCCGAGCGCCACAGCGCGCGGACGCAGGCGCGGAAGCTCACCCGCCCCATGATCGGGGTGATCGCGCCGAGCCGGTTGAACCGGAAGCCGATGCGCCGGTGCGCCATCCAGCGCGCGCCGACGACGCCGACGCTCAGGCCCAGCAGCGTCCCGGCGATGACGTCGCTCGGGTAATGCGCGCCGACCATGATGCGGCTGAAGGCGATCCAGAATCCACAGACGACGATGAGCCAACGGTAGGTCGGGAAGATCAGCGCGAGCGTTGTCGCCAGCGCGGCGATCGTCGTCGAGTGACCGGACGGGAAGCTCGTGTAGGAGCCATCCAGCGCCAGGAAGTCGAAGTGAACCGGCCCGACCTCCTCATAAAGCTTGGGCCGCGCACGCCCCAGCACCCACTTGAGGAAGAGGACGATGATGCCGCTCGATGCCACGACGACAAAGATATAGGCGCAAAAGGTCCACAAGCTGGACAGCGCCATGCGCGCCCGCCAGGTCAGCCGGTCCCAGTCGAGCGCGAGCGTCGCCAGGCAATAGATGCCCGTCGTCCACAGGATCCAGTGACCCTTGCCGAGATCGGTGATCGCGATGAAGGCGTTCTTGTACTGCTGCGGCAGCGAGCGCAGCCAAGGATAGGTCGGAATATCCAGCACGATCACCGCAATGCCGACGGTCAGCAGCAGCACCGCCAGAATGTCCTGCGGCCGGTGTCCCGGCGGCAGCGGCGCGCGCTGCGCGGCGACCCTGTGCTCGCGACCGGCCAGAAGCGCGCGGATGGCGACCGCATTGTCGCGCGCCCGCTCGAACCCGCGCCGCAACCGGCCATCCGCCGCCGGCGCGGGGCCACGGCCGTTTACGCTGTCGTCACTCACGCCCCGTCTCCTCTGCGCTGTAGAGACCGATGTCCAGTTCGTCGCCACCGTTGATGTTCAGCCCCGTGACCCGCACCGTGCTTTTCTCGCGCGGCGCGCCCAGCTCCGTCAGGGCCGCCAGGAACGCCGCCTCATGCAGGGCATCGACGACGGCGATGCGGCAGCGTGCCGTGGCGCCCTCTCCCGGCTCCGGGTCCGCCTCCACCAGAAAGCGCGCCGCGCCCTCCGCCGAGGTCGGCAACGTGTCGGTGCCCTGAAGGAAGATATAGCTCGGTTCGTTGAAGCCGACGTTGGCGACGCGCGGCGCGGGGCAGCTTGCCTCCTGCGCCACCGCATCGGCCAGCCGCGGGCTGATCCAGATCGGCGACAGGCCCGGAAGCGTGAAGCCCCAGGTCGCGACGATCAGCAGGAACCCGGCGAGCAGCGTCGACGGCAGGGCGCGCATCGCCGCCCCCCGCGCCATGGCGCGCAGCGCCGCCACGCCCGGCACCAGCGCCAGCGCGGCAATCACCGCGCCGGGCGGCGACGGCCAGACGCCGACGACCGGGCCGGCGACGAAATTGGCGGCGGCGACACCCGCGATCGGCACGAACAGCAGGCCGGCGGCGGCATAGCGCCAGCCCTTCGACGGCGGTTGTTCCTGCTTCGACAGCAGCACGGCGGCAAGCAGCGCGACGCCCGGAAGCAGCGGCAGCGTGTAATGCGGCAGTTTGGTCGCGGTGAACTCGAAGATCAGCCAGGTCGGCACCACCCAGCACAGCGCGAAGACCACCGCCGGCGCACGGCGCGCGGCAATCAGGCCCGGAAGCGCCAGCACCATGAAGGCCGACAGCGGCCAGAAGGTGCCGAGTGCTGCGGCCAGATGGGTGAGCGGCGGCGCGCCGTGGCTTTCCTGTCCCGTCGCGACCTTGCCGAGCAGGTCCTTGCCAACGGCCTCGGCGAAGAACGCGCCGTCCGTCTGCAGATAGATCGCCACGAACCACGGCAGGACCGCGAGGAGGAAGCCCAAGATGCCGCGCAAGGGATAGAGCAGCCGGATCCAGCCGACATCGCGCGTCGCGATGGACAGGAACACGACGGTCAGGCCGACCACCAGCGGCCCGACGGGCCCCTTGATCAGCACCGACACGGCCAGCGCGCCCCAGAACAGCGTTGCCAGCAGCGGACGCCCGCGCAGCGCGGCGCGGTCGAGCCAGATCCGGGCAAGCGCGCCCTGGGCGGCGAGGATCGAGGCAAGCAGCATCGCATCGGTCTTGGCAAGGCGCGCCTCCACCCCGACGATCAGGGAGGCGGCGACCAGCGCGCCGGCGACGAAAGCGACCGGCGGGCCGGCAAAGGCCCGCACGCACCAGTAGCTCAGCAGCACCGCAAGGATGGCGCCGAGCTGCGAGACCAGCCGGTAGACCCAGATCGGCGCGTCATGGCCGAGGCCGCTTGCCTCGACGACCGCCGACTGCAGCCAGTAGATGCCCACGGGCTTCTTGTGCCGAGCCATGTCCTGGAAACGGATATCGATGAAGTCGCGGCTTTCCACCATCTGCTTGGTGGCCTGGGCAAAGCGCGGCTCGTCGCGATCGAGCGGCGGCACCTGGGAAAGCCCCGGCGCGAAGAAGACCAGCGCCAGAAGAAGCAGAACGAGCGGGGCGAGCCCCCGCCTGCCGATGAGGCGCAGCCAGCGCGCTCCTGCCGTTTCGAAGCCTTCCGTTCCCCGCCCGGCGGATGTTTCGCTCATTGTCGTAAAGCCTATGCGACCGACTGGTAATGGCAACCGCGCCCGCGCGCGGTCTGGCCCCCGCGCGCTTCCTACATGAGCGCGCGCAAAAGGGAAACCGTTCACGCACAACTCTCTCGCCTTCCCCGCGCGCGGGCGCTAGCTTTCGGGCAGTCCCAGGCGGCCCGAGCCCCCTCCCCGATGCACCGACGGAGCACCTGAATGACCCTTATCGCGCAGATCACGGACCTGCACATCCGCCCCCGAGGCCTTGCCTGCTACCGGGTCAGCGAGACCAACATGCTGGCGGAGCGCGCCGTCGCGGCGCTAAACGCGCTCGACCCCCAGCCCGACGCCGTGGTGGTGACCGGCGACCTCGCGGACGCCCCCGACGACCGCGAGTACGCCGGCGTCCAGCGGTTGCTCTCCCGCCTGAAGGCCCCGGTCTATGTGATCCCCGGCAATCACGATTCGCCCGCGATGATGCGCGAGCTGCTGAGCGATGTCGGCCCGATCGACCAGGGCAGCACGGACAAGATCCACTATGCCGTCGACATCGGCGACGTGCGGCTCGTCGCCCTCGACAGTTCCGTCCCCGGCAAGCCCCACGGCAAGCTCGGCGAGGCGCAGCTCGCCTGGCTCGACCGCACGCTGGCGGAAAGCGACCGGCCGACGCTGATCGCAGTGCACCATCCGCCGGCGGCGACCGGCATCGCCCACATGGACCGGATCGGACTGACGGATTCGGCGGCCTTCGCCGAGGTGCTCGCCCGGCACGCCCATGTCCAGCGGGTGATGTGCGGCCATATCCACCGCACCATCATCGCCTCCGTCGGCGGCACCGTGATGACGCTCGCCCCCAGCACCGGCCATCAGGTGCATCTGGACCTCGGCGATGAAGAGGCGGGCAAGTTCATCATGGAGCCGCCCGGCTTCTTCCTGCACCACCATACGCCGGACAGCGGCGTGGTGACGCATCTGGCCTATGTCGAGGCCTTTCCCGGTCCCTTCCCCTTCTTCGCCGACGAGGGCGTGACCTGGTAGGACGCCTCACAAACGGGCGAGATGATGGGAGATCCGCCAGAAGTGATAGGTGACGCGGTGCAGCCAGCGCACGGCCTCGAGCCTTAGCAAGGTGGTCTCCGCATCGATGGCGCCCGCGGCCGCAGCCTCTATGGTGCGTTCGCGGAAACTGGTGCGCTGGTGCCGCAGCATCCGCCTGAGCCGGTTGAACCGTGACGCCATGCGGCTGTCATCGGCGCCGTCGCGCACCTCCGCCGCCATCGCACGCAACAGCCCGGACAGCCGGCGCAGGCGCGGGCTGCCGCGCAGGGCGTCGATGCGCTCCCTCTGCGACGCGCGATGCGCCGCCCGCGCCAGATGGTCGAGCGCGTGGCGCAGGGCGAGATTGCGGCGATGCACCTCCGGGTCGCCGTCGTCCGGGGCAAGTCTGGAGAGATAGTCGCCAAGCGCCGCGATGCCCGCCTCCACATCCGCCACCGAGCGCGCCGGCTCCGCCCCGCGCGGCGCCAGCAGTGCCGCGACGCTGCCGGCCAGCTGGCGATGGAGATCGCGGACATTGGCGCCGGCAACGTCCAGCGCCGCCGCCGGCTCCGACAGGAGTTTCGGATCGAGCCGGACCGCATGCGCTGCGGAGGGTTCTGGCACCAGCCGCTCCACCAGCCGCGAAAAGGGTCTGACAAAGGGAAGGATCGCCAGGACGCCGATGATGTTGAAGGTGGTGTGAAAGGCCACCAGCGCCAGTTGCTCGTCCCCCAGTGCCGCGACAATACGCGGACCGAGTGCGGCAAAGGGTGTCAGCAGCGCGAAAGCCATCGCCGCCGTCATCACGTTGTAGACCACATGGGCGGCCGCAGTCCGGCGCATCGCCGTCGACCCGCCGAGGGCCGCCAGCACGGCGGTGGCCGTGGTGCCGACGTCCATGCCGATCACCAGCGCCGCGCCCTGCGCCAGCGAGATGGTTCCGGCCGCCATCGCCGCGAGCGCCGTCGCGACCCCGGCCCCCGACGACTGGGTGACCAGCGTGATCGCGAAGCCGATGCCGACGAGTTGCGCCCGGCCCCAAAAGGTGTCGTCGGGAAAGTCGCCGGGCGTGACCACGCCCTCGAAGGCGGCAAGACCGTCCTTCAGCGCATCGACGCCGAGGAACAACACGCTGAACCCGGCCAGCGCCCAGCCGACATTGCGAAGCGATCCGCGCCCGAACAGCTTCAGCAGCGCCCCCAGAAGCAGGAGCGGCAGCACGAGCAGCCCGACATCGAGCCGGAAGCCGATCAGCGCGACCAGCCATCCGGTGACCGTGGAGCCGATGTTGGCGCCGAGCACGATGCCGATCGCCTGCGGAAAGGTCAGCAGACCCGAGCCGACGAAGCCCACGGTGGTCACCGTCGTCGCACTGGACGACTGCAGCATGGTGGTCGAGACCACGCCGGCCAGGGCGCCGCTCGCGGGGCTGCGGGTCATGCGCGCCAGCGTTCGCCGCAAGCCTCCGCCGGCAAGCGCCCGCAGGCCATCGGTCAAGACGGTCATGCCGACCAGAAACAGACCGACGCCACCGAGGCCGAGAAGAACACTGTCATTCATCATGCGACCTTTTTTCAGCGCCTTCCGGCGGCGTCAATCCGGACTGACACCAAGGAGAGCGTCGGGTCGTTCAAGGGGAAGATCTTCGCGCGATTTTTGCCAATTTCTTTTTGATCTTCGTCCCCTATAATGCCGTAGGTACTGAAATATTTGAGATTCTAGAAAAATAATGAATGCGCATGTCGCGAAAAGACAAGAAGAAAACCTCAGCAGCGGTGCAAAGCGAAGACGGCACGACGCCGGCGGCGCCTGACGCCCCCGCGGCCGGGTTCCGCCAAGGCGCAGCCTCCGGGGACACCCTTGCGGAACAGGCCGCGCGACGCGACAGGAGCCACCCGGACGCTGTCGCCAGGGAGACGATATCGAGGTTCCAGCTGGGAGAGGCGCCGTCCTTCGTCGTGATGCGCGTGTCGCGCGGCCCGAGCGATGCCTTTGCGATCGATTTCATCAGCGAGAGCTGCGAAACCATCTGGGGGCTGACCCAGGCCGAGATCGGTGCGGACCTGGAGCAGCTCTGGAAGCGCATCCACGTGGAAGACGAGCCGCATGTGCGCGCAATTCTGAGGCAGGCGAGCGAGAACAAGCGCGAGTGGGTCAGCACCTTCCGCATCGTCCACCGGCACGGCGGCCTGAAGTGGGTCGTCGCGCGCGGCATCCCGCGCAGCGACATCCGCGAAAGGGAGACCTGGAGCATCACGATCACGGATGTGACCGACCAGATGCGCGCCTTCCACGACCTGCAGGCCAGCGAGATCCGGTTCCGCGCACTGGCAGAGAATGTTCCGGGCGCGATCTTCCGCTACTGCCTTCATGCCGATGGAACCCACGAGATCCACGATCTCAGTCCGGGCTGCGAGGCGCTCTGGGAACTGAGCGCCGAGGAAATCGGCAAGGATCCGGCGCAGATCTGGGAGATGATCCATCCCGATGACGTCGCCGCCATGAGCGCGTCGGTTCTCGAATCGGCCAACTCGCTGCAGCCCTGGACGCAGAGCTGGCGGCTGATCCCGCCGTCGGGAAAGATGAAATGGCTGCAGGGACGCGGCCAGCCCTCGCGGCTGGCCAATGGCACGACGGTCTGGCACAGCGTGATCTTCGACGTGACCGAGCAGCGGGCAAAGGACGACGAAATCCGCCGCCTTGCCGAGCAGGACGACCTGACCGGGCTCGCCAACCGCGCCGTGCTGCGCAACCGCATGCAGGATGCGTTGACGCTGCAACAGAAAACCGGCGGCGGCGGGGCGCTGATCCTGATCGATCTCGATCATTTCAAGGACATCAACGACACGCTCGGTCACGAGGCGGGCGACAGCGTGCTGATCACCATCGCGGAGCGGCTGCGCGGCTGCATCAACGACGGCGACGTCGTCGCCCGGCTCGGCGGGGACGAATTCGCCGTGTTTCTGCAGGAGGCACCGACGGAAGACGTGGTCGACAAGGTGATCGAGCGGATCACCGTCAGGCTGTGCGACGACGTCCTCGTCGAAGGCCGGCAGACCGCCATCGGCATCTCGGCCGGGGCAGCGCTTTATCCCCGCGACGGGCGCACGCCCGGAGAAGTGCTGAAACATGCCGATATCGCCCTGTTCGAGGCCAAGGCGGCCGGGCGCAACACCCATGTCTTCTTCTCGCCCCGGCACAGTGCCGTGCGGGCGCGGCGCCAGACGCTGGCCGAGGCGCTTCGCATGGCGATCGGACACGGCGAGCCGGAGGTCGCCTTCCAGCCGATCGTCGAGACCGAAAGCGGCGCCCACAGCGGATTCGAGAGCCTGGCCCGCTGGACACACGCGGGAGCGGCGATCCCGCCGGCGGAATTCATCCCGCTCGCGGAGGAGACCGGCCTTGCGATGGCCCTCGGCGAGGTGCTGTTCGCCAAGGCCCTGGCGCGCATGTCGCAGCTGCACAGCCTCGGCCTCGATCCCGGCAGGCTGTCGGTCAATGTCTCGGCGCAGCAATTGCGCGATCCGGGCTTCGCGCAAACCGTCGGCGACGCGCTCTCGCGCCACGGCCTTTCACCGCAGTCGCTGGAAATCGAGGTCACGGAAAACGTGATCTTCGGCCGCTGGGCGGATGCAATCGCCACCACGCTGCGTGAGCTGCACCGGCTCGGCACGCGCATCGCGCTCGACGATTTCGGCACCGGCTACGCCTCGCTCATTCACCTGCGCCGCCTGCAGGTCCACCGGTTGAAGATCGACAAGTCCTTCACCGCCGACTGCACCACGAACGCGGATGACGCGGCGATCGTGCGCACCATCATCTCCCTTGCACAGTCGCTCGGCCTCGATGTGGTCGCCGAAGGCATCGAAACCCGGGAGCAGCGCGCCTTCCTGCAGCGCAACGGCTGCGACTTCGCGCAGGGCTACCTGTTCGGCCGACCGACGACCGAAGCAGCGGCGATCGAGGCCTATCTGCGCGCAGCACCATCACCGGGCTGACGCGGAAGGCGCTGCGGACATAACCGTAGAACGCGCAGCAATACGCCCGGAAAATCCGGTGAAGAAATCACCGTAACTCTTTGAAAAATGGCGACCCCGGCAGGATTCGAACCTGCGACCATCGGCTTAGAAGGCCGGTGCTCTATCCACTGAGCTACGGGGCCACTTGGGCCGGGACAGTCGTTTCACCGGCCTTGCGCAGGAGCGCCGGACGCGCGGCGGCCTCTCCGGCCCGATTGAGCGATAAGCAGACCGCTCAATGCGTCCAGGGCATGAACCGGTCGTAGCGGAAATTGTCCGAATAGGCGATCTTCGGAACCCGACGGGTCTGCTGCGTCTCGACGCGATAGGCAATGCCGTTGCGCTTGGCATAGGCGACCGCCTCATCCTGCGTCTCGAAGCGCAGGCGCACCTGCTGCTTCATGTCCGAGGACGACGTATAGCCCATCAGCGGCTCGATCGAGCGTGCGGTTTCCGGAACGAATTCCAGGATCCATTCGTGGGTCTTGCCCCGACCGGATTGCGTTGCCGTCTTTGCCGGCGAGTAGATGCGTGCGACCATCGGGCGTCTTCCGTCAACAAGAGCTTCGCCTGTCACCGGCGGAACCGGGACGGCTTCGTTTATTCCGTCCGCACGGCGCGAAGTCAATGGCGAGCTGCACACAACACGCCGCATTCCCCCACGACCGGCGGCCCGGACCGCAGGCCGCCCCTCACGGTTGCGGCAGGCGAAGGCCGAAAACCGGGCGCAGCCGGGTCACATGCCACGGCGACGGCGCAACGCGCGCGGAAACCGGCTCGCCGCCGATCTCCCCCAGGGTCTCGATGAGGGCCCGCAAGCCGCGATCCACGGCCGCGTTGAAGCCTTCGTGACGCGAGCCGCCCTTCAGTCCGATCGAAGGATTGGTGTTGATCTCATAGACGGCAAGACGTCCGTCGCGAAAGCCGAAATCCGCGCGGCCATAGTCGATCCCCGCCGCCTCGAACGCCGGCCGGAGACGTTCGGCATAGGGGTTGGACGCCATTTCCGCGACGATTTCCTCGAACTCGGCATCGGTCGAAAGGCCCCGCTGCCCGTACTTGACGAAAGGGCTGCCCTCGAGCACGGAGTTTCCCGGCAGCATGACGTCACCCACCCGGTAGATGGTGTGACGCCGGTAGACGCCGTCGCGCACCGGCGTATTGGCGAATTCCGTCACCAGCATGCGCGTCAGCGGTACGCCCGCGGCCTGGACCTCGTCCAGGCAGGCATCGAGCGCCTCCTGGTCCTCCAGCAAGCGGTCGAAGTGCTGGCTGTGCCCCTCCTCGCACTTCAGGAAGACCGGAAAGCGCTCCGGGCGCGGGCGCTGCGCCGCCGGATAGACACGGTAGTCGTTGATGCCGAGACGCTGCAGCGTGCTCAAGAGGTCGAAGCGCAGCAGCACCCGCGCGGGGTCGTTGAACACCCTCACCCCGGCATCGCGCAGCCGGCGATAGACCTTCGCGGCCTCCGCGAGCTCGAAATAGCGAAGCCGGTCGAGATCCGTGAAAATACAGGCGCTCGCCACGATCCTGCGCTGGCGAAACAGCCAGTTGTAGGTGCGGCAGGCGACCGGAAAGCGGCGATAGGGAGACTTGCGGATGCCCTTGAGGGTGTAGGCATGCTCGGCGGTGGTGATAAAATGGATCATGGGAAATACGACACTTTCCTTGCGGATGCGGCGGGTCCGATTGCAGGATTGCGAAACCGCAAGGACGGTTTGAATGCGCACACCCAATGTGCTAAAAATTTTCGTCAATTTTTACAAGGCAGGTACCATGAGCTTTTCCGTTTCTCTCGACAATTCAAAATTGCTTGGCAACCGGCTGACCGGAGATCGCATGGTCGGAACCGGAAAGGTCGGACAGGTCAAGCCGACCGTTACCGGGCCGAGCGAGCAATTGCGTCTCGACGAGACCAAGGTCCTGGGCGCGCGCCTGAACGGCGCCAGCATGGTTGGAGCGGTCAAGCCCGTTATCGAGCCGGATCAGGCCTGATCGCGGCGACGCACGCAGGCACATACCCTGATATCAAGAGGCGGCGGATGGACAATCCGGCGCCTTTTTCTTGCGCTTCCAGCCGGCCGCGCCGCATGTGATCCGGCCTGTCGTTTCCTCTGTCACCTCGGGACCAAACGATGTCCGCATCTCTGTTTCTGCCGGGAAAAGACGCCGCCGGACGGCACCTGGGTGCCCTGCATGCCCGGTTCCGGGAAAGTCTCTCCCATCTCTTCGAGCGCTGCAGCGGCCATGTCGCGTTTGACGGCGCGCGGGCCGACGCGCTGGTGGCCCGGCTCGCGCAGCCCTTGCGGCTTCCGCCCGCTGTCTACGGCCATTATTTCGACGCGGTCGATGCCGTCTCCGCCCAGGACCTGACCGCCCTGCAGCAGGCGATCGACGCGCTGATGACCTACGACCCGGCCACGACGCCGCCGGCGCTTGAGCTGCGTCCGCTGAACCGCGAGACCTTCAGCGCCGAGGACGAGGCGGCCCTTCGCCGGCAGTTCGTCTCGGACTCCCTCCACGACAAGCAGCTGTCGCATCTGATGGGCGAGGACTGCGACAGAGCGATCGCAGACCTGCGCGCGAGCCTCGACCTTCTGCGCGCGCATGCCCCGGTGACCTATGGCGAAATGGAAACGCTCGTCTCCGAGATCGTTCCGGTTCACGGCAAGGTCCATGACGATCTGGAGTTCGACGGCGCCAGCAGCCTGAGGCGCTGGGGCACCGTGCTGATCAACATGGCGCGCAACCGCAGCCGGGTCGCGCTTGCCGAAACGCTGGTGCACGAAGCAGCCCACGGAACGCTTTTCGCCATGTCCCCTGTGGAATTCTATGTCTTGAACCCGGCGGAAGAGCGCTTTTCGTCGCCGCTGCGCCTCGATCCGCGGCCGCTGGACGGCATCTATCACGCGACCTTCGTTCTGGCGCGCATGCATGTCGCCATGCGCGAACTGGTCGCCTCGCCCGATCTGGACCAGGACGCGCGGGCGCAGGCAATGGCGCTTGCCCGGCACAGCCGCGCGAATTTCCAGGAAGGCTACGACGTGCTCGCCGCCCACGCGGACTACACGCCGACGGGACGCGCGATCATGGAGGACACCCACGCCTACATGCAGGCGCTGGCGCCGCTCCCGGCACCGGATGCCGCGGCAACTGTCTGAAAAAATTTTGGAAATGGTCGGGGCAGCAAGATTCGAACTTGCGACCCTCTGCTCCCAAAGCAGATGCGCTACCAGGCTGCGCTATACCCCGTCCGGTCTGCCGTGTATCGGGCTTCGGACCTCTCCGTCAAGCCGGAAATGCAGATCGCGCCCTGCGCCGGCGGCCCTCCATCGGAGCCTTTGGCGAAGCCTGGCGGCATCTCGCGAGCGGCGCCCGGCCGGGTGCTGATCTAACGGCGACCGCCCGCCTATCCGGCGTGCCGCTTGTGCCGTTTCGCCAGATACATCGCCTCTTCCGCCTCATGCTGCAGCGCCTCGAGCGTCTGGCCGGCAGCCGTCGCGCAGGAGATCCCGAAGGACGCCATCGGCTTGATGGTGCTCACCGCCGTTTGCCCTGGCGAGGACCAGGACAGCGGCCGCGAAATGCCGGCCGCAATGCGCAGGCCGATTGCCGCGGCCGCCTCCCGCTCGGCGTTGCGCAAGACAACCATGAACTCGTCGCCCCCGAGCCGCCCGGCAATGTCGCCCTCGCGAATTGCCCGGTGCAACACCCGCGCGGTGGAGCGGATCACCGTGTCGCCGGCCTGATGGCCAAAGGTGTCATTGACCCATTTGAAATTGTCGAGATCGAGATAGATGAGAGCGACCTGCGCGAGCCTGTCAGGCACCTCGGCAAGCATACGCTCTGCCTGATGGCGGAACGCGACCGGATTGAGCAGGCCGGTCATCGGGTCGGTCTCGTTCAGCCGCTTGAGCCGGGCCGCCTCGTGGCGAAGATCGCGCTGCTGCGCCAGACTGTCCGCCAGCCGGCGGTTGCTGCGCATCGCATCCTCGGCGGCCGACAGGAACTTTCCCACCAGCGTCTTCGTCTGGTCGAGCTGGAGGATCGCCAGCGGCCGACCCAGTCCGGACACGTCGGACAGCCGCCAGCCGGAAAACGTCATCCGCTCTCCGGCCACGCCTTCCAGGCCGATGAACACCGGCGTCGACGATTTGAACGCCCGCGACAGGCGCGCGCGCACACGCTCCGGACCTTCGGCGAAAAGCTCGAGAAACCCCAGGGTTTCACCCTTGCCGTACTGACGCTGCGCCGCGCGGTTGGACAACCACAGCTCACCGTCCTCATCGACGACGAAGGTCGCCTTCGGCATGTTCTCAATGGCAATGGTCAAGCCGCGCAGCAAAAGCTGCGCATCAGGGGAAAAACTCATAGCCATTTGCATTTTCCTGAGGCGACAGGTGGACACGCACCCGACACCCGGGATGGCCCGTCGCAATGGCTTCCTCTATCTCGACATGGGCATAGCCATTGGCCGTGGCGACAATCCGTCCGAACACATTCGTGGTCATCATGCACAACGACGGACGCCCCTTGACCTGTTCGGCGAAGGGGCATCTGGAGTTGACCAGAATGATCCCGTCCTCGTCGAAGGTCTCGATACGAAAGGTGCCACCGATCCGCGACTTCATGTCGACCAGGATGGTGCCCAACATCTCGGCAGAGGGCGGCTGGCCCTGCAATTCGGAAACATATTGGGACGCCAGATCGTCACCGATCTTGCCACCGACAACGCCGACAAAGGACGCTGCGTCCTCCAGTCCGACGACCTCCTCAAGTGTCCCGGCGAGCGTGCCGATCATGCCCTGAAAAAAACTGACGTCATCCAGCTCAATCTTGAAATCACGAGTGGCCATGGAAGTCACCTTCGACATTCAACCAACCCTTTCGAACCAACGATCATGGATGATCGTCACAGAACGCTAGTTAAAAAGCAAACTGATCATGAAACTTGCTCGAAAGAATTCGGACGCCTAAAGGGATCCGCAAAGAAAACAACAACCATCAATAGAAACGCGACTTCAATTGGGTGTATCGGGCAACAACCCAGGGCGGTGGCCCGGCTCCGTCACCCCGGCTGTCCGGCGGAGCCGATCAGGTCGCTCTGCACGACGTCGCCCGGCACGATGCCCAGTTGCGCCGCCGTTCCGCCCGGCACCTCGAGAACGAAACGCACGACCGCGCGCGAGGGAACGAGTTCCTCCGACAGCGGTTCGGTCTCGCGCGCGATATGCGCAACCCGCCCCGACGCCTCGATGAAGATCATATCGAGCGGGATCAGCGTGTTCTTCATCCAGAAGGCGACCTCGCGCTCTTCCTGAAAGTCGAACAGCATGCCGGCGTCCGGCGCCAGGGCCTCGCGATACATCAGTCCGCGAGCGCGCGCCTGCGGCGTCTCCGCGATCTCGACCTCGAAGCGGTGACGGCCGGACGCGGAAATCACGAACAGCGTCTCGCGGCGCAACTCCAGCGCCGCCTCGGCGCGCGCGCCCTGTGCAAACACACCCTCCCCGGAAGAAACACCGACAACAGCCCCGGCGAACAGCGCGACCAGAAGCGCAAATATCGCGAAGGGCGTCGGCTTCCGGGGCTTGCCCGGTGTGGCATGCGGGAGCATCAGTGCGACGACGGAATATGCACGCCCTCGCCGTCCGGGCGGATCTCGGCGGCCATGCGGCCCTTGGGCCCCTGTCCGAACCGGACCATCACGGTCTGGCCGGGCCGCAATTCGGTAATGCCGAAGCGGCGCAGGGTTTCCATATGCACGAAGATATCCTCCGTTCCCTCCCCCTGGGTCAGGAAGCCGAAGCCCTTCACGCGGTTGAACCATTTGACGGTGGCGCGTTCGTATCCGCTTTCCGGCACGACCTGCACATGGGTGCGTGACGGCGGAAGCTGGGACGGGTGAACGGCCGTGCTCTCGTCCATCGACAGGATGCGGAAGGCCTGGAGACCGCGGGTGCCGGGCGTGACCTCGCAGACGATGCGGGCGCCCTCATAGGCGGTACGGTAGCCGTCGCGGCGCAGGCAGGTCACATGCAGAAGCACATCGGGCGCGCCATTGTCCGGCACGATGAAGCCGTAGCCCTTCGCGACGTCGAACCATTTGATCGACCCGGCGAGCACATCCAGGTCGGCTCCGGGGTCATCCGCTGCCCCGTCCGGCACCGCCATGGCGTGTTTCGTTCCCACGTCCTTCATCGTCCACGCCCCTGATACGCCGTAAGCTGGATACACCTTCGCGAGCATCGCAACACCAACGATTCCGCGTGGTGAGGATAACATCCCGTGCCGACGGGACCACACCTAATTGCGAAAAAGTGTCAATGGTCCCACCGACGAAGTGTGAAACGCTTTTGATCGATTCGCAAAGCCCGGACTTTGGAGCCGGTTGCGCAAATCGCGGGCATGGCCGGCAAAAATCGCCGCCCCGGCATGTCGGCCATTGATCTGGGCGTGCAACTCCATAGTGTTTCGGTCATCCCCGCCGCAGGCCGCCGCGCACCGTCGCCCGGCCGGCGGCGACCCCGCCAAGGCCGCTTGCAGCGGCAACAAAGAGGTATTCATGCGCTATCTGCACACAATGGTCCGCGTCCGCGACATCGACGAATCGCTGGATTTCTACTGCAACAAGTTCGGCCTTGAAGAAGTGCGCCGCCACGAGAGCGAGGCCGGCCGCTTCACCCTGATCTTCCTGACCGCGCCCGAAGACGTCGAGGCCTTCAAGAAGGGATCCGCGCCGGCGCTCGAACTCACCTACAACTGGGACCCGGAAGACTACGACGGCGGCCGCAACTTCGGCCATCTCGCCTATGAGGTCGACGACATCTACGCCACCTGCGAAAAGCTCCAGGCCGCCGGCGTGACCATCAATCGTCCGCCGCGCGACGGACGCATGGCCTTCGTCCGCTCGCCGGACAATATTTCCATCGAATTGCTGCAGAAGGGCGAAGCGCAGGCGCCGAAGGAACCCTGGGCCTCGATGGGCAACACCGGCACCTGGTAACTCCGGCTGCCGGGCGGCGGGACCCGGGTCACCGGACCCCGCCGCCCGGGCCTGACCTCAGCCGGCGCCGCCCCGCCCTCTTTTTTCGCGGCAGCGAAGACGGCTGTGGATTACGGTGCATCTACCCCCTTGCCTGTGCGAAAAATTCTGCCTATAACCCGCCCACATCGACGGACCGGGCGCCCATCGTCTAGCGGTCTAGGACGCCGCCCTTTCACGGCGGAAACACGGGTTCGAGTCCCGTTGGGCGTACCACTTCCCTTCCGGTTAAACCGTCGATCGCGAGCATGTCTCGCAACCGCGCCTCCCCCCAAAAAAACAGACCGATGACAGCACCAGGTTCCGCCCCGGACGCTGAACGCTGATCCGCTGCAGACGCGGCGCTTGACCGCGCGGCACGCACGCTCGGCCGCGCCCCTTTCAAGGCCAACTGGCGGTCGCGCGCGTCACACCGCGTATTTGTCGATCATCGCTTCCAGATAGTCCGCCGCCTCCTTGCCCTTCAGCGCGTCCTGCCAAAGCCCCTTGGCGATCTCCTCGTGCAAGGCCATGGCTTCCGGCGCGGCAGTGATCAGGGCAACGCCAAGCCGGATGTTCGGTTGCTCGCCGAGCCGGAACGGACTGATCGCCACCAGCGAACGGCCGTTCTGGCGGAAGATCTGGAAGCTCGTCGCCGGCACCGGTTCGCGCACGATGCCGATCTGAATGCCGATCGGCTCCTCCCGCAGCATCTCCAGGATCGATTCCGCTTCGCGGCGGGCCTGAACGCGCCGGGCCCGGACAACATCGGCCGGCAGGTCGTGGCGCCCAATCAACCCGTGCAGCAGAAAGCGTTCCAGATCCGCAGAGGCGATCAGGCTGACGATCAGCGGCCGGCGCTGGTGAAAGGCCGTCTTGCGGGCCCGCAGGATCTCAAGCAGGGAGGCCACCAGATCGGCGGCCGCCGGCGCGCTCATCGCGCTTTCCGGGATCGATTCCAGCAACACCTCGCGCAGCATGTCGTCATAGGCGTCGGAGGTCAGAAGGTAGGAGACCGGACTGAACAGACCGATGATCTGTTCGCAGTTCTGCTCCAGCTGGCGCATGCGCTCGAAGAAGGCGACCGCACTGGAGACATATTCGACGCCGACCCCCATCAGGCTCGCGAGCGAGACGCCGAGTTCGGCGGCGATGCTGGTCAGCGCCTCGATCTTCCGGATCTCGCCCTTTTCCGCACGGTACAGGGCGGCGCGGGACATCCCGAGCTTTTCGGCGAGCGTCTCCGGCGACAGGCCCTTGCCCAGACGATAAGCTCTCAATCTCGCGCCAATATCGGAGAAGCTGATGGTTTCCTCGTCCGGCACGCCCGATCCTTCCACTGAAATTTGTCTTGGCTTCACCGCGCGGGCTTGTCAACGCGACCGGCGCCCGAACGGAAAGCATCGTACCAATTATTAGACTTAAAGAGCTAGTGTCTCAATTTTGAGATTTGTCGTTGACAGGAAAAATGTCCGCTCCTACGCTCTTCCCTTCCCGGATGTAAAATTCCAGAGAGGGTCACAATGAACACGCGCATTCGTAATCTATCGGCCTCCTGCCTGCTTGTCGCCGCCACCATATCCGGTGTCTCCGGCGCCTATGCCGCAGAGTTCACCGCGAAGATCGGACATCTGGAGTCCGCGCAGCAGTCGCGCCACGTCCACCTCGAGAAGGTGGCCGAACTCGTTGCAGAGCGCACCGGCGGCGCCGTCGAATTCCAGATTTTCCCGCAGGGCCAGCTCGGCTCGCAGCGCGAGATGACCGAAGGCGTCCAGCTCGGCTCGCTCGAGGGCACGGTCGCCCCGGCCGCCTTCCTCGGCGGCTTCAACCCGGCGGTGTCCATTCTCGACATTCCCTTCCTGCTGCCGAACGACGAGACCGTCTCCCAGGAGATCCGCGGCGGTGCCTTCGGCGACGCGCTCTGCAAGTCTTTCGATGAGCGCGGCGTGACCTGCATCGGCCTGTGGCCGAACGGGCGCAAGAACTTCACCTCCTCCAAGCCGCTCGCCAGCCTCGACGACTTCGCCGGCCAGAAGTTCCGCGTGATGGATTCCAACATCCTGATCGAGCAGTTCAACTCGCTCGGCGCATCGGCCATCGCCCTGCCCTTCGGCGAGCTCTACACCGCACTTCAGACCGGCGTCGTCGACGGCGAGGAAAACCCGCTCGACACCATCCAGCGCATGAAGTTCCACGAAGTGCAGAAGCATCTCGTGGTCTCCAACCACGGCGCCATGGAAGACGTGATCCTGTTCAACCCGGCCTGGTGGTCGAGCCTGCCGCAGGAGCACAAGGACACGATCGTCGCCGCGTTCCAGGAAGTCATCCCGGAGCTGATCGCGCACAAGTCCGCGGCCGTCGACGCCGCGCTTGAGGAGATCAAGAAGTCCGACATCGAGATCCGCGTGATGAGCGATGAGGAAAAGGCGGCCTTCCGCGATGTGATGTACCCGCCCGCACGCGCCGCCTATCTGAACCGCGCCGGCGAAGAAGGCGAAGCCCTGATCGCCATCTACGAAAAGGAATACGAGGCCGCCACGGCCAAGTAATTTCCGGTCCGATTCCGAGTGTCGGCATCGGTCTTTCTCCTGCCGGACCCTCAAAAGGGTCCGGCATCGGGGCCCGCAGGATCGGGACACGCGCGCAGACGACGCCTGCTCCGCCCTGCCCATTGGCCCCGGCTTTGACGGGAGTGCGCTTCCCGCACGTTGCGAATGACGCGAAAATGGCCCCCGTTTCCGGCTCATTGGCGTGTTGATGAAAAGCGCTCCGCCTCGAACCGTTTCACCCTCGGTCATGGACCGGTCCCCCCGTGCTAAGGACAGTCCCTTGAAAATACTGACCGCCATAAGAACAGCCGAGCGCATCGCCGCTGTCTCCATCTTTCTGTCGATGGTTGTCCTCTACTTCACCAACGTGCTTGCGCGTCAGGTCGGGGGCACCTTCGCGTCGGATTTCGCCTGGGTGGAAGAGGCGGTCCGGCTGATGAGCCTGTTCCTCGTCTTCTTCTCGGTCGGCCTCGCGCTGGAAAAGGGCCGCCACGCCGGCGTGCATACCTGGCGCGACCGCATCGCGCGGGCGAGCGGGCTGCCGCTACGCAAGGTCATCGACGCGGTCGGCTTCGTCTTCTGCGTCTATCTCGTCTACCTCAGCTACCAGATGACCGCCTTCGTTTACGGCATGGGCCAGAAAAGCCCGACGCTGAACGTCCCCGTCTTCTGGATCTATCTCGCACCGACCACCGGTTTCGCTTTGATGGCGTTGCGTTACGCCCTCAGCTTCTTCGGTCGCATCGATCGTTTCGCCGGACAGGCGTCGGAGGACCTATGATCCTGATCGCACTCGTCATTATCGCAGCCGTCCTGCTGCTCGTTCTCGGCTTCGAGATGTTCCTCGTGCTGGGCGTTCCGGCGCTCATGATCAAGGAATTCTTCTACGGAAACCTCCCCGATCCGGTTCTCGCGCAGAAGATTCTCGGCGGCATCAACCACACCACGCTCCTGGCGATCCCCTTCTTCATCCTCGCCGCGGAACTGATGGGCGCGGGCCAGATCGCCAGCCGGCTGACCGGCCTCGTCAAGACGATGATCGGCCACCTGCGCGGCGGCATGGGCTACACCACCATCGGCGGGTCCATGGCCTTCGGCTCCGTCTCCGGCTCCGCGCCGGCGACCGTCGCCGCCATGGCGCGCATGGTCTATCCGGAATTGCGCAAGGCCGGCTTCAGCGACCGCTTCTCGCTCGGCCTCATCGTCTCCAGCGCGGAAACGGCCCTGCTCATTCCGCCCTCCATCACCTTCATCATCTACGGCTGGATGACCGGCACCTCGGTCGCCAAGCTCTTCGTCGGCGGCCTCGCGGTCGGTCTGGTGCTCGGTCTGGCCTTCGCCGTGATGGCGGCGATCGAGGCCCGCCGCAGCGGCGTCGAACGCGCGCCGCGCACCAGCTTGAGCGAGCGGCTCGTCGCGATCCGCCAGTCGGGCTGGGCGCTCGGCATGCCGTTCATCATCCTCGGCGGCATCTACAGCGGCTATTTCACGCCCACGGAAGCGGCGGCGGTCAGCGTCATCTACGCCATCCTCGTCGAGGGACTGATCTTTCGCGAGCTGACCTGGCGCAAGCTGTTCGACGTGACCGAACGCGCCGCGATCTCGACCGCGATCATCTTCATCCTGCTCGCGATGGGCAGCCTCCTGTCCTATTTCATCACCCTGGCGCAGGTGCCGACGGCCATCACCAACTTCCTGGAGGCGATCCACGCCGGGCCGGTGATGTTCCTGCTGATCGTCAACGTCTGCTTCCTGATCGCCGGCATGTTCATCGATCCGAACTCGGCGCTGCTGATCCTGGTGCCGCCGCTCTTCCCGGTGGCCATGGCGCTCGGCATCGACCCGGTCCACTTCGGCATGGTGGTCACGCTGAACATCTCCATCGGCATGATCACGCCGCCCTTCGGGCTCGATATCTTCGTCGCCTCCTCGACCCTGTCGAAGCCGGTGATGACCATCATCTCGGGACTGTGGCCCTTCATCATCGCCAATCTGATCGTTCTCGCGATCATCACCTATGTGCCGGACATCTCCACGTTCCTGCCCCGGCTCGTGTTCGGATGAGTGCTATGCTGCAAACACCCAATGCAACCGCCGGTCGGGTCGCGCCTACCGCGTTCGACCTCGACCTTCGGGTCAAGAGCAACACCGCGGTCAACGGCGAGTACCGCATGATGGTGCTGGACGCGCCCGCCCACGTTCTGGAGCAGTGCCAGGCGGGCCAGTTCTTCAACATCCTGTGCCCGCAGGCCGGTGGCGAGACCCCCTATCTGCGCCGGCCGATGAGCATCTACGGCTTCTATCCCGAAAAGAACGAGCTGCATTTCCTCTACAAAGTCGGCGGCGCGGGCACCCGCGCAATGGCAACGCTCGGGGAGAACGACAGTCTCACCGTCTTCGGACCGCTGGGAACGCCCTTCACCATCGAGCCCGACTGGAACCATCTGGTTCTCGTCGCCCGCGGCGTCGGGCTCGCGACGCTCGCCCCGCTGGCGCTGGAGGCGAAACGTCTCGGCCGCCGCCTGACGGCGGTCTGCAGCGCGCGCCATCCCGACTACCTGATGTCCATCGACCTGTTCGAAGGCCTCGGCGCGAAGGTCGTCGCGCTGACCGATGCGGAGGGAACCTCGGCACCCGACAACCTCGAAAAGGTGCTGGAAGGCCTGATCGCCGAGGGCCGCGCGGATGCCTTCTACACCTGCGGGTCGAACCGCATCCTGCGGCTGCTGCAAAAGCTCGGCGAGGCACACGGCATTCCCGGCCAGGTGGCGCTGGAACAGCAGATGGCCTGCGGCATCGGCATGTGCCAGTGCTGCGTGCGCAAGTTCAACCGGGACGGCAAGGTCGTCAATCTGAGGGTCTGCCGGGAAGGCCCCGTCTTCGATATGGCAGAGGCCATCGCATGGTAGATCTTTCAGTCGATATCGCCGGGTTGAAGCTCAAGAACCCGATCATGCCGGCCTCCGGGACCTTCTCGGAGGAACTGGCCGAGGTCTTCGACCTCGAACAGCTTGGCGCCCATGTCACCAAGACGATCACCCGCGACTGGCGCGACGGCAACCCGACGCCGCGCGTGTGCGAGGTGAACGGCTCGATGCTCAATTCCATCGGCATTCCGAGCAAGGGCGTCGGCGCCTTTCTCGAGAAGGTCGTGCCCTTCTTCCAGCGCTACGAGACCCCGCTGGTGGTGAGCATCTCCGGCAACACGGCGGATGAGTTCGCGGCCCTGTGCGCGGAGGTCAGCGTCGCCGGCGTCGACGCCATCGAGGTCAACATCTCCTGCCCGAACATCGAGGAAGACGGCAAGGCCTTCGCCATCCGCCCGTCCTCGACCTTCGAGATCATGCAGCGCCTGCGCGCCGCAAGCCCCCTGCCGCTCTGGGCGAAGCTCACGCCGAACACCGGCGAGGTCCCCGACGTCGCGCGGGCCGCGGAAGAAGGCGGCGCGGATGCGCTCGTCGTCTCCAACACCATCCTGTCGATGGCCATCGACATCCACACGCGCCAGCCCCGGCTCGGCAACCTGATGGGCGGCCTGTCGGGACCGGCGCTGAAGCCGATCGCCCTGCGCATGGCCTATCAGTGCGCCCGCGCGGCCAATATTCCGGTGATCGGCTGCGGCGGCATTTCCACCGCCGAGGACGTGATCGAATATCTGATCGCCGGCGCCACCGCCGTGCAGGTCGGCACGGCGACCTTCATTCATCCGACCGCCATGCTCACCATCCTTCACGATCTGGAAGCCTGGCTTGCCGCACAGGGCATCGCCTCGGTGTCCGAGCTGATCGGCTCGGTCATCGACGGCGAGCAGGACATCCAGACCTCAGCCATCGCGGTGGCCCAATGACGCTTGCACAGAAGACTCTGAAAACCGCCTCGCGGGAAGACGACCACGCGCTCGCCGAGCGGCTGTTTCGCGAGATCGCCGAAATGACCCCGGACGTCGAGGGGGTCAGCCGACCGGCGTTTTCCGATGTCGAGACCAAGACGCTTGCCTATCTGGAGGACTTCGCCCGCGCCGAAGGCCTCGACGTCTGGTACGACGACGGCTGCAACGCCAATTTCTGCCTGCCGCAGGACCGCAACGCGGAGCGTTTCATCGTCATCGGCTCGCATGTCGACAGCGTGCCTTTCGGCGGCAATTACGACGGTCTTGCCGGCGTGATCGCCGGGCTGATGTGCCTGGTGCGCGCGCGCCGCGCCGGCACCTCCTTCCGCCGTCCCGTCCATGTGCTCGCCATGCGCGGCGAGGAAAGCGCCTGGTTCGGCCCCTGCTACATCGGCTCCAAGGTGCTGACCGGCCAGCTGACGGAGACCGAGGCGAACGCCCGCCACAAGGGCGACGGCCGCACGCTGGCCGAGCACATGGCCGAGATCGGCCTTCCGACGGAACGGATCGCCAAGGGCGAACCGCTGATCGACTGCAGCAGGATCGAGGCCTATCTGGAACTCCATATCGAGCAGGGCCCGCTGTTGATCGGCAAGAACCTGCCGGCCGCCGTGGTCTCGGGCATTCGCGGCAACTTCCGCCATCGCGCGATCAACTGCATCGGCGAAGCCGGGCACTCCGGCGCCGTGCCGAAAGCCTATCGCCGCGATCCGGTGCTGGCCTTCGCCGACCTGATGGTGCGGCTGGACGAAAGCTGGACCACGATCCTCAACAAGGGCGCGGATCTCGTGCTGACCAGCGGCATGGTCTCAACCGACCGGGAGACCAACGCGCTGTCGCGCATTCCCGACCGCCTGACCTTCAGTCTCGACATCCGCAGCCAGAGCGCGGATACGCTGGACGAGATGCGCAGCCTCGTCGCCACCGAGATGAAGCAGATCGAAAAGGACCGCAAGGTCCGCTTCGAGCTCGACGAGGGCATGTATTCCGCCCCGGCGGTCTGCGACCCCCAGGTGGTCGACGGTCTGCGCGAGGCCATGGCGCGCAGCGGGCTGGAGCCCTTCGTCATGCCGAGCGGCGGCGGCCACGACGCGGCGGTCTTTTCCGCCGCCGGCGTACCGGCCGGAATGGTGTTCGTGCGCAACCGCAACGGCTCGCACAACCCGGATGAAGCGATGGACGTTTCGGACTTCCTGCGGGCATGCGATATCTTCTCCGCCTATCTCGAGGAGCAAGCATGACCACACTCACGATTCGCCGGCCGGACGACTGGCACCTCCATCTGCGCGACGGCGACGTCCTGGAAGGTGTCCTCCCCCACACCTCCCGCGACTTCGCCCGCGCCATCATCATGCCGAACCTGGTGCCGCCGGTGGTCACCACGGCCCAGGCCGCCGCCTATCGCGACCGCATTCTCAAGGCGCTGCCGAAGGGCGACGACTTCACGCCGCTGATGACGCTCTATCTGACGGAAACGACCGATCCGGCGGATGTGGAAGCGGGCTTTCGCGACGGGCTGATCACCGCGGTGAAGCTCTATCCCGCCGGCGCCACGACGAACTCCCAGAGCGGCGTGCGCGATCTCGCCAAGGTCCATCCGGTTCTGGAGAAAATGGCCGAGATCGGCCTGCCGCTCTGCGTCCACGGCGAAGTGACGGACCCGGCCATCGACATCTTCGACCGCGAAGCGGTGTTCCTGGAAACGGTTCTCGCCCCCTTGCGCGAGCGGTTGCCGGAACTGCGCGTGGTGCTGGAGCATGTGACGACGGAAAACGGCGTCGACTACGTGAAGGCGCAGGACAAGAACGTCGGCGCGACGATCACCACGCATCACCTGATGATCAACCGCAACGCTATCCTCGCCGGCGGCATCAAGCCGCATTACTATTGCCTGCCCGTCGCCAAGCGCGAAAAGCACCGGCTGGCGCTGCGCGCCGCCGCGACCTCGGGTGACGCTCGCTTCTTCCTCGGCACCGATTCCGCACCGCATATCGATCCCTTGAAGGAATCGTCCTGCGGCTGCGCCGGCATCTTCACGTCCATCAACACGATGGCCTGTCTGGCGGAGGTTTTCGAACAGGAAAACGCGCTGGACAAGCTGGAAGCCTTCGCCTCGCTCAACGGGCCCGCCTTCTATGGCCTGCCCGCGAACGAAGCCACAATCACCCTCACCCGCCAGGACGAAGCGGTCGTCTTTCCCAGGAAGGTCGCGGTCGGACAGGAGGAGGTGACGGTGTTCGATCCGATGATCCCGATCCACTGGAATGTGGGTAGCTAGACCGGTCCAGATTCAGTAAAGCACCTAGCGAAGAATCCGCCCGCAGCACAGGACCCAGCCCATGTTCCCCAACACCTTCCCCGACAAGGCCCTCGTTTCCGAGTTGGTCGCCAAAATGCTGCTCGAAATCGAAGCCGTCCATTTCCGGGCGGACCAGCCGTTCACCTTTACCTCCGGCCTCGCGAGCCCGGTCTACATCGATTGCCGCAAGCTGATCTCCTTCCCGCGGATCCGTTCCGCCGTGATGGATTTTGCGGCCGGCACGATCCTGCGGGACGCGGGCTTTGAACAGTTCGATTCCGTCGCCGGCGGGGAAACGGCCGGAATTCCCTTCGCCGCCTGGCTGTCGGAGCGCCTCGGCCTGCCGATGCAATATGTGCGCAAGAAGCCCAAGGGTTTCGGCCGCGACGCCCAGATCGAAGGCTATCTCAAGGAAGGCTCGCGCGTCCTCCTGGTCGAGGATCTGATCACCGACGGCGGCAGCAAGGTCAAGTTCGCCGAGGCGATCGCCAAGGCCGGCTCGAAGGCGACCGACACGTTCTCGGTGTTCTACTACGACGTCTTCCCGGGCACGCCGGAACGGCTGGAGGCCGCCGGCATGCGCCTGCACTATCTCGCGACGTGGTGGGACATTCTCGACGTCTGCAAGAAGCAGAAGCACCTGTCGCCCGAGGTTCTCAGGGAAGTCGAGAACTTCTTGCACAATCCGCTGGAGTGGTCGGCCAACCACGGCGGCATTGCCGAACTGTCCAGTTAATAGGATCGGAGTTGGAAATGTTTGAAAGTCTCGTCGAGATCGTTGTCGATGGTGGTCACGGGGTGCGCGCCTACAATTCCTGCGCAAAGGCCGCGCGGGCGCGGATCTCCAGCGAGCCGGACAATGCCGCCGCCCTGACCCTGATCATGTTCGCCGCCCAGGGCGTGGTGGAAGCCTATGACGACCAGCCGCTGCCGATCGATGCCGCCGACGCGCTGCTCGACAACTTCCGCGGCATGGTCGCGACCCTCGACGCGGCCTATGCGGACGGAACCGGCGAGGCGAAGCTCGCCGCGCTGAACGCCGTCTCGGTCCAGCTCGTGGAAGCCGCGAAGAACTGATATCGAAACACGCTCTCCGGCAGCGCCGCTCGCGCTCTGCCGGAGGGCCTTGCCATACTTGGAAACGCGGCCCCGACGCATGTCATCCCGGGGCTTGCGCTTTCCCGGTCCAGGCGCCGGACGGCGGCAAATGTCCGCTGAAACGCCTTCCGACCCGCAACGCTTCCCGCCTTATGACCCGCCCCGGACCAAGGGCCGTGCCGGCAGCACCGCCCCGCAACCACGTCCGACCCGCGCCTCGCCCTGTCCGACACTGGATTGCATCCACCTGGAACAGTTCCTTCCGGAATTGCATACGTTTGCAATTTCGAAAGCGGAGATTTGCGTTTTGCAAAAGACGTCTGCTCTCGTTCCAGGCCATTTGCAATACGCAAAGCGAGAGCTGGAGGCCGCGAAGAAAAGAACCCAAGACGACAAATTACGTCACTTATCAGAAGTGGCATGCTTCTTGGATATATAAACCCGAGCCTGGCAGGCATCGCTTCGGAGGGTCAGCCCGAAGCCCGCAAGCCGGTCACAAAACCGCGATGCCCCATCGACCAAAATCGCGGAAACAAAAACTCCCGAGCGCCCGCCGCGGCATATGTCATCGTTTCCACCCCAGATGACTTCCCCCGGCGGGCGTTTTCTCTTGTGCCGACGCCCCTCTTCCGGTCTGCCGCGCCTGGCCGCTAGCCGCGCGCAGCCTGTGCGCAGGCCATTCCCCCACTGCCCGCTTCGGACATGAAAAAACGCGACTTCATAGAAGACGCGCAGCCGGAGTTTTCAGGATTGCGTTCCGACCCGCGGCTTGACTGCCGCGGGCCGGATGACAAGCGCCTGCGCCCTAGAAGCGCAGCTTCATCCGCGCGTAGCCGCCGAGATCGGTGGTGTTCTCGCTGAAGCCGGCCTGGCCGAGAAGCGACACGGAGAAGCGCTCGCTGATATCCATGTCGAAACCGGCTGCGAAATCAGCCCGCACCCGGTCCGAGGTCATCACGCTCGACAGCGATCCGAAGGAGGCGTCGCCGCCGGCGAGAACCGCCGTGGTGGAGACGGACGGGTCGGTGAGCTGCGCCGTGAAGCCGCCCCGCAGGAAGACGACCGTCGGGCGCTCCTGAAGATCGAAGGCATGACCGATCTCAAGCACGGGCGACGCCGCAACCGAAGTCTTCGACACGCTCCTGACGTTCCAGTTGAGCGGCCCGGTTCCCGTCTCCTGGAAGGCATCCTGCCAGAAGTGGGTGACCGACATGGCAACGGCCGGCTTTGCGTAGAAGCCGTGATGCTCGAACACGGCCGAGACGCGGCCCTCTGCGGTCAGGAAGCGCCCGCTGATATCGGCGGAGGCACTGTGCGGTGTCCCGCCAACGACATAGCGCCGGGTCTGATCGACATTGTAGATCCCGCCGCCGACCGTGGTGGAGAAGGTCAGCATGCCGACCTCGCGCTTGAGCGCGACACCGGCGCTGAAGCGGGTTCCCGACTGGCCGTAGCTGGCACTGGTCACATCGAGATATTCGAACAGGCCGCCGACCTCGATGAACGTATCATCGAAGATCTCCTTCTGGAACGCGCCGGACACGCCGGTCGTCACCTCGCGGAACGCGTCGGTGGTGGCCGTCGCGCTCTGGTGATGACGATTGCCCACGGCCTGGATCCAGACGCAGTCACGCTGGCGGAAGAAATCCTGCCCCATGTCGGGATCGAGCGTCGGACAGCTCTGCAGCAGGGAATGCAGGGCGTTGGAGGCCGCGACCGCCTTCATCGCACCGTTCAGGCTTTCCTCCGGCGACAGCGAACTGTACTGCCGCTCGGTTTCCGAGGTGTTTCCGGAGTTCAGCAGCGCCGCGCCGAACTGCTGAAGCCCGCCGGACGTGTCGTCGCTCATCCCCGCGGTGCGGATCTGATGGATCGCGTTGTCGAAATACTCGGCCGTTCTCGCCGCGTTTCGGCCGAACTGGCTCGTCCCGCCCTTGTAGTCGACGGTATAGTCCAGAAACATCTCGTCATTGGCAGAACTGCTGCGCAGGGTATAGGCGACAACGCCGTTATTGGTCGCCTGCGCCTTGGACCAGTCGATGGTCTCCCCGTTTGCCGATGCGAAGAACTTCAGCGTACCGCTGTCGCCGGAGGCCATCGTCGTGGTCTGCGACCATTTGGTTTCGATCTGACCGCCAAGGTCGATGGCGTTGTTCCTGCCGTTGACGTCCACGACGATGAGGTCATTCGTGACCGTGCCGCTCGTGGCCTTGTCGGCATCGACAACCAGAAGATTGCTGCTCGAGAAGTTGCCGGTCGTGATCGTCGAGGTGTGGATACCGCCGAGTTTGCCGGCGGTAATCATCGCCTGGTTGTCCAGGACCGTTCCGGTATGCGTGCCGAGATTGAAGGTCGTGCCAAGCTCGATCAAACCCGAATCGACATTGGAGAAGTTGTGCGCGTTCGGGCTGTTGAGATCGAGCGATCCCGTGAAGGTGCCGCCCTGGTTGATGATCTGGAGAGACGATTCCTTGTCGTTTCGCACGACCACGGAATCCAGGTCGGCGCTTCGAAGCGTGCCCGAGTTGCTGATGAGGTTCGAGACAAGGATGTTTCCGGAGGTGTCCTTCACCGTCCGGCCGCCCATGATGCCGATCGTCTCATAGGCGTCGCTCGACGTGGTCTCCACGAGGCCGCCCTTGCCGATGAACACACGCACGATGCCTTCATCAGGCGACTTTCCATCCTCGTCGTGCTCGTAGAACGTCGATGCCTGGGCGAGGATCGCGCGACCCTTGGCGCCCTGCGCGCTGACGGTGCCGTTGACGGAGACCCTGACACCCTTTGAGTAGCTCTCGCCGCCACCGGACGCGCTCTGGGCGAAGATACCGTGCGCCCCCTCGCCCTTCACGGTGATCTGACCGTTGACGGAAACGTCGACCGCTCCGCCGAGCCCCTCGCGACCTTCACTGCCGATGGACGCCTTGTCGCTCTCGACCCCCAGTTCGCCCTCCGCGCCGCCGCCGCCGCCGACCGAATAGGCGAAGATGCCGTGCGCGGCCTTGCCGGTCGTCGTGATGCTGCCATAGGTGTCGACGGACGCCGAGACATCGCCGCCGTCGCCGCCCTTGCCGCCATCGGCAACGGTGAACACCTGCGCGCCAAGCGTTTCCCACAGGTTGTCCACTTCGTTCATGATGCTGGATTCGATCTCACCGGCGGAACCGCCGCCGCCGCCGACCGACTGTGCCTGGATACCCATGGCGCCATCGCCGGACGTCGTGATCGAGCCTTTGTTCGTGACGTCGACCGCGCCGCCGTGGCCGCCGCCGCCGGAGCTGCCGGCAACCGTCAGCGACGTGAGAAGTCCCTGCGATCCGTCACCGCCGGTGCCGCCGCCGCCACCGACGGACTGGGCGAAAATGGCCGTCGCCGAGTTGCCCGACGTGATCAGATTGCCGTCGTTCTCGACAGTGACGTCGCCACCATCGCTGGCTTCACCCGCGCCGCCACCGACATTCACCGAGAAGCCCTCATAGAGGCTTTCCGGGAGATCCTTGACCTGCTCGTAGATCTCCTTGGCGGTGTTCAGCTTCTCGTAGACGTCATAGACGTCGGCGAGCCAACCCTCGAGACCGGGCTCGCCGTTGCCGCCGACGCCGCCGGAGCCGCCGACCGACTGGGCGAAGATCGCGTAGGAGGCCGTGCCCTCCGTCGAAATCGTCGAGCCCGAGGCATTGGACACATCCACGGCGTCGCCGTGGCCGCCGCCACCGCCGCTGCCGCCCATGGTGAAGGACAGGCTGACGCCCTTGCCTTCCGCGCCCTCGCCCTCGTCGTTCGCCGGGGTCATCGTGTAGCCGATGGAATAGGCGCCGGCATTGCCGCCGTCGCCGCCGCCGCCGCCGACCGACTGCGCAAAGACACCGTAGGAGGTGTTCTGCTTGGTGGAGATGTCGCCGCTGTTGTCGACGGTCACCTTGCCGGCGTGATTGCCAGAGCCGCCGCCGCCGCCCACCTGCGCGTTGGCCGTGACCTTGATGTAATCGGAGGTCTGGCGCTCGAAGTTGCCGAGGAACGCAATGCCCGAGCCGCCGTCGCCGCCGTCACCGCCGACCGACTGCGCGAAGATGCCGTGCGCGTTGCCGCCGGTCGTGGCGAGCTTCTTGGTGTTGGTGACGCTGACGTCGCCGCCCACGCCGCCGGACCCGCCGTTGCCGCCGACCTGAACGTTCGATTCGAAAGTATTGCCGGTGCTGACATCCAGCGTGCCGGCGTAGCTTGCACCGCCCGCGCCGCCATTTCCGCCGATCGACTGCGCGAAGATGGCGTCGGCATAGTGACCGTTGGTGGTGATGTCGCCGTTGTTGACGATGGTCACGGCGCCGGCCTTGCTGCCGCCGCCGCCGCTGCCGCCGACCGTGACCGCCACGGTCGCGCCGCCGTCCATCGATACGTTGAAGGTACCGGCATAGACCGCACCGCCCATGCCGCCGTCGCCGCCAACCGACTGCGCGGCAAGACCGAAGGACATGTAGCCGGAGGTCGCGATCACCCCGGAATTGTCGACCTTGACCTCATCCGCGATGCCACCGTCGCCGCCGCTGCCGCCGACGCCGACATTGATGGACCCGGAGATTTCGCCGGCCGTCGCGGAGCCGATTGCCAGCATGCCGGCATTGCCGCCGGAGCCGCCCAGACTCTGGGCAACCACCGCCGAGGAATGATCCCCCGAGGTCGTCAGCTTGCCCTTGTTGCTGACGTTGACCGTCCCGCCGGTGCCCCCGGAGCCGCCATTGCCACCGACGCCGATATTGACGTCGATCATGCTGACCGCGCCCGAGGCCGTCACGGCGCCGTTGCCGCCGCCGCCGCCCAACGACTGGGCGAAGATCGCGACCGAACCGTCACCGTCGGTCTGCACCTCGCCGTCGTTCTCCACGGTGACGTTTCCGGCATCGCCGCCGTCACCGCCGTCGCCGCCATGCGTGTAGTCCATGCTGATGCCGAGATCGCCGTTGACCGTGGTGTTGGCCACACCGCCGCCGCCGGCAACGCTTTGCGCCAGAATGCCGGTGGCCGCCGCTCCCTTGGTCCAGACCTTGGCCTTGTTGGTAACGCTCACGTCACCGCTGACGCCGCCATCGCCGCCGGACTGACCGAGCGTGACGGCACCGGCCGAGAGCGTGATATCGGCGTTGATCGTCGAGCCGGCCTTGCCGCCGCCACCGCCGACCGATTGCGCCAGAATGCCGAGCGAAGCGTGACCGCCGGTGGTGATCGCGCCATTGGAGACCACTGTCACCTTGCCGCCGTGGCCGCCGGCACCGCCCTTTGCGCCCTGGTTTCCGATATACTGGCTGAGGTTCAGACCGCCGATATTGCTGTCGAACACATTGCTGGAATGCCCGCCGCCGCCGCCGACGGACTGGGCGAGGATGCCATCGGAATCGTGTCCAAGGGTGGTAATCGCGGCATTGTTGGTGAAATCGACCGTTCCGCCGTCACCGCCTTTCTGTCCATCCGCGCCCATGTCGTGATTGAACTGGATCGCGGCACCGATCTCGATGCTGTTGCCGGCCGATCCGCCGCCGCCGCCAACCGACTGGATGAAGGCACCGGCGGAATTGTCCCCGTCCGTTTCGATCGTGCCGCCGATCGTACCGGAGACCGTCCCGCCGTGATGCTCGGTATCGGAGGCCTGCTGTCCCGTCGTCGGGTTCAGCATGATCCCCAGGCTGATCTGGACGGCATGGCCACCAAGACCGCCACCGCCACCGATCGACTGCGCCAGAAACCCGCGCGAATGATCGCCGGACGTCTTGATGGCGTCCTTGTCCGACCCGGTGAAGGTGACATCGCCGGCCGATCCGCCGCCGCCGCCGCTCGCGCCGACAAGCGGTTCGATCATCGAGATCAACTCAAAGGAACTGGCCCCCTTGCCGCCGCCGCCGCCGACGGACTGGAGCGCGACACCGTCGGCATGATCGCCCTCGGTCGTGACCGACACACCCTTGTTCTTGCTGGTGAAGGTGACCGTGCTGCCGTTCCCGCCGCCGCCGCCGTCCTGGCCGATGGCAAAGGCACCGCTTGGAGAAAAGGCGTCACCGCCGCCGGCTCCGACACTTTGCATGAGAATTCCGACGGAGGCATCCCCCTTCGTGGAAACCGTTGCGCCATCGGCCGTCAGGGACACGGCACCGGCCGCACCGCCAAGCCCGCCCTTGCCGCCGACCGCATAGAACCCGTCCGCGGCCCCCGAGCTGCCGCCGCCGCCACCGATCGACTGGATCTTGATCGCTGCCGCGTTGAGACCTTCGGTGGAAAAAGAGCTGTCGCTCAGGCTGACATTCACCGTACTGCCGACGCCACCGGCACCGGCCTCCGACGCAAGCGCCGACAGGCCGGAGGTCGTGCCCGCCGTGCCACCGCCGCCGCCGATGGACTGGGCATGCAGCGCGCTCGCGTGATCGCCCTTCGTGGAGACCGTCGACGTCGAGATATTGGCGGTGACCTTGCCGCCGGCGCCGCCGCTGCCACCCTTGCTGCCGTAGGAGAACACACCGGACACATCGCCGCCGTTGCCGCCCATGCCGCCGATGCTCTGGAGCAGAATGGCATCCGACCCATCGTTGTCCGTCTTCACCGTCGATCCGGTGAGCGTCAGCGTCACATTCCCGGCCTCGCCCGGCTCGCCAGGATTGCCGGAATGGTTCTTGATGCCGCCGTGATCGCCGCCGCTGTCACCCGCCTGACCGCCGGCGCTCTTCAGGTAGATCGCCGGACCGGATCCGGAGCCCTTGGTGGTGACATCGACCTTGAGATCCGCCGTGACATTGCCGCCGTTGCCGGCGTCGCCGCCATCGCCCGCGTAGTCGTGGCCGCCCTTGCCGTCGCCGCCGTCGCCGCCACCGCCGCCGATGCTTGAAATATAGATCCCGACCGGACCGGTGGTCACGATGGTGCTGAGCGCGGAACTGGCGGAGACATTCACCGTGCCGCCGTTGCCACCGTCGCCGCCGTTACCGCCATAGGCATCGTCGGCGTCCCAGCCATCGACCTCACCATAGCCGGCGCCGCCACCGCGACCGCCCTGCGAGGACACCAGAAGACCGACACCCCCGTCCGCGGTGCCACTGGCGTTATAGGTGAAGTAGTGGCCGTCCTTCAGGCTGAGGGTCGCGGTCCCGCCATCGCCGCCCGTACCGCCGACACCACCGTCGGCATCCTTCAGTCCGCCCTTGGATTCCGCCCAGCCGCCATTGCCGCCGGCACCACCGGTGGTGGTAAGCTGGATACCGCGCGCCGCGTTCCGCACGTCCGCATCGGTCGAATCGGACCCAAGCCCCTCGATTGCCTTGGGCGCCTTTCCGCCGGACGCCTTCTGCGCCGTGAAGGAGACATCTCCGCCGTCGCCGCCGTCGCCGCCGTTGCCGCCCGTCGCGTGCTTGTCCGTGTGCTTGGCTTCGTGACCGTAGCTGCCTTTCCAGCCGGTCGTTTCCATCACGACGCCGCTCGGCCCGCTGACCCCGAACCCGCTATCGAGACTGATGGTGGCGTTCAGCGTCGCTCCGGCATCGCCGTCGACGCCGGTCTGGCCGTTCCGGTTCGAACCGGACCAGTCGTCGGGCGCGGGCGTTTCGCCGCCCGGATCCCTGAGATAGATCGCGGGACCGGTCTTCTTTCCGGCATCCGAGCTGTCGGAAGAAGCAAGGTCCGTGGTCAGGCCCTTGAGCGTGAGCGTGTGAACACCGTTCTGGTCATGCACGATGGCGCCGCTCATCGCACCGCTGCAGGTCTCCACCTTGTTGCTGATGCTGCAACCGGCTTCCGCGGGCGTGAGAGCCGTCGCCGACAGAAGCGCGACCGCTAGCGGGACACCCAGGGGACGGAGGGAAGCGCGATTGCGAATGGGAGAGGCAGAGGACACGGGCGCAAGACGGATCATCGATGCAAAACCTGTATTGGCATTCGGACCGAAACGGCCCGTAGAGGCTGGAAAACCCGTCGAGACAAGACGCTTCCCCCGCCGCTTGCCAGAACGATGACGGCCGGAAACGCAGAGGAGGATCAAATCATGAAACAGTTGAAATGCCCGATGCCCCGACGGCCTCGCCCAGTTGCGAGACGACTCGTATGATCTGCCACAAATCTTAAACAACGACTAAACTTTGATTATTTTCAGATACTTATGCGCAAATGCAATCTGACTCTAAGGAAACCGCCAGGACAGCCGAAAGTCGCAACGCGTCGAAATCGAAGAGCCTGCGATTGAGCGAACAGAAACGTCACTTGCCCGCAAGACATCCGGCGCCATCCGCGCGCGTCCGTCCTTGAGTTGCAAAGACGACAGGACATCGGACCTGTCCGCATTCGCGGACAAATGCAGCGCACGGCGCCCTGAACTTGAGAAAAACTTGCCCAACGCCGGCAAGTTCATCGAAACTGGGGAAAGTGCGCTCCGAAGCGGCGCATTCAGATCACTCTGAGGAATGATGTCGGAAAATGGTGGGCGGTGAGAGACTCGAACTCCCGACATCCTCGGTGTAAACGAGGCGCTCTACCAACTGAGCTAACCGCCCGCAGCGGCTGGAGGCAAAAGCCCGTGCCGCGCGTGTGCCTGTTGCGCAGGCCCTTCGGGAGGTGCTTGCGACGAGGCTGAGTGTCTCTTAAGCCGGCGCGGCGGCGATTTCAACAAGCTCTTGCAGCTTCTCCCGTGCCATCGGGCAATGAGACCCCGACAGGCGCGCCCTCAAGCGCCGGCAGTGCCTTCCCGCCCTCTAACGGGCAAGATCGACACCCGCAGGGTCGGACTGCGCTCCTGTGCCCCCTCAGGGCCGTGCTGACGCGCGTTTGCCGCCAGGACGGCGTTCCCAGCCTGAAAGTGCCGACCGGACGCAGGGCCCGCTTTCAACGGCGGAAAGGGCGGCGGGTTTGAAACCGCGGGGCCCCAAACGCGAAGCGGCCCCGCGTGCTTTCGCTCGCAGGGCCGTCACGCAAGTTTCGCGTCGTCGCGTCCTCAGACGTTGACGGCGTCCTTGAGGCCCTTGCCGGCCTTGAACTTCGGCGTCTTGGACGCCGGAATCTGGATCGTCTCGCCCGTGCGCGGGTTGCGGCCTTCGGAGGCTGCGCGCTCGGAAACCGAGAAGTTGCCGAAACCGATGATGCGGACTTCGCCGCCGCTCTTCAGCGTGGTGGTGACGGCGTCGAGCGCGGCGTCAACCGCTTCGCCAGCCTGCGCCTTGGTGAGACCGGTCTTTTCGGCAACAGCGGCGATCAGATCGTTTTTGTTCATGGCAGTCCCTTTCCTGGAAACAGCAGCCCGTCGATTCGTCACAGGCTTCGGCAGGGACACTCATGCGATTTCGGGCGCAAGGCAAGCCGAAAAGGGCAGAAATCCGCGATTTTGTCGCCTTTTTATATGACAAAGGGGCCCCGGCGCGAGCCGGGACCCCTTTTTTGTGCATAACCGGTGGAGTTAATGGGCGACCGGTTTGGCCGCTTCCGCCTGCGCGCGCACCGCTTCGCGGGCCGCATCGGCCGCCGCCTCGTCCCATTCGATGGGCTCCGGCGTGCGCTCCAGCGCCGTCTTGAGCACATCCTCCATGCGCGACACGGGGATGATCTCCAGACCGTTCTTGACGTTGTCAGGGATCTCCGCGAGGTCCTTGGCATTGTCTTCCGGGATCAGCACGGTGGTGATCCCGCCGCGCAGCGCCGCAAGCAGCTTTTCCTTCAGTCCGCCGATCGGCAGGATCCGCCCGCGCAGGGTGATCTCGCCGGTCATCGCCACATGGCGGCGCACCGGAATGCCCGTCATCACGGAAATCACTGCGGTGGCCATGGCAATACCCGCCGAGGGACCGTCCTTCGGTGTCGCACCCTCCGGCACGTGGACGTGGATGTCGCGCTTGTCGAACAACGGCGGCTCGATGCCGAAATCGACAGCCCTGGACCGCACATAGGAGGCGGCCGCGGAAATCGATTCCTTCATCACGTCGCGCAGGTTGCCGGTCACGGTCATCTTGCCCTTGCCCGGCATCATGGCGCCCTCGATGGTCAGCAACTCGCCGCCCACCTCGGTCCACGCCAGCCCGGTGACGACACCGACCTGATCCTCAAGCTCGGCCTCGCCGTAGCGGTAGCGCGGAACGCCCAGGAACTCCTCGACGCACGCCTCGTCGACCGCGATGGTCGACTTCTCGCTCATCAGGATCTCCTTGACCGCCTTGCGCGCCAGGGTCGCCAGCTCGCGCTCGAGATTGCGCACGCCCGCCTCGCGGGTGTAACGCCGGATCACGAGCCGCAGCGCCGCATCCTCGACCTCGAACTCGCCCTCGCGCAGACCGTGGTCCTTGACCGCCTTCGGCAGCAGGTGACGGCGCGCGATCTCGACCTTCTCATCCTCGGTGTAGCCGGCGATGCGGATGATCTCCATCCGGTCCATCAGCGGCGCGGGGATGTTGAGCGTGTTGGCCGTGGTCACGAACATCACGTCCGAGAGATCGTATTCGACCTCCAGATAGTGATCCATGAAGGATGCGTTCTGCTCGGGATCCAGCACCTCCAGCAGGGCCGAGGACGGATCGCCGCGGAAATCCATGCCCATCTTGTCGATCTCGTCGAGCAGGAAGAGCGGATTGGACTTCTTCGCCTTCTTCATCGACTGGATGACCTTGCCGGGCATCGAACCGATGTAGGTCCGCCGGTGGCCGCGGATCTCCGCCTCGTCACGCACGCCGCCCAGCGACATGCGCACGAACTCGCGCCCCGTCGACTTGGCGATGGACTTGCCGAGCGAGGTCTTGCCGACGCCGGGAGGACCGACGAGGCACAGGATCGGCCCCTTGAGCTTGTTGGCGCGCTTCTGCACGGCCAGATACTCGACGATCCGTTCCTTGACCTTCTCCAGGCCATAGTGATCGGAATCGAGCACCGACTGGGCGTGCTTCAGGTCGTGCTTGACCTTGCCCTTCTTGCCCCAGGGAATGCCCAGCAGCCAGTCGAGATAGTTGCGCACCACCGTCGCCTCGGCGGACATCGGGCTCATCTGCTTGAGCTTGCGCATCTCGGCGGTGGCCTTTTCACGGGCCTCCTTGGACAGCTTGGTCTTGGCGATGCGCTCTTCCAGCTCGGCCACCTCGTCGCGGCCTTCCTCGCCGTCGCCGAGTTCCTTCTGGATCGCCTTCATCTGCTCGTTCAGATAGTACTCGCGCTGGGTCTTCTCCATCTGGCGCTTGACGCGCGAGCGGATGCGCTTTTCCACCTGA
>MDTG01021560.1_pt1 | contig 38766 bp, 28 predicted proteins | sample 811421 | NCBI WGS metagenome assembly MDTG01 (sample SAMN05326645, study PRJNA326480) | marine metagenome | isolation source: seawater | place: Pacific Ocean: South East | collected 2011 | reverse complement strand
TTCCGCTGCCGGCCGGCACCAGCTTCGTCGAGGCCGATGGTGGCGGCACCCTGGTCGCCAACGAGGTGATCTGGGACATTGGCACGCTGAACCCGGGCGATTCCGGCAAGCGCCGGGTCGCGGTGCAGCTCGAACCCGCGCTGGAAAACGGCGATCTGGTCGAAGTCGATTCGGCCGAGATCAGCGGCGAGAGCGGCTTCGAGATCCAGCGTACGCGCCAGCAGGCCACGACGCGGGTCGAAACGGCTTCTCAACTGGCTTTTTCGATCGACATGCCGGCCCAGCCGCTGCGCACCAATGTCGCCTCCCCGATCCACCTGACCGTGACCAATCGGGGCGCTACGGTGCAGTCGGGGGTTCGCGCCGAACTGTTCTTCCCGCCGGGCCTTGCCGACATGAGCGACGCCCTGTTCTCCGACGGTGGCGACTGCACCTTCCTGACCGGTTCCACGGCCTGCGACGGCGGCGAAACGGCGTTCTGGGACATCGGTACCTTGCCGCCGGGCGTGGGCAAGACGCTTACGATGGTGCCTTCAGCATTGTTGACCAATGGAGATGGTCGCGTGCTGTCGTTCTTCGGCCGAGCCTTTGCCAACTCGACCCCGGATTTCTGGCAGCGCCGTTCATTGGCGTTGGAGGCCGATCGGGCGCTGGAACTGGAGGTCGATCCCGATCGCGAGCCGGTAGCCTCGGGCGGCACGCTGGGATATACGTTGAGCTTCGGCAATGCCGGAAGCACCGCGACAACGGGCACCGAACTGCGCTTTCCGCTGCCGGACGGGGCAAGTCTCGTCGTGGCCGAAGACGGTGGTCTGCTGGATGGAAATGACGTGTTGTGGAATCTGGGCACGCTGGATGCTGGCGATGTCGGCCGACGCAGAGTCGAGCTGGCGCTGGATGCTTCGTCCGTTGCCGGCGACATCGTGCGCGGCCGTTCGCCCCGGTTGGCGGTCAAGGGCTCGACGATGGTTTCCAACGATACGCACGTCCGATTGCGGCCGGCGGATGACTTCGACTTCACGTTGTCTCTGTTTCCGAATATTGGTCAGCCCGAACAGCCGATGGCCGCCGATCTGGTGGTGTTCAACCAGGCGCCTTTCGACATTACCAACGTCAATCTGGGGCTCTACTTTCCTGCAGCTTTGATTCCGCTTGGGGATGCTTCGATATCCGACGGCGGCGATTGCAGTTTTGTGACCAGCGTATCCACGTGCAACCCGGGCGAATCCGTAATCTGGCAGCTCGGCACCATGCCCGGCTCTTCGCAGCTGATGCGCATGCTAGAACCAACGCTGGCCAATATCGCGCAAGGCACGCTGGTGAATTTCTTCGCCCGCATCCGCAGCGACTCGACCTCGGGTGCTTTCGTCAAACGCACCTTGCCGGTAGGCAATTTCGCGCCACCGCCACCGCCGCCGGATCCTGCGATCTCAGTGTCGGGCAACGGAATCGAGATCGTCAACGGGGACACGACGCCGTCGCCCTCCGACGGCACCGATTTCGGTTCCGCGGACTTCGACGGCGAAACGATCACACGCAACTTCACGGTCGAAAACAGCAACACCGGTGATCTGGAGATTTCCTCGGTCTCGATCACCGGGACCAACTCCCTGGACTTCCTCGTCGTCTTCGGCCCGGCACCCACGATAGGGCCCAGCGAACAGAGCATTCTCGCGATTCGATTCGATCCCGACACAATCGGTACAAGAACGGCCACGGTGTCGATCACCAGCAACGATACCGATGCGAGTCCCTATACCTTTGACATTCAAGGCCAGGGCGAGGATGCCAGTGGAGAACTGCTGTTCAGGGACGGTTTCGAGTAGCCGCTGCTTCAGCACGCCATCGGCTGGCCTCCCTTCGATTGCGACGCCGCAGGTCCCCATCCGCGGCTAGCGAAAACCTCGACTCGGACGCGGTAAGCGGGCTATGGCTGCACTACGGCGAGGGTTGGAGAACCGGCATGAAAGATTCGAAGAGAACCGGCATTTCCAACAGCGGCGAGACGATCGAAGACACGTTGCGAACCGAAGCGCAGCGAATCCTCGCCCGGACGGGTCGCGCAAGTCATGCGAAACGTTCGCACTTCACCGCGAATGGTCGGAAATGAAGGCCCCGAATCCGGTTCTGGCCGGCTGCCCTGGCTTCTGGCCGGCGCCACGGCCGCCGCTGCGCCGGATGGTCTCGATCCGACTGGAATCGGATTCCGAGTAGCGGTCCTGCGCGCCGGTACCGGGCCGTGCATTAATGCTACCTGATTACGTATATTCCGCACCCATCGTCCATGCCACGATCGACGAGCGAACCGAAAAAACGGCTCTTGCCGCGGATTCACGCGGAAAAACGCGGATGACAATCCAAAGCGTGAAGGCGAAGTAGCGCATGCAGCACGTCGCCGGGCAAATGGCAGAAAACGCCTGTCGGAGGCAGTTCCCTTTGCGATCAATCATCTGTCTTTATCCGCGGGCATCTGCGTAGATCCGCGGCAAAAAAAGCTTTTCGAGAAAGCAGCTGAATCTCGTCCGTAATCAGGTAATGCTATAAGCTTGCAGCAAATGGACATCCGAATTGCGACAATCCGCGACACCGACGCTGTCCGGGCCGTTCACCTCGATGCTTTCCCCGAAGGCGAAGGCGCGCCGGTGGCTAAGCTCGCAGCCGATTTGTTAGAAGAGAAGACCACGCCGGAAACCCTTTCGCTGGTGGCCGAAAGCGATGGCGCGATCGTCGGGCACGTCGCGTTCAGTCCTGTTTTTGTCGAAGGCATTGATGACTTCAACGGATACATCCTGGCGCCCCTCGGGGTGAAAGCGTCGAGCCAGAAAGGCGGGGTCGGCCGGGCGCTGATCGAATACGGCATGCGCCGGCTGTCGGAAAAGGGCGTCGAAGTGGTGTTCGTCTACGGCGATCCGGACTACTACGGCCGGTTCGGCTTCAACGCCGAGGCCGCGAGCGTCTACAACGCGCCTTACCCGCTCCAGTATCCGTTCGGCTGGCAGGCCGCCGTGCTCGACGAGCCCACGCCGTGCGACTCGCCGGTGACGATAGCATGCGTCGAATCGCTATCCGATCCCGGTCTTTGGTGACACCGAATTCGATTCCACTCGGCTGAAATGATGCCGTGATTCCCTGGGGTGGATAAGCGCCAGCGCATCCACCGTTCGTAACGGATGCAATCCGCCTGGCGTCGCTATTCGTTACGCTCCTCTTCAGCCAATCAGTGCGAACGCCAGCATTCCCGTCATCAGGACGAAGATCGCCAGCCATGCCACATACTTCTGGATGTCGATTCCCCCGCCTTCATCATGATCATGATTGCCATCGTGACCGTCGTGTTCGCTCGCCGCGAGGTGCCGGCGGTGCAGCGCGATCAGCACGGCGGCCACAAGGACGAAGGCGATGTTGAAGAAGAACGTGTAGTCGATCGCGAACTGCTGTTCCATGGCGTCGCCCGCCGCGCTTTCCGGGCGCATGCCGAACAGGCCGAAACCGGTATCGAGCAAAAGCGCGGTAGCGACGATGCTGACATACATGATCCCGGCGATGAACAGTGCGACCTTCCAGCCGTAGTAGCGCGCATTGACCTTGACCAGCGGCGGCACCATCAGGTCGGAATAGATGAACGCCATCAGGCCGGCGAAACCGACCCCGCTGCCGGCCAGCACGGTGGCCAGCGGAATGTTGCCCATCGAGCCGATGAACGTGGCCGCGGCGACGAACGGCGCGACCAGGACATTCTCGAGCGTCACGAGCAGCGACGGGAAATCGGCGTCGACACCCTGCAGGAACAGCGCTTCCCAGAACGACGCCGGCACGAACGCCTTCATGAAGCCGGCGATCGTGAAGCCGATCAGGATTTCCTGCCAGACCATTTGCCATTCCATCACGAACTGGTGGCCGACCCGGTACCAGCCTTCGCGGCTGGTCATGCGCTGCCACGGATCGAAGTCTTCCTCCTCTTCGGGCGCTTCCTGCTTGACCTTCTCGCGCGCATCGTCGAGCCACTTTCTCGGGTACACCAGCCGGATCAGCAGCGAGCTGATCGTAATAAGCAGCAGCCCGCCGATGATCTCGGCCACTACGTACTCCCAGCCGAGGAAGATGTAGATCAGGATGCCCAGCTCGATGACCAGGTTGGTCGAGGCGAACATGAACGCGACTGCGGCGATCCAGCTGGCACCTTTCATCACCAGCGAGCGCGCCGCGGCCAGGGCTGCGAACGAACAGGACGAGGAAATGGCGCCGAAGCCGGTAGCGATACCGACGCTTTCGAAGCTGAAGTCGCCCATGTGGCGGGTCAGCCGCTTCTTCGGCACGAAGGTCTGGATCATCGCGCTGATGGAATAGCCGAGCACGAACGCCCAGCCCGCCTTCCAGAAGAATCCCAGCGCGGTCTTGGACGCCTCTCCATAGGTGGCGAGAAAACTATCCATGCTTTTAGCCTAGCAAACCGATGCCATCATTTCTCCCGGACGGAATTGTGGCGTCTAGCCTGAAGCAGTGCCCGTCCTGCTCGGTACGATGGATCAACCTTGTATCACCAACCCTTCCAGAACGGACCGTCGGCAAAGTCCCAGAGCAGGTTCATCTGAGCCACGTAGTCGAAGCGGTCGCGCTCGTTGACCGGAATCTGCACGCCCATGTTCAGCGCCACGTGCCCGCCCTTGGTGAGGCCGAATCGCACCTGCGGGATGATCGAAACCTCGGCGAAGTCGGACCGGTTCGGCCCGTTTCCGCGGTCGAACGGGAATTCTGCGAGCACTTCGAGCCCGGGGAAGGCATTGCGCGGCCAAGGCGAGTGCGTCCAGTGCACGATGCCGGCAACTTCGAAGCTGCCGTCGCCGAAATCGTTGAACGGGAGTTTTGCGCGGGTATGGCCCTGGAACGTGAACTCCGAGTTCAGGATCCGTCCGAACGCCAGGTACGGCAGCCACTCCTCTTCGCCGCCGTGGATCGGGAATTCGAACTTGCTGCCGGCGGTCAGGATCGAGGTGTTCTGCGCATTCGTGTGCACCACGTACTTGCCGCCGACCTCGATCTTGTCCAGGTCGCTGTCGCCGTCTTCCAGCGACTGCACCAGCTCGACCAGCACCTGGCCGCGCTTGCCGACGCGTTTTTCCAATTCGAACACGTTTTCCCAAACGTCCACGCCGTCGCGCTTGACGTAATCGCTCTTCCACACCACTTCGTCTTCGGGAAAAGCCTTGATGGTGTTCAGCGGCAGGAACAGGTTCAGCGCACCGTCGGGATAGTCGTGTTCGCCCGGAATGCCCTTCAGGTACGTGACGACCGATTCGATCTCATGTTCGGTCAACGTGTCGCCAAATGCCGGCATCTTCTCCGAAAGTCCAAGCGCAGCACCACCGTGCTCGATCACCATCTTCCAGTCGTGGCCCGGTTCGCGGCTGTTGAACAGCGGATCGTTGAAGTCGGCCGGCACCACGCCCAGCCCCTGCACCACCGGGCTGTCCGGATTCAGGTTGCCGCCCGGCCCGTGGCAACTCGAGCAGTGCGTGGCGAACAGCGCTGCGGGATCCGGTTCGCTCGCGGCTGACGGCTGGACCAGGAAAAAGCAGGCGAGCGCAAGATGTTGAAACAAATCCGATTCTGATCGACCGCGCACGAAAGCACATCGTGAACTCCCTTGTCTGGAATGGTTTCTGCCTGAATACCATGAATTAGGGAAAGCGAATATGACCCATGTCAATCAAGCCCGCTCGCGCTGGATTCGAGCCCGGAAGTTTCGGCATACTGGTCTCCTCCTACAGCGCGGCGCGGCGCCATGCATCGAATCGTGATCAGGAAACCGGGCGGCTACACGGCGCTTGAATACGTCGAAACGCCCAACCCGCAGCCCGGCCCCGGCGAGGTGGTAATCGAAACGCAAGCCTGCGGCCTGAACTACGCCGACGGCATCATCCGGATGGGCCTGTACGAATCGGCGAAGAAGCTTCACGGCTACCCGATCACGCCCGGCTTCGAGGTGGCCGGGCGGATCGCGGCGGTCGGCGAAGGCGTCGATCGGTTCCAGCCCGGCGACGAGGTGATCGGCCTGACGCTGTTCGATGGTTACGCCAGCCACCTGGAGATCGGCGTCGACGGGGTTTTCGCCAAGCCTGCGCACCTGACCATGGCCGAGGCCGCGACGCTGCCGACCGTATTCCTCACCGCCTGGTGGATGATCCACCGCCAGCTTCATCCCCGGCCGAATGAAACCTGGCTGGTGCACTCGGCCGCCGGCGGCGTCGGCTCGGCGATTCTTCAGCTGGGACGACTGGCCGGCCCCAGGATGATCGGCGTCGTCGGTGCTGCGCACAAGATCGACCACGCCCGGGCAATGGGCGCGGTCGAGGTGATCGACAAATCAAGCCAGGACTTATGGCCCGAGGCAGAGCGCCTGGCGCCCGACGGATTCGACGCCGTGTTCGACGCCAACGGCGTGCAAACGCTAAGAGCCAGCTACGAGCATCTCGCGCCCACCGGCCGGCTCGTGGTCTACGGATTTCACACCATGCTGCCCAAAACCGGGCGGCTGAACTGGGCGAAGCTCGCCCTTGACTGGCTGCGCACCCCGCGCTTCAACCCGCTGCACATGACCCGCGACAACAAGAGCGTGCTCGCGGCCAACTTGAGCTTTCTTCAATCGCACGCGCCCAGTCTGCGCGAGGGCATGCTCTGGTTGCTCGAGCATTTCGAAAGCGGCGAGCTGAAGCCGCTGCCGGTGGAGACCTGGTCGCTGAAGGATGCCGCGAGAGCGCAGCGGCGGATCGAGTCGGGCCAGACGATAGGCAAACTTGCGCTGATTCCCAAGGGCGAGGAAACTCCAAATCCACAGAGGGCAATACCATGACTACAAACGGGAAGATAAACTACATCGAACTGCCCGCCCGCGACATCGAGGCGACCAAGCGGTTCTTCTCGAGCGCGTTCGGATGGGGGTTTGTCGACTACGGGCCGGAGTACGTCTCGTTCCAGGACGCCGGCCTGGATGGCGGGTTCTACAAGTCCGACCTGGTGGCGAGCACGAAAACCGGGAGTGCGCTGGTGGTGCTCTACAGTGCCGAGCTGGAGAAGACGCAAGAGGTCGTCGAGGAATGCGGCGGGGAAATTATCAAGCCGATTTTCTCGTTTCCCGGCGGCCGGCGGTTTCATTTTGCCGATCCGAACGGGAACGAGTTCGCGGTTTGGTCCGATATTTCTTAAAGCAGGACGCCCAAGCTTCCGTCCTGAACAAAAAAAACATATATTTCATATATTTAAAATCAAACCCTCCATGCCAAAACCCCTTACGGATATTTTATACTCAACCTTGACATGATTTGCATTTTATGGTAATAGGAGTTAGACTCGCAAATTAATAAGCTTCCAAGCCATTTCGGCTTGGTTTGTTTTTTATGCAGGGGAGTATAGAAAATGGTTCAGTCCGCACGTACTGTTGAGGAACACATCAAGACTGCGCTCGCTTCTTTAGACGGTCCCGATGCCGATCAATCAAAAAGACGCGAGTTTGTCAACAGATTGGCGGAGTCTCTATCTGCGAGAGAGAAGCGGATTGCTGACGCCATGGAAAAAGAAGAACTCACGGCGTCCGATTGGGAGCTTCGATATAACCTATAGCCAAGGTTTCATCTAATAAAAAGATCTGGTTGGAAGTTGGCTCCAACCATCTGGGGAAAACTGGGGGCGCATGAACGATTTATCTGAAAAATTCTTTGTTGCTCAATTTGGAAAACCGAGCTTCGGGGTGCTGATTCGCCAGTGCTTCGGGCAGGCCTTTCCAGATATAACCAATAAGGACCAAGTACGATATTTAGTTGACTATCTTTCAGACCTCGAAGCCGAAACAATTGTCTGCGAAACTGACTATGTCGATCGTGGCTATTTAGAGGACTACGCAAATTACTACGTATCCTGTTTCGCTCCTTATCGAAAAACATGTGCTCGCCTCCATTTCTTTCGAACAACCTTTAATCATGATGATCTGCTTCAGCTGTTAAGTAGTCAAGAAGCCGGAGCTAATTTGAGAAAAATCCCAGGATGTAAGGAAGAAGTAGAACTCACGTCAAAAGAACTAAAAGACAATTATCTAGGCTTTGTCGTGGTCAAGCCAATTCCTTCGACATTCGTCGGACGCACCTGCCTTAAGCCCTATCAGGGTCTGCTTGACAACAAACGAGTAATAACAAGAAAGTGTCGGGCGAATCTCTTTGGTATCGCTTTGAAAGTAAAATCGGTCGTTTTCCAAGAGCAAGATAAAGTAACTGCAGCCTGCGTAACTAGTGCGCTTTGGACATTATTTCATGGCCTAAACCATATTAATAGAAGAAGAATTCCATCGCCCAGCGAAATCACCTTGGCAGCGGTGTCGGACGGCATAGCAGCGACTAATTCATTCCCTAATACCGGCCTAAACAAAGCGGAAATAGCGAAAGCTCTCGACAAGTTCAGGTTAAAGAATCATGCAATAAAAATAAAAGACATGAATCGCGCAGATTTTGAGGTGCTTGTTAAAACGATGGTGGCCAGCGGTCATCCCGTTTTGATCGACGGCTCCGTTTTCAGGGAAAACTCCACCGACGAGCCGGAATACCTCGGCGAGCATGCCCTTACTGCTCTCGGATATCGAAGTAACGGCCAAGAGCAACATTTTTACGTGCACGATGATCGCTGGGGCCCTTACCTCAGAGCGACCGTAAGCGATGGTTCCTATTATTTAGAAAGGCGCGCTGAACCAGCCCCAGCCGGGGACTCAGAGCGTTCGGTACACAAAAAAGATGATGGATTCCGCCTAACGCTAGGGCGTCGGGAGAAACTCAACCAGCACGCTAGAATCTTGGATGCGATCGTACCGCATACCTTAATCATCCCTTCTTACAAAAAGGTTCGAATCTCCCCAAGGCCAGTGTTGAATACCGCTAATTTGCTGCTCCAGGTCTTTAATGAATTCGTAACCTACGGCGAAAAAGAATCCGAGGACAGTCCCGCAAGAGAAGTATTCTCATGCGAAATAGCCCTTCAGTTATCAAACAAGCTAAAGAAGAATGTTTTTGAATCCGAAAAATTAATAAATAAAAAAGATATTCTCCTATGCCATATGCCGAGATTTGTTTGGAAAATTGATATTCTTAAAGATGACTCTCGCTGTATAGCCGTGATATTAGATGCAACCGACTTTCAGGCGGGCCGTATCCTGATTGGCGTTATGCTTTATAGGGAACCGACTAGTCAGCTCTTGGCCGCTGTATTGAAGTCTCCGGCAGCAATGGATGTTGCTTCGGGCCTGCGCGATAATACTCAAAATTTCCTAAAGCAAATACTAGAAGAAATGAGACGCGAGCCACCGCGATATTCGCAGTATCTGAAGACTACTTTTGGAACCGAAAGGGCCCCAGGCTATATAAAGAGCAGCGAAATTTCAGACAGAGGAGAAATCATCGAAAACCCGGCTGGCCGGGAAGAGTTTTTTGAACCATCCTCCCAAGGAAGCAAAGTGTTGGAGCAACTGGAAGCAGACCCGAGTTTGCTTGGTTTATGGGTAATCTCAAATTACGGCTCTCTATTACTTGGTGTAGAGAATGCTGGCTTGGGTCATCCCACTGTTACGGGCGCGCTTTCTGCTCGCATCGCTGGCGAGGTTTGCTTTGACAAGCAATCGTCTACCTTTTTGCTGAACTCAAAATCGGGCAGATATAGCAAGGGATATTCAGCTGAAGAAGCAGAGATTTACCTAAAGTCAGCTCAGAGAAAATTTAGCTCACTATTCACTAATAAGACATTTAAAATCGAACCAAGTAATTCTTAGCCGGGGAATAAGCGGAGTCGATCGCGACAGCCTTATTCAAGCAAATGAAAAGACACATTGCCTTTCGAGAAAGAACCGGTGAATTCGGTACGTTCACCGCCCCGGAAAATTCTCTGAACAGTAGAAATTTTATTCGATACGCATATGTGCGCTTTCCCCGCGAACGGGCACTTTCTAAGTCAGCTTGCGCGAAGTAAGTGTCCGAACCATCATTAGATTTGAGCTATGTGTCCGCAAATCGGCCGCAAAATCGATCACGCTATAAGTCAGCACTTCGACTCGAGGGGTAGACACGCCTCACGCGGGACAGGATCGATGAACGGACGTTTCCGATCAAATTGTCGCCGATGTATTCAGGCACATCAGTAAAAGCGAGGTGGAGAAATGCGTCTACGTCAACGCGAATCGAGGCATAAGGCATTAATGCCTCGCGGGAGTCATCAGACCCAGTGTCGGTCTGAAAGACCAAAAGCCATGCATTCGACAGCTCATCAACGCTTGAGCCCTCTAGCACCATATAGTCGTCATGTTCTACCAAATTTGGGTTGCTGAGATGCGGTGCCCAGCTTTCCCAAACCGCCTTAGGCAATCCAAGAGCAACACCAGAGCAAGCGCCATATTGCGCCAGACGAAACTTCAGCAACATCTGATAGAAAGTTCGCTTGAATACATTAGCAATATTTGGACCTTCTATTTTTCGCCCAAGCCACTCAACGTTGGTAGCAAGAACGTCTGGGAAGTCCGACGCATGTAGGTCCACCGCGTTTCGAAGTGCAGAAACCGCGTGGCGATAGGAGCCGTGAAAGTCCATTGTTTGCACTTCATAAATACCGAAATCCCTGAGTACAAGAACGTCCTTTTCAAACCCGACGCGAATCACGGTTATGTCGAAGGAAAGTTCAGGCGATTGCATCGTCGCAGAGACATTAATTTCTCCCCCCAGCTTATCTTGAAAAAAAACGAATACTGGCCGTCCTTCGTCAGAAGCTAACTTGAGTAGCCCTACCTGCTCTGGATCAGACAGCGCCACCACAGGCGCAATAGAGGTATTTCCGGTCACTCCAAATAGCCGTTCAACTACGGTCTCAAAGAAGCGTGAGTCCAGGGACCTGTACGGACAGACCATCCAATCTCGTACCCCCGTTGTAGTGGTAGTAATCGTGCAGACGCCCTTAGAGTTATCGTTTTTTACACACTGGCAATCGTGGCCCACAACTTCAGAAAGAAAGGGACATCGATCCGAAAGAAAGTCTCTTATATCGGCATCCGTACATTTAACAGTCGGATATAGCCGATGACCGAACCATTCTCCAATATAATTTCTCGGAAGCGGATTTTTCTTCGACACGATCTATATCTCTCCGATCTTTCCGTGCAGATATTCCCGGTTAGCTTCAAATCCGATCGCGTTTCGACCTAGTTCAGAAGCGAGTTCGACAGCGGATCCTGTTCCGCAAAAAGGATCTAAAACAGTGCCTCCCAGCGGCGCAGAGCTTTCTATGCGAGCTCTAACAACATCAGTCGAAAAAGTCGCGCTGTGGCCATTTACGCCACGTTGAGCGTTGACCTTGACTACGTCGAGCGCTCTAGGCTCAGCGCGCTCCAAGTCATAAAAGTATTTCGGCCGCCCGTCTGTCCTTCGCTTAACAAAATGGAAAAAATGCTCATGTGATGCGCGCAGGCGATCCCGCTCCGGCCTCGGTGGAACGTTTGGTTTATGCCAAATCAGGTCATTTCGCAATATCCATCGACGGTCTTGCATAGCGATCGCGAACCGCGCAGGTATCATTAGTAACTGTTTCTCTTGCAGATATCCCCCCATCGGCGTTGTCCTGCGAACTCTTCGTTTTCCGCTGAGCCCCTGGCGGCCATCGTCGCGAATACTCGACCATCTGGCAAAATAGGTATCGCCCAAATTTACCCAAACATTTCCCGTTTGTTTGAGCTTCGGCGCAACTAGGTCGAAAAACTCACAAAGGTGCGCAATAAACCAATCAGGGATAGGCTCAAGCCCTAAGGAGCCACCGTGATCTCGATACCATTTAAACGGGGGCGCCGTCCAGCGATCGTCAGTGGCTTCCCATTCTTTAAGAATGTTCCAATTGTGAGCTTGACCATATGTTCTTAGGCCCCAGTACGGCGGGCTCGTTATAACCAAGTCGAGAGACTCATCTTCGAGAGTTTGGATCAGATCGAACGCATCTCCAACGTGATACTTCTTTCCCGGGTCAGCGGCGGTTGGGCCAGTGGTCATCGTTCACTCGTGGGTCCTTGTCGGGGATCGATTATACTGTATATTTATACATAGATAGACAAACACTGATACCGCCAACCAGAATACTAATCACATCTTCGCTTCTAAACCGCCGCTAATGGTGGAAGTCGTATCTCTTCGTCTCGACTACCAACAAGTATAACGAGCACACTAATCAATAATCGAACCTTCGACACACATCCACGCCTCGGACTGGGTGGCTGTAGTCTCGTACTCTAATGCGCCGCACTGTCCGACTCTGGATTCCCTGCCGGTGAGCAGCTACGATCGAACTCGTGACCGATCTCATTTTCCAACACTGCGTGAGCGTGGCGCAGCTTACCATTGCGGGCGTGCTGCCGTTGATGCTGGTGGCGGTGCTGGTTACCAGGACGGGCGATTTCGATGTCCAGACGCGCGTCTTTCACCCAATCGTGCAAACAACAGGAATAAATATCGCAAGCGCCCAGGTTGGAATTGCACCCGTATCGGAAGGGCCCAGCCGACCCGAAGCGGGGATGCGCTACGATGAGGTTCGGGAAAGACAGGGAAAGACCATGACGGCGAGAATGATCTTGACGCTGGGCGCGGTGGCGGCGTTTCTCGGCGTGGCGCTGGGGGCCTTTGGAGCGCATGCGCTGCGGGCTCGGCTGACCGAGCAGTTGTTGAGCACCTGGGAAACCGCCGTGCAGTATCACCTGGTGCACGCGCTGGGACTGCTGGTGGTTGGGCTGACCCTTTTGTACAGCGGGTCGGCGCCGTTGCTGCGCTGGTCCGCCTGGTTCATGCTCGCGGGAATGGTGCTGTTTTCCGGCAGCCTTTATTTGCTGTGCCTGAGCGGCGTGCGCTGGCTGGGCGCAATCACGCCCCTGGGCGGCACGGCACTGTTGATCGCCTGGGTGTTGTTCGTCGTGGCGGTCTGGCGAATGAACTGAATTCCAGCCAGCCTAACGCCCGAAGGTGCGCGGCGAACTTGCCGCGATGAAGGCCGAATGCGAGGCCACCCAGGCGCTCGTACTGAGGACGGAAGTCGAATGACTCGTTCGGGGTCCGGTTGACAAGCAGGAGAGCGGGAGTTTCGTAGCCGGCCTTTTCTGGCACAATCTTGACGATGCCGTTTCTTCGACTCCGCGAACTTGACTGGCGGCGTGCCCTGGCCGAGGTGGCGCTGATCTTCATCGGCATCACGCTGGCCCTGTATTTCGACAACTGGAACGAAGACCGCAAGGAGCGCGCCCTGGAGCGCCAGCTATTGGTGGAGATGCGCGATGACCTCGTGGAGACCCGCATGGATCTCGAGCGGGACATCGAGGCGCTGAGCCTGCGCCAGGAATTGCTCTACGACCTGCAGGTGGAACTCAGCGCCGGCGCGATTCCGGACGCGGAGTGGGCCTCGCGGCTTTACACAACAGTCGGCGGCGCCCGGCTGTTTTCCAAGGACAGTGCCTATCGCGCGCTGACGAGCCAGGGGCTCGGCGTCCTGTCCGATCCGGGTCTGCGCAAGGCGCTGACCGACTTCTACGGGCTGCGCGTGCAGCGTGTCGAGGTCTTCGAGGGCCTGCGTGACGTATTCCTGCAGCAGGAGTTTATGCCCTTCTTCTCGGAAGTCATGCAGGTGTCGCCTGCGTGGTTGGAGACACGACTGGCGGGCCGCGAGCACTTGCCTGGGCTCGATCGGGTCGAGCCGATCTCTGGCGAGGCCCTGGCGGTGGACCCTCGCCTTCCACTGCTGATGTTTCGCGCTTCCGCCACCATGCGCTCCGTGCTCAGCTTTTACGAGCTTGCATTGGCGGACATCGATGCGCTCCTGCCCAGGATCGACAAGGCACTGGAATCATGATGAGCGATTTCATTTTCGAACACTACGTGGGCGTGGCGCAGATCACGATTGCCGGCGTGCTGCCGTTGATGCTGGTGGCGGTCCTGCTGACAAGAAAGTCCGGAAAGCTTCAGGCGGCGGCCGTGGCACTGCTCGCCTATATCGCCATCGTCGCGTTGGGGATGTCGGGCAACGTCAAGCATCTGGGCCTGATAGGCGTCGGCCACGCCCTGATCGCCTTCGCGATCGCTTTGCTGGCGGCCAGGCACCTGGACGTCCGTGCAGGCTGGCTGCTCCTGGCCCCCTGCTTCTTCATCGCGGTCGTCGTGCTGTTCAATGTCGCAAACGAAGACATGGGGCTCGAGTTGATGGGGCGCTGGAACAAGTCCGGGTAGCCCTGTCAGCGGAAGCGACGCTTGGGTCTAGCATTCATTCATCCGGCTCCACGCTTTGATCTGGCAACAAGGCGTCGGATCAGCAAACGTGCCGTGCCCGACGCCAGCCGGTCCAGCGAATCCGCAGGTCTGCGGTTGCAGGCGTCGCGCGCAACTCTGGCCCGAAGTCGTTCCTCCTGGTCCCGCGACGGGATTCTCCCCAGCTTGCCGGTGCCCTCGGCCACCCGGCCTGCGAGACAGGCCTCGAGGCCGGACCAGAATCGCGTTTCCAATGTTCTCGGATGATCGATACCAAGAGCGCGCTCCCGGAGTTCAAGCGCTGCGTCCAGCTCGACCCGGGCCTCGTCCATCCGGTCCAGCACCAGAAGGACGCGGCCGCGATTGGTCTGCTGAAACGCGCGGTCGGCGTGGTCGGTACCCTTGACCGCGCGAATGATACGCTCGGCTTCGTTGTAGCGGCCCAGCGCCCGCGGCCAATCTTCGGCGTCTTCGTCCACCAGGCCCAGGTTATTGAGATTGTTGGCCACGTTCAGATGGTTGTCGCCGAGCCGCGAACGGTTGATCGCCAGCGCGCGTTCGAACGCGGCGCGTGCAGCCTCTAAGCGCCCATTCGTACGCTCCACCAAGCCCAGGTTATTAAGCGCGCCGGCGGCCTGCGGAGAGTCTTCGGCTCCGGCGCTTACCAGCACCGCAAGTGCGTCGATCAGCACCTGACGCGCCACCTCCAGCTGCCCGAGTTCGTAGCGCGTCGCACCCAGGTGACTCAACGTCCGGGCGGTCAGTGGATGCGAGTCGCCGAGCACCCTACGGCGGATCTCAAGCGCCTCCTCGAACTTGGCGGCGGCCTTGTTCATCCGGCCCAGCGCGAACAGCGCGCTGGCCTCGGCGTCAAGCGCTCGGGCCAGATCCGGCGCCGATGCATCCCGGCGGTTGCGCTGCCAGTCCACGGCCTCGGCGTAAGAGGAATGAGCCTGCTCCAGCCGGCCCTGCATCCAGTGCCAGGATCCCAGGCGCAGCCGGTTTTCCGCCCGCCGCAGCGGATCGGGCGTATCGGAATTGGCGAGTCGATGCCCGGCGTTTCGAAAATCGACGCCGGCGGCGGCCAGGTCACCATCCGATTGCGCGGCAGCGCCGCGAGCATGCAACAAGTCGACCCACAACGCGGTCGCAAATTCCCGACCTTCTTCCGACGCTTCCAGTGCTCCGATGCCCTGTTCCAGCGCGGCGCGGGCCTCGGCAGGACGACCGGCGGCCTGCAGTGCGCGACCGACCCGCAGCCAACCGGCCGCCCGTTCGTGCGGAGAACCGTCGCCCAGTCGCGCCAGGCTCTCTTCGCCGAGCAACTTCGAGGTTTCGAAATCGCCGAGATTACGGTGCACGTCGCTGAGGGTCCGGAGCAATTCGGCGTGCAGCACCGGGTCCAGACCCTCTTGCTGGCTCAATCGCTCGCGACCCCGCGCCAGCAGGTCACCCGCTGTCAGTTCAATGCCATCGTTGCGCGTGGCGTCCGATTGCACGAACAGATCGCGCAGGAAGGCCGCGGTCAGCTCTGCCTGCTCGCGCTGGCGATCGCTTTCGGCCAGCGCGGCGCGGGTCCGCGCTTCCTCGCGCACGAGACCGGCCCCCATGGCCACGATCACCACCATCACCGAGGCCGCCGTGGACACCGACAGCCGGTTACGGCGAACGAACTTACCGGCGCGATAAAGCGTGCTCGTGGCCCGTGCCCGTGGCGGTCGATTGTTCAGCACCGCCCGGACGTCGGCGGCCAGCGCATCCACACTGACATACCGTTCGTCGGCACGAAAGGCGCAGGCCCTCGCCACGATCCAGTCCAGTTCGCGCGGCAGCGAGGGGTCGACCGCCGACGATACCGGGGGCTTGCGGCGTTGGTCGAGCGGATCGAGATCCGGGGCGGCGTCGGCGAATGGACGGGCGCCGGTGCAAAGCTCGTGCAGAAGCAGACCAAGCGCGTAGATATCGACGGCGGTTCCGGTGTCGTCGCGCATCAGTTGTTCCGGGCTGGCGTAGCCGGGCGTGTTCGGGACCGCTTGACCTGCCCTTGTAAGCGCATCGCCGCCGGCCTGCTCCAGTAGCCGCGCGATGCCGAAATCGAGCAGCACCGGACGGCCATCGCCTGTTACCAGCAGGTTGGCGGGCTTGAGGTCGCGGTGGACGATCAGCCGCCGGTGCGCGAAGGCCACCGCTTCGCAGGCACAAACGAAGGTCCGCAGCCGCCGGCCCAATGACCAATCGTTTTCCCGGCAGGCCTCGGTGATCGGACGCCCTTCGACCAGGTCCATCAGCAGCCACGGACGACCGTCCTCGGTCTGGCCGGCGTCGATCATGCGGGCGATGTGGGGATGGTCCAGCCGGGCCAGGATGCGGCGTTCCCGCTCGAAACGCGCTCGAAACGCTGCGTCGCCCAGTGCGGGGGCAAGCAGCTTGAGCGCGGCCCGCTTCTCGAACCGGCCGTCCGCGCGCTCGACCCGGTAGACTTCGCCCATGCCGCCTCGCCCGAGCAGATCGATGACCCGCCAGGGCCCGATGCGCGTACCGGGCGGCAACGGGTCTGCCGGCGTCGCCGGCTTATCCAGCGGGGTCCGGGTGCGGGCCGCAGCTTCGAGCAGTTGACGAAGTTCGGCGCGCAGTGCCGGGTCCGTGCAGTGCTCGTCAAGCCAGGCATCGCGCTGCTCCGCCGGCAAGGCCAGCGCCTCGTGAAAGCGTTCCCAGAGTTCGGTCCAGTCCGACGCGCTCATCGCCGTTGCTGCCTCACGGGCTTGGCCTGATAATAGCCCAATGCTCCCACCGCAGCCCGAGTCGGCTTCTTCAGCCATGGACATGTCCTCGACGACTGAGCTCAAGACGCTGGTCCGCGCCTTCAACGAAGGCCGGCCTGATGCCCCCGGCGAGCTGTTCGAAGCCTTGTACAACCAGCTGCACGCGATCGCCCGCCGCCACCTCGCCGGGGAGGGTAACGCTGCGACGATGTCTCCGACCGTGCTGGTGCATGAGGCGTTTCTGAAGTTCAGTGGTGGCCCGATCAGCCGCATCAACGACAACCGCCATTTCATTGCTCTGATCGCACGCGTCATGCGGCAATGGATGGTGGAACGCGCCCGCCATCAAAAGGCGCGGAAACGCGGCAACCGGCCGTTGATGGCCACATTCGCCGAAGACCGCATCGCCGGCGAACAGGGATTGAGCGCCGACGACCTGCTGGCCCTGGATGATGCGCTCGAATCGCTTCGCGGACGTGACTCGGCCATGGCCGACGTCGTCGAGTTGCGCTACTTCGTCGGATTCACCGTTGCAGAGATCGCCCAGGCCCTCGACGTCTCGGAACGCACTGTGGCCCGGCATTGGGAAGCGGCGCGGGCCTGGCTGCTGGTGAAGATGGGTGGGGAGACCAAAACAGGAATAAGCCCTTAGAAAAGTTGGTCTCGGCCGGGTGTAGGCTTCGAGATCTCAACGTCATGTCGTAGCTGCAGTCCGATGCGGCGGCGGGGATTCCTTACCATGCCAATCGCCTGGACACGAAAGTTCCTGTCAGTATTCCCCTTCTTTTTGCGCATTCCCCACCACGAGCCCGGCCGTCCGGGCGCTTTGTTCGTCAACAAAACGGGGATCCGCCATGCTTCGATCGATCATTCTCACGGTGCTGTTGGCACTGCCAGGCCTGCCTGCGGTTGCTCAGGATCCGGACCTGATCGTGTTGACCGAGGACGAGAACAATAGCCTGAACACCCAGGGCGGCCGCCTGACCGGAATTTCCGGGAATGGACGGTACGCAGCCTTCTGGTCACTGAGCCCGCTGGTCGCCGAGGATACGACCGGCAGCCAGATTTACGTTCGCGATCTCGTAACCGGAGAACTGGAACTCGTAAGCGCTACGCCTTCCGGGTTGGCCTCGTCGGAACCGCAGACCAGCGTGCTGTCCGACGCCTCCAATCGGCGAACGGTCTCCGATGACGGTCGCTTCGTGCTGTTCGCGTCCTCGTCGGCCGATCTGATTCCTGGGACCGATCCGGGTGCACAGCAGTGGCTTTTCCTGCGGGATCGCCAGACCGGGACCACGCGTCTTGTCAACGTGGACAACAACGATGTTCCGGGCAACCAGAGTGTCGATGGCCATTTCACGCTAGACCCATCAGGGATCGCCGTCGCGTTCTCGACCCCGGCGTCCAATCTCGACCCGCTGGCCCCCAGCGGCGGCATTTTCCTGCACCGCACCGACGCCCCGATCGGCAGCAGCGTCCGGACCCAGGCCGCCTGTCGCGACCGCGACGGCGTACCGCGACCGCTATCGGCCTGCGGCGGGTTCACGATCTCCTGCGGCGGCGCCATCATGGCGTTTCGCGGCGGCAGTTTTTACAACTGGGTTGAAGGAGAGACCCTGGCCTTCGGCGAGACCTACCGCGACTACTTCATCGGCAATCCGATTGCCGGGAACTGGACCCGGGTCGGTGCCGAGGCCGACGTGCCTTTGCCGCCCGACGACGGCATACTGGGCAACGACGCCGGCGGTGCACCGTCGATCGATTGCTCCGGTACGCGGATCGCGTTTTGGACCCGGAATGAACTGCGGCTCGGAGACACCAACGATCCCGACCTCTATATTTACGATCTGATCGCGCGACGCCTGACCCTGATCGAAGACCCGATCGGAACATCGCTGGAACCGCCGGGCTTTGCTTTCGGGCAGTCGCTCAACGACGTCTCGATCTCGTCGAGCGGCAACCTCGTGGCATTCGCGACCCAGCGCGCCATCGACCCGAACGACACCAACGGCCTGTCGGATGTCTACACGGTCGAGGTGGCCCGCGACCCCGTCGCACCGTTCGATATCCAGTGGGTCAGCAACGCACTCGATACGGCCGGCGACAGCCACGCCTTCCAACCGTATGCCGCCAACAACGGCAGCGTCGTGTTCAGGTCCCTGGCCGACAATTCGCCGTGGCCGGCCATCAACCAGGGTGAAGGACACCTTTTCGCGAAGGGTGTGGCGCTGGAAGGGCTGTTCTTCGACGGGTTCGAGTGAGCCGATTCGTCATCCGTGACCGCTTTTCGGGTTTCCCCGCCTTGTTCCAGAGGCCGAATACTGACGCGGGCTATTCACGGCACAAAATCTGGGGCAATATGAGACCTCGAACACACGAGGCTCACCCATGCGGCGTAGAGACTTCCTGAGAAACGGCGGATCGGCGCTGGGCGGCTCATGGCTGACGCTGAGCATGCCGTCCATCCTGGCGGCAGCGAGCGCGGCGGCCAGTGCGGCCGCGCTTGAATCCGCTTTCCGCGTGTTGTCTCCGCTGGAGGCGGCCGAGTTCGAGGCCATTGCGGCCCGCATCATCCCGTCCGGTGACTCACCCGGCGCGAGGGAGGCCGGCGCGATCCATTTCATCGACACCGTCCTGGCCGAGATCGATCCCGCCCTTCTGGGCCCGATGCGTGAGGGCCTGCGCGGCCTTCAAGACGACGTCCGACAAGCCTACGACACAACATCGTTCGCCGACTTGAGCGAGAGCCGGCAGATCGAAGCCCTGACGGCCATCGAAGACACGGCGTTTTTCGGAACGGTCCGGTTCCTGACCATCGCCGGCACGTTCTGCGATCCTTCGCACGGCGGCAACCAGAACAGGGTCGGCTGGAAACTGATCGGTTTCCCGGGGCCGTTCGGCACGCAGCCACCCTTCGGTCACTACGATGCCGACTATGCAGAGCGGGGCGAATGAACAATGACGGTTAAAACCTTCAAGACCGGAGAGCAGGTCGATTTCGTCATCGTCGGCTCCGGCGCTTCCGGCGGCGTGATCGCGCGTGAACTGTCGACGGCCGGCCACTCGGTCGTCGTGCTCGAGCAGGGTCCTTACCTGAAGGCAGGCGATTTCCGGCATGACGAGTTGATGTACAAGAACTACGGCGAGCTGGCCTGGGGCGCGCACCAGGGGCACCCGCAGACGTTCAGGGAAACCGAGGCCGAGACGGCGAAGAAGGCCGATACCACGGTGCTGCAGTATGCGCACAACGTGGGCGGCAGCAGCGTTCATTTCGCGGCCAACTACTGGCGTTTTCGCGAAGTCGATTTCAAGGAGCGGAGCCTCGTTGGCCCCATCGCCGGCACCAGTTTCGACGACTGGCCCATTACCTATCAAGACCTGGAGCCCTATTACACGAAGGTCGATTGGGAGATCGGTGTTTCGGGCATCGAGGGGCCTTCGGATCCGCCCCGTTCCAGGGGTTATCCGTGTCCGCCGATGCCGGTGAAGTCGCCGTGCGTCCTGCTGGAACGGGCCGGGAAGAAGCTGGGCTACAAGCCCTATCCGGCGCCCGTCGCCATTCTTTCCAAACCCCACAACGGTCGACCGCCCTGCATGCACTGCGGATTCTGCTGGGGCTTCGGCTGCGAAATTTCGGCCAAGTCCTCAACGATGGCGGCGATGATTCCCCAGGCGCTGGCGACCGGCCGCTGTGAAATCAGGACCATGTGTACGGCTTCGCGCATCGAAACCGATGAGGCCGGCCGCGCCACAGGCGTCGTTTACTGGGACGCCGCCGGTACCGAGCATTTGCAACAGGCCAAGGCCGTGGTGCTGGCCGCCAACGGGGCGGAGACGCCGCGACTGCTGTTGCTGTCCGAATCGAGCAGGTTTCCGGACGGACTGGCGAACTCCAGCGGCATGGTCGGCAGGAACCTGATGTTCAACGGCTGGTCATGGGTCGTGGGCACCTTCGAACACCCGGTCAACGCTTACAAGAGCATCCCCACGACGCGGGTCATCCACGATTTTTACTCGCTGGACCGTTCGCTCGGCTTCTACGGCGGCGGCGGCATCGATTCGCGCTGCCCGTCAGACGGCACCCCGATCGCATCGGCCGACTGGGCCGGCCCGCCCGATGGCCCGAGGTGGGGCGAGGGCTTCAAGCAATCGTTGCGCGAGGTGTTCACCCACGGCGCGGCGTTCGTCGGCCACACCACGTCCCTGCCGGTGCCGACCAACTCGGTGTCGCTGGATCCCGAGCTCCGGGATCGCTGGGGCCGCCCTGCGCTTCGCACCACCTACAAGGACCATCCCGATGACCTGGCCACGGCGAAATTCTTCCAGGATCGGTCCGAAGAATTGATGCAGGCGGCCGGCGCCATCCGGACCTGGGGCGTGAACTCGGGCGACTGGCCGCCGGTATCGAGCCACCTGCTCGGCACCTGCCGTATGGGCAACGACCCCAAGACTTCAGTGGTGGACAAGTACCACCGCGCGCACGACGTGCCCAACCTGTTCCTCTGCGACGGCAGCAGCCTGGTCACCTCGGGCCGGGGTCAGCCCACGATGACGATACAGGCGCTGGCCTTCCGGGCCGCCGAGCACATGGCGAACGCGGCCCGGAGAGGCGAGATCTAGTTAGTCTCAGCGTCTCTCAGACAAACCGGAACATCGGCGGAAACAAGACCACCACGATTGCCGCCCAGACCGCGAACGCTGGCAGGTAATTCGTCTGCCAGCGCACCAGTGAATGGAACGAACTCCTTCGCCGCAGGAAGCCGACATACAACACCGCCGACCAGGCCAGGTTGACCAGCAATATGATGTTCAGGCCCAACGCGGCGACACGGTTGGGCGTGAAGCCCATTTCGCCGATGCGCGCGGCAATGGCCCACAGAGCCACGATGTCGACCAGCAGCGCGCTGGCCACCAGCACCACCTGCGCGATGTCGAAGATGCCCGGCGGCCTTGCCGGATCGCGCGCCGAGATCGAATAGAGCAACAGTCCCAGCACGACGACCAGCAGCAGGTCAAATGCGATCAGAAGGTCGCGCTCGACGTTCAGGCCGCTGTCGGTGAACAGAATGGTTCCGAGGAAGGCCAGCAGCAGCACCGCGAACAGCGGCGTGAACAGGCGGGTGAGCACCGGCGCCATGTTTTCGATCACGCTCTGCTTGGCTTCCACCAGCCACGCGGCCACCAGCACTGCGCCGGCCGCCCCGCAAGGGAGAAGCCATGATTCCAGAAACGGCTCGGCGTCGATACCGATCGCTTCGAACAGCATCAGCATGAACCCGATGAACACCCCGCCGCCCAGCGCGATCAACACGTAATAGATGAATAGTTCGCCCGAAAAGCGCACGAAGTCCATCCGCCTTTCCGCCTCGCGCCAGCGTCCGCCGGCATAGGCGATGCCGACGAGCAGCCAGAGTGCGATCGGCAGGTGCAGCGCGGCCAGCACCAGGGTGTTGCCTCCGGGCGCGAAGGGGTAGATGTTGATGATGAACACGGCCGCGATGAACGCCATCGCCAGCCGCTGAATGGTGACGTTGTCCAGTGGCCGCTTCCAGGCGAAGTAACCGGCCAGCAGCGGCAGCACGAACAGGCTGGCGTTGCGGGCGTAAAACCCGGCATGCTCGTCAATCCCGAAGCCGAAAAGCGCCGGCAGCTTGACCAGCAAGGCTGCCGCGACGGCCAGCGCGAATGCCGCGATCGTGTCGGCGCCGATCCCGGATGCAAGGTCACCGGGCTCCGACGGCATGACAAGCTGTTTCCAGAGCCGATCGGAATGCTCGCGCGCGAACTCCCGTGACAGTGCGTCCAGGCTGCCCATGCGCTTGACCGCGACGAGGAAGGCCTCGTCGTCGTCCAGTCCGCCGTCGATGAGCGCTGCGACCTGTTCGCGAAGGTGATCCTCGAGTTCGGCCACGTCGACGGAATGAATGGCCTGTCGGTGACGAAGGAAATTCCGCCACTGCTCGATCTGGCGCTCCAGCGCCTGTGCCTTGTCAGCCGATTGCATGGTCGGGTTTTCGCTCAAGTCTGTGGAAGTGGCGCGTCGGAGAAGGGGTCGTCGCCGACCATTCGCCAGATGCCGCGAAGCGTGGCGTCCACCGCCTGCCACTGCCGGCGTTCCTCGACAAGCTGGTTTCGGCCCTGCCTCGTGATCCGGTAATACTTGCGCCGCCGCTCGCCCTCGCGGGCCTCCCAGCGCGACTCGACAAAGCCCAGTCGCTCCAGCCGGTGCAGCACCGGGTACAGCATTCCGTCGGTCCACTCCATCCGCCCGTCGGAAAGCTCGCGCACGCGCTTGAGGATCGCATAGCCGTAGCTGTCTTCCTCGGCCAGGATCGCCAGTACGATCGGCGTCGAGGACGCGGCGATCAGGTCCTTGCTGATGTCCATGGTTCAAGGAACCTACGCTTTTTACATAGGCGCACTATACATTGCAGTTCTATGTAAGTAAAGCGATTCTGAATCGCGACTTTCTGGACGGACTGCTGCCGGCTTGCACGCATCCTGCCCGTTGATATACTCCATCATCGCCCCTGCGCCGGCTTCGATCGGCGATAGACGCATGGTGCAAAGGTTCATCACGGGAATCACCCTGGCCCTGCTCCTTCCAGTCGGAGCGGTTGCCGGTGATACCGCCCGTGAACCCGCGGCCAATCGCACCAGCCAGAGCCGTTTCGAGGTCCCGGACACGGTGCGCTCCGACCTGCTGAACGGCGCTCCGGCACGCGCCATCGACGGCAGCAACAACAACCCGGATCATGCCGAATGGGGAATGGCCGGAGAGCCGTTGCGTCGCGCCGCCCCGGTGGCGTATGCCGACGGCATCGCCACGCCGGCCGGACCATCACGCCCCAATCCGCGAGTCCTGTCCAACGCTATCCTGGCCCAGCAGGAATTGCAGCCGGAAATCGCCGGGATGTCGGACATCTTCTGGTTGTGGGGCCAGTTCATCGATCATGACATCTCACTGACCGAAGTGCAGGCGCCGCTCGAGGTGTTTCCGTTCGATCTCCCGCAGGGCGACCCGTGGTTCGACCCCGACGGGACGGGCACGAAGGAAATGGATTTCGAGCGTTCCGCCTGGGATCCGGTTTCCGGTACAGGCTCGGACAATCCACGCCAGCAGATCAATATCATCACGACGTGGATAGACGCGTCCCAGGTCTACGGTTCGGATCCGATTCGGGCAGCGGCGCTGCGCCGAAACGACGGCAGCGGAAAGCTCAAGACCAGAGCCGGCGAGCTGTTGCCGCTCAATACGACCGGGCTGCCTAACGCCGGCGGGCGCCGCCCCGATCTGTTCCTGGCCGGCGACGTTCGCGCCAACGAAAACCTCCTGCTGACCGCGATGCACACGGTCTGGTTGCGCGAGCACAACCGACTGGCCGATGAAATTGCGGTTCAGAACCCGGGGATCTCCGGCGATCAGATCTACGAGGAAGCGCGCGCCCGGGTCGGAGCCATGCTCCAGGTGATCACGTACAACGAGTTTCTGCCGTCGCTGCTGGGGGCGGATGCAATCGCACCGTATGGCGGATACGACGATCAGCTCGATCCCGCCGTTGCCAACGTCTTCTCGACCGCCGCATTCCGCCTCGGCCACAGCATGGTGGCACCGGAACTGCAGCGGCTGGATGCGAATCTGCGGTCGATTCCCGAGGGTCCGCTGCCGCTGCGACACGCATTCTTCGCGCCCGGACAGTTGCAGCGGCCGCAGGCAGTTGCCGAGCTGATGCGCGGTGCCGCCACCAGGACCATGCAGAACCTCGACCGGCATATCGTCGACGACTTGCGCAATTTCCTGTTTGGCCCGCCAGGCGCGGGCGGGTTCGACCTGGGCGCGCTCAACATCCAGCGGGGCCGCGACCACGGCCTGCCCGACTACAACACGATCCGTGTCGCTTACGGCCTGTCGCCGGTTTCGGGTTTCGCGCAGATCACCAGCAATCCCGATCTCCGTGCAACGCTGGCGGACATGTACGGCAACGTCGACGACATCGACCCGTGGATCGGGGCACTGGCGGAAGATCGACTTCCCGGCCTGATGATCGGCCCGTCGCTGCGCGCCGTGCTGAGCGAGCAGTTCACCCGCCTGCGCGATGCAGACCGCTTCTGGTATCGGCGGGTCTTTACAGGCGACGTGCTCGCCGCCATCGAAGCCACCCGGCTCTCGGACGTGGTTCGACGCAACACAGCCGCCGGTGCCGAATTGCCGGCGAACATGTTCCGGGGCGGGCAACCCGTGCCGAAGATTCCGGCCCTGGGTGTTCCGGGCCTCATCGCATTGAGCTTGCTGATGATGCTTGCCCTGGCTTTGCGCCGGTCCGGGCCATCGACGAAAGGTTGATCGCGCCGGATTCTCGACTGGCGCCAGTGCCGGACCAAATGTGCGGATTGCGGTTCCCGCGGCATTTCAGGATGATGACTGGCGGGGCATGAGATCGTCGGGCTATTGAACCGAGGGAGAGATTCAGGATGACAATCAATAGCGCTCTTGCGCACAACATGAACCGCGTATTGAAATGGTTGGGGTACGGATTCGGCGGCCTGGTCGGGCTTGTCGCGATTGCAGTCGTGGCGATCTATTTTCGGTCGGAATGGGTGCGATCGAAAACATGGGAAGTGCCGGCCGCGGCCGTGACGATGTCTTCGGCGGCGATAGACCAGGCCGATGTCGATGAAGGAAGACGCCTGGCGCAGATCTTCGGCTGCTTCAACGGCTGTCATGGCCAACGTTCCGATGGTGGCGTTTTCCTGGACATTCCCAACGTGGTCAAACTGGTGGCGCCGTCGCTGACGCACCTGGCATCCACTGCCGAGGATGCCGATCTGGTCCGATCGATTCGATTCGGCATCAAGCAAGACGGCACGACGGTCTGGGGGATGCCTTCCGCAGCGCTGTATCACCTGACGGACGCACAGCTGGCCTCGATCATCGCATTCATTCGCAGCGAGCCTGTGGGCGACCCGGTTGAAGAGCGATCGGCGTTTCGCCCATTGAGCCGGCTCGGTATCGCGATGGGCGATTTTCGTCCGCAGGCCGAATCCACCAGCGCAATGCCCGAGCGGCTCGATCCGGAGCAGCCAGGCGATCCCCATGCTGCGGGTCGCCAGATCGCCATGACGGCCTGCGCCGAATGTCACGGCCTGGATCTTCAGGGCAACCCCCAGTTTCCGTCGCCGGCGCTCGGCATCGTCCGGGCCTACGATCAGGATGCGTTCCGCCACTTCATAACCACCGGCGAAGCGCTTGGCGGCCGGGACGTCGGGGTAATGACGCAGATGGCGATCCGTCGTTTCTCCGTTCTGCATGTCGAAGAGGTCGACCAACTGCATGCCTATCTTTCCGAAACCGGTGGTCTGGACCGGATGAATTCCGAATCGCTAGACCAGTGAATGAGAGCTTGACGGGTCGCGGCTGCGGCCAGGGGCCGAGATTCTTCGCGCTCGCCCACGCCTGTCGCTTCGGTTGCGCCGGCTCGGAAACGCTTGCGCATTGCCGGATTCCGGCTGATTACCTCGCGGTCGTGCTCAGGCGCTGCTCGATGGATTCGATTCGCGCCAGTAGTGGTCCGCGGTCGCCGGCCTCCGGCCACTTCTCCATCCCCGCCATCGGCAGCGCCTCGGCCAGCGCGTCGCGAGCCACCTCGGCTTCGCCGGCCTCGATGGCTGCTTCGGCCAGATCCAGCAGTCCGCTGAGGCACTCTTCGCGCGGGTAGCCGTCGAGCGATTCGATCACGCTGCCGGCCTGCCGGTAAGACGCCAGCGCCGTCTGGAAGCGGTCCAGTCGCACGCGCAACCCTGCCAGCTGGATCAGCGTATCGGCCACGGAACGGTGGGATTCGCCGTAGATTTCGCGGTAGATTTCCACCGTCTCGTCGAGATGCCGTTCAGCCAGGACGGAATCTCCGTTGGCTTCGAGCGCACGGGCCAGCCATGGCTTGATCGTTGCAACCGTGCTGTGGTTTCCGCCGCGGGCAGCAGATCGCAGGCGAAGCGCGTCCGATAATTGCTCCACGGCCAGGTCGTGGCGACCTCGCGCCAGCGCGATACGGCCCAGGCGGTACAGCGTGGCACCGGCACGCGCGCTCTCTGCGCCGTAGATGGCCGAATCCCGTTCGAGCACCTCGACGAAAAGCGGCTCGGCGGTTTCGATATCGCCGCTGTCCATCAGCACCGCGGCCAGGTTGCGCATGCTCTGCACGGTCAGCGGATCGTCGGGACCCAGCATCCGGCGTCTCTGCTCCAGTTGCTCGGCGAACAGCGGCACCGCCTTTTCCGGGTCGCCGACGTAGGCAAAGAATGCTGCGAGATTGTTGGCGGCCTCCATTGCGTTGTCGCTGTCGCCGATCGCGGTGAAGATCTCCATGGATTCGCGCAACTGCCGTTCGGCCTCGGGGTGCCGATTCAGCGTGGCGCTGGAGATGCCCAGGTGGTTCAGCGCCAGCGCGCGAACCTTGAGCACTTCCGGATCCGGTGACGACGCATCCAGCAGGGCCAGCGCCTGGCGGTGGTAGCCCTCGCCGAGCTCGTATTGATCGTTCTGGTGCAGAATGCGGCCGCGCCAGACGAGTACCTCGGCCAGATCGTGGACGGCCGCGTCCGGATTGTCCTGGAGCAGCAGCTGCGCACGCGCCAGCAACTGGTCGGCGGTTTCGAATTCAAGCAGCTCGCGGTTGGCCAGCGCCAGCGCCTTGAGCATTTCTGCCTGCACCAGCGGAGATTCGTTCAGCGCGTCGATCTGTTCGGCGCCCTGATGAAGGATATCGAGTACCGAAATATCCCTTCCGCCCGACTGGGTCGGGCTTGCCGCGCGGAACAGCTGGACCAGGTAGTCGCTGACGCGCTGCGCCTGGGCCGCGGCGATGCGCGCACGTTCCGATTCGCGTTCGGCGGCGTCGCGCTGGACGGCCAGGTCTCCGGCCTGCATTGCGATCACGATCAGGGCGACCGATACCAGCGCGAACACGCTCGCCGTGGTGGCGACCGGGATACGGTAGCGGCGCAGGAACTTGGCCAGCCTGTAACCGCGGGTCGCGGCCCGGGCGTGCACCGGCCGATGCTCGAAGTGGCGCTGGAGGTCGGCCAGGAACTCGCCGACGTTGCGATAGCGTCGCTCCGGCGACTTCGCCAGGGCGCACAGCACGATGTTGTCGAGATCACCCTGCAGGCGTCGTGCAAGCGCGTCCGGCCCGGTCCCGAAGTTCGCGGCATGTTCTGATTGGTCGCGCGCCCCCGAGCGCCAGCGGCGGCTCGGACATTCGGGCGTTACTTCGCACACGATCCGCATCAGGTCCATCGGCGAGGTGTCGTCCAATCGGAATGGCGGCACGTTGCACAGCAGCCGATAGAGCAGCGTACCGAGCTGGTAGACCTCGGATTGCAGCGTGACGGCTTCGCCGCGCAACTGCTCCGGGCTCGCGTACTCGGGCGTCAGCCAGCGCGAGCTCAGTTGCGTGGCCTCGCCGTCGCCGATCTCCAGGCTTTCCTCGATCCGTCCCAGGCCGAAATCCAGCAGTTTGACGACGCCGTCGGGCGTGACCAGGACGTTGGAGGGCTTGATGTCGCGGTGCAGCACCAATCGGCCGTGCGCGTACTCCAGCGCCCGGCAGACCTGGCAGAACAGCTCGATGCGCGCATCGACCGACAACCGGTGCCGGTCGGCGTAGCGGTCGATGGCTTCGCCTTCAACGTACTCCATGGCGAACCATGGGCGCCCCCGCTCGGTCGTGCCGCCGTCGATCAGTCGGGCGATGCCGGGGTGCTCCAGGCGCGCCAGCACCTCCCGTTCACGTGCGAACTGGCGCAGGCTGTCCTCGTTGGGATGCGTGCCGATGACGACCTTGAGCGCTACCTGCTGGTTGAAACCGCCTTCGATTCTGCGCGCAAGGTAGACCGCGCCCATCCCCCCTGCCCCTATGGCGCGGTCGATCCGAAACGGCCCGATCTGCGAGCCCGGTCCGAGCTCATCGGTTTCGGCCAGCGCAGCGGCGAGCTCGTTGTTGAAGCCGGGATCGGATAGCGGCGAGTCTTCCAGCCCGTCGATCGGTGAGCGAGCGAACGCCAGCATCCGCTGCGCGCGCGGGTCTTCGGCCAGATCGTCGGGCAGTTCTTCGGCGTTGTCGCCGCGCAGCCTGGCTTCCAGCCAGCGATTTATTCGCTTGAGGTCGGTCTCGGAGCCGCCGCTTTCATTATCGTCCTGCATGCATTCGGCCCCTGTGATTGCGAAGTCCAGAGCCCTGAGTTTGCAGCTATTATGTGACGGGCGCAACATTCCGTCGAGCCCCTGGGGAGAACGCATTGAGCGATCCGAGAACCATTACCCGATTGCTGCGCGAGTGCCGCGACGACGATACGGGTGCGGAGGCGTTCGATTCGCTGATGCCCCTGGTCTACAACGAACTCCGGCAGCTGGCGCGGCAGCAGTTGGCGCGCATGCGTTCGGGCCAGACCCTGGATACCACCGCGCTGGCGAACGAAAGTTACCTGAAGCTACAGAATCACGTGGCGCTGGACTGGACCGATCGCCAGCACTTCTATGCCATCGCGGCACGCGCCATGCGCCAGATCCTGGTCGACTACGCGCGTCAGCGAAATGCCGGCAAGCGCTACGGCGACAAGCAGCAGGTTGACCTGGATTCCATCGCCGGCGACAGCGATGAGCGCGCCGCCCAGTTGATGCACGTCGACGAACTGCTGGACCGGCTCAACGACATCGACAGCGACCTGGTTCGGGTCGTCGAATGCCGGTTTTTCGCCGGATATTCCCAGGAAGAGACCTCGTCGGTGCTTGGTATCTCGATGCGCACGGTGCAGCGTCGGTGGCAGCGTGCGCGCGCATGGCTGCGCGAGCTGGAACTGGCCTCGCGAGACAAGTCGCAGGTGCAGCTGTAGGGCACGCCCCGATGTGGGCATTACCGATCCCGGCATCACTTCTCCGTGCCAACGACGCTGGAAAGGATTCTGGTGACGCGACCCGCCATGGCAATCCCTGCGGTGGTACATTAGGGAAATAATATATTGAAGCCGGCGCCGCTTCGCATCGCTCGATCAAGGCGTCATGCGACCTCACACGAAGGTGAAGCCATGAGAGACGATTCGAAGGAATTGTTGCCGAGGCCCTTGTCGCGGCGAGAATTCCTCAGTGCAACCTGCCTGGTTTCCACGGGCGTTCTTGTGCCCTCGCTGAATCCCCTGTGGGCGGCCGGCGGGGTTACCGGGCACGCCGGCGAGTTCGGCGAGCTCAACGCGACCGACGCCGGCGGCATCGACCTCTACCTGGAACACAAGGACCTGCTTGTCGGCGGCCGGCCCGGTCGGGCGATCGCGATCAACGGCTCCATTCCCGGGCCGGTCATCCGGATGCAGGAAGGCAGGGAGGCGCTGATTCGCGTCCACAATCGGCTGGGCGAATCGACCTCGATTCACTGGCACGGTATTTTGCTGCCCTTCAACATGGACGGCGTGCCCGGCATCAGCTTCCCGGGCATTCCGGCCGGCGAGACCTTTACCTACCGCTATCCCCTCCGCCAGAACGGCACGTACTGGTATCACAGCCACACCGGCCTGCAGGAACAGCTCGGGCATTACGGTCAGCTTATCGTCGAACCCGCCGAACCCGACCCGGTGGGATACGATGTGGAGCATTCGATCATCCTTTCGGACTGGACCTTCGAGGATCCGCACCGCGTGCTGAGAAAGCTCAAGACCATGGAGGGCTACTACAACTTCCAGCGCCCGACCCTGGCCAACATCGACGATCAGATGAAGGCGACCGGGATGTCGCTGGGCGAGGTGCTGGAGAAACGATTGGCCTGGGATCGGATGCGGATGGACCCGACCGACATCGCCGACATCACCGGCGCGACCTATACCTACCTGATGAACGGGAAGGCGGCCCACGAGAATCCCACGTTCCTCGCCAAACCCGGCCAGCGGGTGCGCTTGCGCATCGTCAACGCCTCTACGATGACTTTCTACGATATCCGCATCCCGGGCCTGCCGATGACCGTGGTGCAGGCCGACGGCCAGAACGTCAAACCGGTTGAAACCGACGAGCTTCGGATCGCGGTGGCCGAAACCTACGACGTGATCGTGACGCTACCGGAAGATCGAGCCTACACCCTGTTCGCCGAGACCATGGACCGCAGCGGCTATGCGCGCGGCACGCTGGCCCCCAGGCAGGGCATGTCGGCGGACGTGCCCGAACAGCGCCGCCGACCCATGCTCACCATGGCCGACATGGGCATGATGATGCACGGCGACATGAACGACATGAATGGCATGAACGGCATGAACCACGCGGGCATGGATAACGATATGCCGCAGCATGCTTCCGGCGGCGGACATGGAAAAGAACTGGCGACTACCAACCTGGTCGAGCGCATCGGGCACGGCCCCGACAGGCACGGCCCGGCCAGCATCACAATGGGGCAGATGGCCTACCGCCGACTGGACTATCCAGGGGCCGGGCTCGGCGACGACGATTGGCGCGTGCTGAGCTACGGCCAGCTGCGGGCGCTGAAGCGCCCGTACGGCCGACGGCCACCCACGCGCCAGTTCGATCTGCACCTGACCGGCAACATGCACAAGTACGTCTGGGGCTTCGACGGCAAGAAGTGGTCGGAGTCGGACATGATCCGCTTCCAGTACGGCGAGCGGTTGCGGATCAACATGATCAACGACACCATGATGAGCCACCCGATCCACCTGCACGGCATGTGGATGGACCTGTATGCCGGGGCCGAGGACTACGCCGACAACCCCCGCAAGCACACGGTGATCGTCCAGCCGTCGGAACTGCTTACGGTCGACATTACCGTCGACGCGCCGGGACAGTGGGCCTTCCATTGCCACCTGCTTTATCACATGGAGGCCGGCATGTTCCGCACGGTCGCCGTGGTCCGTTCCCTGGAAGGAGGGCCGATCGATGTCGAATCGTAATTCCCGCCCGCCCAGGACGGTCGTGTTCGCGATGTTTTTGATGCTTGCCGCCGCCGGATGGGCCCAGGAAGAGACCGACATGCCAAGCACGGCGGATCGCCCGCAGCACGGCGAATCGGCGGCACAGCACGACGAAGCCGCGCCCGAATCGCCCGAGATCGACCCGGCGATCCCGCCGGACATGACACTGCAGGAAGTGTTCGAAGCGGCCGAGTCGCCGCCGCCGGCCGACTTCCCGGAACCGGTGCCCGACGACAAGCTCTACGCTTTCACCCTGTTTGATCAACTGGAATATCGCGCCGCGACCGACGATTCGACCGCCGATTCGCTCGGCTGGGAGGCCCAGGGCTGGATCGGCGGCGATTTCAACAAGTTCTGGTGGAAGAACGAAGGCGAGGCGGTCTTCGACGGCCCGAACGGGGGTGAAACCGAAACCGACCTGCTCTATTCCCGACTGATCACGCCGTTCTGGAACGTCCAGGCCGGCGTTCAGTATGCCAACGAGTGGCACGAGGACGACTACGAAGACCGCTGGTCCGGGGTGGTCGCGCTACAGGGCCTGGCGCCCTACAAGTTCGAACTCGACAACTCGCTCTACCTCTCCGAGGACGGGGATGCGACGCTGGCGATCGAAGCCGAATACGATATCCGCATCACCCAGCGCCTCGTGCTTCAGCCGCGGGCCGAAATCGGCTTCGCCTTTCAGGACATTTCCGAACGCAGCCTCGGCGCCGGCATGACCGACGTCACGTTCGACCTTCGCCTGCGCTACGAGATCAGGCGCGAGTTCGCGCCCTATGTCGGCATACGCTCCAGCTTTCTTGTCGGGGAAACCGAAAATATCGCCGAGGCCGGGGGCGAGGATTCCGACGACTTCTTTTTCATGGCAGGCCTTCGCTTCGCCTTTTGAGAAAGCTCGCGATGACGCTCTGCGCCCGAAAAGTCCGATCCCATCCTCGGGCCCTCGATCATTGAGCCAGCGGCTCGATCAGGCCGGGCCCGTCGTTGCCCGTCCGGTTGACCGCGGTCGAGACCGGCCAGCAGTCGAGGCTGTCCGGTTCGAGCCGGTCGATGGATTGGCGCAGGACTTCCCTGTCCTGTAGTTGGGGATCCAGCCATTTCTGAAGGCAGCTGTCGTCCAGTACCACGGGCATCCTGGCATGGATGCGCCCGACCGGCCCCCTGGCCGGTTCGGTGATGATCGCGCAGCCGGGCCGGTCGTCCAGGGTGACGGTCCAGATACCGGCCATCAATACCGGCTCGCGGTCTTTCCGGGCGAAGAAGTACGGCTGCTTGCCCTTGTCCGTCGCTTTCCACTCGTACCAGCCATCGGCCGGGACCAGGCAGCGGTGCTTGTGGAACGCGCTGCGGAAGTAGCGGCTGCTCTCCAGGTTCTCCGCCTTGGCATTGATCGGTTCGGGCGCGCTCGGGTCGGCCCAGTGCGGGTGGTATCCCCACCACAGCCTGTCGAAGACCGCCCGGCCCGCGGTCTCGCTGTAGCGGACGCCGAGGATGCCGGTGCCCGGCGCGATGTTATAGCCGGGCCGCCAATCCGTCGGTGGGGAGGGCAGCCCGAGCTTGGCGGCTATCTTTGCGGGATCGCTGAATAATGCGTAACGGCCACACATTGAAATTTCGTGCTCGGAATTGCGGATCCAAGAACCTGAAGCCGATAGATTACCGCAACAGCCTGCACCGGATGGAAGCGGAGTGACCCACTAGATCGGCAATTCGCCCGTGAAGATCACTTCCCCGTCCCGCCGGATTTCGACTATCTCGCCGCGTGGATCGAAATCCAGCACCATTTCGTTGAACATGGCCGGGTCACCGAACCACAGCGACCCGCGGTTCCCCTGCGCTGTCGAGACAACGTCGATTGCGCCGAATTGCGCGCCGCCGACGAACAGGTCGTAGAGGCCTGCCGGAACGTTTTCGACGTGAACCCGGAAAACCGTCCGCATCGAATGTTGTTCATATACCGCCTCAGCCGAGCCGGCAGCGTGAACCCCGAGGTTGTCGAGCTCGATCGCGATTCCGGCAAAGTCCACGCCTGGCGCCGTGCCGGAATGTTCGTCATCTCCCGGGCCCATTCCGCCGCCGTGACCCATGCCGCCTCCCATGCCCATGCCGAAGCCGCCGTCGCTTCCCGCGCTCGGGAATTCAGCCGCGAACAACCGGGCAATGCCGTCAAGGATTTCGATCATTGCGCCCCTTGGGTCGAACTCGAGGTGCATCGCACCGACTTCGTCCGGGAACTGAAATTCGATTTCGCCGTGGGTCTGGCCGTTGCCGATTTCAGTGACCTCAATCAGGCCGCGTTCCTCGCCCCCGATGCGGACCGAGTAGCTTCCGACCGGAATATTGCGGACCTGGATGTCGAACTCCATCATTGGCTCGCCGGCTCCAGACGTGCCCAGCATCTCCATTCGGGCCTCTGCCGACCCATCCGGATAGACGCCGTCGTTGAGTAACTGGATCTCGGTTTCGAACCGCCCGTGGTCGGGGCCCTCGAACGGCGCTATTCCGCGACCCATGAAATGCCCTTCGACCGGCGTCGCCGCGGCAAGGACGACCTCATTGCCGGAAAGCACTTCGATCATCCGGTCGCGCGGATCGAAATCGAGCAGCATCGTGCCCGGCTCGGATGGCGAACGAAAGTCCAGGTGACCCGCGGTGCCGTCGTCCGTGACGAACACCTCAAAGGTGCCGCGCGGCTCGCCGCCGACGCGCAACTCGTACCCGCCTTCGGGAAGGTTCTCGACATCTACATTGAAACCTCCACGGCCGGGCCGCATTTCAAACTCGACCTGGCCCCTTGCGCCGGGCACCACGCCGGTGGGTTCGAGCGCAACGACGAATTCGCGCGCCATGTGGTCGGGCGCAAAATCATCCGAAATGCCGCCGCTGCAGGCCACGCCAGGTTGATTGCTCAGCCGGGCGATCGGAAATTCGCCGGCCCCGACCGTGTCGGTGTCGAACATGATCCGGCCGTTGATACAGTCGGAAAACCGGACCTCCATCGTCCCGACCGCCTCGCCGAAATCACCTTCAGGGCTCTGCGGCTGCATGAACGAAATCCCGTCGAACTCGTAGACCTGCGCCATGATCCGGTCGCCGTCGATCGGGCCCTGGGCGATCAACCAGGTCGGCGTGCCGGCGTTGTAATGAGCCCAATACACCGCAGCCGTCTTTTCGCCCGATGGCAGTCGCGAAATCGCGATGATGGCACCGTGATTCTGTTGCTCCGGCTGGCCCCACCAGCCGCTGAAGCTGCCGGTGACTTCCAGTGCGCTTGCGGGCAGCGCCATCAGTATGGCGAATCCGGCCGCTGCAGCCTGAACCAATGGCCTTTCGGCCGCTCTCCAGAAATTGGAAAACATCATTTGCCTCCGTGAGTCTAAAAAAACATTCCAGCATCATCCGAAAAAGACGCGGGATGTTTATTAGACTAACCTAATACAAATGCAAGCCAATTGATCCAGCGCAAATTTGGAAACCGATGGGATTGTGGATACACCGGGTAACCTCGGCCAATTCATGACTCGATGCGCTAGGGTGCGGGTCAAGTTTGGGTGCGGTCAGAACTGGTTTAGCGGAATCTTCAAGTACGACACGCCGTTGCCTTCAGGTTCGGGCGCGCGGCCTGCGCGGATGTTGATCTGGATCGCCGGCAGGATCAGCCGGGGCATGCCCAGCGTCGCGTCGCGCTCGGTACGCGTCTTCACAAACTCCCCTTCGGTGCGGTCACCGCCGACGTGGATGTTGCGGCGTTTCTGCGCGCCCACGGTGGTTTCGCAGCGCACCTCGCGGCCGCCCGGGCCGTAGTCGTGGCAGATGAACAGCCTCGTCTCGTCGGGTAGTTCGAACAGCCGCCGGGTGGACCGCCACAGCACGTGCGCATCGCCGCCCGGAAAGTCGCAGCGTGCGGTGCCGGCGTCGGGCATGAACAGCGAATCGCCGACGAACGCCGCGTCGCCGATCAGGTAGGTCAAGCTGTCCGAGGTGTGGCCGGGCGTGGGAATCGCGCGGGCCTCCACCGCGCCGATTGCAAACGTCTCGTCGTTGCCGAACAAGTGGTCGAACTGCGAGCCGTCGATGGTCAACGCATCGCCGAGGTTCAGCACGTCGCGGAACGTGGACTGCACCCTGGTAATGCCAGAGCCGATCCCGATCGTGCCGCCCAGGCATTCCTTGAGATAAGGCGCCGCGGTGAGGTGATCGGCATGTGCGTGGGTTTCGAGAATCCAGACAACTTCCAGACCATTGTCCCGAACGAACGCGGCGATCCGGTCGGCCGATTCTGTGCTGGTCCGCGCCGCCGCGGGGTCGTAGTCCAGTACCGGGTCGATGACCGCTGCGGCGCGTCCGCCCGTGTCGCGAACAACGTAGCTGAACGTGCCGGTATCGGCGTGATGAAAGGCCTTGACTTCCGGTTTCAGCATATCAATCTCCAAGAACCCTGCATATTGTATTCCTCTAATATTAATGCGCAGCTTGATAATTCTGAACAGTTGCATTATAGTGCAACTATGCAAATGATACAAATCACGCCCTCGGCTCTCTTCCGGGCCATGGCCGATGAGACCCGGCTGCGCGTCATCCGTCTGCTGGCAACAACGGGCGAAGAGGCATGTTTGTGCGAATTGGTCGACAGTCTGCAGGAGCCGGCATACAAGTTGTCCCGACATCTGAAAACCCTGCGCCAGGCGGGCTTGTTGTCCGCGCACAAGGACGGGCGATGGGTCTATCACCGGTTGGTATCGGAGCCGCGATACCTTGAAGCCCTGTTTGCGACAGTTCGTGCATTGCCCGATGCGGATAGTGTCCACCAAACAGACCTTGTACGCTTTAGCGAGCGCATGTGCCTGCGCGTAGCCGGGCGGTGCCGGGTGGGCATTCTGTCCGAAGACCTGAAAGCGGAGGCTAGCTGATGGCCTGGATGGCCTGCTTGAGTTGTCCCGCCGTTGAATCCGGCCAGACGAGGCCATCCCCCTGGCGCAACCCGCAGGTAGTGACCTCGGTGACCTCCGGCCTGCTCTTGGTCATCGGCTTTTTCGGCGGCAAGCTAGGCCTCGCGCCGCCGCCCGAAACCGGCTTGTACCTCCTTGCCGTCATCATCGGTGGCTGGTATTTCGGCCGCGAGGCGTTCGAGGAACTGGTCAGGGAACGGAAGATCGGCATCGAACTGCTGATGAGTATTGCCGCCATCGTCGCCGGCCTCATGGGGCAGTGGGCGGAGGCCGCCATGCTGGTGTTTCTCTATTCGATCTCCGAGGCGGCCGAAGGGTACACGCAAGAGCGTACCCGCCACGCTATCCGTGCGCTCATGGATCTGGCCCCCAAGACCGCGCTGGTGCTGCGTGACGGCCAGGAGACGCGCATTCCCGTCGAACAACTTCAGGTCGGTGATGTGTTTGTTGTCTATCCCGGCGAGGCCGTGGCCACGGATGGTGTGATCGTCGAGGGCCGCTCCAGTCTCAACCAGGCCCCCGTCACCGGCGAATCGGTCCCGGTCGAAAAAACCGTGGGTGAGACGGTATTCGCCGCCACCCTCAACGGCGAAGGTGCGCTCACTGTGCGGGTCACCAAAACCACGGCAGACAACACCCTGGCGCGCATCATCCAGCTGGTGGAAGAGGCCCAGGCCAGCAAGGGCCGCAGCCAGCGCTTCATCGAGCGTTTCGGCAAACGCTACAGTCCGGCGGTGCTGGGGGTCGGCATCCTGCTCGCGCTGGTGCCGGGTCTGCTCGGTTTCGACTGGCAGGAGTGGCTGACCCGCGCCACCGTGTTCATCGTCGCCGCCGCCCCCTGCGCGTTGGTGATCTCCATCCCCATCACTCTGGCGGCCGCCATCGGTACCGCGGGACGCAACGGCATCCTGATTAAGGGCGGGGTGCACCTGGAAAATCTGGCCAAGGTGCGTGTGGTCGCCCTGGATAAGACCGGGACGCTGACGCTGGGCCAACCGCGGGTCACCGAAATCGTGCCGTTGAACGGCCATAGTGAAGCAGACGTTCTCAGCGCCGCCGCTGCACTCGAGGCCCGTTCCCAGCACCCGCTGGCGCGCGCAGTGCTGGACCGCGCCACGGAACAGGGTATCGAGGCCATCGCCGCCGAAGATTTTCAGTCGCTGACCGGTGCCGGCGCCACAGGTAGGGTTCAGGGCAAACAGTATTTCATCGGCAGTCCGGCGATGTTTGCGGAAAAGCAGGTGGCGCTGGCCGATGCAGAGGCGCGTATCGAAGCTCTGCAGGCCGACGGCAACACGGTCGTGGTCATCGGTACCGGACAGGCGGCGCACGGTCTTATCGCCATCGCCGATCCCTTGCGGCCCGAGGCGCAAGAAGCGATCGCGGATCTCAAGCGCGCCGGGATTCACAAGGTCATCATGCTGACCGGTGACAATCCGCGCACCGCAAAGGCGATCGCCGCGCAGGCCGGCATCGACGAGGTGTTCGCCTACCTCAAGCCCGAGGACAAGACCCAAAAAGTGAAAGAACTGGACCAGCAATACGGCCGCGTGGCCATGGTGGGCGATGGTGTCAACGACGCCCCGGCGCTGGCCGCTGCCCATGTGGGCATCGCCATGGGCGCGGCTGATGTGGTGCCGGGGGTTTCAGGAGGCACCATTGCCTTCATCACCGGCATTTATGAAGAACTGCTCCAATCCATCAAAGGCGTGAACCTGGGCCTGCTGCGCACCCTGCGCAAAGAAGGTTTGGCCGCGGCTTGGAAACAGGCCAATGGCCATTTCTTAGTCACCCTGTTTGCCGGCA
>MDTG01214829.1_pt1 | contig 38793 bp, 44 predicted proteins | sample 811421 | NCBI WGS metagenome assembly MDTG01 (sample SAMN05326645, study PRJNA326480) | marine metagenome | isolation source: seawater | place: Pacific Ocean: South East | collected 2011 | reverse complement strand
GGTGTGTAGTTCAGTGGTAGAACGCTACGTTGACATCGTAGAGGTCATAAGTTCAATTCTTATCACACCCACCAAACTAAAGCTTTTTTATCTCATTTAGATGATTTAAGATATTGAGATTAAATACAAGTGAAGGATTCAGTAATAAAGTTTTTAAAATATAAACAGTTTTAAAAATTATATTTTCATTTTTGTTATTAATAAATAGTTTTAAATAACTCAAATAAATTACCTTATTAAATAAGGTTTTTTCAAAGTTGGATAAATAGAAATTTTTTTTGTTTTTTTTTAAAATATCTATTGTTTCTTTAATAGCAATATATTTATATTTATCAATCGACGACATATTTTTTCCTAAAGTTGTACAATTAGTTAAATATTTTTTTATTAGATAAAAATCTGAATTTTTTAATATTTTTAGTGTCAGATCATAATCTTGCGCATAATTATAAAGTTTTGAATACCATCCAACTTTTTTAGCCAATTTTGATCTATACATTATTGATGAATGAGGTAATGAATTAACAAAAATTAGATTTTTTTTTATTTCGCTATTTTTTTTTAAAGATTGAAACTTTTTGACTTGTGCACCATTTAAATCCTGAATTTTTGTCCAAGTTGAAATTAAACCAACATTTTTATGTTTATTAAAAATTTGTACTTGCTCTTGAATTTTTTTTTTTTCAAAAAAATCATCTCCATCTAAAATTGAAACATAATCACCTTTGAGATATTTTTGAGCTTTAATTCTGCTTTTACCAAGTCCTAAATTCTTTTTATTTCTAAAAAGCTTAATTCTCTTATCTTTAAATTGTTTAATAATATTTATAGTATTATCTGTTGATGCATCATCCCAAATGATTAATTCCCAGTTTTTAAAAGTCTGATTAATAATACTTTTTAATGATCTTTTAATGAATCTTTCCTCATTAAAACAGTTTAATAGTATTGAAACTTTTGGTTTTTTGTTCATCCTTGAATTAAATGAATAAACTTTTTTTTATTGCCACAAAAATTGAATTTTGAAAAAATTATCTAATTCTCTTAAAACTTTTTCGAACTCTCTATCTTTTTTAATATCACTATACTTTTTATAACCTTTGTTAATTAATGCATCTCTTAAATCTTTATCCCCATATATTTCAATTACTTTTTTTGCAATAAGATCTACATCAAAGGGATCTGTATAAATTACAGCATCATCTAAAACTTCTTGAATTCCTTCGAGATCAGGAAAAATTATAGGTTTTTTCATTTTAAAAGCTTCCCAGGGCGGAATCATTGTTGGGCCAGAGATATGTGTCATTAAAACTAAATTAGACTCGTGGTAAAGATAAGGCAAAACATTATCATCAACAAAGTTTAAAAATTTAATTTGATCATATACGCCCTTCTCTTTTGAATATTTAATTATGTTTTTAAGATATCCAATATCATTTCCACAGAAGACAACTTCAAATATCTTTCTATAATTTTTTTTTAAATTAACTAAAACATCTATTATAGTTTTATGATTTTTGTGGGGTAGATACATTGAAGGATAAAATATATAATTATTTGGTAATGAGAAATCTGATTTTATTTTTTTAAGTATTTCTTTGTCGGGTTGTGTAAAGTTTTCTACAGACAAACTAGGTCTATGATTGATAATAACGATTTTTTTTTCTTCTACGTTATAAAATTTTGATATTTTTTTTTTTTATTATTGGAGCGTTTGTAAATATTTTTATTGCTCTACAAAGAGATTTAGACAAAATTTCCTCTTTTCTCTGAAATTCGCTATTATCGTTAAGTTCTGGAAGTTCGGGAAATTCTCTATGCATTACATCCGGAACAGTAATCATAAATTTTGTATTCTCCAAATATAAACTATATTGTGATGGTCCAGTAAAAAATACTAAATCTATTGATTTTTCCTTTAGAAATTTTTCAAATCTATTAGGAAAAAATAAATATTTTTTTAGTCTTCTAGACAAACTCCCAAAATTTCGTAAAAAACAAATATATCTTTGAAATATATTTAGATTTAAATGGTAAAACTCAGTTTTAATTTTACTTAAATCTATTTGTAAATTTTTAGAACTTAATAATACAATAAAATTATAATCTGGACTAAAATTTTGAAGTTCATTTATATTATAAAGTAACTCTTGATATGCTCCGCCTGAAATTTTTTTGCTATCAACAAATATTCCGATATTTTTTTTTTGCATTTTAAAAATTTTAGACTAGATTTTTAGCAATTTCTTTCAATGTTTTTCCTACAAACTCTATTTCACTTTCTTTTAAGTTAAAGCTCGAAGGAATATCTAGAGTTTCTTTTCCTAGTTTTTCAGCATTAGGTAAAGAAATGCTATTATATTTTTTAAAGAAAGGATGCTTGTGCAAAGGTAAATAACCTTCTCTTACAACAATGTTTTTTTTTAACGCTTTTTCCTTAAAAGTTTGTAAATTAATTTTTTGATCAAGTAATATGGTATATCGCCACCAAACAGTTCTATGTTCTGAGTCTGATTTTATAATCTTTATTCCCTCGGCATTTTTGAATATTTCATCATATATTCTTGACATTTTTATTTTCTTTTTAATGTTTTCTTCTAGTCTTTCTAATTGGGCTAGTCCAACAGCAGCATGTAAATTACTCATTCTATGATTCATTGATATTTCAGAAAAGCCGTCTCTTTCTTCAGGTCTATTTACTGAAGGAGGATTTTTTAGATTTTCAAATCTTTCTGCCAAATTTTTATCATTAGTAGTAATCATCCCTCCCTCGCCGCTCGCAATTAATTTATTATGAAAACTATGAAAGTTGTAATGACCAATACTTCCTACCATTTGATCTTTGTATTTTGCTCCAGTTGCTTGACAGCAATCTTCAACTAGATAAATGCCTTTATCGTCGCAAATTTTTTTTAACTCAGTCATCTCCGCTGGGCGTCCATATAAATGAGTTGGGCTAATAATCTTTGTCTTACTTGTAATTTTCTTTTTAACGTCATCAGGAGAAATAGTAAATTTATTTTTAGAGCAGTCAGCAAAGACGATTTTAGCTCCTGACTGATGCATTGCAAAAGCATCTGCAGTAAAAGTTAAAGATTGTAAAATGACTTCATCGCCTTCTCTAATTTTAAGAGTTGGACAAAGTAAAGCCAGAGCACTTGTACCGCTCGCACAACTTACAGCGTATTTCACGCCGATATAATCAGCAAATTTTTTTTCAAATCTTTTGACAAAGGGACCTAAGCTACTTATCCAACCACTGTCTATAGCCTCTTTAAGATATGAAGTCTCTTCTTTACCTACATATGGTTCGTCTAACTCAAACATTTTAATTTTTCCTTAAAATTGCTAATACTGACCAAGAGTTTCTTTTAATTCTTGGCCCAGAAAGTGAAAAAAATTTCATTATTTTTAATTTATTTTTTTTTGCAAGTTTTTCAATATGTTTAATATTGTAATACTTCATATAATGCTTTCCTTGAAGGTTTTTTATAAATTTGTCTTTTTTGTTAACAATCTTTATAGAAAAATGAACTTTTATAATTTTTTTTTCTTTATACCAAACTGGATTTGAAGATTTTATGTACTTAAAGCCTTTATTTTTTATAATTTTTGTTCTTTTTGAGGGTTTTAATTTATCAACAGCGGATTGATTCCAAAAATCAAAAATGGCAATTCCGTTTTTTTTAAGATGGAAATTAAGATTTCTAAAAAAAATATTAGCGTCATCTTTATATTTCAAAAAACTAAGCACATCAAATAAAGAAACAACTACATCAAATTTTTTTTTTAATTTTAAATATCTAATATCTTTAACTATAAACGATACATTTTTTTTTTTCTCAATTTTTTTTTTTGCAATATCGATCATCGATTTACTGATATCGACCCCTGTAATTTCAAATTTTTTTTTTGCAAAATATTTAGTATATGAACCAGTTCCACACCCTAAATCTAAAATCGTCTTTGCTTTAGGACTATATTTTTTTAAATATTTGAATATAAAATTAAATTCTTTTTTATAATTTTTATTCTTATAAATATTATCGTAAATATAAGAGTATTCTTTATAATATCCTTCTTTCATTTTTTTAATATTTTTATTTTGTTGAGTAGATAAAATCTATCATTCTCATGACTTCTAAACCGTCTTTTGCAGATGGTGAGGGTTGCTTATTATTTAAAATGGTTTCAATTAATTTTTCCATCTCTAATTTATAAGATTGTGGTTTAATTTTACTAAAGTCTTTTGAAAGAATTTTATCCTTTTTTTTATTATACCAAAAAATTTTATCCCCTCCGTGTGTATCAAATCTACCATCTACATTTATATATCCATCAGTTCCATTAAGTTCAAAAAAGAAATATCCAGATAACAACCTCCAAGAACAAAAAATTGAAGCTGTTTTACCATCTTTTGTTTTGAAAAAACCATTTGCTGTATCTTCAACGTCTATATTTTTCCAATAAGAGTTTGAAACGTTTCCACCACCAGAAACAAATTCACCCATAAAAAATCTTGAGAGCTCTAATAAGTGACAACCATTATCTAATAAAGTGCCGCCGCCACTTAAATCTTTATTCCAGAACCATGTGTCTTTAAGCCTTTCGCCATTATGACCTATTCGGCCGCTAAAAGATAAAACTTCTCCAATTTCTTTTTCATCTAAGAGTTTCTTTGCATACATTACACTTTCAAAGTATCTATGATTAGAACCCATTTGAAATACGGTCTTAACTTTTTTTGACATATCATAAATATCTTGAGCCTCTTGGAAATTTCTACATAATGGTTTTTCACAAAAAACATGTTTACCGGCGCTCAAAGCATCTTTTATTAAAGGCAAATGAAATTTGTTGGGAGTACAAATGCACACAACGTGAACATTTTTATCTTTTAATATTTCTTCAAAAGTTTTTATATCTACATTTAAGATATTTTTTGCTTTGTTAGCATTTTCAGAGTTTTTATCACAAACTGAAACTAGTTTTGCATTTTCACACTCTTGAACTGCTTTAGCTCTTTTTACACCAAATGATCCAACTCCTACTACGCTAAAATTTAACATTAATTATTTTTTTTTAGTTTTATGATCTTTTCTGAAACATAATCGATATCTTCATTACTAATTGTATTTCCTGAAGGAATATAAAAACCATTTTTCATAATAAAATTTGCATTTGGACAATCATTCTCTTTAATATCTGAGTTTTTTTGTAATATTTTTTGCATATTAATGGGAACAAAAGCATCTCTTGTATCGATATTAATTTCTTTGAGTTTTTTTGTTAACTCATCTCTAGAAATACCGAAATTTTCATCCAGATAAAGGTTAAAAACCCACATTATGTATTTATTGGTATTTTTATCAATGGCTGGGATATTAAGGCCTTTAATATTTTTCAAATTGTTTCTATATCGTTTATCTATTCTCTCTTTTTGTCGAAATATTTCTGAAATTTGATTAAATTGACCAAGTCCCATTGCTGCACTAACATTGGGTAATCTGTAATTAAAACCAATATCTTCATGTATAAATTTGTTTTCTTTACCGTAACAAAGATTTTTAAATCCTCTTGCTTTAATTGCAAGTTCTTCTGAATTAGTAGTAACCATTCCTCCTTCACCACAAGTAATTGTTTTATTTGAAAAGAAGCTAAATGCTCCAACATCTCCAATAGATCCTACTTTCTTTCCTTTATACTCAACTCCGTGAGATTCTGCGCAATCTTCTATTACTTTCAAATTATGTTTTTTAGCTATTTGCATAACGGGATCCATATCCACAGCTTGTCCAAATAAATGGACAACCATAATGGCCTTGGTCTTTTTATTAATTTTTTTTTCAATTAAGCTTGTATCCATTTGCCAAGTTTCTTTATGAATATCAATAGGCACTGGTTTCGCGTTACAATATACGATTGAGAATGCACAAGCCATATTTGTACTACTTGATACTAATACTTCGTCACCATCACTGACACCAACAGTTCTTAAGGCGAGATGTAAGGCAGTTGTTCCACTAGTTGTGGTGATACCATGTTTACAACTCACAAAATTACTAAACTTATTCTCGAATTCTTTAACATATGGGCCTTGACCAACAAAAGATGTGTCTAAACAATCTTTAATAAAATCTTTTTCTTGCTGACCAATTGAAATGTCAAAAACTGGGATTTTTTTAAATTTATTTTTATTCATTTTTTTTTATACAATACAATTAATTTTTAATCAAAATTTTATTTTAACTTATATAGTTGAGTATTTAAGTAAGTGAAATTTATTAGTTTCGAACTTAGTTTACATAAATTTTTTTCTTCAATATATTTAAGATTAAAAGGTTCTTTTGTCAAATCTACAGCACTATTCAAATGTAATCTTATGTTAGGTCCAGTTATAATATTTAAATTAGGTGTAAAATTTTTATCATTTGGAAAATGTTCTGTGACAATTAAGTATGAATATTTATTTTTTATTCTATCTAGAAATTTAGATATCATTTCATTCGAAAGGTGTTGTAATACTAATCGTACAATACATACATCACCTTCGGGTACATTATCCTTTGTAAAATCTAATACCCTAAAAGAAACATTCGGATATTTATATTTTTTTTGATTATCTTGGATTAAATCATCAAAAACATCACAGGCAATAAATTCTTTTGTAAGATTTATTAAATTTGATGATACTTTAAAATCTCCACAGCCTAATTCAACTACAGCCGGTTTTTCTTTAAATGATTTAAGAAAGCTACTTACTTCTAATAAATATTTTTCTGTAAATACTTGCTCGTGTGAACCTAGTCCAGAGTAATATTTGAAGTTCTCTTTTTGATTATCTGGTGTCCAAACTTTTTCATTGTAAATTTTTTTAAATACTTCTTTATTAGACATACCTTTATATCTTAAAGTTGCTAATCTACTCTCTAAATTACGTATAAATTTAATTACAGATTTAGGAAGAATAAATTTTAATATCTTTTTAATTATTTGAAGGATCATTTGATTAAGAGTAATTTTATCTTGTTAATTTGTAAAGAATTTCAGCATTAGTCTGATTTTGAATTTTTTTAGATGTCATAAAATCGTATTTGTATTTTAAATATTTTCTTTTATTTACTCTTGTATTTAAGTTTTTTTTAAAAAAATTTTTATTTATATTAATAATTTTTGAAGAAAGAATTTTACTCATTATTTTCATCTCGGAAAGCATGACTGGATTGTGTTTAATCATTTGATTATTGTATATAAATGTAATTGGCTTATTATATATTACGCAATAACTTACCGCAGTAGTAGCGCTTATTGATATTACAAATCTACTATTTCGAATAAGATTGTTTGCTGCATCCATGTCTTTTGAAACCGTAAATTTTTTATTATAAAAAACATTTTTAAGTTCTCTTACAGCGGGATGTGGCACTATAATAACTTTAGAGTTAAAAACTCTCTCAATTTTTTCTAAAAAGTTATTTAAATCTTTATACCACTTATTTTTATCATAATTAATCTTGTATTTAAGGTAAAATTTATCACCTCTGAAAGCTGGTGTCTTAGCATCTAAAAAAACAATGTAGTTTTGATTTTTTATCTTAATTATCTTTTTTTTATTTTCTAAATAGTTCGCAAAATCTGAGGCATGGAAATCAATAAATTTTATTTGTTTTGCTTTTTTCATTTTAGGTAATAAAAAATTTTTAGCTGTAGAACCGCAGGTAGTTGCATATATTTTGTTAAACTTCAAAAGATTTACTAGTTTACTAAAAAACATATTTTTCAAAACAATCATTAATCTGGATTGATTAAAAAAAAGATATTTAAAAAAAGTTAAAAATTTTGCATAAATTGATCTGCTAGCTGAATATTCATAAACTTCTGCCGAATTCATTTCAACTATGTCAACTCTATATTTGAAAAGTAAATATTGAATGTAACAGCTTTTTAAAGAATCAAGTGAGTATGAAGTTAAATTTACAACAGATATTTTTTTTTTTAATTTAATTTTTTTCGCTAAATGTGTTTCCCATTCGTTTATTTTTTTGAATGCCACAATATTCCTATCTTTTTTTCTTTTAAAAATATCCTTTCTATTTTTTGAAATTATCTCAGAAATATCATGCACTTCAATATTGCCTTTAAATTTAATTTTTAATTTATCTATTTGATACTTTTTAAAAAAAAAATTGGTAAATTTATAAGGAAATAGAATAATTAACATTACTCAGTCTAAAAATTTGTTTAACAAAAGTTTAATAATTTTTTTTTGATCTCCTTTTTTAAGTCCGAAACTGCTTGGTAGACATAAGCAAGAAGAAAATATCTTTGATGAATTTTTTATTTCAAAATTTTGAAATTTTTTAAAAGGCTTCTGTAAATGATTTGGATACCACACTGATCTAGTTTCAATACCTTTTAGCCTGAATTTTTTTATTATTTGATTTTTTGAGAGGCCATATTTTCTTTTATCGACAATTAGCACATTTAACCAATAATTTGACTTACATTTGTTCGGTGAGGCCAAAATTTTAAGTCCTTTAATTTTATTAATTTCTGTTTTGTAATAAAAATTTATTTCTCGCTTTTTTTTTAAAACTTTATTGATATGTTTTAATTGTGCAATTCCTATTGCAGCGTGTAAATTTGAAAGAAGCATATTGTAACCAACATCGTCGTGAATAAATTGTACTGGATCCTTTTTAGCTTGAGATGCAAGATAAATTGCTTCTCTATATTTTTTTCTGTCTTTAGTAGAAATAACCCCACCACCGCCTGAAGTAATTAATTTATTACCATTAAGTGAATAACAACTTAAGTAAATTTTATTTTTTCTTTTCTTATCTAAGCTATAAGAACCCAGGCTTTCTGCAGCATCTTCAATTATTTTTATATTTTTTTTTTTGCAGAATTTTGTAAAATTGTCATCTACGTCAAATAAATTACCAAAAGTATTGACAATTATAATTGCTAAAATCTTTTTTTTTGTTTTTTTGTTAAAGCAAAATCCATTTTTTGAATATGTATTTGTTTCTACAAAAGAATAAAAATTTTTTTTATTTAATAAAAGGTCATCATCACAGTCTAAAAAAACAGGTTTGCAATTATTGTATAGTGCTGAATTTACAGTTGCTATAAAAGTAATTGAAGGTATTAATATTTCTTCATCTTTTTTTGGGTGAAGAAGCCTAATAGCCAGTTGAAGTGCAGAAGTGCAGTTAACTGTGGCTAGATTAAACTTTCCAACGGTAAAGTTAGCAAATTTTTTTTCAAAGATTTTAACAGCTTTTCCACCAGACGATATCCACTTATCCTTTAAAATTTTTTTTAAATTGGAAATTTCATTACCAAAAAAGAAAGGTTCTGATAATTTGATCATATTAATTCTTTATCTTGCTAATTAATTTCATTAATTCTAAACTTTCTTTTATTGTACATGTATTCAAAATTTTTCCCGTCATAATTTCTTTCAATTGTAATTTGTATGTATCAATAGTTCGGAAATTTACAAATTTTTTTATGATTTTTTTTGAGTTATTAATGATTTCTATCTTATTTTTAATTAAATCAGCTTGCAAACTAAATCCATTACCATCAATTTTAATAGATCTGTTTGGTATTCTAGAAAAGAAATTTAAATTAATTTGTAAGATTGCTCGATTAATCTTACCAGTTAAATTTAGGATATCATCTGTGTCAATTTTTAAATTTGATATTTTTCTGTTAATAGTGTGAGATATTTTTAAACTTTTGAATATCCATTTTAAATAATCTAACTCATGGCTTAATTCAAGCAAAACACCGCCACCTAATTTTTTTTTGGCTGATACAGATTTCTTATAATCTATTTTTCTCCAAGATGGTAAATAAGATTGGGAGAAGACATTGATTAAATATATATTTTTTTTTTTTAAAAAGCTTCTAAGAAACAATAATACAGGATGAAATCTAAGGTTATAACCAACAAAGTATTTATTTTTTAATTTTTTAGGTATTTTATAATATTTTTCAAAAACTGGTTTTTCTATAAGTACTTTTTTATTTGTAAAAATTTTTTCAATTTTTTTTAGCTGAAAAAAATGTTTAGATGCTGGAGAACACAAGATTATCATTTCTGGATCAAAAATTTTTAATTTTTCAATTTTACTTAAATTATACTTATTAAATTCTCTAGAAGATATTTTAAAAATTTTTAAGCTAGGCTTAATTTTTTTTAAAACAAAAATATGTTTTTTACAAATTGAACCTAAACCTATTAAAATAATTTTTTTCATAATTCTATACCCACTTAGCCATACTTATTTTGTTTTGAATAATTAATTTTCTTGCTTCTTGAAGACCGTTTCCAACAAAATTTAAAAGGTTTGCAGTCGCAATTGAGTCTATGCTTTTATTTTTTAATGCTTCAACTAAATGTTTATAATTTCCAGCTCCTCCGGAATAAATAATTGGTTTTTGAAAATTCTTTGGAATATGTTTTAATATTTTAAAGTCAAAACCATTTCCTGTTCCATCCATATCGATTGAATTGAGAATAATTTCTCCGATGGGTAATTCTGAGAGTTTTAAAAATATCTCCTTTATACTTTTATTGATTAAATTACTTCCATTGTTCTTAAAAAAAGCAAACTTTTTATCCTGATTAGTATAATCAAGCGAACCAACTAAACATTGTTCACCAAATGTATTTGATATTTTATTAAGTAAGTTATTATTAAATAAATTGGTATTTATTACTAATTTATCCGCTCCAGCTTTAATATATTTTTCTGCAATTTCCAAACTTGAAATTTTTCCACCAGCAGATATTGGTATAAAACATTCTTTAGTAAAAATTTTAATAATTTCAGCAAAATTATTAACTTCTGTTTCATTTCTAGCTACATTCAATAAAATAATTTCATCGACAGAGTTTGTGATAAGTGAAAAGTCATAGTTTTTTTTTAACCACTCATAATTACCAATTTTTTGTAATCTAAAGTTTCTACTTAAATGAAATGATCCTTTTTCAAATAACAAAGTAAATATCAGTCTTTTTCTTAGCATTATGTTAAATTTAAAAAATTGCTTAAAAGTTTAATGCCATTAGATTGGCTTTTTTCTGGATGGAATTGAGTAGCATATATATTGTCCTTTATAAAAGAGGACATAAAATCGATTCCATAATTTGTTTTAGAAATATCGTTTTTCATTTTTTCAGGTAAAATTCTATAAGAATGGACAAAATAAAAATCAGTGCCAGATGATAAATTTAGAAATAATTTATTTTTTTTTTCAAAGTATACTTGATTAAAACCTACATGAGGAATTTTGTTATTAGTTTCTTTAGAAGAAAATTTTTTTACTTTATTTGGAATTATTTGTAAGCCTTTTGTATATTTTTCTTCATCGCTAGATGCTGCTAAAAGTTGCATTCCAAGACAAATACAAAATAAAAAATCACCTCTTAAAACTATCTCTTTAATAGCGCTATCTAATGAATTTTTTTTTATCATTTTCATCGCTTTATTAAACGAACCGACGCCAGGTAGGATGGCAATATTTGATTTTGAAACAGTTTTAAAATTTTCGGAAATTTTTACTTTTGCCCCTAGATAATTAAACGCATTATACAAGGATCTAATATTTCCCATGCCATAGTCGATTATTGTGACGGTTCTAGATTTCAATTTATTTTAAATTTAGGTTGCCAAATTTTATTTTTTTTTTTGAAAAGTTTTTTATTAGCCCATTTGTCTAATATCAAATTAAAATCTTTTAATGTAATTTTAAAATAATCTAAGTATAAACTAATAAATTTCTTTGGATAATGATTGTCATAAAGATTAACTAAGTTTATACCTTGTGCTCTAGTCATTGCCCCTCTTCTAATTTCAATTCCTGCGTCTTGTGTTGCTCTACCAAATCCAAATTTTAAATACATCATATAAGTATGTAACGCATACAAAGCTTGATCATTTTGTGCAAAATTGGTGAAAGTACTTGTGTTGGATTCAGTATGTTCTTTAAGTCCACAATATTTTTTCGCGATTAAGTAATTTCTATATGGGTCCCAGTTTTCAAAATATGACCAATGTGTTAATTTGATCTTTTTTAATTCTTTATCACTAGGAAATTTAAAAAAAGTTTTTTGTGAATTTTGAGCTTTAATTTTTTTTAAAACTTTATCATATCCACCCTCAAAATAAATTTTTTTAGTATAGACTGCATCAAAAAAAGGCTTATCTTTTGTTAAGTTTGAACCTCCATATTCTACTTCACCATCTTCCCCATAAATAATTAAATTAATATTCATTGATACAGCTAATTGCAGAACTGAAGTAAATATAGCAATTAACCAACCGTAATAGGGAAAGCCTTTATGTTTAAAACCAAGTATGTTTAAATCTCTCATTACTTTTTGATTAGGAGTAATATGTATGTGGTCATAACCTGAATTTACAAAATTTCTCAAATTAGCATTTCCTAGTTCAAGTTCTAAAGGTGGTCTCACAGTGACACATAAAGGATTAATTTTAAATTTCTTCTTTAATATATAAGATATATATGAACCATCTTTTCCACCACTAACTGGGACGATACAATCATAATCATATTTTTTTTTAGAAAATATTTTTTTCAATTGAATTTGTCTTTTTTTCCAATTTATTAATTTTTTTTCTTCGGCCCACTGACATGCATTACAAAGGCCTTTTTTGTCAAAAGTTATCCTTGGTCTTGTCGAGGCGTTCAAACAATTTTTACACCAAAAAATCAAATCGACGACCATCCTCCATCTACTACTAAAGAAGTTCCAGTTATATAAGAAGATGCATCTGAAGCTAAAAACAGTGTAGATTCTGCAATTTCTCTAGCCATTGCTAACCTTCCTAATGGACAATTTTTTTTGTAATTACTTACAAATTTTTTATCCTGACTTTTTTTAACTCCTTTTACATGTCCATTAACACCTCCAGAGCAAACCGAATTAATTCTTATTCCGCTTGGACCATAAAAAGAAGCAAGCTGTTTAGAAAAATTTAATATTCCACCTTTAATTATAGAGTAATTCATGTTCTCTTTCATTTTTGTATTCTTATAAACAGATAAGTTTTGTGCCAAAAATCCGTATATAGAATTAAGTAAAACTACTGAACCCGAAACCTTTTTCTGTTTCATTTTTTGACATATACGATGTGCTGACCAACAGTAAGAATTTTGATGAATATCAATATTTTTTCTCATTATAGATATTTTATTTTTTTTGAAAGAACTTAAATTCCAATCAGTTGAAATTGGATAAGAGCTATTGATAAAAATATCTGGGCAGCCAAACTTTCTGATTATAAAATTTATTTTTTTGTCTAGATTTTTAATATTCGCCGCATCAAAGTATTCATAAGTATAATTATTAAGTAAATTTTTTTTAATGTTTGTTTTATTGATATTTTTTATGTCTAAATTTATTACTGTAGCTGAACTCTCTAATAAAAGTTTTACTATTTCAAAGCCGATTAAACCTGAGCCACCAACAATAAAAGCTTTTTTATTTTCTAGATTATATTTTGCTAAAAAGTTTTTTGTCATTTTTTATTAAAGTTTTAACTAAAATTAAATCAAACTTATCATCTATATCAATAGATCTATCCCTAGGCATTAAATAGAAGGACGTTTTCTTATTTAATAAATTCATCTTGTTAATTAAAAAATTTCTTGTGAAAATATATATACTTGCATTCATTTCATAGACTTTGGGTGCATCCTGTCTCCTTACAAAGCTATGCTTTGTTGAGAAAGTTCTTGAGAACCTATCAGAGTTTTTAATTTTTTTTATTATCTTAATAATACCCCTTTTTTTTTCTACCATATTAAAATAAGGATTTTTTTTCGACTCGCAAACGGATATCAAATTTGTAGCCTTTGTTTTCTTAAATATGTTAAATGATTTTTTAATATCTTCTGAAGTTCTTAGAGGTGAAGTAATATCAAGATCTACACAATAATTGAATCTCTTTCCAAAATATTTTTCGGACTCTGTGAATGCATGTCTTATTGCAAGTAATTTGGAACAATAATCATTTGATAATTTTTTTGGTCTCAAAAACCAGCTTTTAGCACCGTATTTTTTTCCTGTTCTTTGAATTTTTTTTGAGTCAGTAGATAACACAATGTTATCAAAGGTTTTTGACTTAATTGCTTGTCTAATAGTGTAAGAAATAAGAGGTTTATTAAATATCTTTTTTAAAGCTTTATTTTTAAGTTCTTTAGAACCTCCACGAGCACAAATAGTACAAAGTACAGACATAATCTAAATATCTTTAAAAACTTTTTTCAAGTCAGATAACTGACCGAGGTCTATCCAATCCTTAGACTCTATAGAAAAAACTCCAATTTTAATTTTTGTTTTTAAACATTTCTTTATTAAATCAGTCATATCTAAAAACTTATTTTTTTTTATTAATTTTATAATATCTTTATTCATAAGATATAAACCAGCGTTAGCGATAAAATTATATTTTGGTTTTTCATTAACTGATAACAATCTTTGAGATTTAACTTTACAAAAACCGTAAGGAAACTCGTACTGTTTTTTTGATACAACTATTGTGATCTTATTGTCGTTATTTATATGTGTTTTATAAAATTTTTGATAATCAATCTTAAATAAATTATCACAATTTGAGATGATAAAATTTTCTGAGATATTTTTTTTAATAAGAGACAAACCTCCTATAGTACCTAAAGGTTTTTTTTCTTTTGTAAAATAAATTTTTTGTTTATTTTTCAAAGAGTTAAAATATGATTTAATTAATTCCCCTTGATGATTTATAATTAAGTGAAATTTTTTAAAGTTAAATAATTTAAAGTTATCAATAATATGTTCAAGCATTGGTTTATTATTTATTGGTATAAGTGGCTTCGGTAATATTTCTGTTATAGGCTTGAGTCTTGTTCCTTTTCCACCGGCCATAATTATAACATCTATTAACTTTATTTCAGGTACCTCTTTTTGTGAAAAAACATCTGCAAAAGTAATAATATTTTTTAATTGGTTATTTTTATTTACTACTGGGATGAGGCCATATTGTCCTGTTATGAAAAATTTCTTTAGATCAATTTTTTTAAGTTTTTTTATATCCACTTTTTTTGGGTTTCTGTTAAAAAAATTATTAATCTTAGAATGTATTGTTGCCTGGCTAAGTAATGCTTTTTGTATATCTCCCTCAGACAAAGTTCCAATTAACTTTTTCTTATCATCTAAAATAACTAATGTTCTAGCTCCATTTCTTTTAATTTTTTCCATGGCAACTTTAATGGTTTCATTTTTTTTTGATATTAGATATATACTTTTCATTTAATTGATCTTTTTTAAAATTTCAAAAGCCTCAGCAGCATCTGTTCCTATTTCTGATCCACGAACTCTAGCCAAAGATTTTATTGTTGTCACACTTCTAGGAAAAGGGAACTTTTTTATTTCACTTTTATAAATTTTTATCGCATTTATTTTTTTGTTAAGAAATTTTGAGATATCTTCATAATAGTTAGGTTTGAAAAATATTTTTTTTTGAAGGTTAAAATTTGTTTCAGATAGTACTTCATAAGCTAGGATTGTTTTAATAAACTTAAATCTAAAATTTTTAGTACAAGTTGAAATTACTTCTGATATCACTTTATGATCTGTGTGAACGTCGCTTATATGTGGAACAAAAACTTCATCAGGTTTTACCTTTTTTATAATGTCAGTAATATTTTTAATTAGTAATTTTTTTGGAACAATATCGAGTTCAGAGGGTTTAAGATTTAAATTAAAAAATTTTTTTATTTTTAAAATCTTTATAATTTTTTTAATTTGAAGCTCTCTTTTTTTTATAAATTGTTTAGTATAGTCAGGTTCTGCAGGCATAGTAACTAGCAACCAATTAATGGAATTATTTTTTTTTACATTTCTTTTAAATAATGTTCCTCCTGCACCCAATATCTCGTCATCAGCATGTGGAGAGATAACTAAAGTTTTCATAAATAACTGTTTAGTTTTAGTTTTAGTTTTGGATAATATTCTAATAACATAATCGAATTTTTACCACATTTAATTATAGGATAAGAATTTTTAATTTTAATGATTTTTCCTGGCTCCAAATTTGTTTTTTTTGAATTAACTATTTTAACTTTCCAAACTTTAATAACCTTATTTTTTGAAATAAAATGTGAACCAACGTATGGCTTTCCTAAAGCCCTTACAAGATTTAATATATTTTCTGCGTCCATTCTCCAATCTATTTTTCCATCTTCAAAATTTCGTTTTCTCCAAAAATTACCTTTGAATTTATGTCTTTTTTTAAAATAAACTTTACCCTCCTTAAAATTAATTAAAATTTTATATATTTGATAAGAGGCTATTTTGTTAAGTTTTTTATATAGATCTTTTACAGTATAATTTTTATTTATGTTAATAATCTTCTTTGAAATAATTTTTCCATCATCAACTTTTTTATTCATTAAAAAAAAAGTCGAAGCTGTTTTTTTAAGTCCAAGAATGATTGGCCAAATTATTGGGTGTCTTCCCTTATTATTAGGTAAATCAGTCGGGTGATAACCAATTATTCCGAATTTTGGAATTTTCAAAATTTTATAATGAATAATATTTGACCACCCTAAACATATTATTAAATCAGGTTTTTTGTTTTGTAGCCATAAAAAAGTTTTTTTGTCGTTAATATCCTTTGTATAAAAACTATCAATTTTGTTTCTATATTTTTTTACTATATCGAAGTGATCAGAATTAATTTTAGATTGTTTTTTTCCAATAATTCCGTCTATTTGAATTTTTTTTTTTATTAAATAATCAATTATATTTTTTGTAAATACAATTGATCCTAGAATTATTATTTTCATTATTGTTATAAATCGATGAATTTTTTAAATAGTAAGTTTTTAAACTTTATTTTTTTTAGAATTTTTTTAATTTTTTTTGAAGTATCTTTTTTAAAATATGGGTTTTGCATATTTTTTATTTTGCTCTTAAATTTTTTTGTTGTACAAAAATTGATTTTTTTTAACAGTTCTTTTTTTTCATGAGAACTGTCAATTACCGATAGAGGCTTAAATCTTCCTTTTTGTCGAATTCCAATATTTATAGTCGGCTTTTTAAAGCTTGGAATTTCAATAATTCCACTTGATGAATTTCCTATAACTAAATCAATGTGCTTACACAATGAAAAATATTGTTCATGACCTAATGATTTAATTAAGATTGAATTTTTATTTTTTCTGACAAACTTATTTATCTCTTTTGTAATATTTTTATATCCAATATCTGCGTTGGGCATTGTAAAAATTAAACTATAATTTTTTAGTGTTTTAAGTGCACTTAAAAAATTTTTAAAGTTTTTAATATTATTTAATTTTTCTAATGTTTCAGGATGATAAGATATTAATGCCATCTTATCTTTAAAATTAAAATTCAATTTTTTTTGTAATACATTTTTTTCAATAATTTTAACTTTTTTTATTGCCTCCACGCCTAATGAGCCAACATTAAAAATAAATTTTTTATTTTCACCAAGTTGTATAACTCTTTTTTTATACTCATCTGTTGAAACAAAGTGTAAATGGGACATTTTTGTAATTGAGTGGCGTATACTTTCATCAATTAGTCCTTCAGTTCTCTCTCCGCCATGAAGATGAATAATTGGTATCTTATTAAAACACGCTGAAATAGCCGAAGCAAATATCTCGTATCGATCTCCTAAAATTAAAATAGCATCGGGTTTTAATTTTTCAAAAACTGATGAAAATTTTTTTACTCCTAAACTAAAAGAGTTAGAAATGTTTTTGATATCATCATTTTTAATAGATATATTAATTGCCTTATCTATTTTAATATTATTTTTTTTTATATAATTTAAAGTTTTTCCAAAATACTTCGACAAATGTGCGCCAGTGACTAACAATTTAATTCGAAAAAACTTATCCTTTTTCAACTCTAAATATAAATTTTTCAGTAGATCAAACTCAGCTCGTGAACCAGTTATTAAACATATCTTCATAGTCTAAATCTTAATATTTTCATCTGGTTTAAAATTAAAACCTGATTTTCTCCCAAGTACTTTATCCCATTTGGAAGCGGCAATTCCCTTGGTAGCCCTCTTAGTGATAATATTTTTTTCACTAAATATATCGCCTTTATTGATGTATGTTTTTGCAACTATTTGTTTTCTAATAACATCAATATTTTTAATTTCTGCTCCATATGGTTTTTTAAAATAATTTCCTAAACTTTTCTCAAATTTCCTTACATTTTTAATATACTGAATTAACTCACTAGGTTTTAAGCTTGATTTTTGATCTGGTCCTTTTAACTTTTTGTCCATTGTAAAGTGTTTTTCAAGAATAGTGGCTCCAAATGCTAGGGCGATTAGTGAAGCTTCGTGACCTAAGCTATGATCAGAATAACCAACTTTCGTTTTTAGTTTATCTTTCAAATATCTTATGGACATTAAATTTAAAGTATTAGTCGTTGCCGGGTATTCTGTATTACAATGTAAAACCGTTATATCTTTTTTTTTGGTACCTTGAGATGTTAAAATTTTAAGTGCTGAGCGAATTTCTTTTATATTAGACATTCCAGAAGACATAATTACCTTTTTTTTTAGTCTTCCAATCTCTCTTAGTAGTGGAATATTTGTAATTTCGCCTGATGCAACTTTAATATATTTTACTTTTAGACTTTTCAAAAATTCTAGGCTTCTTATATCGAAGGGGCTAGACATAAAATTGATATTTTTTTTCTTACATCTTTTTTTGATAATCTTAAAATCTTTAAATGACAGTTTTAAAGAATTTAACATTTCAAATTGCGATTTTTTTTTGAAACTTTTTTTTTGATAATCTGCTAGACCAAATTTTTTTTGGCATAGGTCGGTAGGTATAAAGGTTTGAAACTTAATATAGTCTGCTTTTGCTTTTGATGCTATATCAACCATTTTTAAAGCTTTTTTAAGATTGCCATTATGATTTACACCTGCCTCTGCAATAATGATTGTTTTCATTTTATTTAATCTTTGAATTACTTTCGATATTATTTTTAATTAAAGATCCCATACCTATTACACAGTTATTACCAATTGAAACACCCTCCTTAATTACTGTGCCACTACCGATAAAAGTATTTGATCCTATTTCAACATTTCCGTTTATTGTCGCTCTTGTCGAAATATGAGTATTATCTCCGATAATTACGTCATGTTCAATTAAAGCAAATGAATTTATTATCGAGTTAAATCCGATCGAAGCACCTCGGTTAACCAATGCATTATTAAAAATCATTGAGCCTTCACCTATTTTAGATTTTTTTGACACAATTGCATATTTTGAAATTATTGCTGGTAATTTAAAACCCATTTTTTTTACTTTTTCAAAAATATTTTTTCTTTTTTTGTAATCTTTAATTTGACCTAATGTGATTGCAATATTTATCTTATTTTTGTCTTTAATACTTTTTAAGGATGTATCGCTTCCTATAATTTTGTAATTTTCAAAAGTTCCTTTCTTATGATTGTCTATAAATCCAAGAATTTTATATTTGCTGATTGAGTTGACTATATCTAAACACGATTTAGCATGTCCGCCCGCACCAATTAAAATCAGTTTTTGCATTTTTAATAAATAAAATCTTTTGTTTTATATAATTTTATATTTTTTTCGAAGCTAAACCAATTTATCGTCTTTTTAAGACCGTAATCTAAACCTTTTAAATTTGAGTAAGTTGGGGACCATTTTAATATTTTTTTAGCCTTCCTGTTTGACGCTAAAAGTCTATTAACTTCACTATGTTTAGGTCTAACTCTATCTAAGTTAATTTGATATTTAATTTTTTTGTGAGATATTTTTTCTATTCTCTTTATTAAATTTTTTACTGAAATTTCATAACCTGACCCAAGATTAATTATTTCACCAATAGATTTTTTATTTTTTATAGCTGCTATAATCCCATTTACAGTGTCTGCGACATATAACAAATCCCTTTTAGGATGTAACGAACCTAAATTAATAACTTTTTTCTTAAGAGCCTGGGAAATAATAGTTGGTATAATTGCTCTAGCTGATTGACGAGGGCCATATGTGTTAAATGGTCTTATAATGCTTACGGGTAAATTAAATGATTTATAAAATGACAAAGATAACTGATCAGCGGCTACTTTTGTTGCAGCATAGGGAGATTGAGCGTTATAAGGAGCTTCTTCAGTTATAGGAAATTTATCTTGCGATCCATAAATTTCACTTGTTGAAATTTGAATAACTTGTTTAACTTTATTTTTGGCAGCAGAGTTTAGAATATTGAGGCAGCCAGTAACATTAGTTTCAACATAGGATCTACTTGCTTTATAAGAATATGGTATGCCGATTAAAGCTGCTAAATTTATTACAACGTCCATTCCTTTTGATAAGTCTTCTACATTCTCCTTATCTCTAACGTCACCCAACATTACCTCTAAATTTTTTTGATTTGAGCTTAAATTATCTAACCAGCCCCAAGAATTAAAAGAATTGTACAATATCATTGCTCTAACTTTATAATTTTTTTTTAGTAAAGACTCGACTAAATGGGAGCCAATAAAACCTTCTGCACCTGTGACAAGTATTTTCATTAATTCATCAATTTATAATTTTTAAATTTAAAATAGTCTAATTTGTTATCAAATTCGTACCAACCATTTTTAAATTTGATAGCGCAACATTTAATTTCCTTTTCTATTAATTTATTAATTAAATCAGTCATGTAAGCTTTATTTAATGATTTTCCAGAAACACCCCAATTACTTTTATTTCTGGTTTTTGTTTTTGTCCAAATATTAAGAAAAATTTTATTAATTTTTTTTGGAAATCTAATTACGCCGATAAATCTACCATCAATATTTTTAGTGGTCATTGCTTTTTTTCCAATTTCTAAGATTTGGTTTTTTTTATTTATTCTTAAAGACTCTAGATCTTGATTTATATTTTTAAATCTATGCTTCCAATATTTTTTCCACTTTGAGTCAATAGCAACTGATAGTTTGTCGCTATATTTTATTCTTAACATTTTTTTTATTATCTTATCAGACAAAAATATATCTGAATAAAAAACTAACGTATCTTTTTTTAGTTTTTTTTTTGCTTTAATAAGTGAATAAACCATATTTGTAGATTTATATTTTTTATTAAAAAAAAAGTTAATATTACTAAATTTAAATTGCCTTGATTTATACCCAGTAACTATCGAAATATCTTTTACCCCAAAATTTCTTAGTTGTTTTATTAGCCTTTCAATTAATGGTACACCGTTAATTTCTAGAAAGCACTTGGGTTTATTTTTTGTTAAATTGCCCATTCGCTTTCCCATTCCTGCTGCTAATATAATCGCATTCATTTTAAATATCTAAATGCCTATAAATTACTTTTTTAATAAATGATTTGTCCCAATTTTTTCTTTCAGGATGAAACATTGTGCACATAATTTTTTTGTTTTTTGAGTAAGCAAATTCAATAGTATTATCTTTATATTTTACAATTTGTTTAAAATGGGCAGGCAATTTATATACAGCGTAATTATGGAATGAATTGACCTTAACCCTTACAATTTTTTTTTTACTCTGAAAATTTAAAATATGTTTTTTATTTACATGATTGTTAATTTTTTTGAGATTAATACCAAAAAAATTTGCAATTAATTGGAAACCATAGCACACAGCCAAAATAGGAATTTTTTTTTTTTATTGCATAGAACAAAATTTTTCTATCAACTTCTTCTCTTTTAATATTTTCTTTATTTTTAACAAAACTAGTTAAATCATTACCTCCGTGAAGTATAACAGAAGATATCTTTAAATTTTTAAGTTTTATTTTTAAATCAGAATCTGAATTTAAAGTTAACAAATTAATTTTTTGGTTTTTAAAAAATTTATACCAATTATCTTCAATGACATGATTAATTTTACCATGTTTATCTTTTGAAATTTTCGGTGAAATTATTATATTTTTAATCATGTTATTTTTTGAAAATAGTTTTGCTTGCAATTTATTTCGATTGAATTTGAATTTAAAATTTCATTATAAGTTTTCGATCCAACACCTATTATAGCTGGTATATCTAACTCCAGACATCTAATTGACATATGTGAATTAGCTCCTCCGTAACAAGTGATTAAACCTTTAAGTTTTCTCGAAAATATAAAATCATAACCAGGGTCGGCATTTTTTAGTAAAACTATTTTATTATCCAATTTATTAAAATTTTTTATTTTATTAATCTCAACTAAATTACCTGTTATAATATTATCAGTTATATAATTTGCTACTCTAGTTTTATCTTTTTGAATATATAAATCGTTTATACTAGAGAGAAAGTCTGGCATTTTTAATAGATTTAAAACTTTTTCTTCATTCTTGTTAGTTTGGATTTCTTCATTAAGCATTCTTTTAAGTTTTTTTGTATTTAAATTATTATAAAAATTAATCAAATTTTTTATAGATAGGTATTCAAGATCTTTTCTTGAAATATTAACTTCTTTTCCTAGACTAATTAAATTTTCAAAAATTTCATTTATGGATTTTGAAAATATGAATTTAGAATATTCTCTCATTTCAATTGATTTTTTTGCTTGTGAAAAAAAATCTTTGGAAGTTATTTTTAGACCGTGAGAATGAAAAAGTCTATTAATTTTTTTTTTTTGATTTTCTTTTAAATTGAAAAATTTTTTCATTCTCGGTTTGCTAGATTTTACATTATTGAAATAATTAGAAAAATTTTCTTTATAATTTTTTGAAATAATTGAATAAGTTGATGGTCGTAAATGTCCGTATTTTTGTAAGAAAGATTTTTTAATTTTATTGTTTTTTTTTAATTTAAAAAGATCATTATTCATTTCGTTTGTAATTGTACTACATGCCTCATAAAAAGTTTCATAATCTTGATTAGATAAAATTTTTCTGTCGACTAAACTTTTTATTATTTTTGTATAAATAAAAGCTATTCGTGCCAATCCAGCAAAAGGAAGGGTCCCAAACCTTTTGCAATCATTAACTAAAAAATATATTTTTTGAATTTCACTTAATTTATTTTTTCTAATCTCTTTTATTTTTCTGTCAAGTTTCTCTATTTTTTTCATTTCTTTATTTAGTAAATCATTTTGTTTATCTAGAACTTTGTTTGTAAGGTCTTTGAGAGATCTAATATACTCTTTAGTTTCTAGCTTACTTAAAAACATTTTAAATTTTTCTTTTAAATTAAAGTCATAACAAGTCTCAACTACCTCAAATTCAATTTTGTCATGATTATAAGATTTTTTTTTAAGGCAATTTAGATAGTAATTAACTGCTTTTTTCTGAACTTTTGATGACAAATTTTTAGGTAAAAAAGAATTAAAATCAGTTCTAACATCTATATATGTGGTTCCTGCCAAGTTTATCATTAATCTGCTAGGTTCAACATTTTTGTAACCGTAATCACTTCTTTGTTTTGACCAAATGTAATCTGTAATTAGTTCCGAGTATAGACTCGAAGCTAAAGGATGTGGTTTTGTGCCTATCATTTCTGCAGGATTCCAATCTGACATATTACTAAATAAAGTATAAGACCCATGTAATGAAGGAATTTTTTTATTTAATTTTTTAAACTTTTTTTCAATATTAATTAAGGTTTCATCTACTTCAATATCATTAACTTTTTTTGTTTTTTTTAATGGCCTGCATTGAAAGATAAAAATATTTTTTCCTTTTATACAAAATTCAATATCTAAACCTGATGTTTTGTATATTTTCTCAAATTTAAAAAGAAACGACAAATTAAAGTTGAAAAATATAAATTTTTTCAAGTTTTTTTTATAAATATTAATAGTTTTCATTGTTGGATTTACTTGTCCAGATGTAACTAGATCTGTTCTTCCTGAAGTATCATAATTTATTCTAAGATAGGGTGAATTATTTTTGATATCTCTAGTAAAAATTACACCAGATACTCTCGGGCGATCTATATATTCTTGGACTAAAATTTGATCATTCAAATTATCAAAATCCTTTATTATTTTATCAATATTTTTTATTATTTTTTCTTCATCCTTAAAATAAATATTTGAAAAAGATTTATATTTTCCTGCATTAGAGTTTTCAGATTTATCCTCTTGAAGAGAAGAGGATCTTAGTATTAAATTTTTATTTTTGAAATATTTGTTGATTTTTTTAAAAAAATTAAATTTATTAGATAAATATTCTTTTTTTGTAACAAAAAAAAATTTAGGAATCTTAAAATTTATTTTTTTTTCATATTTCTTTAAATATAAGAGGCTTTCAGCTTTTGTAAAATTTTTAGTCATTATGTATAATTCTGCTTACCTTTGCCTGGGAAAAATTTTAATTTAATCCTCCTTGGTAAATTATATATATAAACATAGGCCGAAAATAATAACGCTAAGATACTTAACTTATTTACTTTGCTAACATTGATTTTTCTACCGCCATAGTTAACAAGAGAGTAGTACATTGAAATTTTTTCTTTATCATAAAAATATTTTTTTTGATAATAAAGATCATTCAAATATCGTTCTTTTACAGACGATAAATCTAAGAACTCAGTTTTTTGAGATAAAATTTCTTCTCTTAAATGCCCAACTTTATTTTTAATGAAATCTATTTCTTCTGAATCTAAGACTTTTTTATAATTATCTAAAGTTCTAGAGTTAATACCTTTAGAAATACCATAATGTGAATTTCCACCCCAAGGACGACCTCCAATTGTTGGTTCGTTAAGTAAATTTTCAAATTCTATATTTAAATTTTTAGCAAAAGATTTCATCACTTTTGAGGTATTTAAAACCAAATTTTCGTTGCTATAAGATATAAAATTTTTATTTTTACCAAATTCTTTTTGTAACAGATGTATTCTTGTAATTGAGGTTTGCCAATTCCTAATTTTTGCCTTTAGGTCATAACTTTTAAACTTTTTAATTAAAAAAAATGGTAAAACAGGGTTGTTAAATCTTCTTGATCCGAAAAATATTCTTGCTAATCTTATTTTTTCAGAAGCTACATATCCCAAAATATCTCTAACGGGCACTATAAATCTTGAGTCATTGTACGTTTTAAAAAAATCACTTATATTTGTTAAATATAGCCCCCCGCTATCATGGTAAACTACATGAGAAGTTTTATCGGTAAGGTACTTACCTTTGTCCCAACTTTCAAAAAAAGCAAGATGCTTTGCATTGTGGGTTTCAGGCCATGAGCTGTTTTGATTACTATGCTCATGTAGTCTTTTAATAAAATGTTCGTAATCAAAATTAGTTTCAACATTTTCATAAAAGGACTTTTCAAGATAATTTTTTCTAACTCCAATAATATCAGACTTTTCTTTACCCCATCTTACTTCAATTTTTGGTTTATTTTTTGGAATGTCGAGAAGATCATACTTATTGAATTTTAATGCTTTGTCTCCCAGATCAGGAGTTAAAGATCGAGAATAATTCCCTGGATATAAAAAATTAAATTCTGTTTTAAGATTGTTATTATCATACAAGGGAACGCTCATTGGAATACCTGCAAAGTTATCTGAAATTTTATAGAAGGCGTTATTGTGTGGAAATGGAAGTTCTAAAGGGTAGCTCACTATTTGACTATGGCCATCAAATAATCTTGCCAATAAAGATCCGCCACTTCTATTTATAGAACCTATAAAAATATTTTTTAACATTATTTTTTTAAAATGATAATTTGAGACTCACCTAAATTTTTTATTATACTTAATGGAAATAATTTTACTAATATTTCAATTATTTTATTTATATAAAAATATATATTTTTCTTATAATCAATATTTAAGTATGGCCCGCAAGCATCTTTATACAAGACTTTAAATTTTGACTCTTTAGCTAGAAATAAAATTTTTTTTCTATAAAAAATTCTTTTTTTAAATTTAAAATTTATCTTGACAAAATCTTTATTAAAAAACTTACTTTTTTTTATAAAACTAATTATTTTCGCATTTAAAATTTTTTTTAGACTTGTTTCTGTAAACAGTGATCTAAAAGAGTTTGATATTTCTAATTTCTCATTTGAAAAAATAAAGTAAATTCTAATTAACAGTGAGCGCAAATTTAAAAAATAATGTAATTTATAAAAATTAGTTTGAGCACATATAAAAATTCCATTTTTTTTCAAAACTCTAAAAATTTCTTTAAAGACAAACCTTGGTTTTAATAAATACTGGAAAACACCTGCAACTATTACCAAATCAAAACTGAAATCTTTAAATTTAAGGCGCTTTTCAATAGTCGATGCACTAAATGAAAATCTTTTTTTTGATAATGACCTACATCTTTGCTCGGCGACTTTTGTTAATTTGGAAGATATGTCTATACCATAATAAGTATTTCCTTTTTTTATTACTTTGTAAGCAAGTTGGCCGCCGCCGAATCCAAGTTCAAGAACTTTAATTTTTTTTAATTTTAATTTATCAATATAATACAAAATCATTTCCATACGATTATTTAAAGCAAGAGAAGAATAATCTTTTTTTTCATATATGCTCTTCCATCTTAATTGTCTTTTAAAATCCCACCATCTTTTGATTTCTTTTAACTCTTTTTTTTTTTTATTCACGATTGTCTTTCTGATTTTTTATTAAGCTAAGTTTTTTTTTGCTAAGATAAAAATATAATACTATTGAAAAAGAAGATGCTGAAAATGAAACAATAAAAAATAAATCTGTAATATATAAGAAATTGTTTTCATCGAAAAATATAATATAAAATAAAAGAAGATGTTGTATATCAAATAGTAACATTGTAATTTTATTGAAAAAAAGATTTCTATGGTAAGGCTTAATTTTTTTGCTTTTACTTATCTCATTACACCATCTCGCTAATGCTGAAAATCTGTCTAGAATCAAATGTTGAATGGGCAAAACAAAAATTGTAGTGATATAAAAAATAAATTTATAACTGCTAGTTTCAAGACTGTAAAAATTAATTAGATATACAAGTAACGTAATATGTAAGAAACCTAATACAAAAATATCAAATAAGCCGTCTATAAATCTTCCGTAGAAAGATGACTTTAAATTATATCTTGCAATAAGCCCATCAGTGAAATCTAAAACGAAAGAAAGAACAAAAAGAGCAATAATATATTTTATTTTTATTGAAAAAATTAAGGAGATAATTAAAGCAAAAAAACCACAAATTAAGCTAAAAAAAGAGATTGTATTAGGATTTATCTTTATAAAAATAGGGGAAATAACTATAGCCAAAAGTCTATAGAGTCCTTCAAAAAAGGAGTTATAATTGTAATTAAATAAGTAAACTTTATTTTGATTCAAAATTTTTCTTATTATTTTCATAATCGATTAATTTTTTTTTAAATTTACTTAATTTCCTTGAAGAAGATATTTGTTCAATTTTTTATTTAGTTTAATTAAATTAGATTTAATTTCCTTTTTTTTAATTTTTAAATGATAGTCTTTAGGAGGTTTGAACATTTTATTCATTGACTCAAATCTGCCTTTTTTAATTGTGTCCATCCAAACAATTATATCGGGTTTAAATATATCACGCTGTTTTTTATATGGGCACACAAAATCAGCAACAACAATTTTTTTTTTTGATAGATTCGATAATTTTTTCATTCTCTTTACTTGCCTGATAATTCCTGTTCGACTAAAATCCCAATCGTTATATTTACCTCTGATTTTGTCAGCGTTGAGCCATTCTGTATCTTTTCTTTTTGAAAATCTCTTAGCTAAAAAAGTTTTTCCAGATCCTGGTAAGCCCATAATCAAAATTTTGATTTTATTCATAAAAACTAATTATATTTTTTGTAAGTTTTTATAATTTTAACCACTAAATCCACACACTCTTTTGGATACTTTCCAACAGCTGTCTCTCCGGCTAATACTAAGTTTTTAGCGCCCATCTCCAAAGCATTATAAATATCGTTTACCTCTGCTCTAGTAGGGTAAGGTTTTTCAATCATACTTTCTAAAAAGTTGGTCGCTATTGAAATATTAATTTTTTTATTTTTAGAGCTTCTAAGAATTTGTCTTTGAATAATTGGAATTTTTTCTATGCCAACACTTTTTGACAAATCTCCTCTATCAATTAAAAAATTAGATTCATATTTAAAGAAAATATTAATATTTTTTACTGCTTTATTTGACTCAATTTTAAATATTTTATTTTTTTTTGGCAGAAGTTTTTGAAAGTTTTTTAGATCTGAAAGTGTGTTTGTAAAAGATAAAGCATAATTTTTGATATTTAGTTTTTTTCCGAGTTCTATGGATTTTATATCTTTTTTAGTTAAGTAATTTATTTTTATATCTCTGTTCTCTATATGAATACCCTTATTATTTTCTAAAAAACCCCCTTGAAGACATTTAAGTTTGAAATGGTTTTTTTTCTTTTTTTCTACTCTTGCTATTAATCCCTCAAATCCAATATTTAAAATGTCTCTTTTTCTTAATACCTTAAAGATTTCTGGTGGATAAAGATTAAAATATCCATTTGCTTCATGAAGATCGAAGTATTTTCCTTTTTTAATATTTTTACCTTTTGTTTTTAAATTAACTTTTGCTCTTATTTGGGCACCTTCAGTGTCTATACAAATTGGTATTGAGCAATTTTTTCTAATCAGTTGTATTGTTTTTTTTAAATTTTTAAAGCTTATATGAGATAAATTAATTCTTACTAAAGAAACGATATTTTTTCTCTTTTCTAAATAATGTAAAAATTTCCTATTTAAAGATGACGGGCCTAAAGTGCAAAAAATTTTCATTTTAAGTTAATCTAATGTTTTTATTTTCAATTTTGTAAATTTTATCACAATATTTTAAAATATTTTTATGGTGACTAATAATAATTATAGTAAGTTTGCCTTTTAAATCGTTAATTTGTTCAGCAATATAATTTTCATTATTGATATCTAATGAACTAGTTGCCTCATCCATTATAATAATCTCTTTGCCATGATAAAACGCTCTAGCTAGCGCTAATCTTTTATTTTGTCCTCCTGATAATCTTATTCCATTCTCGCCGATATTAGTCTCAATTTTATTTGGCAACTCCGAAGCAATTATTTTAAAATTTGACCTTGTCATTGCTTCTTGCAATTTATTTTTATTAATTAACTTATCATCATTTTCTAATGAAATATTTGTGCTAATTTTTTCATCAAGTATAATTGGATCTTGAGGTAGATAAGCAATATCATTCATATGGCTTGGTATATTACTTATAACTTTATTATTAAGGAAAATCTCACCTTTATCTGGCTTGAGCAAACCTAAAATCATATCTACAAATGTAGTTTTTCCAGAACCAGAATCTCCAATTATTCCAATACAATCATTTTTTTTCAGGCTAAAGTTAACATTGTCAAAAACTTTTAAATTAGAATTTTTGTAAGTAAAATTTACGTTTTTAATAATTAAGCTTTTAAAATTAGACACTTTATCTTGATTAATATTTGATGTTGTTTTAGAAGAATATTTTTCTAAATCTTCATAAACTTTTTTTACGGCATTTTGGCCATAACCTATTCTACTAAGATTACTTGTGATCGAAGCGATAGTGGGGAGAAGCCTTAAGCCAGCTAGTAAAAATACTCCTAAAGAGGGAAGAAAAATTCTTAAATCTGAAGAATTTTTTGATAAAATTAATATCGCAATAAGAGCTAGAGCAATTATAAAAAATTCAAAAATATATCTTGGGCTGTCACTGATTAAAATTGATTTTTTTTCTATTGTATAAATTCTATCGGCAAAAAAAGAAATCTTTTTTAAAAAAAAATTTTGTTTTGTAAGGACTCTCACTTCTTTTAAGCCTTTTATGCCCGAGTCAATATTTTTGTACATTTGTTTGAGAGCGTCATTTTTTATTTTTCCTAATTTTATATTAATAGGTTTTAATAATTTTTCATAAATCAAAAATATTGGTAGAATTGTTAAAAATACATAAAATAGAATTTTGAAATTCAGAATGCCTAAAAAGATAATTATCGCTAAAAAAATTATAAATTCACTTAAAACTCTGAGAGTTGAGTCGATATTACTTAGACATTCACCACAAAATTCACGTATATTTCTGATGTACTCGCTCGAAGATCTTGAAATATACTCTTGATAGTTCATATTTTGATACGCAGACATAAGTTTTACTTGTAAAATTGCAAATTGTTTATGCGCAAAAAGAGCAATGAGCCATCTTGTTAAAATAGAAAAAAAAGTTTTGATAAAAAATAACAGGATTAAAAATATTGTTAAATAAACGATAATCTCATTTTTTTTGTAAGAAGCTAAATCAAAAAATAATAAATCAGTTTTAGTTTGTTCAATATCAAAAATTGTTGAGATATATGGGGCAATTAAACCTAAGCTCAAAATATCTAAAATGCTTGAAAATAACATTAAGAAAACTAAAAAAATAGAATAAATTTTACTTACACCAATAATTGAAATTAATTTAAAAAAATTATTAATTTTTTTCATATTAATTGATTAGATTTTGAATAACTTTCATTTAGGCTTGATTTAAAAAATTTTTATAAATTTTTAATCCTGCTTCACCACTCTTTTCAGGATGAAACTGAGCAGCAAATATTTTATCGTGAGAGACGGTCGAGCAATATTCAAAACCTAAATAGTTAGTACTTGTAGAAATTACTTTCTCATCTTCAGGTTTTACATGATAAGAGTGGGTAAAATAAAAAAAATTATTTTTATTTGAATCTTGAAAAACTTTACATTTTTTTTTGTAATTTAATTTATTCCATCCAATGAATGGGACGTTTAATTTTTTTTCATTTAAATTATTAGGAATTTTGACCACACTACCTTTAAATATATCTAGTCCATTCGTCTCACCAAATTCAAAACTTTTAGAAAATAAGATTTGCATTCCGACACATATAAATAAACTAGGAACTTTTGAATCGATATTTCTTTTTATGAAGTTATCTAATTTTTTTTCTTTGAGTTTTTTCATTACAGTTTTAAAACTTCCAATTCCAGGTACGACCATAAAATCAATTTTTTTATTTGTGTCAGAGTTAATGTTTATAATTTCAGTGTCAAAAAGCTTTAATGCGTAGAAAACGCTTTTAATATTAGAAGTCCCAGTATCAACTAATCCTACAGTTTTGCTCATATTCTTACGGGAACCCCGTTTTCATTTAAATATATTTTAAGATCTTTTATTAAGTTTTCATTTTTAGAAACGTTATCAACAGAATTTATAAATACTGTGCTACCTTGTATTTTTTTATCTTTGATTTTTTCTAGGTAATTGTAATGAAACAAAGAGCTTATGGAAACAGCATCTACATCTGTTTCTACAAAGAGTTTTTTAATATCGTTAAAGCTCCCAGCCCCTCCATGAGCAACTAATTGAGTGTTTACTCTTTTTCTTAAATCTTTATATAAATCAATATTAAATCCTTTTCTTCTCCCTTCACGCATAATATCTGTCACTGTAATCTCACCGACATTCAATTCTTGGATTTTATCAATCCATTTGTAAAGTTCTAATCCAGTTTTTTCTCTCCCTGTTTCAATTAAGACCTCATATTTATTTTCAATTTTAGTAACATCAATATTTATGCTGATCGACGAAGAACCATATATACCCACAAGCTTTTTCACAAACTCCGGGTTTTTTACGGCTGCTGTATTAACTGAAATTTTATCAGCTCCTAATCTGAATAGTTTATCTGCTTCAGTAATATTTCTTACTCCTCCACCTACTGAGATATTAACAAAAATTGTTTTGCAGTTTTTTTCAATCACATCGTATAGAATTTTTCTATCGTAAAGAGAAGCTACAATGTCTTGGAAATGAATTTCATCAATATTCTTTGAATAGTATAGGTTTGAAAAGTATCTTGGATCTCCAAGATTTCTTAATCCTTCAAGACCTATTCCTTTTACCAGGATTCCATTTTTTATATCTAATCTTGAAATTACGCGTTTATACATTGATGAAAATTATTTATTTATACATTTTAAAAATGTATAAAATCATAAAGGTTTTTTTAAAACCCATTGATTAGATTTTTTCTCCCATAGATGTTCAGGTCGAAACTTATCACATAAATCAAGAAATTCATTTTTCTCCATCGATATATAGTTATAAAATTCTTTTTCATATTTTTGAGGATACTCTCCATCAAATTTATTTATTAAAGCTTTGCCTTCCTCTTTCGTAATATGTCCATGACGAACTTCTGAAACTGACTCTTGCATAGCTCTTCCACAACCAAATTTTATGTGGGCAGTATAGAAAAAAAACCCATCCATAATATCGTCTAAACTTGAGTATTTTGTATAAGAACCTTCAGACCTCACCGGGTTCGCTTTAAAGTCAGTGTTTGCTACAGCGTAATAATACATCTCTTGCGGCACCCATCTTAAGAAATATCCAAGATAATAAAAGTCAATATTTTTTTCTTCTAGAATATTAGGGTCCAAAGGTTTGTAATTTCTTAAATCATTTTTTGTAAAACCTTCATCAAGGTATTCTTGAACTTTTTTACCGCCTATATATACATCTTCAAATTTTTTACCTTTAAGAGGATCTAGCTCAAATCCTTGCTGATTTTTGGTATCTTTAAAACTTTTTACAGTGTGCGAAATTTTTTTACCTCCTTTTCCGCTATTTTCTCCATAAAAAACAAGGGGTATATTTAATTTAGCTGCCATTTTTAATGGAAAAGTTTTTTGTCCTATTATAAATGGCTGAAAAGGATTCATTAATCTTAAAGTCGCCTCTCTCGACATTCTTCTATGTATTTTTGGATTTGGTGTATAAAGATAATTATCAAACCCTCCCTCATGAATCCAGCTTTGAAAGTTTGTCCACCCGATTTCAGTATACATATGTGGTGACCAAGTAATTGTTAAAGGATTCATCTTGAATTTATATTTTAAAATATGTGAGGCGTACACGCTGTCTTTTCCCCCAGAGCCCGGAACTATACAATCATATTCTCCGTTACTCTTTCTATTTTTATCACATAAATCCCAAAGTTCTTTTTCCCTATCTGCCCAGTCTATGGTGTTGTCAAATTCTTTTTCAACATAATTACAAGCTGCACATACACCTTTTTCATCAAATTCTACCGTAGAAAAAACTGTATTTGCAGTATGGAAATACTCATTGGTAGATGTATTCCTTTGATTAATAAGATTGCATTTCTTACAATACTTAATTTCTAAAGGAAGTCCGTTTTTATTTCTTTTTATCATTAAAAATGTTCTTATTAAAAATTATATTAAGTATCAACTTAAATGTTTGATTAAAATATTTCATAACAAATCAATCTATAAAAAATTTAATTAGTTTTGAGAGATAATTTTTTTTATATTAAAATTAAATTTTTTTATAACTTTTCTAGCTTTAATTAAATCTTCTTTAGTATCAATGCTCATATTTAAATTTGATTGATTAGAAGTATAAGTAACATTTTTTATATTAAATTTTTTTGAGTTTGCATAAAAATAAGGTGTGATATGTTCCTTATGACTTTTTCTTTTTATATTTTTAAGATTATTTAAAAATATCTTTGTATTATAAATCGAAAAAGATTGGCCCTTTGGAAAACTTCTAGGATAAGTATTGATAACTATGTCGTATTTTTTGGTCTTATACAGTTTAATACCATAATCAATTAAACTTGGATCAATGAAAGGACTGTCTGCAGTAATTCTTATGAATGATGACGCGTTATATTTTTTTACAACTTCAACAAAACGTGAATAAACATTATTTAAATTTCCTCTAAAACATTCTACATTTTTATTTTTACAAAAATTGAAAATTTTATCATCATCAGGATTTACAGAAGTTGCTACTACAATTTTTTTTACTTGTTTTGATTTAATTGTATTATCTATAACCCATTCTAATAAAGTTTTTTTTCCAAGTAATTTGAGCACTTTACCTTTTAGGCGATTAGACGACATTCTTGCTTGAATAATTGCTAGCATTTATACACCTTTAATTTATCAATTTGTTTAAATGTTTATTAATAAGTTGGTGAGTTAAATTTTTTTTATTTAAATATATTAATTTTTTATTATTTAAAAAATTAAAATATCTTTCATTCGACAATTTTAAAATCATGCTTAATCTTTTTTCAAAACTTTGATAATTCGGTTTTTTTAAAAAACAAAAATTTTTGATAGGAAAATCCCATGTCTTGTGATTTGTAAAATTACACACTAATACTTTACCTTTTAACGCTAATTTATCTTGTAACATTGTTGAAACTACTCCAGTGACTACATTGCTTTCATGTATCGCCTTGTACGAGATATATTTTTTTACATTAGCGGGCAAAATACTCTTTTTTAAATATTTAAATTCATCTTTACTAAGATATTTTTTAAAAAAATTTAATTCTTTTTTTTTATTTGTTTTATTTGATCCTTTTGCAATGAAAGCGAACTTCAAGTTATTTTTGATACAAAATCTAATGGTATAAATACACATTTTTGCCCAAGCATAATCAATTCCACTTTCATTGTATTTCTCGTCTTTATCAACAGAATATCCCGATAAAAATGAAACATCGAAAAAATTTTTTCTTAATTTGATTTTTTTTGTTTAATAAAACTAAGATAATTAGACAGCCTTAGAGACCCAAATTTGTAGTATTCTCCAACTCTGATTTTATTTTTTCTATATTCTTTTTCTACATGATCACCGTAACAAATGAATTGGGGTATAAAAAATCTTTTATTAAAGTTTTTTTTTATTAATTTTTTTTTAAATAATAAATTGTTTTCTTCCAAATCGTACCTAGCAGCATTCTGTATAGCAATGAAATTTATTTTTTCCAGACTTAAAATTTCAGCAATCTCATGGAATTTATATGAATTATCAATTGTTGTTAAAATTATTTTCGGATTTATAGTTTTGATGATAGCCATCAAATAAGATGAAAACAAATTATTGTTAAAATATTTTACAAAAAAAAAGATAATTTTAAATGATATATATATTTTTTTAACTCTATTAAATCTAACATTTAAAATAAAATATTTTCTTTTAAAAAGAATATGTTTCAAATCTTCTATTGACGTATCATCGAAAATTATAATTTTTTTTTTTTGGTGGATTTGAAAATTTTAGTTTTGCGTTTGAGAAGAGATATAAAAATTTTTTAAATTTTTCTATCATTAAATTATTTTAAATTAAGATATTTTTGTTGAACTTTTTAAGTGTGCTTTTTGGAAGCGTAAATTGTTTTGTTTTTTTTAATTGACAAAATAATTTATCCAATACCTTTCCAGGTATTGCCATTTTTCGTATAATGATGGAAAACTTCTAAAGTAGGATCGTATAAGATTTTTCTTTTATTTTTAATAATTTTTTTTGCCCAATATCTATCTTCTTTGGCTGTGAGATATTCATTAAAAGGATATTTTTTTAAAATGGCTTTGTTATAGAACGCAACGCCATTGTGTAGAAAATATCTTTTCTCTAATTTAGAAAACATATTTTCTACTTTTAAATTTGTAAAATTACTCCACAAATACCTTTTTGCCATTTTTTTTCCATTATATACTGGAATTTGTTTGCCAAAAACACAAGCATATTTTTTTAATTGGTTAATGTGTTTTTCAACGTTGAATTTATTTAAAACACAGTGTGCTGAAATTATCAAAATATGTTTATTGCTTGCATGTTTTATGCCGACATTCAACGCTCTACCAGGTGAATAGTCTTTAACACTTTTTATTTTTATTTTTGTATATTGATTTTTCATTTCATCCTCTAAATCAGGAGCCTGCATAAAATATTTTACAATATCTAAAGTTTGATCTGTTGAATTATTGTCGACAATTATTATCTCAGGTTTGTTCAAATGATCTATTACTGATTGAATAACATGGCCTATCCATCTATCTTCATTCCTAGTTCTAATAACGACTGAAATTTTATTTTTTTTTATTTTGACCATCTTCCTCTGTAATTGTTATAAATGTCTTTTTCGCATTCCTGTAAATCAAGTCCTTTATCTAAATTCATTTTTAAATAGCTATCTCTAAATTTAGATATAGAAGCAAAATCAGCAGGTAAGATTGCAAATTTATTGTCCCTGCCAGGTAACTCCTTATCAGTGGTAAAATGCTTTTCAATATAACACGCCCCCAAAGTTATAGCCGCAAAAGCATCGTCAATACCTGAGTAATGTCCGCTGTAACCGATCTCATTGGACATAGTTTTTAATTTTTCAAGTCTAGGAAAGTTAATATTTTCTAAATTGCAGGGATATGCAGAAACACAATGCATTAAAACAATTTTATTCTTATTTGTAATTTTTGAAATATTCTCTACTTCAGACCAACGAGCTGCGCCTGTTGAAACTAAAACTTTGGAGAATAATTCTGAAGCTTTTTCAATCAAAGATAAATTATGAATTTCGTGGCTTGGAATTTTGACAATATCTGGATTTATTTTACTTACGAAAGGCAAGTCTTTTTCATTAAATACCGAAGTTAAAAAATTTACATTTTGTTCGTTGCAAATTTTTTTTAGTTTATGATGTTTTTCCTCTGTTAAGCCAGCTTTAATATAAATCTCTCTTCTGCCATCTTTATCCCAGGGACCAGGTTTTAAATTTTTTTCCGACCAAGTCTGAAACTTGCAATAATCCGCTCCACTTTTTTTAGCGGATATAATCATTTTTTCTGCTAGGTCCATATCACCCATATGATTCCACCCTATTTCAGCAATTAGATTTATTTTCATATTTTTTTTAAATAAAATTTTTTATACCATTGGATGAATTTTAACACATTTTCGTAATGATTTGACTTAATAGTATATTTAAATAACCTAAAAATTTTTGTTGAATTAGAGTAAGTTCTAACCATATCTCCACGCTGAAGAGCTAGCATTCTTTTTTTTGATTTTATATTAAGTATTTTTTCAATAATACTGATGAATTTTTTAAGTTTAATTGGTGAACTACTTCCTATATTTAAAATTCTATAAGGTGGAGAATTGCCTTTAAATTTTGAAAAATTATTTGATGCTAATAAGGTTAAATTAACCACGTCATCGATATAAGTGAAGTCTCTCTCATGATTCCCTTTATTGAAAATAGTAATCTTTTTTTTTTTATTATATTTTTTGTGAATTTAAATAAAGCCATATCAGGTCTGCCCCATGGGCCGTATACAGTAAAAAAACGAAGACCAGTTGTTTTGAGTTTATATAAACTGCTATAACTATATGCCATTAGTTCATTTGATTTTTTTGTAGCTGCATAAATTTGCCTGGGTTTATCGGTATTACTACTTTCTGAAAATGGAAGTTTTTGGTTATCTCCATAAACGCTGCTAGAACTTGCATAAATAAAATGTTTAATCTTATAAATTTTTGAAAGATCAATAATATTAAAAAAACCTATTTGATTACTTTTTACATATTCAGCGGGATTTTTTAAAGAATATCTTACCCCAGCCTGGGCAGCAAAATGTAAAACTTTATTAAATTTATATTTAGAAAATATATTTTTAATTTTTTCCCGCTTTGAAATATCAGCTTTAAAAAAAATGAATTTTTTTTTTTTGTTTTTTGCAATTTTGTATAAAATTTTTAATCTTGCTTTTTTTAAATTTTGATCATAGTAATGATTCAAATTATCTAATCCTACAACACTGTTTCCTTTTTCAATGAGTTTTTTACATATGTGGAAACCTATAAAACCAGCGCTACCTGTTACTAATATTTTCATTGATTTAACCAATGCTCCGCACTTTGCAAAAAATGTGTTTTACAAGAACGTTTCATATTTTTTTTTTACAAGGGTGTAAAAGAAAATTCTTTTTTATTAATAGTGGTCTTTATATTCCCTAGTAAGATATCAATTTTATTTTTCTGTAAATTTATTATTTTAAAAATTTTTTCCGTAAAAGGACCAGATGAAAATTTGTAATTTGTATTTTTACAAATTTCATAAAAACTTTGAGTAAGATGTCCATTTTTATTTTCTGATTCTTTGCATTTAAGAATGAATTTTTCGATGTCTTTTTGAGACTGGGAAAAACCGCTTAAAAAATATTTAAGTCCTCTTGTAAATTTCAAAAAATTTATTATTTCATGATTTTTAAATTTAGTATGATAACAAAATAAATAATCTCCGAGTAAGTTAAGTTCTTTTCCTATAAGTTTATTTTTCTTATATTTTTCAATTAAAAGTTTCGGTGAGTAAATTTTTACATCCTCGCCTATTTTTTTTTTAAACTCATTTTTTAAGTGTTCTAAGTTTTTAAGATCAACTTTAATTATTGTCCACATTTTATTTATACTTTTTTAATTCTTTTTTTAATTCGTCATACTCACTCATTTTTCTTTTCATGAAATTTATCGTTAGCTTAGTTCTTTCAGCTATGCCTTTTGGAGTAATGATGTATTGTAAGTAACTAATTTTATTAGATTGTTTTTGAAAATTTTGTAGTTTTACAAGGCCCTTTTTTTGCAATGCTTTAAGACAATAATTTAATTTGCCTAAACTAAATCCTAGCTCTTCTGCCAATTCTCTTTGAGAAGTTTGCTTTTTTTTTTGAATTTTTCTTAATATTTCAAAATGATCTTGTTCTATTTTCATATGTTCAAAATTTGAACATTTGTAGCGTTCAAATATTGAACAGTAAAGCTTTAAATTTATATATTACAACTAATAGATAATTATTATGAATTTTAACAATATGTTGAAATTTTTTTCAGTGCATAAATCAAGCCAATTGAGCTATTAGTACTGGTCAGCTACACGTGTTACCACGCT
>MDTG01334282.1_pt1 | contig 38800 bp, 38 predicted proteins | sample 811421 | NCBI WGS metagenome assembly MDTG01 (sample SAMN05326645, study PRJNA326480) | marine metagenome | isolation source: seawater | place: Pacific Ocean: South East | collected 2011 | reverse complement strand
TATTTATGAACCAAAGTCAGGTCGCCGCATCAATTGAGGAATAGAGATGGGTCGTAAGGAAGACAACATCAAGCGTGCTACAGAGATAATGCACGATAGAGAGCACATCAGAAACATCGCCATAGCAGCCCACATAGATCACGGAAAGACGACACTTTCCGATAACCTGATTGCAGGTGCCGGAATGATGTCAGAGGACCTCGCCGGAAAATCCAGAGTCCTAGACTTCGACGAGCAGGAAAGCGCTCGCGGGATCACAATAAATGCTGCTAGCGCATCTATGGTCCACAGCGTCGAAGGTCAGGACTATCTGATCAATCTCATCGATACCCCTGGTCACGTTGACTTCGGAGGAGACGTAACCAGAGCTATGAGGGCAGTTGACGGGTGCATAATTCTAGCATGTGCCGTCGAGGGCACAATGCCTCAGACTGAAACCGTAGTTAGACAGGCACTCAAGGAGAAAGTCAGGCCGGTATTATTCATCAACAAGGTCGACAGGCTGATTAACGAACTCCAGATTGATGGTCAGGAGATGATGGCCAGGTTTGAGAGAATAATTACCAAGGTCAACAAGCTAATTTCAACGTACGCTCCAGAGGAATTGAGCAGGGAATGGCAGGTATCAGTACAGAAGGGCACAGTAGCTTTCGGGTCTGCGTATTACAACTGGGGGATGTCAATCCCATACATGCAGAAGAGCGGCCTCAATTTCACACAAATCTTTGAGTATTGCCACAACGATAACCAGAAGGAATTGGCAAAACTAGCTCCTGTACACACAGTATTACTGGACATGACGGTAGAAGAGCACCCGTCGCCCGTTGTGGCACAGGCTTACAGGATTCCAAATATTTGGCAAGGAGATCTGGAGTCAGGAGTAGGAAAGGCGATGATGGAGTGTGATTCTGAAGGCCCCCTCTCCCTAATGATCACAAAGATTTGGATGGATCCACATGCAGGAGAAGTTGCTGTGGGAAGAGTCTACTCTGGTAGCATAAAGCATGGCGAATCCGTTTGGGCTATTGGAGCCGCGAAGGCAGAAAGAGTGCAGCAGGTCGGAATGATGGTCGGAGGAGACAGGATCGCTACATCAGAGGTCACATCTGGCAACATTGCCGCAATTACGGGAATCCGCAGTGCTGCCGCTGGAGTGACCATAGCCAGAGAGAAAGACGCAGTCCCATTCGAGGCAATCAGGCACATATCCGAACCAGTGGTCACAGTGGCTGTTGAGCCCAAGTCCATGAAGGACCTTCCAAAGTTCATCGATGCCCTAAGGGGTCTAGCAAAGGCGGACGCCTCACTTGATGTTTCTACCAACCAAGAAACTGGCGAGGCCCTGTTGGCAGGGATGGGGGAACTCCATCTGGAAATCACAGTCTACCGCCTTGAGGAAGAACAGGGAATCAAAGTCAAGGTAAGCGAGCCAATAGTCGTATACAGGGAATCTGTTCAGAGTACAAACACAGGTAGCCCATTTGAGGGTAAGTCTCCGAACAGGCACAACAGATTCTACATTGAGATAGAACCGCTCCCTGATGTAGTTGTTGAGCAGCTCAGAGCAGGCGAATTCAGAGATGGCGCTGTAAGAACAAAGGACGCCAAGGAGGTTGGAGACAAATTTGCCGAATTGGGCATGAACAAGGATCTGATGAGGAAAATCTACGCCATCAATGGGACCAACGTCCTTGTCAATGATACCAAGGGTATTCAGAATCTGCATGAGACAAGGGAACTAATAATCGAGGGCTTCAATGATGTCTGTAAGAAGGGACCAGTTGCTGACGAGCCCCTGATGGGCGTCATGGTCAGGCTTGTTGACGCGAAGCTCCATGAGGATGCGATTCATAGGGGCCCTGCTCAAACCATTCCCGCGGTTCGAAACGCAGTCAAGGGCGCCTTCATGAGATCCAGGCCGGTAATCTTCGAGCCAATCCAGAAAATCCAGATTGATTCCCCTAACGATGTTATTGGAGGAGTCACAAGAGAGGTTTCCACAAGGAGGGGAATAATCGAGGATATGCCAGTCGAGGAAGGAGTTACAAAGGTAATAGGAACAATCCCTGTTGCTGAGACTTTCGGCTTCTCTAATGATATCCGTGCAGCCAGCCAAGGTAGGGCGATATGGAATACCGAGAACGCAGGATTCGTACACCTCCCGCCCAACCTATTCGAAAAGGTAACAGCCGAAATCAGGGAGCGGAAGGGGCTTAACCCGGATATTCCCGGAGAAGCGCATTACCAGGACTGATTAGTTAATCCTAATCAACTGGAAGTCGGTAAGCTCTCTGAGGATATTTAGTGCAGGACTATCGGCAACATCGTCTAGGCAGCTATGTGCTACCGCATGGTGATGCATAGCTCGATTCTTTGCGTATTCAATAGAGCCGCTTTCCTCCAGTTCGGCCACGGCCTTAGACAAAACCCCGTCTGAACATTCCCCTGAACCATACGCTTCGGAAAATGCCGGCATTTCTTGTTCGCAGTTGAGAGCATGAATGGCTATGAGCGTCTTTTTGCCCTGAACTATGTCCGAACCAGCCGGTTTCCCGAGAGTAGCCGTGTCGCCCGTAATGTCAATCAGATCGTCCATAAGTTGGAAGCAGAGTCCAAGATTTAACCCCCATCTCCTCATATTTTCAACGACCTCCTGTGTAGCACCAGCCAATATTGCGCCCGTACCTGCACACGTCTCGAACATCACACTAGTCTTCCCTTTGATCATCTCGATGTATTCGTCCTCAGATACTGAATCCCTTGACTCGAACGAGATATCTTCCTGCTGCCCACTAGCTACGTTCCTAACCATCTCACCTATGGATCTAACAAGAAACCCAAGCTTGTCCTGTTCTATGTCAGGGGACTCTGCTAGAATTTCAAATGCTACGGCGAGCATCGCATCACCGGCATTAATTGCAGTAGAATCATCATATGCAACATGAACGGCCTCCAGTCCCCTCCTTATGGGGTCCTGATCCATCAAGTCATCATGAACGAGGGTGAAATTATGAATTATCTCAATTGACGCACCTAGGGTGTAGTGACCTTCATGAGCATCTCCGACAGCTTCACCAACCAATCTTGGCAGAGTCGCCCTCAGCCTCTTCCCACCTCCAGCAAATAGGTGACTCATTGCCCCATGCAATCTTTCCTGTTTCATCTTACTGAGACTCTGCAGAATCACACCTTCGACGTGTTCGCGATGTTTCCCTATTGCCATCATCAAATTTTGACCTGGATCAACAGATGCGCCTCCAATACTCACTTCTCCGAAGTTTACAACTCCATCCACTGGGACGATATTTTCCAAATTTGGATAATGGTCTGCTAGGAATTCATTCCAAAGAAGCCTAAACCAAGGTGCGATAACCTCGCCCTGCCATTCTCCGGAGCCTGAGAACATCTCCTGAATTTCCTCTCCCTCTATCCACTTGAAATCAGAGATTTCATTGGGATTAGGATCAACGACAATTGAATCAGTCGTCGCTATCAAAACATGATCAACCTCCCTTTCGATCCAATCCTCATCCCATCTGCATTCGTATAGGAATGATCCCACGTGCCTGAAGTCTATTCTGGATATGTCGCCTTCAGATACTCCTAACTCTTGGGAAAGCTTCCTCCTGGCAGCGTTAATTGCTCCCTCTGCCGGATCCCCATTTTCACCCGGGATGTCAAGAGGGTGGCTACAACATGAATTGGCCCAGATAGATGGAAATGTGATTTTATCATGGGACCTCTGTTGAACGAGCATCTTGCCTTCGCCATTGAATAATAATACGCTGAAAGCCCTATGTAAAATTCCACTTCCAAAATGGCAGTTCAATTTGGTATCAGAACCAATTTTTCCGTCAGAACTATCCACTAATATGCACATTTCAGACATCATTTCTGCCTGCGAGCTATCCTGTCCGCTGAGTGCCCCATCATGACTCGCCATAATTCCCGGAGGAATCGGCAACATATAATCGAAATCCACTATTATGGCAATATCCTAGTTCCTATGGGCAATAATCCATCAATGACCAGGTCAATCACTCTACTTGGCTCCCTCCCGTCAATGAACCAAACATTAGGTACATTTTGCGCTATTTGAGCCGCTCTTCGTGCTTTGAGGTCAATTCCCCCAGTAACATCCTCCTCAGCATTATGCGAGGTCTCCGCCTCTATGTTGGGCGACCAAGTATCCAGCAATTCCGCTCCCTGCCTGCTAGGTGGCCTATCCATCATTCCTGGTGAGTCACCAAGCAAGAATATCGAATACTCAACATTCGGCACCTCTAGCGATAGCCTCACCATGAGATCGTCACCAGATAGTATGCCAAACTCACTGGAGTCATCCCTGTCAACTACATCGCCGAATGTTACCATGACCTCATTGGAGGGGGAATCGGTAAATGGCCCTAAACTACCAAGAAATTCCGGACCAGTCCCCTTGGCCCACGTTGATGGAGGTAGAGAGGTACATTGAACGCCCTTACTTTCTAGGCTACCCACTACGTGTTTACTCAACTCAATCATGTCCAAACGAACCTGGGTCACTGCCTGCCTTTGCTCATTCGAAATACTGCTGTCCAAACCTTCCGATAGTTTCCACTTCTTTGCTGTGAGGTGACCGAACGATCCAGCCCCGTGAACCAATACCACGGAAAACCCGCCATCTATCAACTTAGATACCATTGATGACAGTGAATCTATCACCTCTGTTTTGACAGTCTTGTGCTTTGATTTGTCCGTAATGAGCCCACCGCCCATCTTGATAACCACTGTTCTGTGCATTCTCTCATGTGTCCGAGACAGCCAAATGATTTGGGTTCTCCTGCTCGTCTCAAGCACACAGGGTTCATTTCGGTAAGTCCTCTCGGACCCATATGGCAGAACCTAGTGAGATGGAAAATTTCCAAAGATGGCTGCAAACCCAACTTTCCATGACCTCCTCCATCGAAGATCCGATTGAGAGGGAGAGAAGAAGGCTACAGATCGAGTCCGCAATCAGAGAGGCCATCGCATTTAGAGAGTCATTGAAGATTCTCGAGGAGCTGCAAGTTTCCCCTCCTTTCGTCAATACCGAGTCCTCAGTAAGGAGCATCTCCGAACCGTCGCAAAACAATTCAGGGTCCGACAACCTAAGATGCCCGAATTGCGACTCAGAACTAGATCAGGATCTTGGCTTCTGCACGATATGCGGTGAAAGGAGCTAGTCACTCCTCTTCCCAACGCGCTCTTGCAGCTTCGAACTCCGGATCATTATCAGGTAAAACGCTCAGGAATTCACCAGGTACTGAATCTGCAAGATAAACAGTTACTCCAGCATGCCAGATCGTATCCCCCGAAGCCACCATCCTAGCGGTATCGACTTCCAATAGTGTGGGGCTGGAATGATGCACATGCCCCGCCTCAGCTGCCGCTCTTATCGTGGCAGATAGGTGTACGTGCGAACGCCCACTCGGCGATATCCCGACCTCGATCAGATTTTCTGCTTCATCTGGTGAGCATGGGTAGTACAGAAGGGGCGGAATATTCTCAGTAGGCAAGTCTAACTCAATCTCAAGGCTGTGCCCGTATGTTGCTCTCATCATGTTGCCTCTTACCTCATAACGGCCCTTGGGATCAGTTTCCGAAATTGCCCTAAAGTGATGAGGCCTTAGCCAGTGAAACCTTCTCTCATTGGACTTCTTGAATTGGTAGACTATGTCCTTAACATCAATCCAGCCATTGATGTCCATTTCCAGATCAAACTTCTCTGGTGCGTGTCTGAGCACCAGAGCGAGTCTCCTAGCTATCGTGTCTCTTTCGTTCCCCCTCATTATGAACTTGCCTTCTGAGTTGCAAGCCGGACAAAGGTCGTCATCGGAGAAATATCCATGTGTACTGCACTCTCTAATCATCGTATCAGCCGTTCGAGATGCAATTATTTGATGAACCCCTCGGTTAAAATTACCAATTATCCACTTACTCAACGGTTATGTCCCTGATATTACCCGCGATATTGTGAGAGCTGTAATTGTTGACTGGGCGAGGACTCCGTTCCATCGTGCTCACAAAGGAGATCTATCCGATGTTAGACCGGATGAGATGCTAGGCCAGGTCACTAGGTTCCTTCTGGAACGAAACAACATTGATCCAAGCTCGATAGATGACATTCTCGTTGGTTGTGCCTATCCTGAAGGTGAACAGGGTTACAACATAGGGAGACTCTCAGTATTCCTTGGAAATCTTCCCAACAGCGTTCCCGGTGCAACTTTCAATAGATTGTGTGGCTCTTCCATGCAAGCCATACTTACTGCTGCAGCGCACATAGAAGTTGGATGGGGCGACTGCTTCCTATGCTCTGGTGTGGAGTCTATGAGCAGAGTCAAGAGAAGAGGTTTCAATTGGAGTCCTCATCCAGGATTGGAGGACAGGTATCCCGATGCATATGTCAATATGGGCATTACCGCAGAGAATGTCGCTGAAAAGTGGCAGATTTCTAGGGATGAGCAGGAGTTATTCGCTCTGAATTCCCACATCAAGGCCAGCAAGGCTGCACAATCAGGCTGTTTCGATGATGAATTATGCGCGATTGAGGCCGAAGTCACCATAGAAGTTGATGGATGCATTAGGCCCAACACAAATACGGAGTCAATGTCCATGCTGAAACCCGCGTTCAGTGACCATGGGACTGTTACCGCAGCCACATCATCTCCTTTGACGGACGGCGCAGTATCATTACTGGTCTGCAGTGAGGACTTCGCTAGTGCCAACGGCCTTGAGCCCCTTGCTAGGATCGTCTCCGGAGCAGTCGTAGGATGTCCTCCAGAATTAATGGGAATAGGGCCAATTGAGGCCACTAGGACTGTCCTCTCAAGGGCAAATTGGGATATAGATTCAGTAGATATCTTTGAGATAAATGAGGCATTTTCCTCACAAAGTATTGCTGTAATTAGGGAGTTAGAATTGGATGAATCAAAGATCAATATCGATGGCGGTGCAATCGCAATTGGACATCCCCTAGGGGCCTCAGGAGCTCGAATCACAGGAAAGGCAGCATCTCTAATTCAGAGAACTAACTCCGATCGTGCAGTTGCCACAATGTGCATAGGCGGGGGCATGGGCATCGCTATTGCGCTGGAGTCCCCTTGACAAGGAATCCACTACAATTGGGGCACGTGTCACCGATATTCAATTCACTTGGAATCACCGCCAGGATACTGTGACAGCTGGGACAGGATGCTAAAACCTCCCCTTCGTTCAGAATCCCTCCGGTATTTGGTAGGCTAACTGAACCAGAATACCACTGCAAAAACGCCTCGCTCCTCAGAGTAGGAATTCTTCGTAATGAGCTTACTGCTAACAGGAAGTACAGTGCTCCTTGCAAGGTTTGACCGACGGAAAACATCGCCATACCCGATACGATTAGTGTGAATCCACACATCAAAAGGAAAACTAAACCCAAGCCAGGTCCTGCCGACCCTCTTGATCTGAGGGAGAATGCCGCTGCTATGCCAATCGGTATTGACAACAGGGAAATTGCAATCGAACTCATTATCGTTATCGATACACCGTACTGTAGCAATGAAACGGCTAGAAGTAGAATTAGCATCGTCATAACTGATATGAAAATCACCAAATTCCTGAGTAGCCTCTCCACGGTCTCCACCTTCCTCTGTATCCCACGCAGGCGACGCACTCATGAATCACACGGCTATGCGACACATGTGAGCAGAGACACCGGAGTTACTATCGCTAGTCGCTGCCTTGACGGTAGGAGAATACTTCTGGCCGTTACAGGGGGTATTGCAGCCGTGGAATCGGTGAAATTGGCGAGGGAGTTGAGAAGACACGGGGCAATTGTTCAACCTATGATGTCTAATGACGCAACTAGGGTGATTTCTCCGCTCGCACTGTCATGGGGTTCAGGGGTTGATGTGATGACCAGTTGGGAGCCGTCAATGTCTCAGTTAGACGGATTTGACGCTATATTGGTAGCCCCTGCCACAAGAAACACAATCGCGAAGCACATTCATGGAATCATGGACTCCCCGATAATGATGGCATTAGCTGCTTCTCGGGGAAATAATACTCCAATATTGTTCGTTCCATCGATGCACAATGATTTGTTCGATGATCCCGTTACTGATGATCTTCTTTCATCGATTATGGACTCTGGCGCTCACATCTTTGTGGATGAGGAGGAGGAGGGTAGGAGGAAGCAACCCGATCCCGTCTCGATAGTGGCAGAATTATGTCATATTTGCAACTCATCTCTTCCTGCAAGGCGTGTTGTGGCCATAACGCTGGGAGCTAACAGGGCACCAATAGACTCTGTCAGGGCAATACAAAATGCATCTTCAGGAAGAACTGGTTGGGCTATTGCAGAGTATCTACACAGGATGGGGCATACCGTGATTTGTATCGCCGGAAAAACATCAGTCAGGCCTAGCTTTACTATGCCCGATGTTCGAGTCGATGGGACTCCGCAAGGCATGTTATCAATAGCGAAGGATGTTGCCTCTAGTGAACCTAGGCCAGAAGTCTGGATTCATGCCGCCGCCGTGCTTGATTATTTCCAGAAGCCAATCCAGGGCAAGAGGCCCAGTGGGGACGGAGACTGGACCTTGGTGCTCAATGAAGGCCCCAAACACATTTCTGAACTTTCAGGACTGACAGAAGGATCCTTCAGAATCGGCTTCAAACTCGAGGTTAAATCATCCCAAGACGATCTTGTCAACCGTTCTCTGGAACAGATATCCAGATATGGAATGGATGCAGTTGTAGCAAATGATTTGGCTGATTTGGCTAGCGACAAAGGTCCCCGATGTCGAATAGTTCTGCCAGACGGATCGTTTTCAATTATCGACGATCAGATGTCCATGTGCGAATCCATAGAGTCCCTAGTTTCGCTACATGAGCTATGATAGATGCGAATAATTCAAGCCACGGTCATTCTGGGTCCACGTCATGACAGGGCGTGGCAAGGCCAAGAGGGGCATCCCTGCCAAGTCAGACTTCAATTCCTGGTATCCCTCCATTGTTGAGATTGCCGACTTAGTGGACAAGAGGTATCCAATCAAGGGAATGGATGTTTGGAAGCCATACGGCCTTTCCGCAATGTCCTTGATAGACGGCCTTGCAAGGGAACAGATGTCTAAGACAGGACATTCTGAGTACAGGTTCCCATTGCTTGTTCCGGAAGATCTTTTGGAGAGGGAAAATAAGCTTGTCTCGAGGCTCAAGGCGGCAAGGGCTGCGGGCGTAGATCCATCGGAGCTTAGAATCGAGGAGGAAGACTCCGGGTTCAAGAAGGAGGTTTACTGGGTAACTCATGGAGGGGAAAATGAGCTCGACATCCCCATGTTCCTAAGGCCCACGTCCGAGACTCCAATGTACACTATGTTCTCTCTTTGGGTCAGGAGTCATGCTGACCTACCTTTGAAGACGTTTCAGATTGTAAATACATTCAGGTATGAAACAAAGCAGACTCGTTCATTTATCAGAGTCAGAGAGATACATTTCTTCGAGGCTCACACTGTACACGCCACCGAGCAAGACGCAACAGAACAAATCAACGAAGATGCACAGATGGTCCAGAATATCCTACACGACCTATGCCTTCCCAGCATTGTATCTAAGAGACCCGTATGGGACACATTCCCAGGTGCATGGTACACTATGGCCGCTGATGTTGTCATGCCCAATGGAAGGACACTACAAGTTGCAACATATCACCACTACAGGGATCAGTGGGCGGGAGCATTCGATCTTTCGTATGAGGATCCAGACGGGAACACCCAACTTTGCCATCAGACAACATTCGGAATGTCCGAGAGATTACTGGGATCGGTTGTTGGTATGCACGGCGATGATCAGGGACTAATCATGCCTCCTGCAATTGCACCGTTCCAAGTGGTTTTATTCCCCGTGGCGGCACATGTTAACGAAAATGTTCTACCTGCAATCAATGACCTAGCCGAGTCATTGAGGAACTCTGGATTCAGAGTCAAACTGGACGATAGGGACGTCAGACCTGGAGTCAAGCATTACGATTGGGAAATCAAGGGTGTTCCAATAAGGCTTGAGCTAGGCCCCAGGGATCTGGAGTCTGGAAGTTGTGTTCTCTCCATCCGTACTGGTGGAAAGGAGGAGGTTCCCATCGAAGGAATTTCCGAAACAATAGGGGCGAAGCTTCACTTGATTTCAGAAGAGTTACGAGCCAGATCATCTATTCACATTGAATCACTCGTTCGCCCGTTCCCTGGAATCATTTCCAAAGGTGATAATTGGGAACTTGCGGCTGAAATCGATGATGGGATAATCTACGAGATTGCCTTTGATGGAAATGACTCCGATGCTGAGATTCTTGAGAAACTTACGGGCCTAGCAATACTCGGCGATTGTGATGAACCATATCCAGAGCCTATTCCATGTGTAGTAACCGGAAGGCCCACTACTAGGAGGCAGCATCTTGCCAGGATGTATTGACTCATCTCTTCCTGATCATCAGGCGTAACGTCAACAGTCCGAAAACAGTCATGAGAGCACCATCAATAATACCGCCAGTGCCTGCCTCATCCCAGGAGCTCAAATCATTGTATTCGGGTAATTCAGACCATAGTAATCGTGTGTTATCGTCACAACCGTCCCCTGAGTCTCCAACATCGGCCATTGTTGAAACATCCCCAACTGTGCCATTGCTGTACGCGATGGCAACACCTTCCAGACTCAGTACTGAAAGATAGGTGTAGGGGGGTTTGGTAACCATCCAATTTTCAGTCTGGATCCTGACAGTTTCTCCTGCCATCCAGCTAGAGCCGCCCTGGTCTACAATTTCGTTGGAGCCGTTTTCAGAAACAATCCAAGAGATACTGTAGTTCGATGATATATTCATCCCTGTAACAGTCCATGAAATCAGAAGGTTTCCATCGTTGACCGTGGCAGATGAGGAATATGCCAAATCCTTGGGTACAACCTCATCCTGGCACAGTGGGACGTAGCTTCCGATCCCTATGGCCACGTTAGAGGCCACGATCGACAGGCACAACAGGCTAATGACAATGGAAAAAATGGGTTTCCTTTGCTTTGTCAAAATATCCGGAGGGCCTTCAAGAGCATCATCCGCTTCAGGCAATACCACTCCACCATTGCCATTCGATACAGAAATCCCATGTGACTTTGGTTTGGCTGGCCTGCTTACGCCCATTTCCTCAAGGGCATCCCTGCCGTATATCCTCTCGGCCATAGAATAGAGCGCTGGGTCCTCCTCAATTTCAGATGGTTCGATCGAACCATCAAGGAGCCCCTTTAGCTTATCCGAGTCGCTCATATTGGCCGCTCCACAATGCATACTTCATCAATCAAACGCTAGCGTGAGCGAAAACTGGCCCATTCAGACACTATTAGCAATATGTCGAGCCCTCTCAACAATCTCATTCCTTGTAAGGCCCATATGCTGCATTAGATCGGAACTCTCCCCACTCTCGCCGAACCTGTCCTTAACTCCAACCATCTGGATAGGACATCCTCCCGTTGTTGAGAGATATTCTGCCACAGCACTGCCTAGGCCCCCTATTATGGAGTGATCCTCTGCTGTGACAATCCCTCCACATTCCACTCTAATCTTGTCAAGAAGATCTGTATCTAGTGGTTTTATGGTATGCATATCAATTACGCGCGCGCTGATCCCAGAGCCTTCAAGCAACTTAGCAGCCTCCATTGCCTCAGAAACCATAACTCCACAGGCTACTATTGCTACATCGCTACCTTCTCTTAGCACCGATCCCTTTCCAATTTCAAGATTTTTGACGGTATCTGTATCATACATCCTAGGGGTCTTGTTTCTAGCCGTTCTCGTATAAGACGCATTTCCATGGTCAAGGAGTTGGACAGTCAACTCCTCGGCCGAAAGGTCATCGCAGGGGGTAATCACAGTTAGTCCTGGAATCGTTCTATAGATCGCCAAGTCTTCTATCGATTGGGCACTACTTCCATCGGTCCCAGTGTGGATCCCTCCATGACTGCCACAAATGTGAACCGCTAGCCCGGGTCTCGAAATACCGTTTCTAACTTGCTCGAATGCCCGCTCAGTGAAAATCGCAAATGTGCTAGCGAAGGGTACCTTTCCAGAAGAAGCCATGCCAGCAGCAACCAGCATCATGTTCTGCTCCGCTATCCCAAGTGAGACGGTCCTCTCTGGATACTCGGCCCTGAAAAGACAGGATTTCGTAGACTTGCCTAGATCGGCTTCAAGAACGACTACTCGGGGATCTCCAGATAGCCTCAGTAATGCAGATCCGTAGCCGTCTCTGGACGCGCCACCCATGGATGGAGCACTCATGATAACTCCTCCAAAGCCAATGCCAACTCCTCGTCATTTGGGGCTTTGCCGTGGAATGAAGGATTGTCCTCCATGAATGAAACACCCTTTCCCTTAACTGTATGAGCGATAATTGCCGACGGCCCCGAACTCATCGAGGCCCATTCGAGAGCCTCAACAATTTCCTCCATATCGTGCCCATTGATCTCTTTAATATTCCATCCGAAAGCCCCTATCTTTGATGCCACATCACCCACTTCCATCTGTACACTAACGAAGTCGTCATTTTGGATTCTGTTCCTATCAACTATTAGTTTCAATCCTGAAACCTCATGGAAGTCTGCTGCCATCAATGCCTCCCAAATCTGCCCCTCCTGAACTTCCCCGTCTCCTACCATGACCCATGTCTCCCTTTTGCTCGAGTCCATTCTGGCAGCCAACGCGCAGCCAAGACCGAAAGATAATCCCATGCCTAAGCTACCTGCAGAAAAGTCCACGCCATTAGTCCATTTCATGTCAACATGCCCCTGGCATACCGATCCCAATGCTCTGAAGGTGGCCAGATCTTCATCATTCAGGAAACCCATCTCACGGAGGATTGAGTATACTGCAGGACTGGCATGGCCCTTGCTCATCACAAACCGATCCCTGTCATCCCAGTCCGGATCATCGACGTTGAACCTTAGCCGAGTCCCATACAGGCCAGCAATAATATCGATCGCTGAGAGGGACCCACCTGGATGCCCAGCACCAGCCTTATGAATCATTTTCACTATATGTTTCCTACAGACATTCGCTAGTTCCTCTAGCTCTGGGATTGACATGTTCTTCCCCCCGGCTCGCCCTTCCATGACGCTCCTACAAAATCTAACTAATGATGATTTCCGGACACAGAACAAATTCTTATCACATGCTGCTCAGTGTCACTACACATGGCGGCCCATCCCATGCCGCTTTCCGGGAACCAAGAATGGCGTAGTGAGCTTGCAAAACTCCCTGTGCCACTAGCGGTTTCATCGGATCCAATATCTATGGCGTGTCTAAAATCTCTAATCGAGAAAGGCAGAGTATCCCGTGAACAGGGAATCAGCCTATTCGAAAATCCATCACTCTCCTCAGTCACATCCTTAGCAGATATGGTGAAGAAGTCCAGATATGGCAATAATGTGTTTTTCAATGAGAATCTCCACGTTAATACGACCAATATTTGCGTCTTAGCTTGCCGTTTCTGCGCCTTTAGAAAGGGCCCCAGGCACCCAGAGGCATACTCCTTGGATATTGACGAATACCTAGACAGAATAAGGCCCCTGTCGGACTCTATAGACGAGGTTCACACAGTCGGCGGCCTTCATCCCAAGTGGGATGTCAATGACTATTGCAAACTGTTCTCAGCAACCAAGGAAGAATTTCCCGATATCCACATTAAAGCTCTTACAGCTGTCGAAATCAAGCACCTCTCAAAACTATCTTCATTGTCTATCGAGGAAACGCTAACCAGACTCTCAGACGCGGGTCTTGATTCTCTGCCCGGAGGAGGGGCTGAGATACTAGTGGATCAGGTTAGAGATAGAATTTGTATGGGAAAGGAGTCTTCACAGGAATACCTCGACATCCACTCAGTAGCACACCAAATTGGAATGCCGACCAATTGTACCATGTTATTTGGCACGGTCGAATCTATTGAAGACAGAGTCACCCACTTGATACGGCTCAGGCAGCAGCAGGACGTCAGCAAAGGCTTCCAGTGTTTCGTCCCGTACCCATTCCTCCCCGATAAAACCAGACTTCCTGAAGCGCAACTAGCAACCGGAAGTGAGATTATCAGGGTGATTTCTATATCGCGGATTTTATTGGACAACATTCCTCATATCAAAGCTTACAGGATGAATATTGGGGACAAGCTCTCTTCTTTAGCCCTCACATGTGGTGCCGATGATATTGATGGAACAGTCGGTCATGAAGAGATAATGCATGTAGCCGGGAGCTCCACTAGACTAGATACTAGTACAGATCAGCTTGCAGCTCTGGTTAAGTCCAGCAGATCAATCCCGGTGAAAAGGAATTCGAACTACTCTTCGTTTGAGAGATATTCGACTAGCAATCCTTCCTACTCCAGAGTCCTGCCTCAGATAGGCATGACATAGGTCGGTGTAATGATGAGCTGGATGGATGTTTTAGGTAGAGTTTCATTCTCAAACTGTGACCCTATTTTCGATGGAATTGACCAGGGTTGGTCGGTCCTACCGGCACCTCCAGCTTGGCTCACAGGGCACGTCCTCAGAAAGGACTGCCTAACAGCCCCAATACCAGCTGCTGACTACGCTTTGCACCACGATGAATTATTCCTACTTCCAGATTTGGGCATCGTTAGTAGCGGAGATGTTGGATCAGTCCTTCTTTTTGGCTCAAGACCACTTGAAAGTATGAGAGACATTGCTCTTCCATCAGACTCTTCCACGTCCAAGGTTCTTCTAAGGTGGGCACTCAAGAACAGGGGACTAGATCCAAAATTCGTAGACTCTGGCCCCGATATCGACACAATGCTGGAGAAATGTGACGGGGCCTTGTTAATTGGCGATAGATCCCTGATGGCGTCAAGGCAATATCCCGATCTAGTAAAACTAGACCTCGGAAGAGAATGGAATGACTCCACTGGCTTGCCCATGGTTTTCGGTGTTTTTGCTGCTAGAAGGGATGCCCCAGAAGAGCATCTGAAGAAAGCGTATAATGACATGATGACACAGCTAACAAAATTTGAGTCAGATGAAAGTTGGAGGACTGAGGTAATTTCTAGATCATCAGAGAAACTGGGATTCCCCTACGACAGAATGGACGACTATTTCCAACGCGAGGTCAGGAATAGGATGACGCCCAGAGACGTAGAGGGATTGACTACCTTCCTGGAAGTTGCCTGCGGAATTGACAAGGGTCCAAAGTGGGCATTTCATTCTGAATAATTGAGTCTTTTACTTGACACCCATTCCAGCAGATCCAAAGCGACCTCGCACGACTCTGCCACGACAATGTCCCTATCATCCTTGAATTCTTCAAGAACGCCTAGAGCAATCCTATCGCCTATCGCACCCAATGCCTCGGCTGCTTCATGCCTTACCATGACGTCCTCATCCATGTCCCTCAGTCTCTCAGTGAGGTATGGAATTGCATGTGAATCTTGCATTTGCCCCATGACATAGGCGATCTCATGCTTCAATAGGGCAGAGTTAGAAGAAAACGCTGCCGCTAGCGCATCTATCGAGTCATCTCCGCCTATGTTCCTCAATGCGAACAGTGCCCTCATCCTTTGGAACATCTTCTCATCCTCGTCGCAAATCGTAATTCTTAGGCTGGAAACGTCAGAGTCACTACTGGGCGGTGCCGGATCAACAGAATCAAACTCACTCATTTCTGGCCGGTCTTCTACCATCTACTCACCTGATCCAATGAATTTAATCGAGTCTACATCTAACGTTTCTCTAACCATTCCTATTCTTTGCCCCTCCTTCAGGAATAGGCGAATGGCATCCCTGCCGTCCTCCCCGTAGTCTAGAGTCCTTTCGTTGACGTACATTCCTACAAATTGCCGATTTGTGTCGTCGTCTATCCCTCTTCCCCACTGTTTGGCAAATTCAAGTGCAGCGTACGGATTCGCTAGTGAGTGTTTGATACTATTTCTAACGTCCTTAGTTAGCAATTCGCATAATTTCTCCCCTAGATCCTTCCTCACAATATTCCCACCGAGTGGGAGAGGTAGACCAGTTTTCTCATTCCACCAAATTCCAAGATCCAATAGTAATTTCACACCTTCGGACTCCCATGTAAGCTGTCCTTCATGGATAATTAATCCCACATCGTAGTCTCCTTTACGGACGGAAGGCAATATCTCGTCAAAGGGAACGACCTCGACCTCGACCTCGCCCCATGCCAATCTCAATGCAAGGTATGCACTGGTACCAAGGCCTGGTATCGCTATCTTCGATTTCTTGGCTTCATCGATCGTCATGGTCCTATTTGTAATTAGCATTGGGCCATAACCTTCACCCATGGAAGCCCCACAGTTCATCAGATGATACTTATCAGAGATTTCTGGAAATGAATGTATGCTTACTGCAGATACTTCGTATTCCCCGTCAAGTGCGTGCCTGTTGAGCGTCTCAATATCAAGGAGGACATGCTCATACCCTCTACCGCCAGTATCGATAGTCCCTGTCGTCATTGCATGAAACATGAAAGCATCATCTGGGTCAGGTGAATGGCCTACTCTGAACACTCTCGCCTCATCACTCATGTGCCTTCGACATACAACGCATAGAAAATTCCTTGCTTGCACAATTATGCATGACAACAGTGAATAGCCATAGCTGACTCCCCGATTTATGCCTGACCCTACCAAGCTTTCTACGGCTACTGGCCAACTTGGCCCTATATGTTCCGTCACTGGTAGGGCGTTGACATTCTCAGAAGCCATTGTGGTCGATGACGAATTCGTTTGCTATGAGGCGTACCTAGAAATGACTGGTACCGAATCAGCTACAGATTCTAGAGAAGTGCCAACTAGTCTTGTTTTAGAATAGATGCGCATGTTCATGTGCTAGCCTCCATCCAATGACCCATGGCATCCGGATGGAGTAGGTTCGCTCTGAGATTTAGCGAATACTACCAGTCACTTGCAGTTTCTGATATCTGGACACCTCCCCGATTAAGATCTAGGGAGTGGATGTTCATACCATGGGGAAGTAAACCCCCTGATAGGCATAGGGCCCTACCTACAAAGGGGGATCTGCTGTCATACTTGCAAACTAGAGGGCCGCACTCCTGCTTTCACAGTACTGCCTACTATGAAGACCCCAGCCAAAGAAAGATGTCGGACAAGGGATGGCTCGGGGCAGATTTAATTTTTGACTTGGATGGAGACCATCTCCCCGGGGTTTCAGACAACGATTTCCCTGGAATGATGGAAAAAATCCAGGAACAGGCATGGAGCCTCTGGAACGACTTCCTTGAGCCCGAATTCGGTTTCAAGGAGGAATATGTGCAGACGACGTTTTCTGGCCATAGGGGATTTCACATCCATGTCCGCGATCCCGCTTATCTCCACTTAGACTCTAATGCTAGAAGGGAGTTAGTCAACTACATCACAGGTGTCGGCATTGACGTGAAATCAGTAATGGCGGGTCCCAATATTGGGTGGTCCGAGAGAATAGATCTGGGATTCGAGAGGGTGGTTGAGGACTTGTTGACGATATCTTCTGACGTTCCGTCATCAAGTCAGCTAGCTAGAGAGATGGATGCTAACCTCAAATCAAGAGGTATCGCTTCCTCTCCAAATTCAATCAAAAATTTGGCCATTGAAGCTTCCACTGGAGGTAGGATCGAGAGGCTGAGGGAGGACAATAGCAGAGCCGTATTCACATCTAAGAAATTCAATGAGTCTTTCTGGGAACTTGTGAAGGGTTCCCCCCTAGCAGTCGGGGAAACCGACGAGAACGTTACTGTGGATGTTAAGAGGGTAATTAGGTGGGTGGGGAGCCTTCATGGGAAATCCGGACTCAGAGTTACAGAGTTCCCCCTAGAAAGGCTTGAGCCGGGAAAGTCAAATTCCTTCGACGCGCTATCAAGTACGCATGTTTTCAGTACCCAGTCATCGATAAAGGTAGAGCTTGTTTCAGACGATGTGACTGCTAGGATAGCTGGTCAAGACGTATCAGGCTCATCAGGGGATGTTTTCCATGTTCATGAGGCCATGGCCACATTTTTGGCTCTCAAGGGGTGGGCTAGGACTGTAGAATGACCATAACTCTGTATCCTATTCACAGAATATTGAATAGTGTAGAGTTTCGGATTCGCTACAGTGGGGCATATGGCAGACGACGAAGAATCCGAAGGTTGGCCATCGGGAATGCCACTTCCACCACCGCCTCCCGGTATTTCCATGCCACCTCCGCCACCGCCACCGCCCCTTCAGGACGAGGCTGTTGAGGATCCGATTGATGATACGCCTCCTGCCCCTGGTTCTCCCCTTGTCGAAGAACAACCGGAGCCGAATGACTTCCAGTCTCACTGGGAGAAGAGGAAGCATGATGACGAAGTAAAGCCATCAGATAACAGGGATAGCATGTATGGCCACATAGACAGAATCTCATCAGGCCAGGTAGGGACACTTCTAGACCGATTCTCTGACAGATTTGGCTCGGAACTAGATAGGGAGATCATTGTGCTCAGAAAGAAGCAACAACAAGATATGCTGGCAATTAAGCCCATAGTCGAGTTGATTTCCGCTCCTGAGTCCGAAGAAGATGATGTGGACGCAGGGGAAGTGGAAGACGCGGTTGATTCAGAAGACGAGTTCCCGCAATTCTTCTCCATTGTCAATGAGCTGCTGGGTAACATGCCAGAGGATTTCGTTCAAAACTTCATCGAGTCCGACTCGTTTTCCCTATTCCAGAATGTGGGCGAAGACCCATCTAGTTGTGATACTGAAACTAGGAGCGAGTTCTTTACGATGATCAACACTGTACTCGGAGATCTACCAGAGAATGAAATCAACGATTTCGTAGCATCTCCGGGTTTTCAGGTGTTCCAGCGAATGAGTGAGATATACGGAGAGTGAAATTTTGGGTCTATTGGAGAAGGCAGGAAAGATTGCGGATGACAGCAAGGACGACGAGGAACCCCCAGCTCCTGTAGCCGAGAAAGTAGTTTTGAAAGAACCAGCTCCTGTCGCTGCCAAAAAGCCAAAGAAGGAGAAAAAGAAGAAGCCAAAGAAGGAGAAAAAGAAGAAGCCAAAGAAGGAGAAAAAGCCCAGATCAACTTCCAAGGAGCTTCCCGATGGCTTCGAGCTCGCAGGCCGCGGTAGGAGATCTCTTAGGTTCATTGTAGACTTCACAGTAAACTTCGGCTTAATTATCGGGCTGGTCGTTTTTGGTCTTGTCCTGACGTACACGGATATTACATGGCCCCTAGTCCTGGTACTCATTCTTTCCATTTTCAATATGGCAGTCATGCCCATTCAGTACAAGAGCTCCATGGGCAATGTTATTTCTCGTACCAAGTTCATCAATTCGCGCGGTGACTCCGCTATTTTCTTGTATCACATGCTCAAGAATATCAATATTCCAGCATACCTCATATTCTTCGGCGGACTACTAATTGCCATATCTGCAGGCACTGTATGGACTACAGCAACAAAAATCACAGTCGGGCTATCGATAGCGATAATCTTGGTCCCTTTCCTAGACTGGATCTTTCGCAGAACTAGAAAGGACAACCTTGGACTTTGGGAAGTAGCCTTCGGAGGAGTCTGGCTAGTCAGATCCACAGAGACCACTACTGATGGATCAAAATTCATGAAGAGGCTGGAGTCGATGGCACAGTATGCCGAGACTAGAGGGTTCGTCGATGACGACGATGACGAGTCTTAGATCACTCGTTTTCCTCTATGCGTTGCTTGGCTAGCTCCCTCATGTCCTCGTGGTGCACACCATGGTCAATTCCTGCTTGATCTGACTCATCGACAATTTCGACACCAAGAAGGGTCTCTATTACATCCTCCATTGTTACTAACCCCTCGGTACCTCCGAACTCATCCTTTACGATGAGGATCTGCGTTTTGTTCTCAAGCAATACATCCAATGCACGATCGACAGAGTCGTCATCCCTGCATGTAATAACTTCCCTAGAAATCTCTGACATTTTCTTATCATGATCATCTACAGCTGCTCTACGTAGAATTTCACTCCTGAGAACCACTCCTCTAACATCATCAATCGAATCTCCAGTCACAGGCATCCTTCCGTGTATCATTATGGGAATGCCGTCCATTACGTCTGAAACTGTATCGTCAACATTTACCGATGTGACAACGACTCGTGGCGTCATTACCTCACTAACAAGAATCTCCCTCAACCTGAGAAGGTTGTGTATCACCGTCTCTTCATCCTCTTCAATTACCTGTGTCTCCTCAGCTATGTCTGCCAATACTGAGAGCTCGTTCCTAGTGACGGTTTCAGTTTCAACATCTGGCAACAGAGACCTAGTCAATTGAATCGGCTTAACAATGATCCAAAGTAAGACCATCATCGCATTCAGTGCCCTAGCCGATGGAACGGTTAGCTTCCTCCAGTACAATGCCCCTATTGTCTTAGGTAAGATTTCACTCAGTAGTAGGATTGCTAGGGTTAGTACTGCAGCAGCTACGTGCACTATAGTACCCCCTCCAAATTGAGTCTGAACCTCTGCACCGACCCCGAGGGCCCCTACTGTGTGTGCAATAGTATTGAGAGTGAGAATTGCAGTCAGAGGTCTTTCAGGATCGTCCTTCCATTCACTCCAACGCTCACTAATAGATGGATGCGTGTCCTTTAGTGCTGCAATGTGTCCATGGGTGGTCGAAAGCAATACTGCCTCTAGAATGCTGCATAGAAATGAAGCCCCCAATGCCAGGGATGAATATGCGATGATCAATGTATAGTCTACCAACTACTTTTCCTCACGATTGTTTTGGGCGCGATTTGCACGTCACTACTAGTCACGATTGGCTGCTCCCGTACCGCTTACGACCGATTGCGACATAAATAGGTGTCTGACCCCTAGAGTCGTGTCGGAAGGCGACTATGTCACAATTTTCATGGCTTGGCCATATGTGAATGCTCCACTACACCTAGGTCACGTGGCTGGAAATTGCCTTCCTGCAGATATCCAATACAGATACGAGAGGGCGAGGGGTAGAAGGGTGCTCATGTGTAGCGGTTCCGATGAGCATGGAACTCCAATCACATTAACGGCCGAACAGCTCGGCGTTACTCCCCAAGAAGTGGTAGATGAATATCACGAGATGGCACTCAAGTCATTGAAAGAACTCGGGTGCTCATGGTCAACTAATGTAGACAGTAGAGGAATAGAGTATGGGGGAACACTCTACAACAGAACATCAGACATTAGGCACAAGGAGCTTGTAAGAGAGGTTTTCACAGACCTTCTCGATTCAGGCATGCTCTCAAAGCAAACTATGGAACAATACTGCTCAATATCTGGAGATACCGTAAGGTTTCTTCCCGACAGATATGTCGAAGGAACCTGTCCTGTCTGCGGTGCTTCAGAGGCTAGAGGGGACCAATGTGATGAATGTGGCTCAACATACGAGGCCCACGATTTGATCGATCCTGTCTCTAAATTAGATCCTGCAGCCACCATCGAGGTCAGGGATACAGAACATCTTTTTTTCAGATTAGATATGTTTCAGGATAGCTTGGAGTCACATGCCACTCTGAGGAATGAAGTTTGGAAGCCAAATGTCCGTTCAATGACAAAGAACTGGCTGGATATGGGACTTAGGCCAAGAGCTGTCACTCGGGATATTGAATGGGGCATTGAGCTGCCGATGAGCGGCGAGGAATGGTCTTCAAAGAGAGTTTATGTATGGTTCGAGGCAGTTCAAGGCTACTACACTTGTGCGAGAATATGGTCCGAAAGATACGCTGAAAGTAATGATCACCCAGATAAGTCATCAGCGTGGGAGAACTGGTGGAAAGTTTCAGACGACGGGACTATCCCGAAGCACATCTACTTCATGGGCAAGGACAACATTCCATTCCATACGGTTATTTGGCCTGCAATCATAATGGGAATCAACTCTACACACTCGGGTCGCCCAATCTCTCATGTGGGACAACCAGGGGATTTAGCCCTGGAATCTAATGTCTCATCCAATGAGTATCTGATGCTTCAAGGTGGCCAATTCAGTAAAAGCAGGAAGCATGCTGTTTGGCTTCCATCATTTCTCGAGAAGTATGACGCCGACTCATTGCGATACTATCTCTCCATTAACATGCCAGAAACCCATGATACGGACTTCAGGTGGGATGAATTTGTTGATAGGGTCAATAATGAGTTGATTGGTACTTATGGAAATTTTGTGCATAGAGTAATGACTCTTACACACAGACTGGTTGACTCAGACTCTAATCCACTTTCACCATACGATCATACCGATTCGCACTCCAAGATAATTGAGGATTGTCGAGTCAAAATGGAATCCGCCATTTCCTCCATGGAGAGGCAGAGATTCAAAGAGGCTCTGAGATCAATTATGGGCATAGCCCAAATTGGAAATATTCTACTCCAAAATGCGGCCCCCTGGAAATACATCTCCTCCGAAGAATCAGAAGACCGCCAAGAATCACTTTCGGCGCTTGCTATGGCATGGAGATTATGCAGAACGCTATCAATACTCACTAGGCCATTCATGCCTTTCCAGTCAGAAAGGCTGTGGTCGATGTTGGGGGAGACTGGAGATATAGACTCCATTCTTTGGGACAACTCCCTGGATACTAATTGTGAACTCCACTGGAACCCTGAAAACCCACAGCCCCTGTTCTCTAGGCTGGATTTAGATGAAATAATCGCCGATGAGAAGTCTATAGTCGAGGACAGTAACGACAATGACCCTAAGCACGACCCCAAGGACGGGGCTGGTTACATAGAGTTCGATGATTTCCTCAAGGTTGAAATGAAAACTGGCAAGATTACTTCTGTCGAGGACCATCCAAATGCAGACAAATTACTAGTGATCAAGATCGAGGATTCTCCAGGTTCTTCTAGGACCGTTTGCGCAGGTCTAAAGGGCATTTATCAAGAGTCCGAATTACTAGGTCTGAATGTTGTATATGTCGCCAACTTGGAGCCTAGGAAATTGAGAGGGGTTCTATCTGAGGGGATGATTCTGGCTGCAGATGATGGTGAGGGCAATGTCAGACTTCTAACTCCAGATGGGGAGATAACACCAGGTTCTACGGTACGTTAGGCCTGTCGAAGAACTCCCACTGTAATTCAGATAGTTCTGTGTTACTTTCAGCTTCCCTGTACGCCATTAGAGGCTCTTTGTTAAGACTGAAAAAACTGTCTCCATACGCGAATGAAGAGAGAACACGTCTAGCCTGCTCCTCCCTCCCGAGTATGTATAGGGACGCGGCAAACGCCTCTGAAGTAGACAACCTTCCTGGCTTTCCCCAAGATACCGGATTTGCGGCCAGTAATACTGGTAATGTTCGTCCCTGTAGTCTCGTATGTCTGCTTATGGCATCTAATGATTCATCTACACGCTTCCAAGAGCAGTCCAATGCTACAATGGAACCCCCCCTATCCACAGTAATCTTGTCATCGGGCCCCATTAGAATTCCACTACTTGGATCAAGGAGAAAACCCCTTTTTGGCGCTCTTCTTACATCAAAGTGCAAAATTGCGTTTCCGGCCTTGGCCATTCTTCTAGCACTACATTTGCGCGGATCGTCCTGATCCAAATGGATCACATGTAATGGAACTGTATCTTCATTCGCCCTTGTTGAGGAACTCATCTAATGCATCTCCTATGGTCATTCCACGACCGCTTGGAATGTTCACTGAACGTTCCATTTCTTCCTCTACTTCTACAAGGAGGATAATTCCCAGGGCCTTCTCAATCTTCATTGCCATCGAGTCGGAAGGAACAATTCCACTCTCAATCTTCTGAATGTCATTTAGCCTGACGTTGATCCTCTTTGCTAGCTCTCTTTGTTCTAGGCCCTTGGAGACTCTGGCCTTTCTTACTCTTAGGTGGAAATCAGATGCAATCTCCTTCTCAGGCCTATTCTGTCCACGGTTTGCTGTACTTGCTTGTGATCGAGTCGGGGCTATTGTGGGCTGTTTTGGGACATACCTTTCTAGAACTAGCATGTTGTTTGAATCAATGCACCTTGAACAGCACCTCAACCTAGTCCCAGAAACCTCTGCTAGGAGTGTCGTGACGCGCTCAGTCCCGCACATCTCACACGTACCCATGATGTTCACTAGGGGACATACACCATATGGATTGGGGTGAAAGTATGAAATCTACGTACCCTGCCACACAACCATGGCATCTGAGTCCGACTCACAACCTAAGGATAGTCAGGAGTCGTTGAAATCATCCGTAAGGAGGCTTCAATCTGAAATGAGGGAGTTGTCAGAATCTGCTCATCAGTTGCTGACTGAAAAAATGGTTCTTGAAAATGAGGTTGCACAGGTAAAGAAGAGAGCAAGCAGACTCGAGGAAGAGATTAGGAATCTTAGATCCCCTCCAATGATCATTGGATACATACAAGATGTAACCGAAGAAGGAGCAATTGTTAGGAGCTCTAATGGTACCGTATTTCTCGTATCCGTAAACAATAGGATCGACTCTTCGAGACTAGTATCGGGAGCGAGAGTAGCCCTAAATCAAGATACTCTTTCTGTTATCGAGATTCTGGATGATTCATGGGACCCACTGGTTGTAACAGCCGAGATAATCGACAGGCCGGAAGTAACATTTGATGATATTGGAGGTCTAGATCAGCAGATATCGAGACTTAAGGAAACGGTTGAGCTTTCATTCAGAAACCCCGAGGCATTCAGGTCATTCGGTATTGAGCCCCCGAAAGGGATTCTGCTTACTGGAAGTCCTGGAACCGGAAAAACACTTCTTGCCAAGGCCGTAGCCAATTCCACGGATGCTGTTTTCTTGGGTATTGTCGCATCAGAGTTAGCACAGAAATACATAGGCGAAGGAGGTAGGCTAGTTAGGGAATTATTCGACTTGGCAAGGAACAAGGCTCCCGCTATCGTATTTATTGATGAGTTGGATGCAATTGGCTCTAAGAGACTTGATACAGCTACATCAGGTGACAGGGAGGTCCAGAGGACATTGATGCAACTACTCGCCGAGTTAGATGGATTCGAGGCCCTCGAGAACGTCAAGGTGATTGCTGCAACAAATAGGCCAGAGCTTCTAGATGAAGCATTACTTCGCCCTGGAAGGTTCGATAGAATCGTTGAAGTCCCAATGCCAGATGAAGATGCCCGTCTAGCGATACTTAGTGTGCATACTTCCGATACCCCCCTAACAAAAGGCGTGTCCTTGGAATCACTAGCTAGGAAGACAGAAGGTTTCAGTGGAGCTGAAATCATGTCCCTGGTCACCGAAGCCGGTGTTACAGCAATAAGTGAGGGGAGAAAGAAGGTTTCCAAATCTGATTTCTCTAAGGCACTGCTGGCTATGGAAAGAAACCTGGGCAACAAATCAAACATTTCCAACGATAGGTTGTATGACTAACAGTAACCCTATTTCCCACCCCCCTATCGCGGGTCGTGAGTCGAGTCCTAATCGAGTGCGTACCAAATTTCAGTGAGGGTAGGAACCCCGAAGTTATTTCCATGATCACTAAGCCAATTATTGACTCTCCAGATGTAGACCTCTTGGATGTCGATATGGGTTATGATTTCAATAGGACGGTTGTTACAATGGTGGGCGAGCCGGAAGCAGTTCTTCGTGCTGCTATCGAGTGCACTTCGATAGCTGTAGAGATGATTGACATGAGGAGCCATTCGGGCGAACACGCACGCATGGGCGCAGTAGATGTAGTGCCATTTATTCCATTAAGAGGATCATCCATGGGGGAATGCGTCAAGCTTTCCGAGAGATATGCCGAGTCCGTCTCTGAACAACTCGGACTTCCCGTGTACATGTATGCTGAGGCAGCCAGGGATTCTCAAAGGGTGAGATTACCCGATATCAGGAAAGGCGAGTATGAGGGTATGAAGAAGAAAATGATGTCAGATGGATGGGCACCTGACTACGGACCATCCGTATTCCCCGAATCAATGGGTGTCACTGCTGCTGGTGCTCGGCAGATTCTCATAGCCTACAATGTGAATCTAAATACGGATGATAAGAAAATTGCAAACTCGATCGCTTCTAAAATTCGAACTAGTGGCTCCCTATTGAGGGATGAAAATGGAGATAAGGTAATCGGCAAAGATGGTAATCCCATGAGAACCCCTGGAAAGTTTCAGTCCTTACAGGCTGCTGGATGGATGTTTGATGAGGACACCGCTCAAGTTTCAATGAACCTGCTTGATCATAGCGTCACAGGCCTTCATGACGTCACGGAAACAATCAGGACTGAAGCAGAAAAACTTGGTTATTCTGTCACGGGCTCGGAACTCGTGGGTTTGGTACCACTGGATGCTATGTTGTCGGCAGGCAAAAAATATCTCGGCGCTCCCAATAATGCAAATGAGCTGGATCTGGTCAACTCTGCAATTTCTGGATTATCACTTAACGAGTTTGGAGAGTTCGTTCCACAAACTAGTATTATTGAATGGGCGATTTCTGGAGGTGAATATAATGAATGACGGTTACTCGAAGACGCTCCAGGATATCGCTTCCTCTGAACCGACACCAGGAGGTGGCTCCGTAGCTGCCATGGCGCTCGCACACGGCCATGCTTTGGCAGTAATGGTCTCTAGGCTAACACTTAGCAGAGAAAAGTGGATCGATGGCCATGAGGCAGCTCGAGTTGTAATTGCACTGTCAGAGGAGGGAATGTCTGACTCAATGGCCATGGCGGACGCCGACGCCGAATCATTTGATATGGTTATGCAGGCCTATAGGATGCCTCGAAATAATGACGATGAAATAGCCCTGCGAAAAACAGCGATTCGGATGGCAACCATTGGGGCAGCTAAGTCTCCACTATCCATTGCCAGGGCTTCCCAAGCTCTACTTGATTCTACACTCGAACTGGCTAAATTTGGTAATTCGAATGCTCTTACCGATTTGGCGGCATCAGCTGAATTGGCAAGGGCCTCGTACATCATAGCTTCAATGAATGTCAGAATCAACCTAGACTCAATTGATGGCGATGTATCCGATGTCATTTCCACCGAACTATCTTCCATAGGAGATGCAGTGGATGGATCTTATGCTGAGATAAGCGCAATTATCAAAGAAAGGCTGGGATGGTAATGTCAGATAATGGACAAACGTACGGTATTCCGGACGAATTGCCGAGGCCCAGGCCTTTAGACGAGGGAGTGCCGCATGCTCCTTCTAGGCCTCAGGTTCTAAATGGGCCAGAGAAAACACTAGCGATCAGGAATGCATTGAGGTATTTCCCCAAAGAATGGCATGCTGAATTAGGTAAGGAATTTCTTACAGAGTTAGATGATTTTGGCCATATATACATGCATAGATTTAGGCCGGACGATGAGATGTATGCTAGGCCTTTGGATTTCTACAATACTAATTCAGAGAGCGCTGCAGCAATTATGATGATGATTCAGAACAACCTAGATCCAAATATCGCACAGTTCCCTCATGAACTGGTTACATATGGCGGAAATGGTACTGTCTTTCAGAATTGGTGCCAATATCAATTGACTATGGAATACCTATCTAAAATGAATGATAGGCAGACTTTGGTCATGAATTCTGGGCATCCACTAGGGCTATTCCCATCCTCTGAGTCAGCTCCAAGAGTTGTAATCTCAAACGGTATGGTCATTCCAAATTATTCAACTCAGAATGATTATGAGAGAATGAATGCATTGGGAGTTACGCAATACGGTCAAATGACAGCCGGGTCATACATGTACATAGGTCCGCAGGGCATTGTTCATGGTACTATGATTACTATAATGAATGCAGCAAGAAAATACCTCGGTACCTCTCCAGAGGAAGGCCTCGGCGGAGTTCTGTACGTAACATCCGGTTTAGGCGGCATGTCAGGAGCCCAAGCTAAGGCTTCAGTAATTGCTGGTGCGGTGTGCATTATCGCTGAGGTAGATTCGGATGCTGCCACTAAGAGGCATGAACAAGGCTGGCTCTCAGAGCTACACAGTGATACTGATGCCGTAATCAAGAGGGCACGGGAAGCTGTCCAAAAAAAGGAAGCTGTATCCATCGGGTACAGTGGTAATATCGTGGATTTGTTGGAGGCTCTGATTAAGGAGGATCTTACCCCCGACCTAGGAAGCGATCAGACCAGCCTACACAACCCCTGGCTCGGAGGATATACTCCCGTCGGGTTCTCCTACGAAGAGGCAAAAGAACTCCTATCGAAGGATCCCGATGGCTTCAAGGAACACGTTCGCTCTTCGCTACGAACTCATTCAAACGCCATCAACGTACTCTGCTCAAAGGGAATGAGATTCTGGGACTATGGCAATGCATTCTTGTTAGAAGCCGGGAGATCAGGTGCAGACGTATATTCCGATGATGGTAAATTCGCATTCCCGTCATACGTCGAGGACATCATGGGCCCCATGTGCTTTGACTACGGTTTCGGGCCTTTTAGGTGGGTCTGTACCTCTGGCCTACAGTCGGACCTAGAGAAGTCTGACAAGGTTGCCATTGCAGTTCTTGAGGAACTCATTAAGGAATGTCCGGAAGAAATCGTCCAACAGTATCAAGATAATTTGAGGTGGATTCAGGAGGCTGGTAAACATGGCCTTGTTGTGGGTAGCAAGGCTAGAATCCTATACTCCGATGAAGCCGGGAGAGTTTCCATCGCCAAGGCACTCAATAATGCCATTGCTGAGGGTGTGATTTCGGCCCCCGTAGTAATTGGAAGGGACCACCACGACGTCAGTGGAACAGATAGCCCATATAGAGAAACCTCGGACATTTACGATGGCTCCATGTTCACCTCTGATATGGCCATTCAGAATTTCGTGGGAGACTCATTCAGAGGTGCAACATGGGTCAGCATACACAATGGGGGTGGCGTAGGATGGGGCGAGGTAACAAATGGTGGATTTGGAATGGTCATAAATGGGTCTGAACAATGTAGAAAGAATATCGAATCTATGATTTCATGGGATGTGAATAATGGCATTGCACGGAGGTCGTGGGCCAGAAATGAGGCTGCACGTTGGTCCATCAATAGGGCAATGAAGTTGAACGAGGATCTAGATGTAACTATGGCCAATGATGTAGATGAATCAGTAATCAGTGAAATATTTGATTCTCGATGAGTCTATTTGCGATTACTTCCGGCGTAGGCCATGCGCGAGTTGTCTATTGACGGTTTTAATCTAACAATAGAGGATGTTGTTGATACCGGCAGAAACCTAACCAACGTCTCCCTTTCGGAAGAAGCCAGGGGTAGAATGGAGGGCTCAAGAAGCGTAGTAGAAGAAATAATCCAGAGTGACGATGTAGTCTACGGAATCAACACTGGTTTCGGCGCTCTTTCTTCTGTAAAGATTGATTCCAATGATCTCAAAATTCTGCAAAAGAATCTGATTAGGAGCCATGCTTGTGGCGTTGGAGAAAACATGGAGTATGACCATGTTAAGATGATGATGCTAATCAGAGCTAACACGCTATGCCGTGGTCAATCAGGCTCTCGTCCTATTGTCGTAGAAACTCTGATTCAAATGATAAATTCAGGAGTCTGTCCTGTTATCCCTAGGATCGGATCATTGGGTGCATCTGGCGATTTAGCCCCTCTATCCCATCTCGCTCTGGCATTAATTGGTGAAGGGGAATGCGAAGTTTCTGTTGGTGACTCATTCACCATAATGAGCTCATCATCTGCCCTGAAGAAGTATGGAATTAAACCAATTTCACTCGAGGCAAAGGAAGGGCTATCGCTGATCAATGGAACAAGCCAGATGTGCGCTTACATGTGCGAGACCATAGCTAACCTAGACCTACTGATGTTTGCATCGGACCTATCAGCTGCCTGCTCCTTAGAGGCGATAAAAGGATCACACGTACCATTCGATACTAGGATTCACGACTCTAGGCCCCATTGGGGCCAAAGCATATCGGCGGCGAGAATTAGAGAAGTCCTATCAAATTCTGAGATTAAAGCATCCCATGAGGAGTGTGAAAGAGTCCAGGACTCGTACTCATTTAGGTGCGTTCCACAGGTTCACGGACCAGTTATTGATATGCTACGTGAAGCACGAAGAATATTGTCAATTGAAATCAACAGCGCCACAGATAATCCCCTGGTTTTCTCTGATGGCGATGGGAGCATACTTTCAGGAGGGAACTTTCACGGTCAATACATTGCGCTAAGCAGTGATGGGCTAGCAGTCGCTTGTCATGAAATAGCTAGTATTTCAGAACGCAGAATAGCACAGATTCTAGATCCTCAGTGGAGTAATCAGAAACCATTCCTCGCCATTAATGAGGGCTTGGAAAGCGGCCTTATGATTGTCCAATATGCATCTGCCGCCATTGTCTCAGAATTGCATATGATGGCATCTCCTGCCACTACGAGCAATGTTCCAGTAAGTATGGGCAAGGAGGACCATGTTTCCATGGGGGCAACCGGCGCTCATAGATCTATGAAGAGCTCAAGGTATCTGGCACAAGTAATTGCTAATGAGTTGATTTGCTCTACTGAAGCATTAGATAGAATTTCCGAAACCCCTGGTCACGGCGTATCTAAGGTACATACTTGGGTAAGGCAAATTGTTGCGCCACTAACAACTGACAGGCCTATGTCTAACGAAAGCATCACATTGTCAGAAGCACTTCTATCGGGCGGAATTACTGAGGTATTCGGTGGTTGAATGCAAGAGAAAATGCATATGACTCAACATCCGGGCACTGACCCACCATCATTCAGAACTTCTGTGTCAGGCGTTACGGATGAGGGAATTCATCTCACTGAGTCATATTGCTACCCAAGAGGAGGTGGGCAACCCGGAGACATCGGTACACTGACCAGTGCCGATAAAAAATCTGAGTTTACAGAGGTGCTAGGTGGTGAAAAAATCCTGCACCCCATGGAAGACCCATCAATTTTCAGTTTAGGGGATGAAGTGTTGTGCGAAATCGACTCCATTCGAAGAAATAGGAATACTAAGATGCATACCGCCCAACATGTATTCTCTGCCTTAGCCAATGAAATGTATGGTGCAGAGACCGTGGGCAATCAGATCAGTGACGGGTATACCAGGATTGACCTATTGTTCCCCGATAGGGATCAGTTCAATATCGAAGACATGTCGGAAGCAGTGAATAATGCTCTGAGGAGTAATTCGTCCGTTTCTATACACGATTGGGATCGTTCAAGAATTCTGTCTCACGAGCAAATGAGACATACAAAATTCATGGATAGGATACCCAGCTCTATCGAAGTTCTTAGAGTCGTCGAGATAGATGGTATCGATCTATGTCCCTGTGGTGGAACTCACGTCTCAAACACATCCGTTATTGACAATATTACAATCACTAACTCTAGATCGAAGGGAGCAGGCAAGCTCAGAATTACATATGAATGAAATTGCATGCTAATAGGTGTGTAATTACTGGTGGGCTCGGCAGGAATTGAACCTGCGATCTTCGCCATGTCAAGGCGACGTCATAACCCCTAGACCACGAGCCCAGTAATCTCCCGATACCTACCATACAAATGAATTATTCTCCCCGGGCGAATAATCTATGAAACGATTTTTGAGATTTTACCAGAACATCCTTCATACGAGCAGTTACCCTTTGCCCTGGTTCTACCATTTTTCATTTTAACCATCTCGAGGTTCTGGATCACACCGTATTTTTTGCAGGTCATACAGTAACCTTCCACGACAGGCACACCCTCAACATCTGATGCCAACATATTAATGCATATGTGGGGCAATTTGGTGTAATTATCCATTTTTCTGTAAAAACGTTATACTGAAAGGCTATTTATCGATCCATCATAATTGTATTTTCTGATAACTACTGTTATCGGTCACACGCGCTTTGCAATATTCCCGAATTTCGGCCGTTTCATTTTCTAAGAGTTTATCTTATTATGAAAAATAGTAAATATAGATATGAAATAGTTAAACAATGGTAATAGAAATGAAACTATATTTGAGATATTACAATAAGCCTTTGACCATAGTTGCGGATATAGGATTCATTCCTGGAACCTGGCACCATGCATCCACATTCTCTGTATACAGTATATTCAGATTAGCATCCTTGCCTTCTGAGATCGTACCAACAGGGGGGTCATCACCATAGCCTAGAGTTGTAGATGGGTTTCTTGTTACTGCAGCTAGGGCGCTAATGGGATCAATCCCACACCTGTGCGCTGCAAGAGATCCAATGAATGGAATTGATAGGGTCCAGCAATTGGGGTTAAAATCCGTAGCTAGTGAAAATGCCCAATCGTTTTGCACGCAGTCAGCAATGGGCGGGTAATCCTTGAATCCCAAAACATATGGGGTCCCTGGGAGAAAGGTCTGCATTGTACCGCTCTTACTAGCTAAACTTCTGGCCTCGTCATTTGAATAACCGACGTGATCGGCACTAGATGCGCCTAATTCGGCTGCGAGGGACAAACCTCCAGAGTCTTCAAATTCGTCAACATGCAATCTCGGACTCAATCCGTATTTCTTGGCAGAACTAACAATATCTTCAGTTTCTTCCAGTGTAAACCACCCAGGCTCACAGAATACATCTACCCATTTTGCAATTCCCTGTTCGGCGACCAGAGGCAGTTGTTCGGTCAGTAATTCCTCCATATACTGAGTTTTATTCTTATCATTAGGAACGTCGTGTGCTCCCAACCACGTGGAATGAATATCGATCCTTGATTTATCTGCGATCATTCCACTTGCTTCGAGTAGTTTTAATTCGGACTCGACACTTAGTCCATACCCGCTCTTCACTTCCATTGTTGTAGTTCCATATTGAATGGCCATATCCAATCTTTCTCGCCCTATTTCTACTAGGTGCTCAATTGTACTGCCTCTAGTTTCTCGAACAGTTTTACCAATGCCTCCGCCCGATTTTGATATCTGAGAATATGTCATGCCCTTTTGGCGCAATGAAATTTCATTGAATCTATCACTCTGCCAAAGTAGATGGGTATGTGAATCTACGAAACCCGGGATTATAGCGGCGCCCTTTGCATCGATGATTTTGACTTCATCATATTCGGCTCTGTGGTTATCATAATCTCGATCGTGCCTCCATGAAGGTGCATACTCGTCGATTATTTCTTCCCAACCACTTATTCTGGATATTTTTCCAGACTCTATGAGTAAACCCATCCCCGACTCATAGACATTATCTTCTTTATTGCCCATTTCACTCCCAATTAAGGGCACTTTCGGGTCACCGAGAGACATGTGAGCCAACTCTCCGGCATTCACAATTATGGTTCGCACGTGCTCCGATAGCCGCGATACTTGAAAGCCCTCCCTCCATCCAGACCCATGGAAGGCGTCATTGTAGGCGTGGAAAGCACAGCTCACACACTATCCATAGGTATGGTTAGTGAGAGCGGTGAGTTGATGCCTTCAGAATCATCAGTATTCACACCAGAGCACGGTGGGATCCACCCCCGTGAGGCCGCCGATCATCACTCTATAGTAGCATCAGATTTGGTTTCAAGAGTGATGTCAAGGGAGGGATTCTCACAATCTGATGTTAAGGCTGTTTCATTCAGCCAGGGTCCGGGTCTCGGTCCCTGCCTAAGGGTAGGCGCTTCACTTGCAAGAACCCTGTCAAAATCATGGCAAGTTCCACTGATTGGCGTCAATCATTGTGTGGCTCACATTGAAGTTGGAAGAAATCAAACTGGCTGTGAAGATCCAGTACTGCTCTATGCTAGTGGCGGAAATACACAGGTCATTGCAAGGGCGGGATCGAGATACAGAGTATTGGGGGAGACATTGGATATTGGAATAGGGAATATGCTGGATAAATTCGCCAGAACGCATGAAATACCTTTTCCGGGAGGGCCTGTAATCGAGAAGAAGGCAGCTGAATGGGCAAATGGTTCCGTAACGACGGCAAATCTCGAGTTGCCATATGCTGTTCATGGGATGGACCTAGCGTTCTCAGGAATTCTAACAGCCGCTATTTCACTATCTGAAAGAGAGGGTTTAGGGGCAGCTTCTTGGAGTCTTCAGGAGCACTCCTTCGCCAGTTGCATAGAGGTCTCGGAGAGGGCCCTCGCTCATACCGGTAAATCTGAGTTATTATTAGGCGGAGGGGTTGCATGCAACGGCAGGCTTCGAGAGATGGCAGAAATTATGTGCGAGGAACGAGGTGCGACTGCTCATTGGCCTGAAAAGCAATACTGCATAGACAATGGTACTATGATAGCCGAATTAGGACGAAGAGAAATTGAGATGGGCAGAGTAACAGAACTCGAGGAAAGCGCGATTAATCCGATGCTCAGAACCGACTCCACGCCCATCACGTGGAGTTAATTCAGAGAAGCCTTATGAGAGACCCCTTTGAGCAGTCGCTAGGAGTTAATGTAGTGCAGAGGCGCAGGAAGCCGAGGAGCAAGCCTCGTGACGTATTCAATAAGTCTGGCTCCTCGCAGAGTAAGCCTACTAGTCAGACTAGTTCAGCGCCTCCTCGAAGTGTAGAGGCGCCTCAACCATCAAAACCCAAACCAACCCCAAAACCGACAAAGGTACCAGAAGTAAAAACTCCAGAGAAGAAAAAGGAGGCCGTAGAGGTAATTGAGACAGGCGTTGAAGGACAACAAGAGTCAATAATCGAAGAGCAGCTACTGAGGGAGCCCAGGAAGAGCATTGGACTCCGCTCCTCCGAAACTGATGCTGAAGCCACTGAAGATTCCGAAAATCAGACTAGTAAAAGGGCCCAGGATATTATCGATAAGAGCAAGGCTAGAGCCTCTCAGCTACAGAAGGCTAGAACTCCAAAAAAAGAGGCTGAAACCCCTACTCCTCCAGTTCAAGTTAGAAGGAAAAGGAGGGTCAAGCCATCATTCCAACCAGCTGAACGAAAGAAGAGGCTCGATCGTAGTAGGCATATGGAATACAAATACGAGGTCAGAAAGCTATTGGTAGATATCAAAGTGGCCGAAGAGCACCGTTCCAGTATACTTGGTTCTGTTTGGGCAAAGGGTGAAAGACTGACTGTAGCCGATGCAAAGGAGTTTCTTTCAGAAAAGCATGGCGAGGGAATTCTCGATGAAACTCAGTTGGATGCAATGTCCAAAATTGTCGATAATTATACCATAAGGAGGTGATTGTCATCACATCATTCATTTCATTAATCTCCCTCGCGTCATTGTAATGACCGGAGATAATGCGAGAGAGAAGGCCGGCGAAGCGCCCTACACCAGAGGCATTCATCCGAATATGTATTCTGAACGTCTATGGACAATGAGGCAATATGCTGGCTTCTCGACAGCCAAACTAACCAATGAAAGATTCCTCATGTTGCTCGAAGAGGGACAAACCGGTTTATCGGTCGCCTTTGACTTGCCCACACAATTAGGCCTAGACTCGGATGATCCTTTGTCTGAAGGAGAAGTTGGGAAGGTAGGGGTTTCAATAGACTCGATCAGGGATATGAGGGTCTTACTAGCTGGAATCGACCTATCCAAAGTCTCTACATCAATGACCATTAATGCGCCGGCTACAACACTCCTAGCTCTCTATGTGGCAGTGGCCGATGAAATGGGCGTAGATAGGAAGGACATTAGGGGTACTGTTCAGAATGATATTTTGAAGGAATACATTGCTCGAGGATTGTACATATATCCTCCAGAACAATCGCTCAGATTAACTACCGATTTAATGAAATGGTGCAGTGATAATACGCCTGGATGGAATACTATCTCGGTCAGTGGCTACCATATGAGGGAAGCCGGTTGTACAGCCGTTGAAGAGGTAGGTATTACGCTGTCAAACGCCCTTGAATATGCAAGATACGCTACTTCTTCTGGGATGGATGTAGATACATTTGCGCCAAGAATGTCATTCTTTTTCGCATGTCACAACAATCTGCTGGAGGAGGTATCTAAGTTCAGGGCAGCTAGGAGGCTATGGCACGACCTTATTCAAGAGGAATTCTCTCCGATCAAAGAAAAATCCAAACAGCTTAGGTTTCACACACAGACAGCCGGGGTAACTCTCACGGCACAACAACCGATGAATAATATCATGAGGGTTTCATACCAAGCTCTTTCGGCTGTCCTTGGGGGGACTCAATCTCTCCATACAAACAGTTTCGATGAGGCCATAGGGCTTCCAACTGATGAAGCAGTGACCATTGCATTGAGAACCCAGCAACTAATCGCAAGCGAGACCGGGGTGTCCCAGTACCCTGATCCACTAGGTGGATCATATGTCGTGGAAAATTTGACATCGGAAATATATGATTCAGCAAAGAGGCTGATAGGTGAGATTGACAGAATGGGTGGATCACTTGAATGTATAAAATCAGGATATCAGCAAAGTGTGATTCATGAAAGTGCATGGAAGAACCTGAAGGGAATAGAGGATGGCAGCATAGGCCTGATCGGAGTAAACCAGAACATCTCCAATAACGAAACAGTGCACGAGGGACAGAAACTGAATCCAGAAGAGGTCACAAGGCAGATAGATTCTCTTCAGATTCTAAGGGCGGATCGTGATGAAAAGAAGGTTTTTGATAGCTTGGAACAACTAAGGGTTTCTTGCATTGGCGACGAGAACATAATGGAGCCACTGATATCCGCACTCAAATGTGAGGCAACCGTAGGGGAGGTCAATGGAATTATGAGAGAAGTATTCGGGACTTGGACTTCGCCGAGTGGTGTTTGAAATGTCGAGTATAGATCACATAGGTATAGCCACCGAATCAATTGACCGTTCGTCAAAGTTCTGGAACATGCTCGGATTTCAGAATTCGGGCGATGAAGTAGTCGAGAGCCAAGGGGTCAAGATTCGATATTTAGAAGGGGATGGCGGTACTAGAGTGGAGCTCCTTGAACCCCTCGGCGAAGATACGCCAGTGGGCCGATTCATGGAAAAAAGTGGCGAGGGGGTGCAGCAAGTTGCTGTTTCTGTCGAAAACATCGATGGCGTGATTTCTAGTCTGATTAGCAAGGGAGTCAGTATGATCAATGAAGTGGCTGTCGAGGGCTCTGGTGGACATCGAATTGCATTCATACATCCCAAATCAACTGGCGGGGTCTTGGTTGAGCTAGTAGAGTCACATTAACAATCATCAAAAAGGGAATGTCGGTCGCCGAGTCGTGATATCTTCGATTCTCATGCTCACTGCAGATGGTGTTCCCAGCGCAGAAGATGTTTCCAGGGAGGTAGTGTTCCTTTCCGATACACTATCGCTATTGAGGGACTCTGGTCAAATCACAAATGACGCGTTTCTCGAGGCCGGGGTGATTCAAGGGGGGCTGAACGTCCTTTCTAGTATGATTTCTAACGATATAGGCGAATCTGAAGTCGATCAACAGATGCTTTCACTTGTTTCCAAGGCAGAGGGTATTCAATCCAAGCACCCGAATCTCGACTCTATGATTGAGAGTCATAGATAATATTACTCAGATAATACTCTGGTAATACTTATCAATATGAATCAAAGGCCAGATTCATGCCCAAAGTGAGTCTTGACATGCCCAATGAGATCCTAGATGACCTAAAGGAGCACGTTGGAGATCACAAAAAATTCGTTAGCGTCGCTGACGCAATAAGGACTGCGTGTAGAAAAATGCTGGACCAGCTAGATGCTATAGACAACAGAAGAGGAAGGGGTGGTGAATGATGGTTAGCAAGAATGATGCGATGGAAGCAGTAGATACTCTAGTCCGCTACATTGAGGACTGCGAGGGGGAACTCAGGGAGGGGCTTTCCGAAACGCCCAAGAGAGTAGTAAACTCGTACGATGAGATATTCTCGGGATATAGAATAAATTCTGGCGAGATCCTAGACTCTACATTCAATGCCGAAGGTTACGATGGAATCGTCCTTCTCAGAGATATGGAGTTTCATAGTACCTGTGAGCATCATTTACAGCCATTCAGTGGCAGGGGCCATATTGCATACATTCCCGTGGATAGGATTGTTGGAATTAGTAAACTAGCCCGGCTTATGGACGCTCATGCAATGAGGTTGCAGAATCAAGAGAGGATAACTATGTCAATTGCTGACGATATCGAAGAGCACCTTAGCCCATTAGGTTGTGCGGTTATTCTAGAGGCTCAGCATGGTTGCATGAGATGCAGGGGCGTTAGGAAGCAGAATGCAGTGATGACTACCAGTGCCATGAGAGGCGTATTTTTTGAGAAGCCAGAGGCCAGAACTGAGTTACTTCAGTTAATCAGGAATCCTCCAATTCAAGGGTGAAAGTATGCAAACATACCCAATCGTTGAGATTTTTCACTCGACTCAGGGAGAGGGTTTTCATGTCGGAATGCCACACGTCTTTGTTAGATTCGGTAATTGCAATCTAAGGTGTGAATGGTGCGATACTGACTTTCTCCAATTCGAGGAAATGGAAATAGACGAGATTGTCGAAAAGGTCCTATCCTACAATTGTGATAGGGTGATTTTTACAGGAGGTGAGCCCGCGATGCAAGATCTTAGTACGATAGGTAAGAGGTTGAAACAGCATGATATCACATTGTCCATTGAAACCAACGGCACAATAGAGGTCGACCCTATTATCGACTGGATTTGTGTTAGTCCCAAGGATCAGCTATATCCAAATGTTTCAATCAAACAAAGAACTGGGGACGAGCTCAAGGTTGTATACTGCGGACAGGACCTAGAAATGTATGATGGCCTCAGGGGTGGTTTCAACCATCATTACCTTCAACCATGCTATATTGAAACAGATTCTGTGGAGGAGAACGGTATTAATTTCAGGGCGGTAGAGGAGCTTGTGAAGTCAAAAAACGGTTGGAGGCTGAGCCTACAGACGCACAAATGGATGGGTGTCTTGTAATG
>MDTG01153653.1_pt1 | contig 38813 bp, 34 predicted proteins | sample 811421 | NCBI WGS metagenome assembly MDTG01 (sample SAMN05326645, study PRJNA326480) | marine metagenome | isolation source: seawater | place: Pacific Ocean: South East | collected 2011 | reverse complement strand
CGCCGAGCGGGGCCTCCGGCCCGCCCGGCCCCTAAGAAACAAAGACCGCCAGCGCATCGCAGAAGTGCTTAGCCTCGGCCCGGACGTCCTCAAAAAGTGCCTCGAAGCCATAGAAGACTACGGCAAACGCGCCCGCTCAGGCCACGCCACACCCAACTTCCGCTCCTTCCTCCAAAAACGCTTCCAAGCCATCAAACGTGAAGTCAAGGAAGCAACTCAACATGAAGATCAGGACTTAAGCGACTTTTCAGGAGAGAGGAGGGCTTCCAGTTGAGGGCGTAGTTTTTCCCAGTCTACCTCAGTATCGAGCTTGCGAGCCTTATCACTGTCTTTGAGAAAGGGGGTCGTTGCGATGCAGTGGTACTTAAGGTCCAATGTTTGGCTTAGATAACAATAAGAATCATCTTCAAGGGCTTGGAAAATTTCAATCACTTGGGTGCCTGGGTTTGCAAAGAGTAGGTTGGCAAGGCCTGCACCATGGGGAGCTACGATGAGGTCAGCATGTTCAAATACCGCCATCTGCTCGCGAACACTGAGGGCTTCCAAGTGAACGGTCTTAAAGTCCTGATTCTCAAGCCATTTTTGGATCTCGCCTTCATTGGTAATGCGCCTCTGGGGCGCCTTACTTCGCGAGATAAAGATTTTTTTAGACCCATCCTTAACCTCTGCTTTATGTTTCATCAATTGTTTGCGAATGTACTGGGCAATCCAAGGTGGCGTCACACAGGAGCGGGAAGCAAAAGAGGGCACGATCAAGGTATCGGCCTCGATGCAGGTATTTTTATACCCGGTGATGATTTTCTTTTCATCGATACCAAGCATGTCCAGGGTTTCACGCTGAAAGGGCAGGTCTCGATCCGGCAGGTAGAGAAAGTCATAACCGGCTCCCGATTGTTCGAGTAGGGCAAATTTGGGGAGTACCTCGGTCAGCCAATGGTAGTAGTTGCGGTGCCCTTCTTGAGCGAGCACGACGACATTTCCCTTAACAGGCTCAGCAGGTGGCAGCTCTTTGAGCGCACTGGGGTTTCGCTTGATGGGGCTCCACGGCCAGATGAGCTCTTGAGTGAGATAGCCATCCGCTACTACGATTCCATTGGGGGAGAAGACTTTCCCTCGAGGGATCTTGAGGATAAAGGTTTCCGGGATAATGGGAGCGTCCCAGGTCGAATCTTCAGAGGATGCAATTGGGAAGCGATCAAACTTCAATTTGATTTTCGTACTCAGCTTTTGTTGCTCAATCTTAGGGTTTTTCTCAAGTAAATCTTGAAGGCTAAGTGCTTCATAGGCAATAGCTCGCGTTGTGAGGGTGCAGAGGATGATAACTAGTTTGAGCGTGTGAGTTATATTCATATCAGAAAATTGGGAACCTTTTTGGCCTTTGAGTGACTAGTAGATCACATATTCTGTAAATAAACATTTAAGTTAAAATTCGAAACAATGAAAATACATAAACTATTAGCCATGGTACTTTGCTTAGGGGTTCTCAATGCAAATGCTGGACACAATGCACTCAGTCTAGGTAGTGATGATGAGCAAAATCAAGTAAGCGCTAGTTCTTTCGAGTCTGTTGACGCTGAGGAATCAGGTAGCTACGCCCATTATTATTATTTAGGAGGTAGCGCTTTGGTTACGGTAAGTCTTGCTCTCTTGTACAAGCAAATGATTGCTCAAAGTATTGAAGATCCTGCATCCTCTTTAAGTACTTCTTCTCTGGCAGCGTTCAATACATTTATAGAGATGCTCCGCGAAGCGACGGAAGAGGCTATGAAAAGAAATCCCAGTCCTGATATCGATCCAGCTCTTTTTGTTTAAATTTTAAAACATGCTAAACAAAAAACCCGCCTTTAAAGGCGGGTTTTTTGTTGATAAGCAAAGAATTAAGATTGTTTAAGGCATCATATCTAAATATTGGGAACTTTTTAAAAAAATAGCTGACTAGTGTAGTGCAGATTCTGTGAATTTGTGTATTAAACTTAAAAAACAGGAAACAAATGAATAAATTACAAAAATTATGCTTAGGGCTTTTATCCCTCGGAATTATGAGCACGGGTGCATGGGCCAATATGGATAATGTGGGTGCCAATATCCACGATGCAGGAGCTAGGGTTCAAGAACAAGCAGAAGCACTTTTGGGCGTAGAGGCTAAAGTGGAAGACTACATGGCTTTTATTGAAGAGCGAAGGGCGACTCTTAAGGATATGCGTGCATTAGAACAAGAGAAGTACAACCGTCTGATGATGCAGGCAGAAGACGTTAAGGCACTGATGGAAGAATCTCTTCCTTATAAGGGTACAGGCCTTATTTTAGAGAATGGCTTAACTACTGAAGTAACCCTGGAATTGGGAGAAGAGATCCTAGGAGATATAGCGAAAGCTAAGGCAGGTATCCAAAATGGCATGCAAGCTTTGACTGAAGCTGAAGCACCGCTCAATGAATTTTCTGAGGTTCTCGAAGATCTTCTCCTGAAATGTGAGGCATTGAAAGAAGAGGCCGATTTTGCTCAAGGAGACCTCGATGCGTTGACAATACTTTTCTCCGACCTTGAAGGGCAATTTGCTGATCTGGAAATGGAGAGAGGAAAACTTGTAGAGCAATTTGCTGATCTGAAAATGGAGAGAGAAAAAATGACAGAATATTTGGGGACAATGACGTCGACTGGTTTAGTAGCATTGATCGTGATTGGCCTTCTTTCCTGTTGTTTCATGTAAACAAACGCTTAGAGAAAAGAATTTTTATCTTAATTCTATCATTAACAAAAAACCCGCCTTGAAAAAGGCGGGTTTTTAAATGGGTGCAGGGCCCGGATTTGAACCGGGGACCTTCAGGTTATGAGCCTGACGAGCTACCAGACTGCTCCACCCTGCAATAAAGTTTGCTTGGGTGCCAAGGTGTCATGAATTGGCAGAGAATCAAGTTTTTTTTGCAATATTTTTAAAGTATAAAAAAGCCCTCACCTAGGTGAGGGCTTTAAAGTGTTTTTAATGAATATTTTAGGCTTCGTTTTCCTCGACTTCGATGATGCGAGAGATACCAATAAGCTTATCGCCCTTGGCTAGGTTAATGAGTTTCACCCCTTGGGTGGCGCGCCCAATAACCCGAATGTCTTTAACCGGTGAGCGGACAGCCTGACCAGAATGGGTGAACATCATGATTTCATCATCGTCATGGACGCTGAGCGCACCAGCGACATTAGCGGCGTTTTTGGTGGCGATGATACCACTGCCTGCACGGCTCTGAACACGGTACTCTTCGTATTTGGTGCGCTTGCCGATGCCGTTTTCACCGGCAATCAAAAGGGTCGCCTGTGGGTCGACAACTTCCATTATTTTAACAAAGTCATCCTTCTTGAGCTTGATGCCACGTACACCGCGCGTTGCACGGCCTTGGTTGCGAAGGTCACTCTCGGGGAAGCGGATAGACATCCCCTTGTGCGTGATGATGACGATCTCATTGCCCTCGCTGGTAAGGCGCGTGGAGATGACCTCGTCACCCTCGTCGATCTTGATGCCAATCATGCCACCCTTGCGGAAATTCTTGTAGTCGTTTAGACAGGTCTTTTTGACCGTGCCGTTTTGGGTGCACATGACAAGGTGTTGATCTTCAGTGAATTCTTTGACGCAGATCATTGAGGCGATCTTCTCGTCTTTTTGCAGAGCTAGCACATTGGCTACCGAGCGGCCCTTCGCTGTGCGGCTGCCCTCGGGGATCTCGTAAACTTTCTCCACGTAAATGCGCCCGTTGTTCATGATGAAGATGATGTAGTCGTGCGTGCTTGCTGTGAAGAGGCGTTCGACAAAGTCTTCTTCGTAGCTCGTTGTTCCGATGACACCTTTGCCGCCGCGGCGCTGTGAGCGGTAAGAGCTTACGCTGGTGCGCTTGATGAAGCCTTGGTGGCTTACGGTGATAATGCAGCCCTCATTGGCGATGACGTCTTCCATGCGGAATTCACCCTCAGCGGCGATGAGCTGGGTGCGGCGTGGTGTTGGGTATTTTTCTTTGATTTCGAGAAGTTCTGTCTTGATGACTCCAAGGAGCTTTTTCTCGTTGGAAAGGATGGACTCGAGCTCTTGGATGAGCTTGAGGAGCTCTAGATACTCTGCCTCAATCTTTTCACGCTCAAGGCCTGTTAGCTGGTAGAGGCGAAGGTCAAGGATTGCGTTTACCTGGCGCTCGGAGATGGGATACTTGTCCCGGAGGCGCGTCTTGGCTTCATCGCGGTTGCGCGATGCGCGGATGATTTTGACGAAGTCATCGAGGTTATCGAGCGCAATCTTGTAGCCCTCGAGGATGTGTGCGCGGTCTTGAGCCTTGCGGAGGCGAAACTCTGTCCTGCGGAAGATGACTTCGCGGCGATGCTCGATGTAGCACTCGATAAGCTCTTTGATGTTCATCTGCTTGGGGCGACGTTTGTCGAGGGCAAGCAGGATGACGCCAAAGGAACTCTCTAGAGGCGTGTGTTTGAACAGTTTGTTGGTTAGCACGCGCGCAGTTTCCCCGCGTTTGAGCTCAACGACGATGCGGGTGTTTTCGTCCGATTCATCGCGTAGGTCGCTGATTTCGGTGAGTACCTTGCTGGAGACAAGCTCGGCAATTTTGGTGACGAGGTTTGCTCGGTTCACGTTGTAAGGGATCTCTGTGATGACGATTTGCTCTTTGCCGTTTTTGAGCTCTTCGACATGGACCGTCCCCTTGATGCGAACGATGCCGCGACCCGTCTTCATATATTTCTCAATGCCTTCGCGGCCTGCAATAGTGCCACCGCTAGGGAAGTCTGGCCCGGGCATGAGCTTGATGAGGTCCTTGATAGAGGTGTTAGGCTTGTCGATGACAGCACAGGTAGCATCGATGATTTCGCCCAAATTGTGAGGGGGGATGTTGGTCGTCATGCCGACGGCAATCCCTGTTGAGCCGTTCATAAGAAGGCTCGGGATGCCGGCAGGAAGGACGGAAGGCTCTGTCGTGCTTTCCTTGTAGTTGGGTACAAAGTCGACCGTGTCCTCATCGATGTCGCGGAGCATCTCCTCGGCGATTTTCGTCAAGCGACATTCGGTGTAACGGTAGGCAGCAGGTGGGTCACCATCGACAGAGCCGAAGTTGCCCTGAGGGTCGACCAGTGGGTAGCCCATGACCCAGCCTTGTGCCATACGCACGAGCGTGTCGTAGACAGAACCGTCACCGTGGGGGTGGTAATTCTTTAAAACTTCACCGACGACACCGGCGCACTTGTCAAAAGGGCGGTTGTGGAGAAGGCCTTCGCGGAGCATCGCGTAGAGGATGCGGCGCTGTACGGGCTTTAGACCGTCTCGGGCATCGGGGAGCGCGCGGCTGATGATGACCGACATCGAGTAATCGATGTAGGCCGTTTGCATGATGTCTGTAATGCTAGTGGGAACGAGTACTTCCTTGTCCGTGTACATGCTTGAAGAAAATTAAAAATTAAACGTCGAGATAAGAGGTGTTGAGCGCGTTGTCCTCGATGAAGGCACGGCGTGCAGGAACGTCTTCGCCCATGAGCATAGTGAAGATTTGGTCTGCGAGGGCGGCATCGGCAATGTCCACCTTGAGGAGGCGACGCTTTTCAGGATCCATCGTTGTCTCGTAAAGTTGTTTAGGGTTCATCTCCCCGAGACCCTTGTAGCGCTGGATGCTAAGACCGCGGCGACCCAGTGTGCGGATGTTTTGGATGAGCTCTAGAATGCTGTGAAGCTCAACAACCGATTCGTTTTTATCACCCTTGTTTTCGATAATTTGATAGCGAGGCTCTTCGGTCGGTGAAAACTCTTTGACAGTGAGCCCTGCCTTGGAGAGCTCGACCAAGATTTTGGACATTTGGCCGGCTTCGAAAATCTCGTGAACGCTGATGCGCTGTTGGACCTGTTGGCCGTCTACCTCGACCTCGCGGGAGGCGGCCCCTTCGTAGATCTCTTCGGTGATCTCAAACTCAACATGGAGGCGTGAGCGTTCTTCATCATCAAAGAGGAAACGGAACTCTTCTTGGTTGCCTGTGCGGATGCGCGCAAGGTACTTCGGAAGGTCGTAGCTGTCTGACTTGTACTGGTCTAAATACGTGTGCAGTGGGCAGCCGTAGCGTGTGACGCCACCGCCGATCATCTCGAGGCGTGCGAGGCACTCGGTGATTTTGTCGATCTTGGCGCTTGGGAAGGTGTGTTCGTCGCGAAGGCGGATGAGTGTCATGTCTTCGGCACCGAGTTCAAGCAAAATGCGGTTGAGCTCAGCGTCGTTGTCCACGTATTGTTCGCGGCGTTTGCGCTTGATCTTGTAAAGGGGAGGTTGGGCGATGTAGACGTAGCCGTTCTCGATGAGGCCGCGCATTTGGCGGAAAAGAAAGGTGAGCAGTAGTGTGCGAATGTGCGAGCCGTCGACATCAGCGTCCGTCATGAGGACGATTTTGTGGTAGCGGGCCTTGGTAGCGTCAAAAGCGCCGTCTCCGGTTTCGCCGATGCCGGTGCCGATGGCCGTGATCATCGTGCGGATTTCCTGGTTATTGAGGACCTTGTCCAGGCGGGCCTTTTCGACGTTGAGGAGCTTACCGCGGATCGGCAAAATCGCCTGATAGCGGCGATCGCGGCCTTGCTTGGCAGAACCGCCAGCAGAGTCCCCCTCGACGATGAAGATTTCGCAGAGCTCAGGGTCTTTCTCCGCGCAGTCTGCAAGCTTGCCAGGGAGGCCCCCTCCTGTGAGGGCACTTTTGCGGACCGTTTCGCGGGCCTTGCGCGCAGCTTCGCGGGCGCGTGCTGCATTGAGGCACTTATCGATGACCTTCTTGGCGATGCCAGGGGTCGTTTCAAAGATGTACTTTAAGTTGTCGCCGGTGATTTTTTGGACGATGCCATCGACCTCGCCGTTGGAGAGCTTGGTTTTGGTCTGGCCTTCGAAGCGAGGCTCGGGCACTTTGACGGAAATGACAGCCGTGAGGCCTTCGCGGACATCGTCCCCGCTGATGCTTGGGTCTTTGTCTTTGATAAGGTTGTTGGCCTTGGCGTAATTGTTGATGGCCCGGGTGAGGGCTGTGCGGAAACCGGAGAGGTGGGTGCCGCCCTCGATGTTGAAGATAGAGTTCGCGTAGGCGTAGAGCTGATCGCTGTAGGTGTCGTTGTATTGCATGGCAATATCGACGACGATTTTGGCCTCTGGCTTAGAGTCATCAGGGAGGGCATCTCCTGAGAATGTGATGGGATTGGGGTGGAGGACCGTTTTGTTGCGGTTTAAGAAGGTGACGTACTCTGAGATGCCGTTTTCGAAGTGGAAAGATTCTGTCTTCTCGGCGCGCTCGTCATTCAAGTCTATATGGATGCCAGGGTTGAGGAAGGCGAGCTCGCGGAGGCGCTTAGCGAGGATCTCGTACTTGAAGTCTCGAGTGGTGAGGAAGATTTCTGGGTCAGGGAGGAAGGTGATCTTGGTGCCGCTGCGCTTGGTGTCTCCAATGACTTTCATCTGTTGGGTGGTCTTGCCGCGGGAGAAGACCATGTGATGGATCTTGCCGTCGCGACGAACCTCTGCCTCGAAGTGCTCGGAAACGGCGTTTACGCACTTGGCACCCACACCGTGTAGACCCCCGGAGACGACGTAGGCGCCCTTGCCGAACTTACCGCCGGCGTGGAGGTTTGTCATCACCAGCTCGAGGGCGGGGATCTTGTACTTGGGGTGGATGTCTACAGGGATGCCGCGGCCGTCGTCTTCAATGGAGCAGGAGCCATCTAGGTGGATCGTGACTTTGATGAGGTTACAGTGGCCGGCTAGGGCCTCGTCGATGGAGTTGTCGACAATTTCAAAGACGCAGTGGTGGAGGCCTCGTTCATTTGTGTCCCCGATGTACATGTCTGGGCGTTTGCGGACGCCCTCGAGACCTTCGAGCTTTTGGATTTTGGAGGCGTCATAGTCTGACGCGGGGTTTTTGGGTTTGGTGGAAGTTGCAGATTTTGCCATGCGGTTTAAAAAGGTAAATAATGGAAGCATCTAAGGATTTTCCGCTAGGGGAAGATTTCAAGGATAAAAAGCTTTTAGAGGCTGAAATATTGACTCAGTAGAGGGTGTGCCTCTGAGGACTTTTTAGCTTGTCCCTTGGTGCTAAGTGGTTAATGAAATATCATATTATGCGGGGTGTATGGCAAATAATCGGAAGTCTTCTTGGGTATTTGATTTTGGGGGCGCATCTGGGGGCTGTTGGGTTTCCGGGTAGCTTTAGCATTCAAAGAGGTTATGGGTCGGAGGATGACCTCGAGGATATTGCTTGTTGGGACGATCATTTTGCCGGAATGCCTCGTCGTGTTGTGAGTGATTGGGGTGAAAGTCAGGAAGTGTCTTTGAATGCAAGTGCGACTGCTTTGGTTTTTGTCTATGCATTTGAAGGGACTGTGTATGAAGCGGGTGTGAATGATTTGCTCGAGCAGCTTGAAGCGTGCATTGAGCTTGTTGATGGGATCCCTTACGTTTCTTTTGGGCAGGTGATCGATGCGTGGATTGCTGAGGAACCTGCGTGGCGCGGGCCGTTTATACGTGCGTTGCACCAGGATTTGGCAGGGTTTGATATGCCGTGGACGGATATGCGGTGCCCTTGGGATGAGCTGAGTCATCATCTTCGGTATTTGACTGAAGGAGTGCAGCAGAGGGTGGATGCGCTTCGTGAGCAGACGGAGGCCTCTTAGTTTTTATATCATTTTTTGAGCGCTTTAAGCTTTGGGTTTTTATTTTTAGGGCTTGTTTTGCTGTAGGTGGAGCATTAAGGGAGGGGTGTGCCCGCTCTAGTTTTGCTTAGAGTGCCTTACAGTAAACTACTAAATAAGAAATTAAACATAGGATGAAAATGATTCGAAAGATAATCTCTATGAGTGTGCTTGGATCCCTGCTAACGGCCAGTTTGCTCGCTATATCGAGTGGTGATGAGCTGGATAATTTTGATATAGCAGGTCTTACAAGAGCCCTGGGAGGGTTTGGCTGTATGGATGATCTAGATGATCTGGATGGATTCGGTGCCTTTGGTGGCTTGGATGACTTCGATCCCTTCGGTGATTTTAACGAGAGCTATGTAGAGCCTATTACAGAGGGTACGCATCAGGGGCATCCTTGGGGAGATCAACAGCCAGAGTTTATGAACTTTTTTGCGATGCAAGGAGCACTGCAGCAGGCTCGTATTTTGAATTTATATGAAGCGGGCGTGAATGATTTGATTGCGCGGCTTGAAGCAACTGTAGCGACTGTTAATGGGGAGGCGTATGTGAGGATGCATGTGGTTAATGCGTGGGTTGCTGAAGCGCCTGCTTGGCGCGGGCCCTTGATGTGTGTCCTTCGCAGTCGATGGAAGGTCAATGCGGAGGATCCTTGGGCGGCTTTGACGCTTGAGTGGGGGCCTGCGAAAGCTGTTATTGAAGCTTTGGTTAGGGAATGTCATAGGCTCAATCAGTGATGCTGTCTTGCTTGTTGTTATGATTTAAGCTTAGAGGTAAGTCTCGGGGCTGTTTTAGGGGTTGTTTTGTGGGAGCTGAAGCGTTATAAAAGATGCCATGCATCTTGTCTGATGTGTGATGAAGTTAACCCCTAAATTGTTAATGCATATGAAGATATATCGTACATTTCTCATGGGCTTTGTTGCCTTGTTTGCTTTAGTGGCTGCTGTGTTTGCAGGGGGCGGTCATTACGTATTTGCGATTAATAGAGGCTTAGCGGACAATACTCTTAGGGACGAGGTGGCCAGGTGGCGGCTTGGAGGTGGAGCTCTTGAAAGACGTCAGAATACTGTCGTGGTGCATCAAGATGATGTTAGTGATGATGAAGGGCCGTGGGATGTGTATGATGAGACTTTGCTGAGAGGTATTTTGACTTTGCTACGTGAGGAGGGCGTTAGGGATGTCTATAATATGGAAGATGGTGAGGGCGTGAATGCTATGATGAAGGTGTATCAGAATACCATGGAGGGTAATAATGTGCAGTTGTGGGCGATCGTTGAAGACGATGTTTTTGGGGAGGCTTGGCAGCGAGACTTCATGCGTATGGTCCGCGGGCACTTAAATATTGCCGATGATGCTGAAGTGACGCCCTGGGCTCCTTTCAATCGAGCCATGTCTACGCTGGCTAATTATATTAATGAACACTTGGGTGGAGGCGATGACTCGGACTCTGAGTGAGCTTGCTTTGTGGCTCCATCTTGTTATTTGATTAAAGCTTAGAGGCCCCTGGGTGTTTACTCGGGGGCTTTTTGCTTGTTATGTTGGTGGGTCTTCATTAAGGAGAAAGCGCTGTGCCTTCAATTCAAAGGCTTGTTGCCTCGTTAACCCTAAAAATTAAATATCCTATGAAAAATACGGCAAAGTTCTGTTGAGTGTCTTTGGAAGTTTTATCGTGTCGAGTGCCTTGTTAGCTGTTTCAAGTGGCGATGAGTTGGGTGCTTTCGGTGATATACGGATAGTGCGTGTTGTTGGTTGGGGTGATGAGGGTTTTAATTTTGGGAATGAGGTCATTCCATCCAACCAAACACAGGTTCTTTTCGATGAGTATGGGTTTGGCGATCAAGATGCAGGGAGCTGGGATCAGGATACTTGGGGTGAGTTAATTGGATTCTTGGCGGGCTTGAATATTGCTGATGTGAATGAGGCTGGCGTTTCTGAGCTAGTCCAGCTCTATGAGGCAACGGTGACGCCTAGTGGGATCGTTCGCTTTTGGGCGATTGAAGAGACCGAGAGCCTGCGTGCGAATTATGCATGGATTAAGTTGTTCATGCAGCTTGTGCGTTTGCGTTACTCTCTTGTTGGGGTGAGTGAGGCTGACTGGCCTAATGTGCTTTGGATGATGCAAAAGCTCGCCGATGAGGTGAATGCTGCCTTGGCGAGCGATTGAGTTTTTGTCTGTTAAGGTTTTGTAAAGGTCCTGATGGCGACGTGCTATCAGGGCTTTTTGCTTGTGATATATCAGCGTAGTTTTTATAAGTAGGAGCCTCGTTTGCTTTTAGAGCAATAGTGTATTTTAACCCCTGTACCTTGATTGTTATGATGAAGTCTAAGCTTTTTGCGTCGGTTGTTTTTGCTGTTCTCTTCTTAACGTCTCATTTGGTTCAAGCGGGGGTTTGGGATACCGTTTTAATTCGAGGTACGCAGGTAGTGTTGAGACATTCGCTGCTTAGGCCTGGGATGCAAAGGGTTGGCGTGAATGGTATAAATGATATTTATAACCCGGTCATTCAGAATGGTGCACCTATCTTTCGGGTGCCTCAGTATGCTTATGTGACCGTGACGGGCTCTCTGTTGCAGGATAATAATAACAATCCAGGTGATGAGACGGAGGATGACATGGGGGCTCAAATGAACGATGATATCGTGTCTCAGGTCCGGTGGTGGGTGGATTATTTTCGTGATGGGAATCCGTATCCGGAAAATATCGGGCAGCGTACTGAGATGTTCGTCAATATGGCTTTGGCGGAGTTGAGCTTGCGTGAAAACGACGAGGAGAAAGAACCTGTATTAGAGGATATGGATGAGGCTGCCTTGTTAGAAAATTTAATGGACACATTTCGTTTGGCTGATGATCCCGTTCAGCTTATTCGGAATCTTGAGTTGGAAGTTTTGGATGTTATTCCAGATTGGCTTTTTGTTCAGGCAGCAGCCATACGCAATAGGTTGGTAGCTGGCTCACCTGCAGATTTCTTTTTTGAGCTGATGCGCCGTCGCAATAGGTGTGATGATTATGCGATGCTTGCAACGTGGTATCGCGTTGCTGAAGAGGTGCGCCTTGAGGTTCAAAGGGCGATTTTAGTGCGCAATGCCGTGGATGGATTGATCGAGCAAGCGATGGATATCGATGGCTTGCGAGCCCTTTATTATGATAGTATCGAGTCTGTTCTTGATGAAATGACAGGAGCGTGGGATACGCTTGATTTATTGAAAGCCGTTCAGGGTACTGTGCTTGAGCCTTTCGTTCAATGGGTTGTGAGCGGAAATTTAGGAGGTCTTGCAAGTCATCAAGATATTATGGGATGGAATGCTTATTTTGAAGAGCATGTATTTCCTGTGATTGGCGATGAGCTTGAGGCAGCTCTTAAGAAAATGGGGAAGGGGAAGAAGCCCAAAGCAAAGAAGAAAAAGAAGGCAAAGAAGAAGCGAACAAAAAAAGTAGTGGTTTTGGCTAAAGAGTAGCCTTTAGGATGCTTCGAAGATAAGGTCAAACGGGGCGAATAGCTCCGTGCCTTGGATTTTAACCTGAGCCCAAACCCGGTAGTAGCCGGGTTTGGCTGTGTTGAGGACAAAGTCTACCTGAGGGGTATCTTCGGTTTCTCGGCCATTGGGAATCGGGTGTAAATGGGCCATGCCGCTGAGGGATTCGTCAAAAGCGATCATGTGTGCGTAGGCGCCCATGAGAGGCTCGAGGTGGACGGGCTTGCCCTTGTCTCCGGTGATAGTGAGGTGGACGTCGTGCATTTGCCGGGTTGTTGGGCGCTTGGGGCTGAGTTCTAAGTGAAAGGTATAGCCGGCAACGTGCGCTGTTTGAACGGTCTGAGGCGTGGGCTGTGCTGAGGTACCGGGAACTTCAATCGTGTTGCTTGCGACGATGTGTTTTTTGGTGCGTGCGGGTACGAGCTGAGCAAAGGCGTAGTAGGTGCCCGTTTTCTTGGGAGTGAAGTGAAACGTCCACTGGCCTGAAGAGCCTACAGGCTCCGGGTGAATGTGGTGGTAGTCTTCAAGGCTTGTGTCGATAAGGAGCAGATGAACTTTCTTGGTGTGTGTTTTGGCGATTTGATGAGGTAAAAGTTGTTTGTTGCCGGGAGTGAGGAGCGTGAGCGTAAACTCAGAAGAGGTTCCTTGCCTTGGAGGATCTTCTGCGATGAGGTCTAGCTTGAGGGGGAAGTTGAGCTTGCTTAGCTCTAGGAAGGCTGACGAGTCGGCCTTGCAAAATTCGATACCGTCTGAGTCGACATCTAAGACTTCGTAGTGGAGGAAGCCACAATCAGAATCTGGAAGGGTGCGCAGTGCGCAGTAGGTGCTCACGGCAATGGCTGTGATCAGTGTGATCTGAAGCAAGGTCTTGGAGCGGCGCTTCATGAGATGGGCTCGATTTTTTTTAGTTGGTCGATAAACTCTTCGACACTCCAGCGACTACCGTCTTTCCGGTAGCGTATTTTCCCTTGGCCATCGATGATGAGGGTTGCCATGGTGTGATCGAGTGTGCCGTCTTCGGGTTGAACGAGAATACCAAATTGCTTGAGCACATCTTGAACGGTGCTGTGTGGGCCCGTTAGGAAATCGTAGTTCGTGTTGTCGATGCCTCGGCTTACGGCGTAATACTTTAATATCCCAGGAGTGTCGTGCTGAGGGTCGAACGTGATGGTGGCAAGTTGAAGATCGCTCAGGCCTTCTTTTTTGGCTTCGCGTTGTAAGCGGGCCATGCGTGCTGTTGAGGCAGGGCACATCGTTGGGATGGTGCAGCGGGTAAAGACAAAATTAAGAACAACGCGTCTGCCGCGCCAGCGCTCCGGAGTCATCAATGCTGCGTCTTGATTGTAGAGGGCAAAGAGGGGTGTATACTCACCAACGCCGCGGAATGCCTTGAGCCCTCGGGCGACCGTATCACGCCGGAGTTGTTCGTTGCGGTCTTTTAAAATGCGTTCTGTAATGGGGTTGGCTGGCCAGATCGATTCGAGGCGGTAGTGAGGGCTTGTTTGGAGCGTGCCGCGGATATAATCTCCACGTTTGTAGACCATGGCGTCCCCTTGGAAGACTTCTACTTCGATGGCTTCACTGTCCTTGGCGCGGACCTTAAAGGTGCTTGTTTCGGGGTTAACTTCGAGGACTTGCCCAGACCAAGCGTTGCTTTGGGGTTCTGTAGGTTCGGGAGTGGCGTCTTGAGTGCATCCTGATAGAAGAAAGATGATTGCGCTTAGAGCTATAAGCTTTTGCAGCTTTGGATAGGGCTGTGTTCTCATTGGCTACAAGAGTTGATCCTTCCGGAAGAGAGAGTCAAGCTTGGGTGTAACTTGTCCTTGCATCTTAGGTGTTCCTTGATCATCGTTTTGGGCACTGTTTGCTTTGCCCGTATTTTGTTTTGTGAAAAGAATTCATCATTTAAGATCTGAATCCTATAAGCCGGCCTTGTTTTGGCTGTCTTTTTTTGCACTATTTTGGGCGACCTGTCTTTTGTTTGCAGGTGGTTTTACAACGAGTATTCGAGCGGGCATGGCGTTTTTGGATTGGCCGCTGTCCAATGGCTCGCTCAATCCTTGTGGTTGGTTGAGTGAAGAAGATCAACTCGCAGAGCATAGCCACCGTTTGCTTGGGATCAAGATGGGGCTTATCAGCTTATGTATCTTTGGTTGGACGTATCTGCGTGAAGGGCGCCCGTGGGTGCGCATGCTAGCGCGTTTGCTCGTTTGGGTGGTTGTTTTGCAGGGTGTTCTCGGTGGGGCGCGTGTGCGGCTGGACCAGCTCAACCTTTTGACCGAGCACAATCACTTGGCCCAAGTCTTTGCGGTACTCCATGCCTGTGGAGCCCAGGTGACCTTGTGCTTGCTTGTTTCGATAACTGTTGCTCTATCGCGGGTTTGGATTGAGCGTTCGGATCGCCCTGTTAATTCTGTATTACACCGTTGGGCTTGGTTGAGTGTCGGGGTCTTATTTATCCAGTTGATTCTGGGGGCTGTTATGCGTCACAGTGATGCTGCGCTCGCAATACCGACATTTCCTCTAACACCGGAAGGAGGTGTGATTCCGGCTGCCTGGAGTTTCCCTGTTGCGATTCATTTTGCCCATCGGGTTGGGGCTTTGGGTGTGTTTTGTGTTTTGAGTTGTTTTATTTTTCGTTCATTGCGTGTGTACACGTTAAAACGCTTTGAAGGGTGGGTTTCCCTTGGTATTGCTTGCCTTCTTTGTGTTCAAATACTGTTAGGTGCCACGGTTGTTTGGACGGCTAAAAATCCCTACAGTGCAACGATTCATATGCTGATCGGTGCTTTTCTTCTTGCAAGTGTCTGGATGCTGACTTTCTTAGGCTTGCAACCTAAATTGCAAAAACCCGTTTTCAAGAAGCGTATCCCATCGATTTCTACCGTAATCCATGAGTCTGCTATTTAATCATGACCGCTGTTCGGCTGATGCTTCGGCATTACCGGCCAATATTTCACTCTCAAGAGCAAAACTATATGGCTATTGGGAGTTAACGAAGCCACGCCTGAGCTTTTTGTCCGTCATTACCGCCATTGTCGGGTACTTGGTGGCTAATCCTGCTCGCGATATGGAGGTGTTGGCTGCCTTGCTTCTTGGTACGGCTTTATCGGCAGGCGGTGCAGGCACTTTGAATCAGTGGCTTGAGCGTGAGGTGGATACGAGAATGGCTCGCACGCGCCAAAGGCCAATCCCTGCAGGTATCGTTTCGCCTCGAGGAGCTTTGGTTTGGGGGCTTGTTTTATGCATAGGTGGGCCGGCTGTCCTTGCTTGGGGAACTAACTGGCTTGCTGCAGGGCTCGCTGTAGCGACGATTGCAAGTTATCTTTGGGTCTACACTCCCCTCAAGCAAAAAACCCTCTGGTGCACCCATGTTGGTGCCGTTCCTGGTGCTTTGCCTCCTTTGATAGGTTGGGCTGCAGCTGAAGGGCATTTGGGTGCTTTAGGCTGGATCTTATTTGCCATACTCTTTGCTTGGCAGATCCCGCACTTCATGGCCATTGCATGGACATATCGTGATGATTACGCTACAGCCCGGATGCCCATGCTTCCGGTTGTTGACAAAAAGGGAGACCGTGTGGTGCGTCACTCAACTTTGTTTACCTGGCTTTTAGTTATATTTAGTTTGTTGCCTGTATTTATGAGTTATTGTACTTGGGCTTATGGCTCTTGTGCCTTATTGGCAGGGGTTTATTTTGCGGTGCGTGCGCATGCCTTTTCCTATGAGGATAGGCGTCAACGTGCAGCTCGGCAGCTTTTCTTTGCCTCTATTTTTTACCTTCCCTTTGTTCTAGCAGCTCTCGTCCTTGACCGTTGGCTTTTAGCTTAAAATTTATTTTTGTTTTATGGCTTCAGGATTTCCCTTCCCAGAAGTAAACGCTTCGCTTAATGCTTGTTCTACGGTTCTGCTTACTTTGGGGTTTATCTTTATTAAGATGAAGCGTGTTGAATGGCATCGAGCTATGATGCTCGGGGCCCTTGGGGTATCCGCCCTGTTTCTCGTTAGCTATGTTATTTACCACTTACAAACGGGTGCGCGAACGCCTTTTGGCGGTGAAGGTCTGTGGCGCACCGTGTACTTCGTTCTTTTGCTAACACATATTGTTTTGGCGGTTGTTATTGTGCCTCTTGTTTTGAGGACGTTTTTCTTGGCGATTCGAGGCCGTTATGCTACTCACCGCATTTGGGCGCGCTGGACATACCCTTTGTGGTATTACGTCTCCGTCACGGGCGTACTTGTGTACTTTTTTCTTTATCAATGGTTCCCATCTTCAGTAGTTTCATCATGATGCTTGTATCTACCCTTAAGCGCTGTTTTGTGCGGGCTTTTCTTGCCGGGCTTTCCTTTTTCTTACTGCTATGTGTGTCTGGTTGTAGCTTTAAGACAAAGCAGTCTTCCCTCGATCCTAAAGGGCCTATTGCACTTGCTCAGTACGATCTTTTTATGGTCACCGTTTGGGTTACGCTATTCATTTTTGTGACTGTGGGGGGTGCTTTACTCTGGGTAGTCTGGCGGTTTCGCCAGCGTCCAGATGATGACGATGACCATATGCCTAATCAATCGCATGGGAACCCACTCGTCGAAGTTGGCTTGATTGTGGCCTCCATCCTCTTGCTTGTGATTATTGCTGTGCCCACGCTGAGAGTGCTCGTGTACACGTTCGAGCTCCCTGAGGATGAAGGATCCAAGCTGGGGCAGTGGTATCAAGGCCCATTAACTGAAGAAGATGCTGAGACTATTTTGACGGTGAATGTCATGGGTTATCAGTGGTGGTGGGCTTTTGAGTATCCTCAATTGGGCATTACGACAGCCAATGAACTGGTTATCCCTGAAGGGAAGGTTGTAAAACTTAACCTTCGGTCGGCGGATGTTATTCACTCTTTTTGGCTGCCTAAGATTGCAGGTAAAGTGGACTTGATTCCTGGCCGAGCTAACTGGATGTGGATTAAAGCAGATGAGCCAGGGCACTACTATGGGCAGTGTGCGGAGTTTTGTGGTTCTGCGCATGCTTATATGCTTTTTAGAAGTGATGTTTTGAGTCATAGAGACTTTGAGGCATGGGTTGAATATCAGAAAAAGGATGCTCCTGAAGCTCTCGAGGTATCTGTTGCAGCTGGTGAGCGTCTTTTTGCTGAGAAAACTTGCATACAGTGCCATACTATTCGTGGAAATCAGTATGCAATGGGGATTAAAGGGCCGGACTTAACGCATGTTGCTTCCAGGAAATCTCTAGCGGCAGGTATTATGGATAACCGAGGGGTTGATGGTAGGATTGACCGCTTGAAGCAGCGTGAGAATTTATTCGAGTGGATTAAAAACTCCCAACACATTAAGCCGGGGAATTTGATGTATCATGATGATGCAGGACTCAAGACAGTTCCCCTTTCAGATGATGATGTTCACAAGATCGTCGCTTACTTACAAACTTTAAACTAGATTAATCATGGCTGTTTCCACACACGCACCTGTTGCCGATAAGCGGCTATTGCCACCCTCCAAAAGTTTGATTGGGCTTATTCGCCCTGATACCTCGACAGGTCTTGTCGATTGGCTAACGACCGTCGACCACAAGAAGATCGGTATTATGTATGGAGGCTTTGCGCTTTTTTTCTTTCTCTTAGGCGGGATCGAAGCGCTTTTAATTCGCCTGCAGCTCATGTACCCGGGTGGTACGGTTGTTTCAGCGCAGACCTACAATCAGCTCTTTACCATGCATGGAACAACGATGGTGTTTTTGGCTGTCATGCCTTTGAATGCTGCGTTTTTTAATTTTGTTATGCCACTTCAAATTGGCGCTCGTGATGTGGCCTTTCCGCGACTCAATGCGCTCGGCTTATGGGCTTTTGTTGCGGGTGCGCTCATTTTGAATTTAAGCTGGTTATTTCAATGGGCTCAGGTCTTTGGGTGGTTTACGCCAGTAAGTGGTCAGATGGATATCGTGCCAGCTATTGGGTGGTTTGGTTATGCACCTATAACCGGGAAAAATTATAGTGGCATTGGGACTGATTTCTGGATTTTTGGCTTGCAGGTGCTGGGAGTTGCTTCACTCGTGGGTTCCTTTAACTTTATCACGACAATTATTAATATGCGTGCTCCAGGGATGACGATGATGCGCCTGCCTCTTTTTACCTGGATGACGCTCATCACCTCTTTCTTGATTATTTTTGCTTTCCCAGCAATTACGATCGCTCTGGTTGAGCTCATGTTTGACCGTTTTTTTGGCACTAATTTCTATCACGTTGAAATGGGCGGACAACCCATTTTGTGGCAGCATCTCTTTTGGATTTTTGGACATCCCGAAGTGTATATTTTGATTTTGCCCACGATGGGAATTGTGTCTGAGATCCTGCCAACGTTTGCGCGTAAGCCGCTTTTTGGCTATCCTATGGTTGTGTTTTCAGGGGCGGTCATTGGGTTCTTAGGCTTTGCTGTATGGAGTCATCATATGTTTACAACAGGGCTCGGTGTTGTAGCAACAGCAGCCTTTTCCCTGCTTACGATGGCGATTGCTGTGCCAACAGGGGTGAAAATCTTAAATTGGATTGGCACTCTGTGGGGCGGCCATATCCGTTTTTCTGTGCCCATGGTGTTTGCCCTTGGGTTTATCTGGATGTTTATGATGGGGGGCTTTAGCGGCATTATGCACTCGGCGGCGCCTGCAGATGCCCAGCAACAAGATAGTTACTTCGTTGTTGCTCACTTTCACTATGTTTTGATTGGCGGGGCCTTACTTGCTATATTGGGCGGGCTATATTTTTGGGTGCCTAAGATTTTTGGGCGCATGATGAGTGAAAAGGTAGGCTATATTGCGGCTTCAGCAATTATCATTGGCTTTAATGTTGCCTTTTTCCCGATGCACTATCTGGGCCTTACGGGCATGCCTCGCCGGACTCATACGTACTTGGCCGGGTTTGGTTGGGAAACCTGGAATTTTGTAGCGACGATTGGAGCCTTTGTTTTGGGTATCGGTGTCTTGATGGTTATTATTGATTTGATTCGAACCGTTGCATCAGGGAAGCCTTGTGGCTCTGACCCTTGGGATGCTCGTACATTGGAGTGGTCATTGCCGTCGCCTGTGCCGGCTTATAATTTTGCTCACAACCCGGTTATTCCTGGGCGTGATGCTTGGTGGCTTCATAAGTATGGGAAAAAACCTGAGCAAGAGATTGAATATGAAAAAACTGGCCCTGAAGGGATTCATATGCCAAGTCAGTCATGGTGGCCCCTGGTAAGTTCTGTAGGCTTGCTCGTTGTTGGTGTTGCTATGGCTCTGCATAGCGCAGGAGTTCCTTATTGTGGTTATGTTGCTATTGGTGGGCTTGGACTTTCTGTTGTTTCTTTCTTCTTGTGGGCACTCGAGGGGCCAGGAGGGTATCACTTAACTCCCCCAGATGATGGAGATGAACCTCAGAAAGTGCTTGCATCTTACACGCCAGAACCTTCACAAAAACTTGAGTTGACCCACTAACGAAACCTATGAACAGTGATATTTCATCTGCGGCCACGGTTGATGCCCTTCACCATGAAGAGCACAGTTCTACAGGTATCGAAAACAAGAAACTGATGATGTGGCTTTTCCTTGCATCAGACTGTATGTTTTTTGGTACTTTAATCACAACGCACCTTATTTATCGGAAGCTTTATCCATCGGGGGCAGCAGAAGAGGGGATTCTTAATATTAAAAACACTTTTAATATTGAGCTAACTTCGTTTAGTACATTCATCCTTTTGATGAGCTCGTTTTTGATGGCGCTTGCTGTCTCTGCTATGCACAAGGGGCAGTTGCAAAGTTTTCGAAAAAACGTTTTGGGTGTTATATTCTTTGGCTTGATCTTCTTGGGTTGCCAGGTGTACGAGTTTACCGAGTTTTCCATGGGTAACCCTACAGCAGGAATTCCACCTCTGACGTTAAGTAATAGTATATTTGGATCTACCTTTTATTTGATGACTGGTACCCACGGTACACACGTTGCTATAGGTGTTTTGTGGCTCGTGGCTATGTTTTTCTACTCATTCAGCGGCCGGATGAATATCCATAGTGCTATTGATGTTGAAGTCGCTGGGCTCTATTGGCACTTTGTGGATATTGTATGGATCGTTATTTTTACGGCAGTCTACCTTATCGAATATATTTAAATTATGAATGCACACGCTTTATCTCTAGAGAGTCTTATCAAGGAAGAAGCTAAACGCTATCATGCCTTTATTAATCTAGCCTTTATTTTGGCTATTTTGACGAGTACCGAAATCGTCATTATTTTCTTGCCCTTTGCTAGCTGGCTTATTGTTACAAGTTTGGTTGTTCTCTCTTTGGTGAAGTTTTTTTGTGTTATCCTTTGGTTTATGCATCTGATTTATGATCGCATACTCTTGTTTTTGCTTTTTATGTCGGGCCTGTTGATTGCTGTGGGGACGGTGATTGCTCTTATGTTCTTATTTTCGCCAAACGATTTAGACCGTTCTTTGTTTAGCTTTAATACGCTAAGCATGTTTTTTAATAGCTTCTGCTTTGTTGCTTAATATAAGGGGGGTAGTCATGCCGGTTCCGCTTCACTGGCATACAGAGCCGTTTTTGTTGATTGGATTAATAGGCCTGGGTTGGGCTTACGCGCTGCTCTTAGGCCCATTAAGGGTATGGGTGAATCCTGGTGCAGGCGTTTCTTGGGGTCGTGTGCTGTGTTTTTATTTAGCTCTTGTTGGAGTTTATTTAACAGTTGCATCTCCTTTAGATCAAATGGGTGAAGATTTTTTATTTAGCTTGCATATGGTGCAGCACATGCTGCTCATTTACGTGCTTCCGCCAATGTTTTTGTGGGCTACTCCAGCGTGGCTTGTAGATACGTTGATTCTTAAATTTTCACTCAAGCGAGTTATGGCAGTGCTGACCCATCCTGTATTTGCAGGTATTGCCTTTACTTTGTGTTATACGTTGTGGCACATCCCTGTTCTTTATGAGGCCGCATTGCAAAATAAGCTCATTCATATTTTTGAACATTTTACTATGTTTGTAACTGCTTTGCAAATGTGGTGGCCGATTATGAGCCCTTCTAAAGTTTTACCTCCCGTCCGAGCGCCTATGCGGATGTTGTATGTGTTTATTTTGATGATTGTTCAGTTTCCTGTCTTTGGTGTACTTACCTTTTCTGGCGAAGTTTTGTATGCTACCTACGAGTTTGCACCACGCATCTTCTCTTTGACGCCTCTGCAAGATCAGGTTTTAGGTGGGGTTGTGATGAAGATCTTTAATATGGTTGCCTCTTTGACCATTTTTGGTATGAGTTTTTATAGTTGGTATTACCATGAAAATTCACCCCGACGTTCCATTAAAACGCAGGCCTTGGCCTAGCTAAGTATCACGATGACTTGGGAGATTATTTTTGTTTGTGCGATCATTATAGGGGCATTGGTTAGTTTTGTTATTGAGCGTGTCCCTATTGATGTTACAGCATTTTGTGCTTTTGCATTGGTCCTGCTAGTTTCCATACTTACAGGTTCAGAGAATTTACCTGGAGTGAATGATCTATTAAGCGTTTTTTCAAACCCGGCGCCACTCACGATTGCTGCCATGTTTATTATGAGTGCTGCCTTGGAAAAATCTGGGATCATTGAATTTATGGCAGAGCGCCTTTTGCGCTTAGCCCAGCTTGGCTACATTCGGTTTTTGGCAATGCTCATTTTGTTTGTGGCCTGCGCATCCGCATTCATTAACAATACGGCGGTTGTCGTTGTTTTACTTCCTGTCGTGATGACTATCGCTCGCCAGCTGAAAATCCCTGCCTCAAAAATGCTCATCCCTCTGTCTTATGCGTCTATTTTTGGGGGTTGTTGTACTGCTATAGGGACGAGTACAAACATTCTGGTGAGTAGTATATTGCAAAATAATGGGATGGATCCCCTTGGGATGTTTGAGCTTTCCTATATCGGCGTTCCTCTTCTTTTTGGTGGATTGGCGTATATGGTTTCGGTCGGAAATTATCTACTTCCTGAAAGGGAAACGCTAACTTCCATGCTTTCACCCGAAGAAAGAAAGGAGTATATTACAGAGGCTTATGTCAAACATGGCTCTTCTCTTGTGGGGAAGCCTCTTGTTGAGACAAAATTACTTAAAACATCGGGGGTGCGCTTGCTTGATGTTATTCGTAATGGTGCCGTTTTGCAGACACCTGTGAATGGAATCACCCTTGAAGAAGGCGACCGTTTGCTGCTTGCCTGCCATCCATCTGGAATCATGAAGGCTCGTAGTTTTGATGGTATGGGTTTTGTTCTCGAGCAAGGCCTTGATTTAGAGCCTATTTCTTCTCATGAGGGAGCGATTATTGAGGGTGTTATTGGTCCACAGGCAACCCTTATTGGGAGGACTATGCGTGAAATTAACTTTAGGCAGCGCTATCGGCTTGTTATTTTAGCTGTGCACAGGAGAGGTCGTAATGTTCAAGATAAGCTTGAAAATTTGCGGCTGCAGTTTGGGGATACTTTGTTGATGATGGGTACGCATGCAGCCATCGATAATCTAAGATCTTTAGATGATATTATCTTTCTTGATAAGCCAGCACTTCCTGCGGAGGATATGCGCAAGAAAGCTCCATGGATTTTAGGTGCCTTGGTCGCTGTGGTTGCGTCGGTTACTTTAAATATCATGCCCATTATTGGAGCTATAATTATTGCTGTAGCGTTCTTGTTTGTTACAGGATGTGTAAACCCCAAAGATGCTTATAAAGCTGTTGATTGGCGCATACTGGTTTTGATTTACGGCATGCTGGGTCTTGGTCTAGCGATGGATAGATCAGGCTTTTCAATGTTGATTGCAGGAAGAATGGTGGATTTTGTGAATTATTTATTTGAGCCAGACCTGAGGCCTTATTTTATGCTCGTTTGCATTTATCTTTGTACGGGCATCCTAACGGAGATCTTATCTAATAATGCAACGGTTGTTTTGATGGCTCCTATTGCGATCAGTTTGGCTGTTGCTATGAATGTAGATGCAAGGCCTTTTATTGTCGCATCTTGTATTGCGGCTTCCGCGAGTTTTTCAACCCCTATAGGGTATCAAACAAACACTTACGTTTATAGTGTCGGCGGGTATCGATTTTCTGATTTTTTTAAGGTGGGTATTTATCTCAATCTTATTTATTTCTTTACTTGTGTGATTGTTATTCCGCATATCTGGGCGTTTTAAGTGCAACAAAAAACCCCTTGTTTGTTGTCACAAGGGGTTTTTTGTAAAAACTTATAATCTTTATTCAGCTTCGTTGTCTTCTTCGAGGGCTTGCTGGAGATCGTCTTCATTGTTTTCTCGTTCTTGAGCTGTTGAAGCGTCTTCAGCATTACTTTGCTTGTGGTGGTCGCAGCTACCGCAGCAAGCTTCAATAGCATGGCTGCACGTGCAGCTGCTTGAGCATGAGTTACATGCCATGATTGAGTTAAGCCCTAGAGCGAAGCAAGCAAGGCCGATTTGAATGATTTTTTTTGTCATAGTTATGTATTCTGAGTTAGAAATTTTCCGGGAGAGCCCGCTGGGCAATAACTGTGGTGATTTTTTCGATGAAGTCACTCACAGAATACGTTCCTTCGTGAGATTTATGATTGCGAGAGCGGACCGAAACCTGGCCTTCTTCGGCTTCTTTTGGGCCAATGACGAGCATGTAAGGAGCCTTTGCCATTTCGGCACGCCTGATTTTTGCCCCGAGTTTGTCAGCATGACTATCTATCGATGCGCGTATTTTGGCTTCTTTAAGTTGGGCTAATAGCTTTTCTGAGAATTCAAGCATAGAATCGTTCAGGGGGAGGATGCGAACTTGATCGGGAGCGAGCCATGTTGGGAAGGCTCCGCCAAAATGCTCAATAAGGACACCACAAAAACGCTCCATAGAGCCAAATGGAGCTCGGTGAATCATGACGGGGCGATGTGGTTTATTGTCCGAGCCAATATAGCTTAAATCAAAACGCTCGGGGAGCGTGTAGTCTACCTGGATGGTTCCAAGTTGCCAAGGTCGCCCAATGACGTCATTAACTACAAAGTCAATTTTAGGGCCATAGAATGCAGCCTCTCCGGGTTCTTCAGAGTAGTCTACGCCTAAGGTTTTGACAGCCTTCCTTAGAGCGTCCTCAGCCTTGTCCCAGCATGCGGGGTCCCCTGTGTATTTTGATGAGTCAGGATCTCTAAGGCCGACACGCACTCGGTAATCTTCCATCTTAAGCGTCTTGAAGATGGTTTTAACCAATTCTAAGCAGCCCTGAATCTCTTCTGCGAGTTGATCCTCTCTGCAGAATAGATGGGCATCGTCTTGTGTCATCCCGCGTACACGAGTTAAGCCATTGAGTTCTCCTGATTGTTCCCAGCGATAAACAGTACCAAATTCAGCTAAACGAACAGGCAGCTCTCGATAGGATCGCGGTGCTGATTTGTAAATTTGGACATGCATCGGGCAGTTCATTGGCTTGAGTAAGTATCCGTCTGCATCTTCGCTTTCAATGCGTTGGCAGAGGTCAGCACAAGATGCGCCCTCTTTTGCCCAGGCATGGAGAAGGCCACGATCCATGATGGGGGCAAATTGCGAGTCTTGATAGTAGGGAAAGTGGCCGGATGTCCGATAAAGATCTAGTTTGCCAATGTGCGGAGTAAAGACTTGTTCGTAGCCTTGCTTTCGTAGCTCTTCGGCAATGAAGTTTTGAAGTTCATGGCGAACGATAGCGCCATTGGGAAGCCACAAGGGGAGGCCTGGGCCGACTTTTTCGTTAATGCTAAAAAGCTCGAGGTCTTTACCTAGTTTCCTGTGGTCACGTTTTTTAGCCTCTTCAAGTTGATCTAAGTATTGGCGTAACTCTTTTTTGTTTGGAAATGCAGTACCGTAAACGCGTTGTAGCTGCTGTTTGTTTGCATCGCCTCTATAGTAAGTGCCAGCAATACTAAGGAGTTTGAAGGCTTTTACTTCCTTGGTGTTTTGAATGTGTGGGCCTGCGCATAAGTCTAGAAACTCACCATTTCGATAGAAAGTGATCCGTTCGCCCTCAGGAATATCGGCTAGACGATCCACTTTGTAGGGTTGCTTGATTTCTTCGATGAGCTTTAAGGCTTCTTGGCGACTTGTTTCAATACATTCAAAATCCTGACGCTCTTCGATAATCTTTTGCATTTCTGCTTCAATGCGCTCTAGGTCCTCGGGTGTAAGCGAGTGCTCAAGCTCTAAGTCATAGTAGAAGCCATTGTTGATAGGTGGGCCGTGGTCAATTTTAGCCTCAGGAAATACGCGAAGTAGCGCTGCTGCAAAAATATGAGCGCATGAGTGCCTTAGCGTTTCAATGGGTGACATTTCTTTCATAGCTATCCGTGGATTGAAAAGTTATTGTTAAAGGGAAATAATGTTTAAGGTTTTTTTTCGAGCGTGTAGCCCTCTTTTTGATCAAGCACTTGCCAGCCATGCTTTAAAAGCTCATCGCGAAATTCATCAGACGCTTTAAAGTCTTTGTTTTGTTTTGCCTGCCATCGTGCTGCAGCAAGTTTTTGGATGCTGTCAGGTATGGCGACCTTTTCGGGCGTTTCAAACAAGGGAAGGCCTAGTGCGTAGATAAGCCCCCCCAATGCTTGGAGTAAGGTATGGGATTTTTCTTCTGTTGTTTGCCCAATCTCTCTACTTGAAGAGAAGATATGCCCCAGTGCACTTGGGATGTTAAGGTCATTGCATAGGCTATCCCATGCGCTCTGAAAAATGCCCCAGGCTTTGATATCTGGTTTTACATACGAGGCCCAGTCCGAAGGGTACTTATTAGCCTGTTCTAGCAGGCTCTTTATGAGTTTTTCCAGTTTCTGGAGTGCGCTATTGGCGGCTTTGAGACCGTCTGCTGTGAAGTTTAAGGGCTGGCGATAGTGGCCGGATATGAGGAGGTAGCGAACAGCAGCAGGGCTATGGCCTTGGGTTTTTAAATCCTCCAGTGTGTAGAGGTTTCCGAGGCTTTTGCTCATCTTTTGCCCTTCGACTTGGAGATGGGCACTGTGGAGCCAGTGGTGGGCAAGGGGTTTTTGAGTGACGGCCTCCGTTTGGGCTATTTCGTTTTCGTGATGGGGGAATATTAAGTCGATCCCGCCTGCATGGAGGTCTAGCGTGTCTCCGAGGTAATGCCGAGCCATGGCGCTACATTCGATATGCCACCCAGGACGCCCTTCGCCCCAAGGGCTTGGCCATGCATTAGGGCCATCTTCAGGTTTTTTTGCCTTCCATAGGGCAAAGTCGTTAATGGACTCTCTCTCGTATTCATCTGCAAGATTGGTTGCTCCAGAGCTCGAGGTTGATTGCGTTTTGAGAGCCTGAGGGTCTAGGTGGGCTAGCTTGCCATAGTTCTTAAAGCTGGAGACTTTGTAATAAACGGAGCCATCCTCTGCCGTATAGGCATGACCGCATTCGATAAGTTGCTCAATCAACTCAATTTGCTGTGGGATGTGCTGAACGGCTGAAGGCTCTTCATGGGGTGGGAGCATATTGAGCTGCGCGCAGTCTTCATGGAATTTTTGAGTCCATTTGTCTGTAAAGTCTTTGAGGGTAACGCCTTCTGCTTGGCTTTGTCGAATGGTCTTGTCATCTACATCAGTGATATTTCTTACATGATGAGTCTTAATGCCGGCAACTTCAAGGGTTCTTCGGAAGACGTCTTGCACGAGGAATGTTCGAAAGTTTCCTATGTGAGCAGGGCCGTATACGGTTGGTCCACAGCAATAAAACCGAAACGAATCACCATCCTTGACCTTAATAGGGTGTAAGGATCTTGAGAGCGTATCGAACAGTTGTAGCTTAGTTGGCATGTCTCATCATAGCGTGTTAAGAGGGAGATGCATCACAAGTAAAAAAGCGAGAAACTAAGAGGTTCCTCGCTTTTAAAATGATGGGTGCTCAGCAGCTTAGGCTTTTTCGAGCTCAGGAACCCAGCATTGACCTCTTAATTCTTCGAGTGTCTTTAAAGTTTGCGCTACCGTTTTCCGCCATTCTTGGAGGCTTGTTTGAGATACTTGAATACGCTCTTTAGTACTTGTTTGGAGCTCTTTGCAGTATTGTGCGAGTTCTTCAGAGATTTCTTGGATGGACCTGAGTGTGTCTTCTTTAAGCTTGCGCGTAGATTCGGGAAGGCGAGAAACCCAAGTGCTGAGATGGTCTTCAATTTGAGATTGGCCTTCCATGAGTTCTGCTAGGACAATCTTGTGTTGAGGTACGCGGCGAAGGCTATCGACCAGTTTGAATTTGCTTAGGAGCCAAATCGTCCATTTTGTTGGATCAAACTGCCAAGGCTTAACACCATTGCGATAGTCATGCTGAAATGTGTGGTGGAAGTTGTGATACCCTTCACCAAAGGTCAAGAAGGCAACAAGCGCGCTGTCTCGAGCTGAGGATCGAGTCGAGTAGGGACGCTTGCCCATCGTGTGGCAGATGGAGTTGATCAAGAAAGTGCTATGTTGAACGATGACAATGCGGGCTACTCCAGCAATTAAGAAGGCGCCTAATGCTGTTGTAGCTCCTCCATAGACGCCGCCGATAACAGCAGGGAGGACAAAGCTCATAAACATTGCAATCCACTGGACGTACTTATGCTGCCACATGACAAGAGGGTCTTTTTCCAAGTCTTTCACGTTGTCGTGGCGCCTGGGAGGCCTGAGCTTGAAGATGAGCCAGCCCATGTGTGCGTAGAAGAAACCCTTGGATATATCGTAAGGGTCGTTTTCTTTGTCGACAAATTTATGATGGTCTCTGTGGTCTGAAGCCCAGTCTAGAACAGAATTTTCAAAGCTGGCAGCGCCAAACAATAGCGTGAAGAGCTTCACGGGCCATTTTGCCTTAAAGGATATGTGCGAGAAAAGCCGATGATACCCCAATGTAATGCTCAAGCCTGTTGCAATTACGTAAAAGAAGAAGAGGCTTAGTTGGAAGGGCCAGTGAATTGCTTCGCTAGGCGTTTTGATGATATAGAGAGGCAGGGCAATGAATGTCACCAATAGGGTGCTTACGAGGAATATTGCAGTTACCCAAGAGATTCTATGAATTTCAAAGTTTTTGTATTTCATAATAAAAGCGTTAAAATTGATGGAATCTATGCCTTATCCTTAAGTCAAGGCTAGATAGATAGCATCTAGATGCAATATTAAAATAAACTACTGATAGACAGTGTCTTATTTATTTTTTAACATCTTCTGGGATTCCCTCTTCTTCGGGATTGTAGGGGGTGACTTCTTCGGTCTCTTCGTCCTCCCATTTCATGGTGTCATCCTCTTCGATATCTTCTTCTTCAATGTCAGGGATGTCATCTTCGTAGTCTTCGTCAGTTTGATTGCTAGAGATTTCCTCATCGTCGAGCTCATAGCCATGGGGGACGTATTCTAGGATGCCCATGATTTCGTCAAAGATATGGATCGCCTTGCCTTCCATGAAGGCATTGTTTTGATCCTCTCGTATTTCGTCTTCAAGTTCGTCTACGGTTAGGCGTTGCTCAAACTCAATTAGGTCGTTGAGCATCTTAACCCTCAGTTTGGTGATGTGATCAATAAAGTCCGCATAGGGGCCTTTTTCCTCATCTAAAATGTCAGGAAGGCCAAATAGGGGTTCGTCAGAGTCTAGAATGGAATCCTCGATGCGCGCTAGGCGGATGTGGCCTTTGCCGAGGTCTTTTTCGATTCGGAATTTAAAAAATGCATTGTCGATGATGGAGCTGTTCAGCCCGTATTCGCGCAAAGGATAGACGACATCGAGGATGTGTGCCATTTGTCTTGGGTCAACGATGCTGAGGCTGTCAAGATCCCAGTGTATGGGATCACTGATTTTTTCGACCCACCAGTTCATGTCTTTGCCGAGGCGAACCTCGCACCATTCAAGCTTTTTTGCGCTTTTTGCCATAGCTATTTAAAGAGTAATAAAGTCGTTAAAGGATTGTATTGTCGTTACAGACTTCGGCATTTCGAAGTTATTGAGTAAATGAATCCTACTGTGATTGAAGATTTTTCTCAAATGTAAATCACAAAAATGCGCTTTTTTCAATTTCGTGCTATGAAGGTGGGTTATCTTTGTGAGTTTGAAATATTGATATTTTAGCTTCATCGAAAACACCCCTTGAATCTTGGGAGTGCTTTCTCTATAATGCGCATTTCATTTTCATTGATTGAATGAGTCTTTTTTACGAAAAAATTGTTTGTCCGCTGCTCTTTCGCCAAGACCCTGAGTGGTCTCATGATCAAGCTATAGCTGCTTTAAGGCTTTTGAGCAAGTTTCCTTGGCTTTGCCGAATGATGGAGGCTTATAATCAGCCACACGGCGTTGAGCCTTGTGAGCTTTTTGGGCTTAGTTTTCCTAATCTGGTTGGCTTAGCCGCAGGTTTTGACAAAAACGCTCTTTGCTGGCGGGCTGCTAAGGCCTTAGGTTTTGGTTTTGTTGAAGTGGGGACGGTTACTTACCAGCGTCAACCCGGCAATCCTCGTCCTCGTCTGCATCGTTTAGTTGAGGATGAGGCGTTGATCAATCACATGGGTTTCAATAACGACGGGGCTGAGGTTGTTGCCCGTCGCTTGGCCAAGAACTTTGATGCGCATAAAAAGCCGCTACCTCTCGGTGTCAACATAGGCAAGTCTAAGACGGTGTCTTTAGACGCGGCTGCAGAGGATTATCTCAACACATTTCACCGGCTTGCTGATTATGCTGATTATTTTGCCATCAATGTGAGTAGTCCCAATACCCCCAATCTCCAAAAGCTCCAAGGTGCGGATTATTTAAGGGATCTTTTAAGGACTTTACGTGATGCGGATGTAGACCGTGCAAAAAAAATGGGTGTAAAGCTCATTCCGATGCTTGTTAAGATATCCCCAGATTTAACTTTCCGCCAAATAGATGAAGTCCTTGACGTTGTCCAAGAACTGGGTCTTGCAGGTATCATTTCTTGCAATACCTCGCTAAAGCTTTTGTCTCCAGCTGAAGAGCGTAAAGGTAGTTTGAGTGGTCGCCCCTTGCTTGAGCGTTCTGTAGAGATGATTAATTACATCCATCGAGCCACAGCGGGCAAGCTTCCCATTATTGGTGTAGGTGGCATTACTGATGTCACAGGCGCAGGCCGCATGGTGGATGCTGGAGCGTCTTTGGTTCAGCTCTATACTGGGCTTATCTACCGAGGGCCCTTTTTCCCTAAGCAGGTCGCTCAATCACTTGCCTGGCGCCAAAAACCTTGGCTCGACTAGCCTAAAAGGCAGAAAACAGTCCATTCTTGGTGCTTCCTTTGCCTTGAAATGGTGCTCAGGGCGGGACTCGAACCCGCACAGCTTGCGCCACACGCCCCTCAAGCGTGCGTGTCTACCAATTCCACCACCTGAGCAAAGAACTTTTTAAAATCCTAGCCTACTAGGAAGGTTTTAGAAAAAAAGGGTATTTCCCCGAGAATCAACACAATAATTCTCATTTTTTATACATTTTTTGTTTGGCTTGCCTTTTTCAGAAGATTTATAACAAGATCTCATTTGTCAAAACATCGCTAGATTTGCTGTTTTTAAAGAGTATCGTTTTTAAGTCATTGGCCTAGAAGGTTCGTTAATAATCTCAATAAAGAAGTTTGTAGCCTAGAGCTAAGAAAGAGGGTTACTCACCATGGTAGACACCCCAGATAATTCTGTTGATGAAGCGTCCAACGCACAGGTTGACTTGAGCGAGCTCAAAGATCTCCATTTTGGCCCGAGTTGGACTCAGTCCTCCACACCCAAGCGCAAACAAAAGCCTGAGCGTGAAAAGTCTAAGAAAGCTTCGTTGGCTCCTCGTCGCGATCGCAGGCAGGCCCAAAAAGCTTCAAGCCAAGCTTCAAAGCCTTTCAAGCCAATTGTGGATGCGCTTTTCTATCCCGAAGATGTCCCTTTTAACGCTTTAGTGCGTGCTTTAAAGGCCTCTTGCAAGACCTACCAATTATTTGAGATTGCAACGCTCCTTCTCGAAAAGGTCGATCGCTTTGTCGCTGTTGTCACCCCAAAGCAGGGCAATCCCGAGGCCCCCGAACACTTTTACTGTTCCGTTCCAGATCATTTGCCCTTCCTCACAGAAGAGGAGGCGATGGCTCACATCTTGCGCCATTATGTAGATCTATTTTTTGACATAGAGACTATCGATGTCGACCCGCCCAAGGGCGCGTTCCAGTATGTCAATCGCTGCTCGATTACTGGCGAACTTTTAGGGCCTCCAAATTTTCATCGCTATCAGCAGGTCCTTCAGGAGCACTATGCCACACACTGTGCCCACATGCCTTTTGACCGTTTTGCGGCCAAACTCGAGCGTGTCGAAGATCCTGAGCTGATTCAATCCTGGGTCGAAAAGATGAGCCAGGCCAAGCGCTATCGCTTGAAGGATCGTGCTGAAGGTGAGCCAGAGTTTCTTGACAGTCTTGAGAGTGTGCGCTTTTTCCTGCTCAATCACCGAAAAGACAAAGCCTTGCGTGTAGCTCACACAGCACGTGTTTGCGGTAAGTGTCTCGAGAAAATGCCTTCAGGGCCCTTGCGCTGCTCCATTGAGGCTGAGCTTGATTATCAACGCCGCTTTCCTCTTCAGACTGCGAACAACCTCCGCGGGCGTCTTCGCCGTTTGAAGTTTCACTTGTTTAAAAAAGGTGCAAAAGGGCCTGCTTTTGTGTGCGCTGTTAAGCGCCGTTTCCGCGGCCCAGATACGGTGTTTTCAGAAAGCATCCAAAAGTTAATTGATTTCATCGAGCAGCGGCCAGACATGCTTATTTCAGACCTTAATGCCGAGTACTTAGGCATTGTTCGTGGAGGGAGTTCTTCAGCAGAGGGTGCCTCTTCTGAGGAGCCTGTTTTGACTGAAGGGCAACAGGCAGTCATCAAGCAGATGATGCAGGACCTTCACTGGCTTATCACAGAGGGTTATGTTACAGAGTATTCAGATGGCAAGTTGTACGCACCCCTTGTTCGCGAACATTCTTTAAAAGCTTCCGAGTCTTCTGACGAAGTTGAAGAGCCCAATGCTGACGATTCTCCAACTCACGAGGCTGAAGATACTTTGCCTGATCCTGGGCTAGCAAAGGAGCCTATTCCGGAGGAGCCTAAGGTTTCTTAAAGGTCGATTTGCTTCAGCTGTATTGTGTGGTGTTCTTTGCCGAGGATGCCTAACTCAATATGCCATAGCGGAGTAGGCAGCAGGGGGATTAGCTTTTGAGGCCACTCAACAACAAGGCAATAGGGCGACTCGAGGAAATCATCGATCATCAAATTTTCGGCTGAGGCAGTATCTTTGATGCGAAAAGCATCGACATGCACGAGGTTGCGTGTTCCTGCATACATGCTAAAGAGTGTAAAAGTTGGGCTTGTGATGTGCTGAGTGATGCCCCAGGCTGCGGCAAGCCCCTTGACAAAGGTCGTTTTACCGGTCCCGAGGTCTCCATAAAGGGCGAGGGTACAATCTTCTGGGATGACTTCACTCAAGCGCTTTGCCACCATTTGTGTTGTTTCAGCGCTGTGTGTTTCGATGCCTTGGGTTAGCTCTTCTTGGAATGCTGTCATGAGCTTATGTGTTCAAACCCATACCATGTGGGCAAGGGTTTACCTGTTTTAGCATTGAGTAATGAGTGTTTTTCTCCACTTTCCTGAATGCGCCCAATACACTGCACTTGTGTTTTGAATTGCTTTTCCCAAGCCCGTTTAAATGCGTTGAGCTCGACACTTTCCCGTAGCGTGAAGAGCAATTCGTAGTCTTCACCATCACAAAAAGCATGCTCTACGGGCGGTTTCCCTGTTTGCTTAGCAAGCTCATAGGCTGCTTCACAGATCGGTATGCCATCGAGTTCGAGTAGGGCAACTTGCTTGTTTTGGAGGAGTGTCGGTAAATCTTTCGCAAGCCCATCGGTGATGTCGATCATCGCCGTTACGCGACCATGCTCGGCTAGCCATTTGCCTTCATCAAGCCTTGGCTGAAAATTTAAGTGGTGCCCTAAGATGCTTCCGCCGAGGGTCCCCGTAACCCAAAGCGAGTCTCCTATTTCAGCATGCTGCCTCAAGATGGGTTTTTTTACCTTACCCATCAGTGTCATGTGTCCTGAAAAATAATCTTTGGGGCCTTCGGCGACGTCTCCGCCAATAAGGTGAATGCCATAGCGCTTAGCTACACGGATGATTCCTTGGTAAAAGTTCTTGAGCCAATTCGTTTTAAGATGGGAAGAGGTAATAATGCTCACCAGTGCTGATTGCGGTGTGCCACCCATGGCTGCAATATCGCTGATGTTGCGTTTGATGAGTTTCTCTCCAGCAAGGTCTGCAGCTGCTGTGTGGTCAAAATGAGAGCCGTAGATGACACCATCGGTGGTCAGTAAGTGCTTTCCGGGCTGTTCGATGTGGATGAGCGCGCAATCATCGCCGATGCCTTCAGGAGCAGCGAGGCCAATGGGCTGAGTCCATGCTTGGATAGCCTTGATGAGTGCCTTTTCGCCCAGTACACTAACCGTCTCTTCGCGTTTATCAGAAAAGGGACTCATGGAAAAAGGCAGCCGATGCCTTCGATGGTTTCTGGCTGGATAAGAATGACCAGGTAGGTGTTGAGATTAAAAAAAGCGTGAAAGGCAATGGGCACGCCGATATTTCCAGACCACTCATAGCTTAGCCCTAAGAGCACCCCGAGTAGAAAAAGCGGTAGGAAGGACAGGAGGTTAAAGTGCATGCAGGCAAAAAGTAGGGCACTGAGTAGGAGTGCCGGTGTCGACTCTACGCGCCCTTTAAAATATCGGTAGATGATGCCCCGAAAGACGACCTCTTCGGTGATGGGTGCAATACATACAGCAAGGACGCCCATGAGCAGGGTGGGCAGCATCGAGCTTGTTTCTGCGATCACCTCGACAAGGTTTTGCGGCTCTGCGGTGATGTCTATTCCGAGCGCGTGGAGTTTGCTTAAGAGGAATACCCAGGCTTTATTGCAGACCCAAATAATCGGCATTGCCATGACAAAGGCGAGAACGCCTTGGCAGAGCGCTTTCCCAATCGAGTAGGGCACGGCACTTATTGAGCTAAAGATGTCTTTTTTCCATCCTATCCAAGCGACAAACATGAGCAGTAAAATGCTTCCATGCATGGCAATGCTGGAGAAGAAAGCACCCCATGCAGGAGAAAGTTCTTCTTGTCCATAATATTTGAGCAGGGCTCCCATCGATCCTTGTGCAATGAGAATGCCTGCAAAGAGGGCCCAGAGCATAAGGCTGAAGGCAAGTCCTGAGATATTCCAAGTGGCAATGTGCCTTGTTGGTTGTGTGTGTTTTTTTCCGTAGCAGACGAGTAGCCAGCACCCAGCCCCAAAAACAAAGGCCGTGTAGAGGTGTAGTATTTTTTGAGCAAGAGTCATCGCGCACAAGTCTTGCTTACGAGCTTTTCTGCAAAAATACGTTCACCGTCAAAGACAACACGCCCGCCCACAAGTGTTTTTTGAATGCGTCCTTGTAAACTTGTTCCAAGCCAGGGTGAGTTGGTGGACTTGCCAAAGAGTGTATTTCTACCAACGGTCCAGCTTTCATCTGGATTAAAGAGCGCTATGTCCGCTTTGGCTCCGATGGAGAGTGTGCCTGCGGGAAGCCCTAAGAGTTTGGCTGGCTTGTGTGTCATGCGAGCGATGATGTCACTCAGTGAGCAACGCTTCTTGTGGTAGAGTGTCTCCAGGCAAACGGCGAGCGAGGTCTCGAGCCCGACAATGCCGAAGGGAGCATCATCAAGGCACAGCTCTTTTTCGTCGGCAGCATGGGGTGCATGGTCGGTTGCAATGATGTCCAAAGTTCCATCAAGCAACCCCTCGATGAGTGCTTCTCGGTCTTCTTCTGTCCGCAGTGGGGGATTCATCTTAAAGTGTGTATTGTAGGTTGAAAGAGCTTCTTCAGTTAAGCTCAGGTGATGCGGACTCACTTCCGCTGTGACGCGAATGCCCTGCTTTTTCGCTTGGCGCAAGAGTTCAACGGCATCTTTAGAGGTCATGTGCTGCATGTGGATGTGCGCTCCTGTCGTTTGTGCAAGGGCTATATTGCGATGGACGATGATGGACTCTGCTTCCCTAGGCCAGCCCTCGAGGCCAAGCTTGAGCGAGTAGATCCCTTCGTTCATGACAGCTCCTTGCGTGAGACTTTCATCCTGGCAGTGGTCCATGAGGGGGATGTCGAGCATCGCGGCATACTCAGCAGCACGCTTCATGAGTTCGTGGTTTTGGATACAGTCTCCATCATCGGTCAGGGCGACGGCGCCCGCCTCCTTGAGGGCTTGCATCGGCGCTAGAGACTTCCCCTTTCGCCCAAGTGTGATGCAGCCTGTTGGATATACACGCACGATGGCTCCTTGCTCGGTTCTCGTGCGTAGAGACTCGAGCGTCACGGCACTATCACAAGCAGGACTTGTGTTGGGCATGAAGACAACACTAGTAAAGCCGCCCGCTGCAGCGGCCCAAGATCCTGTTTGGACGTTTTCTTTGTGCGTTTGTCCAGGCTCTCTAAAGTGAACGTGAATGTCCACGAGCCCGGGGCAGACAATACTGCCTTTGGCTTCAATGATCTCGGCCTGTTTGCGTTCTACATCGCTCAATGTTTCGACGAGAATGCCGTTTTTAATGAAGAGGTCTCCGATTTCATCGCGCCCATTGGCAGGGTCTAGGATGCGGCCTCCACGGATAATAGTACAAGTATCGTTCATGCTGAAAGGGTGTTTTGAGTGGCGCTTAGGCACAGGTGAAAGACAGCCATGCGCACGATGACACCATGGCTCACTTGCTCGAGGATGACGGCCTGCTTGGAGTCGGCAACAACACTGTCGATTTCAACACCGCGATTCATCGGGCCCGGGTGCAAGATGCGTGCTTCTGGTTTTAAGCGCTTGGCTCGTGTCTCGGTTAGTCCAAAGAGCTTGCGATATTCGCCGAGGGAGGGGACGTTGTCGGTTCCTTGACGTTCTTTTTGAATGCGTAGCATCATGATCGCATCGAGGTCTTCTAGGAGAGCATCGAGGTCGTGGCTTACGGTAACGCCGAATTGCTCAAATTCCTTGGGGACCAGTGACGTTGGCCCAACAAGGGTGATCGAGGCACCCAGTTTTTTTAAGCACCAGATATTGGAGCGTGCCACGCGGCTAAACCGGATGTCGCCGACGATAGCAATATGCTTTCCGCTGAGGTCTTGTCCAAAGTATTTACATAGCGTATAAGCATCGAGGAGCCCCTGGGTTGGATGTTCATGGGCGCCGTCCCCAGCATTGATGACGGGGACCTTAACGTGCTCACTTAGGAGTTTAGCAGCACCTGAAGTGCGATCACGAAGGATGATCGCATCGGCAAAGAGAGCTTCGAGGTTTTGAGCCGTGTCTCGCAGCGTTTCCCCCTTGGTCAGGCTACTTCCGCTTTGGGTGATGGTCGTTGTGCTTGCGCCGAGTTTCAGGGCCGCCATTTCAAAGGCAACACGCGTGCGCGTGCTTGCCTCCATAAACAAGTTGATAAAGACTTTTCCTGCGTAGTTGGGTAGTTTTCTGGGATCTGTTTTGAGGGCCTCCTCAAAGGCTTGGGCCGTCGTTAAAATGTGTATGATTTCCTCGCGTGAGAGATCTTCGAGGCCAATCAGGTCCTTCCGGGTCCATACTTGCTTCATGTGGGCAGCATCATCACATATTTGTTTCTTGGATTTCAAGCTTTTGCGGCAAGCTCTTTGGGGTGAGTAGGGGCTGAGACCGGCAACTTAATTGAGCCATGTTGCTCAGAGATAGTCATTTAAAGCATTTAAGTAGCATGCTTTTAGGTCAAAAGAGCCGAGCCAATTGCGATACTGAAATGAAATTACATTCTTTTCAGTTATTAGCACAATTTAGTAAATGTGTTGTTTGCTGTGCTCGTAAAAGAAAGTTGCGGTTATACCCCTTATAGCTGCCTGCAGCATCTCAGGTGTAAATATTTGGCTGCCTGTAGGGCTATTGTCATCATCGTCGTAGGATGTGATATCGCCTTCTTGTCTTCCTTCTGTAAAAACAGTCAGGATTTCACTATCATCATCGTCATGAATAAGAACATATTCCACGGAGGGCCCATCGGTAGAGCGTCTTACATCGGCATTTGTTAAGGCATCTTCGCTGGGTGTTTCATAAACATGATTGTCTAGTTTTTGTTTTTTGCGAGATGGTTCACGCGCTTCGCTCGGTTCTTCTATATCAATTTCAATTACATCTACATCTGCACGAGAACGCTTACGATTGTCTTGTGCTTCCTCAAGCAGATCTTGAAGCTCTAATGTTTCAAGCACATCCTGAAATTCTTCGGGGGAAAGGTCCAGATGAAGTGTTGGGGTTTCAGGCAAAGGCTCCGGGGCTGGATTAATCTGCCTGAATTCGAGTACACATTGAAGTAAAAGGCTTCTTCTATCGATTTCTTGAATCGTGGCTCCATATTGAATCAAGAGTTCTATCATGCGCGCATTGCCTGAATCAATTGCTGCCTGAAGCGGTCTGTACCCGTATTGATCGACCGTATTAGCCAGGCCCATTTTTAGCAGCTCGATAACAAGCGCTTCATTCCCGTTAAAAATAGCTTGGCACAAGTGTTGGGTGTATGAAAACTCTGATTGGATCAGTAGGTGAATGGTCAGATGAGTCCTTTGTTGAGGTCCTCTTTTCGGTACTTCGGCAAGATTGCGTGGTGTCTGGTTATTAATGTCCAGTGCAAAAGGGTTAGCGCCTTTGTTAAGGAGTAAATTTATGATATCATCACGCCTAAGCTCTGCTGCAATATGAAGAGGTGTACGGCCATGACTGTCTTTTGTTTTTATTGAAGCGCCTTGGTCAAGAAGACTTTCAATGGTTCGTTTCGAAGCCTTTTCCATGGCTTGTAAAAGAGCATCATCCAACGCTTGTTTGTCTGCGTTGGTGTGAGGAAGATCAAAACGAAGCGAAAGATCGGTAGGAACAGCTTCAATTATGGGGCCAATCGGGCCAGCTGGCATGTTTGTTGCCTCATAAGCTGCCCTGATTAATGCTTCAGCTATTTTTTGTTTAACCCCTTTTGGCTTCTTTGATTTTTGAAGTAGATCTAAGGGTGTATTGCCATCATTATCTGTAGCGTGAGGATTGGCTCCGGCATTAATCAATAGGCGCACGCACTTATAGTAAGCTCCGTTTGCAGCGTTATGAAGGGGAGTACGGCCATGTCGACTAGAGCTATGTACACAAGCCCCTTGCTCAAGAAGTCCTTGAATGTGATGTTTTAAGCCTTGGTTTGCCGCAGTGCGAAGTTGCCTGTTCAGTCCTTGCTGTTGAGTGACGCGGTGCCCTGAACATGTAAATTCTTTCTTAAATGCAGTGTTAGGCTTGAGGTCCATGGACTCTTCTTTTGAAATTGCATTACTTTCTTCATTATGCCCTCCAAATGAGATACAAGTTATTGATATATAAATGATTATAAATATATTGATTGCTTTTATTGAATGCTTCATTTTCTTGAAAATGGGTATAAATACTTATTTTTGCAAATAAAATTATTTAGATTTATGGGCGAATGGTGCTCAATAATCTTTTCTGGGGCTATATTGGCAATGAGTTAATCGACAAACATGCAGTGCTTCTCATAAAAAATTTCAAAAAAGGCTTGACAATTAACTATTTTATGTTAAGATGGGCCCCTTTTGCATCGAGTACCCGCGTACTCCCT
>MDTG01120662.1_pt1 | contig 38840 bp, 36 predicted proteins | sample 811421 | NCBI WGS metagenome assembly MDTG01 (sample SAMN05326645, study PRJNA326480) | marine metagenome | isolation source: seawater | place: Pacific Ocean: South East | collected 2011 | reverse complement strand
GGTGGTGTTGAAAACATTACTATGACTGATGTTGAGGACTTTGCTTTCTCTTCTGCTACGGCTCTTAAAACTGTAACACTTGATGTTGATAAAGCTTCTGACCCTGCATTAACTGCAACTCAGAAAGCTCCATCAGCTTATGGTGGTTCTGTAACATCTTATACTAGCGCTACTCCTGCATTAACTTTCAGTAGTATGTCTAATCTTACATCTGTTACACTTACAGGTTTTTATGACGCATTAACATTTACGTCTCTTGCTAATTTAGCAACAGTAGATATCGATGTTACGACTGGAGACCTTACAATGTCAGGTAACAACTCTATGACATCTTTAGATGTTACAGGTTCTGAGATTGGTAACGTTTCTATTACAAGTAATACTGGTATTGTTACTATGGAATTAGATCACACTACGGACCTTAATTTCCATGGTGCGACTGCTGATAGAACATATGTAACTCATACTATTACTGGAAATACAGAGATGACAAGTTTAACTAGTGGTGCTGATAAAGTAATGACTTTAGCGGTAACTGGAAACACAAAACTTGCTACTGTAAACTTTACAGGTTTAACGGATGATGGAACTGCAACTAGTTCTGTTAACCCAACTGTTGATGTTTATAGTAACGCTCTTACTGCTTCAGCTAGTGATACAGATGATGGTTTAACTCAGTACTCAATTGATGGTACAAATGATGCTTCTGACTTAGGTAGCTATACAGGTACTTCAGGTATGAACACATTAAAAGCGTACTTAACTGTTGTTGCTGCTAACGCTAAGTCTGATGCTGCTGTTCACTTTGACACTATATCACTGCACAATATTGCTGCTGATGCTGGTGCTACTGGTGAAACAGAAGGTGATCAAAACTCAGGTAACGCATTAACATATGCTACTGATGGTGGTGAGAAAACTAACTGGGTTGGTGCTGTATTCTATAATACTGCTTCAACTTTATCTTCTTCTAACCCAACTTCTTATTCTGCTGTAAAAGCTAAATCTGCATGGTTAGTTGATAACTCAGCTGCTACAACTTTAGATCTAGCAGTGGATGGTGATAAGATATTTCACGATACTGATGGATTTAGTGCTGTTGCATTAACAGCTGTTAATGATGCAGATGTTACTGCTTTATTAAACTCAACTGCTACTGCAAGAGCTACTGATTTAGGAGTAACTCTTACTGTTGAAGCACAAGGTTCGCCTACGCTTCCAAATATTTCTTTCTTAGGATCTATTACTCCTACTACAGGAAATAACGGTGAGAATTATACTAATGATACTGCCTCAACTTTAGGTAAATTATTAGGTGATTCAGGTGGTGTTGCTACTGTATTAACGTCTTATGACCAGGTGACTATGAATATTGGAGGTGCTTCTGTAACTGCTACAATTACTGGTGGTACTGCACTTACTGGTGATAATGCTGCTACAAACTTAGCTGCTCAATTAGTTTCTTTATGGAATACTAAGTATAGTACTAGTTCTGTATCAGGTGTATTCTCTTTCTGGACAACAATGTCTTCAAGTGCTGGTGTAATAACTGCTCCTACACTTAAGTCATCTCTATCTGGAACAAGAGCGTTTGATGATACAGTTTCTATTTCTTTTGCACCAACAACGGCTGCATTAGTTAGCTCTGCTACTTCAGGTACTCATACTACTTCAAGACTTGCTTGGAAGATTGGATCTACTGACGCAACGACTGATAATGGTGCTGTAGGTAATACATTAGTTATTGCTCTTGAAGAAGCTGTTGCTGGAAACAATAAACTTGCTCTAGCTTCACTTACAACTAACCTAGGTGTAATTACTGTTACATCTATGTCAGAAGCAGGTGGTGCTGAAACTCCACTTGGTATGATCCTTGCGACTAACCTTGTAGGATATGGTACGTCATCTGCAAACAGTATTGAAGGTTTATCTGCTACAGGTATCTTCCCAACTGATGCAAGAGGTGATGTTGTAACTGGTCAGACTGCTGAAGATGGTCTTACTGTAACAACAGGTACTGCACAAGCTAAAAGAACTAGAATTCACTGGTTAGGTTAATATTTAACCTTTGATTTCTAAACTTTATTAAAAGTTTGTTATAAACCCCCCTTTTTTAGGGGGGTTTTTTTATTTTTACATAATGAGGATAATTCCAGTCTCAACTTTATTTATAATCTTATATGTGTTTATTGGACTTGTTCCTTACTTATCTTCTATTGATAAGAGATATGTGCAAGTATTGTATCTAGGGATTATTAATTTTTCTGCATTTTCCTATATTTTCTATACCAATAGAGATAAGTTCTTAACAATATTATCAAGCCAATTAAGAATACTTCCCATTTATGTATTTCTAATCTTTTTTTTATGGTCATGTCTATCAATTGTTAACTCTGTTAATGTAGGAGAGTATATAACTCAGACTAATTTTTATTTTCAACAATTACTTGCTTTTATATTGTTGCTTTACTTTTTATCCATTTCAAATAAATTAGAGATTCTAATAAAAAGCTTAATTATTGGGATGGCATCCCTTGAATTGGTAACATGCTTTTTCCCTTATTTATCAGATATAATCCTTTTAGGTGAACCACAGAACCGATCACTTAAATACAGAGGAATAACAGGAAGTGTAAATATTATAGCATATACCTTATTACTAAAACTGCCATTTTTTTATTATTACAGTATTAAGTCAAAACAGAATAAGACCATTTTTATTATCTACTCTACATTGATTATTTATGCTATATTTTATATTTTTCAAACAAGAAGCGCAATTATTTCAACTGTTCTTGTTACCTCACTAACCTACGTTGCATTTGTTTTTAATAGTTATAAATCCAAAAATGTCAAAGGAATTAAAAAGTTTTTAATGCATATTAAATCTTGTCTTTTACCTCTTTTAATTTGCTTAATACTAGGACCCTTAATTTCTACTTTTTTTTCAAGTGAAGGATTTAGAACTGTTGATCAAAGAATGAACTCATTAATAAATCCAGGAGAGTTTGATAATTCTTTAGAGTTACGATTTCGCTTTTATACTCATGCTCTTGAATCAATTATTGAGTCTCCATTATTTGGAGTAGGAAATGGTAATTGGGAACTTTATTCAATTGAAAAAGATGCTAACAATATAGAGGGTTATACTGTACCATATCATGCACATAATGATTTTCTTGAAATAACTGCTGAATCTGGACTATTAGGAGGTCTATTATATTACTTTTTCATTTTCTATATATTATATATGTTACTTAAATTAATTTTAAAAAAAATTAGTTTAAATAAAGACTTTACCTATGACAGCATATTAATTATTGCACTAATAGCATATCTTTTAGATTCTTCTTTTAATTTTCCTACCTCAAGGCCTCATGCACAGCTTACATTTTTGTTTTTAAGTTGTATCTGTATTTTACATTTGAAACTCAGGCCTATTAATCTTAAGTTTAAAAAATATAATCTTTTCATTATTCTTTTTTTATTTCTTATGCCTTTTTCAATATATGCATCATTTAGAGTATATGTATCATCAGTTCAACAGTATGTTCTTCTGGGGAAATACAATAATAGTATTACTGAAATCGATTTAAATGCACTTGATACTTATGAAATGGACTATCCTAGTATAACTTCTACTACAGTCCCTTTAAAGTCTATGAAAGGATTTTTTTATATAAAAAATGATGCAGTTGAGGAAGGTATTAAATTACTGCATGAGGGGAAAAAGTATAATCCATACTTATACTTTTCAGATGCATGGTTATCTCAGGCTCACTACCAGTTAAATAATCTTGATAGCTCTCTCTATTTTGCTTCACGAGCATACAAACAAATTCCTAATAATATTTTACATTTTGCGCAAAAAGCACAGGCTCTTATGAAGCTTAAAGATAGTGTAGGACTTAAAGAGCATTATGAAAATCATGAAAACAAGGATTTAACTCATGAGGAATTTTATATGACAGCTATGGCTGCAATAATTGATAAAGATGATACAGGATTTGTCGACGGAGCAGAAGACCTTTATTCAAGTGATTTATCAATAAAAGCCTTTTATACATTAAATCTTGGTTATGAAAACACTATGAGAGCTGCTACACTTCATTCTTTAGGTGAAGAATTGTTTGCAAAAGAAAATTACGAAGAAGCTGCAAAGCTATTTGAAGAAGCGGGTAAAATTAATAAATTTGAATTACCCTACAGGGAAAATGCTGCTAATGCATATATTAGATTTGGAGATAAAATAAAAGCTTTAGAAATCTTAAACAGGTTAATTAACGAGGATAAAACAAAAAGCCCTAGGACTTATTGGCTGAGAGGTTTATTGCTTTTTGAAGCAGGAAATAAAATTGATGGTTGCAATGATTTATCATTAGTTGAACAGTCAGGATTGATAAATAACCCACAACTTTTTCAACAACTTTGTGGTTCAGTTAATGACTAATATTTATTAAAGGACTATCTGCGCTAGTACTAAAAAAATAATTGAAAAGGATATTATTGTAATAACCACAAGGCTGTGTGAGTTTAATATACTTAATAACCTATGATGAATATGATGTTTATCAGCAATATAAGGTGATTTTTTTTCGATTATTCTTTTAAAAATAATTCTTGTCATATCAATTATAGGATAAGACAAAATAGAAAAAACAAAAATTAATTTATTTAAATCAAATCTAGGTTTTATTATATACTCATTTGATAGAGCATACAGAACATAAATACTCACTAAAGAACCCAAAAACAAAGAGCCGGAGTCACCTAGGAATACTTTGTTTTTATTTCTATAGTTGAAATAAAATAGAGGAACAAAAGAAACAAGTAAAATTATAGTCAAATTATTAAATGGTGTTTGATTTATCGCCATGAATTCAAAGAGAATCAGAAACATTGATACAATGCTTATTGCCAAACCATCAATACCATCAATAAAATTAATTGCATTGATTATAGCTACTATAATAAAGATGGTAATAATTTGAGCGAAAATCCTATTTACTTCAAAAACCCCAAAAAATCCATGGAAGTTATCAATTATTAAACCATTATCTATAATCATTTTTGCAGCAATAACTTGGAATATAAATTTTAGTTTAAAATCAACGTTATAAATATCATCATAAAGACCAACAACTACCATTAATCCAATAGGAAGTAAAACAGAATAATCAAAAAGTGTATTGCCAATTAAATAGTTAGAGCAGCTAATCAAAAAAAGTGTTGAAAAAATAGCTATACCTCCAGATCTAGTGGCTATTGAAGCATGAGAAGACCGATCATTTATAATATCAATGAATTTTTTCTTTAAAAAAATTTTTTGTGAAACAACTATCATTATACATGATAGAATTAAAGTTACAAGTCCCATATATAAGCTCATATACAAATTTAGTTCAATTATAATAATAACTAATAGCTAACTAAAAAATAAAAAAAGTTGTTAATAAATGTAATATTAAGTACTTTTGTTACTTGATATATATTTTTAACTATGCTAAATAAGATTATAACATCTAGAACAAGGCTCAGATTACTTATCAAGTTCTTTATTTCACAAGCTAATAAAGGTCATCTAAATGGATTAGCAACAGAAATGGGTGAATCAACAAATTCTATTAGAAAAGAGTTAAACCACTTATATGACGCGGGCTATCTAAATAAGGTTAAAAATGATAATAAAATTGAATATCGAGTCAATTCTACACATCCACTTTTTGAAACATTAAGAAAAGTTGTTCTTAAACATCTTGGTTTAGAAGATATTGTTGATGCTGTTCTAGAAAAGATGGGGAATGTTAAAAAAATTATATTAATTGGAGACTATGCTGAAGGAAAGGATAGTGGTAATATTGAAATTTTTTTAATTGGGGATGATCTTAATATGAATTACATTAATCAGCTAGAACCTAAAATTGAAAAAATTATTGATAGAAAAGTTAGTTTTTATCTTTCATCAAAATTTTTATCAAGTCAAAAACATATAATCCTTTATGAATCAAACTAATTATATCTCCATGGAAAACAGACCTTGGGGTAAATTTTATATACTTCAGGAAACTCCTGATTATAAAATCAAAAGGATTGAGGTTAATAGTGGTCAAAGATTATCCTATCAATATCATAATAAAAGATCAGAAGTCTGGATAATAATAAAAGGAGAAGGGAATGTCTGCCTTGATGGAAAATATAAAAAATATAAAAAAAACGATACCATACTTATACCTCAAGGTGTGAAACATAGAATTGAAAACCTTGGAGCCGATAAGGTGGTTTTTATTGAAATTCAAACAGGTGAATATTTTGGTGAAGATGATATTGTTAGATTAGAAGATGACTATAATAGATAAACTATGAAACAAAAAGGAATTATTGTATCGGGATACTTTAACCCACTTCATATTGGACATATTGAATATTTTAAAAAATCTAAATATTTTGGTGACAAGTTATTTGTTATAGTAAATAATGATTTTCAAAGAAAATTAAAGGGTTCAAAAGAATTTATGTTTGAAGATGAAAGAGTATCAATAATTAAAGAGTTGCAAATAGTAAATGAGGTTTTTTTATCAGTTGATAAAGACAGTTCTGTTTCAATGACTATAAAAAAAGTTTATGATAAACATAATAGAAATTTTGATTTATTTTTTGCCAATGGTGGGGATCAAACAAATGAAGAAATCCCTGAAATCAAAATTTGTAATAAACTAGGTATAGAGTTAATAGATGGATTAGGTAATAAAATACAATCTTCATCATGGTTACTAAAGAAAGATTAGAAATTAGAAAACAAATTTGTTGTATAGGTGCAGGATATGTTGGAGGACCAACTATGGCAGTAATCGCCCTAAATTGTCCAGATTATGACATTACTGTTGTTGATATTAATAAAGAAAGAATTGATTCTTGGAATGGAGATATTAATAAGTTGCCGATTTATGAACCAGGCCTCTCAGAAATAGTCAACAAGACAAGAAATAAAAATCTATTTTTTTCAAATAAAATAGATGATGCAATAAATAGATCAGAAATAATTTTCATGGCTGTTAATACTCCAACCAAAACGCATGGTGATGGAAAGGGAATGGCAACAGATCTTACTTTTGTTGAAGATTGTACAAAGAGAATTTCTAAAAATTCACATACTAATAAAATAGTAGTTGAAAAATCAACAGCTCCATTAGGAACAGCTGAGAAAATAAAAGAGATATTAATACAAAATAAATCCTCTGTTGAGTTTGAAGTTATTTCTAATCCAGAATTTTTAGCTGAAGGTACAGCAATTAATGATCTTTTAAATCCTGATAGAGTTCTTATAGGAGGAGAGGAATCCCTTAATGGTCAAAAAGCAGTTAATGAAATTTCAAAAATTTATAGTCATTGGGTAAGTAGTGATAAAATTATTACTACAAACCTATGGTCATCGGAGTTATCAAAACTGGCTTCAAATGCTTTTTTAGCTCAAAGAATCTCATCAATTAATAGTTTATCTGCTTTATGCGATATTACAGGGGCGAATATTAAAGAGGTCTCTAGAGCTGTTGGAGCTGATTCAAGAATTGGTAATAAATTTTTGGAGGCTTCGGTTGGATTTGGTGGATCTTGTTTCAAAAAAGATATACTAAATCTTGTTTATCTGTGTAAATTTTATGGTCTTAATGAAGTGTCTGAGTACTGGCATCAAGTTATTAAAATTAATACATATCAAAAAAACAGATTTGTAAATAGAATTGTTAAGATTCTAAAAAATGATATCAGCAATAAAAACATTACGATTCTTGGTTGGGCATTTAAGAAAAATACCAACGATTCTAGAGAATCAGCTTCAATTGATGTCACTAATTATTTATTAAATCTAGGAGCAAAAGTAAGAATATATGACCCTATGGTTTCAAACAAAAAAATTATTAATGATATACAAGAGAGTTTAAAGAATATAAATATTGATGATAAAAATATTGAAGAATTTTTATCAAAAATATCTTTCTTTGATAATGTTATAGATGCTTCTAAAGATTCAGAATGTATTGCGATTCTAACGGAATGGGATGAATTTAAGTCTATTAATTGGTCTATAATTAAAAATCACACATCATCTCCTTTATTCGTTGCTGACGGAAGAAACATTTTAAATCCTGATTCGCTAAAAGGTAGTGTTGACATTTATATAAGTGTTGGAAATTTTAAATATTAAAAATTTTGATTAGTAAAATAAAAACTTTTTTGAGGTTAATAAGATCAATTATAACTGTTCTTAATAAAAAAGAAATTAATGCATTAGCATTTAGTTTTTTTCTCTCAACGGTTAATACTGTGTTGGAGCTAATTTCAATTACAACAATTGTTTATTTACTGCTAGTTATAGCTGGTGAAAATATATCAGAATCAAGAATATCTTACTTTTTTAATAGCATATTGCCCGAAAATGATATTATTATGAGTGCCGCAATAATAATGATATTAGTTATAATAATAAAAACTATTTTTCAAGTATTGTTTAATTGGTATCAGGAAAATATAAGTCAAAAAGTTCAAAATAGATTTAATAATACCTTGTTTACAAAATTTATTAATTTAAAATATGAAGTTTATATTAATGAAAATTCTCCAAGAATTTTGAGGCTTTTGTCTGTAGAGGCGGTAAAATTGGGAAATCAGCTTATAAATCCGGTAATGTCAATAATTAATGAATCTCTTCTCCTTTTATTTATTTCACTATTTATATTTCTATATGATCCAATCTTAGGCTTAGTAGTTTTTGGGACATCTATTATATTAATTTTCCACTTTTCATCAGTAATTTCAAATCGAATTAGAATTTTAGGGAAAACATATGCTGAAAATAATAATCATAGAATAAAAAGTATATCAGAGGTATTTAAGTCATTTGATTTAATTAAAATCTATAATTCACAAAAATCATTTATCTCCAAGTATAAAATTTTTACAAATAATATAAATAAGTCCGGAGCTTTATATAATTTCTTTGCAAAACTTCCAAAGAGTATATTCGAACTTTTTATATTCTTGTTTTTGTTTGGTTTAATAATTACTCTTTATTATACTAATAATAAAGATTTGCTCATCTCATATCTAAGTATATTAGCTGTCTCGGTATATAAAGTTATTCCATCTTTAAACAAGATTTCACATTCATTGCAAACTATTCAATACTATTCTTCACCATTTAAAGAATTGGTTTCTTTACTTCAACTAAAAGAGGAAGTCCCATATATTAAAGAAGTTGAATCATTTAATACTATTTTCTACAATAACTTATCATTTAGCTATGGGGGTAATAAAAATATTTTAAATTCTATAAGCCTTGAAATTAGTAAAAATGATTTCATAGGGATTTATGGGTCTAGTGGGTCAGGTAAATCAACCTTAATCAAATTATTATGTGGTCTATTAAAGCCAGATTCAGGGATAATTAATGTTGATAATAAAAAAATAAACCATAATATCATTCATAATTATTTTTCATATGTGCCTCAAGAACCATTTGTATTAAATGAAAATATAATTCAAAATATATCTTTTTCTGAAGAAGTTCAACAAATTGATTTTAGTAGAATCAAAAACGTTCTAAAAAAAGTTGAACTATTTGATATTTTTAAGGATAAACTTTATGAACCATTGGGAGAAAATGGAATTAAAATCTCTGGAGGGCAAAAGCAGAGAATAGCAATTGCAAGAGCATTATATTTTGATAAAAAAGTGATTGTACTTGATGAGTCAACAAGTAATTTAGATCCGAAAACCGAAGAAAAAATTATCAATTTATTAATTGAATTAAATAAAATTGTAACTATAATTTTCGTGAGCCATAAAAAACAATCCTTAGTTAATTGTAATAAGCTTTTAGAGATAAAGAATAATAAAATAATTAGAGTTCAATGAAAACAGTTTTAATTTCAGGTTGTTGCGGATTTATAGGACAAAATTTGGTTGATGCATTAATCAAAGATTACAATATAATAGGAATTGATAATTTCTTTTCTAGCAATAAAAAAATTTTAAAAAGATTTACAGGAATAGATCGTTTCAAATTCATTGAACAAGATATTTCAGCTAGTTTAGATATACATGAAAAGATTGATTTTATTATTAATTTAGCCTGTCCAGCTAGCCCCCCTAGATATAAAGCTAATCCAATTTTTACATTAGAAACAAATTTCATAGGGACATTGAATTTATTAAATCTTGCTAAAAAAAATAATGCAATTTTTATACAAGCAAGTACAAGTGAAATTTATGGAGACCCTGAGGTCCATCCACAAATTGAGACCTATAGAGGAAGTGTAAATACAGTAGGTGTTAGATCTTGTTATGATGAGGGCAAAAGAATTGCAGAGACATTATGCTATGAGTATAGAAATAATTATGATGTTCAAACAAGAATCTTACGAATATTCAATACATATGGTCCAGGGATGGATATAGAGGATGGAAGAGTGATAAGCAATTTTATGGTTAATACTATTACTAATAAGCCATTAAATATATATGGTGATGGCTCTCAAACAAGAAGCTTTTGCTATATAGATGATTTAGTTTCTGGCCTAATAAAGTCTATGAATATTGATTTTTCATACCCAATAAATCTAGGAAATGATAATGAAATTTCTCTTAAAATTTTATCTTCAAAATTTGTTGACAAATTTCATGCAAAAGGAATAATATACTCTGAGTTATCTGAAGATGACCCAAAAGTAAGAAGACCTGATATTACTAGAGCTAAAACGATATTAAACTGGAAACCTAAAATTAATCTTGATGATGGATTGCAGAAAACGTATAATTATTTTAAATCTAAATTAAATGAATAATAAAATAAATATTAAAGCATTATGCATTAATCCAAAAAAGAATATTTCATTTATTAATGATGTAATAAAACCATCATCAATTGATGATTTTCAAATTAAATGGATTAGCTCTTCTGTATGTAACTCAGAGAGAAGACGTTATAACCTTACCAAATCAGCAACAAATAAAAAACCTTTTATAGGTGGTCATGAAGCAGTTGGTATTATTAATGATGACTCTTCTTATATAAGTAAAAAATATGCTCTGCTTCCCCATTCAAATTGTCTTACAAGGAGAGATGAGGATAAATGTTTAGCATGTGAAAATGGTCATGAAAATTTGTGTTCAAAAATGTTACATGCAGGTTTAGATAGTGGAACTCCTAGTGGGTTTAGTAATTATATGTTTGTTAATAAAAACCAATTGGTTGACGTTACAGATATTAGTGATAATGAATCAATTTTTTTAGAGCCTTTAGCTTGTGTAATTAGGTCTTGGGATCTATCAAATATTAATGTTTCCAAAAAGACAAATCAAATTGCTATTATTGGGGGTGGGCCTATAGGTTGTCTACATGCCCTTTACATAAATCGTTTAAATCCCAAAAATAAAATTACAATAATCGAAAATTCAGTAATCAGGTTAAAGACTCTTAGAGAAATCTTTAAAAGCTTTCCTAACATTGATGTTACAGATGAAAAAATTAACAAAAACTATAATGTATCTGTTATGGCTTGTTCTAATACATCAGGTTATAAAACTGCTTATGAAATTCTTGAAGACAAAGGAGTTTTAATTTTATTTTCTGGATTTAATGATATTGATTTTAAACAAGATGATTTTTATCCTGAAATTATTCATCGAAATGAATATAAACACTACACGGATAAAAAGATTATAATTGGCAGTAGCGGATATAGTATAAATGAAATTATAAAATCTAAAAGAATTTTAACGGATTTCAAGCCAAGTCAAGCAATAATAACTGGCAAGGTAGACGGAATTGACTCAAATGTTTTATTTCTAAAAGATGGCAGCAAAAGAGTTTATGATGAACCAGTAATTATTAAGGATATTAAAGGAGAATTAGAGGATCAAATAAAGATTCAATATTTTAATAATGGAGGATCTGAGGAAAATTTTAAATTTTGATTTTTATAAACCACTACTCAATATAATCTCAGCCATCTTTAAGTCTTCTTCATAATCAATATCAATAGAAGATCCAATCTCTTCTGTAATAAAAGGAAACACATCATCTGTAATGTATTGTTGCTCCTCAGTAATTGCACTTTTTGAACAGATATATATTAAGCCATTTTCAAAATATAGTTTATCAAGATCTTGATGTCTTTGACCTATATTATAATTTATAGGAAAATATTTATTATTAGATATTTTTCCAAATTTATTATGAAGCTCACTAACACTCATCAATGATTTTAAATCATTTTTACTTATATACTCATAACATTGAACAATTAAATTTTTAGACCTTATGGGGTTTGTAGGCTGAAGAGTTATTATATATTGATAGTCGATATTGCTTTCTAATAAAAATTTAGAAAAATCAACAATTACATCATTTGTTGAAGTTTCATCTAAAGCTAGATCTGGAGGTCTTTTGTATGTAGAAACACCATAAGTTAAAGCTAAATCTATTATTTTTTCATCATCAGTATTAACCCATATTTTTTTAAGATCTAAATGTTTCGCAGCGTACTCTATTGAGTGAGCAATTAGTGGTTTACCATTCAATAATCTTAAATTTTTATCCTTAAGTCTTTTTGAATTTTTTCTTGCTGGAATAACAATTAGACATTTATCGAGACTCATTTTTCTTCTAGTTTGTTTAAAATAAGTTGAATATTGTGTGCGTCTTCAAATTTTGCTATATAGCTTTTATTGAAGTTACTATCGGATATTTCTTTTATAAAATAATATAAACACTTATAATTAGCCATCAGCCATCCTGAAGTAACTTTCGGAGGAGGAAAATCTGAGCCATCCTCATAATCTGTAAAACAAGGTATTCTCTTATAGCCTGGATTATCTGAATCAACAGAAAAAAACTCGAAAAAATTTAGGTCTTCTAAAGACCATTTTATAGATCCTCTTGAGCCATGAATTTCTAATCTTAGATCATCAACTGAACCTGTTGAAACTCTTGAAACTTCAATTACACCATCTACATTATTATTTGCTTTACAAATGATGATTCCTAAATCGTCAACTTCTCTTTTTTTAATTTTTGATTTTTTTGAGGAATATAAAACATCGATTTTTCCAATTAAAAAGTTAACTAGATCTAATACATGAGGACCAAGATCAATAGTTGCACCACCAGTTTTGGGTTTTAATCTCCAAGTTAAAGGTCTTTCATTTATATAACTTCCATGTAAGTATGAGCACCTAAATTGAATTAGCTCACCAAGCTGGTTACTTTGAATTAAATTTTTGATTTTTAATACAGCTGGGATATATCTATACTCAAATACACTATTTAAAATTAAGTTTGGTTTACCTTTTTTAATCTCTAATATTTTAGATGATTCTTTAGCTGATAGAACCATTGGTTTATCACATAATATATGTTTATTGTATTCTATAGCAAGTTTAATCTGTTCGAAATGAAAATTATTTGGAGTGGCAATATAAATTGCATCGATTTCATTATCTTTTAATATTTCATTGTAATTTTTGGTAATAATCTCAAAACCATATCTCTTCTTTAAATTAGCAATTTGACTTAGAGAAGTTCTTTCAGAAACTAGTACAGCCTTTATATTTACTTTGGGAATATCAGGAAAAAAATGTCTAATTGAATCTGAAGCGAGAGAATAAACTTTCCCCATAAAACCAAAACCAAGAATAGCAATATTAATTTGTTTCATTATCGTTTTTATTCTTTATCGACTGTTCTAGAGAGAGTCTTAGATTCCTCAGGATAAACAATTTTGTTAGGATTTCCTTTTGCTAATTCAAATTGCTTAATTGATCTAATTAAAACTTCACCACCTCTAGGGCCTAGAGACATTGCTTGGTCTGTGCCCCAAAGCGTTCTATCAAGTGTAACATGGACTTCGACTATTTGTGCACCAAAAGCACATGCCATTGCAGAAACAATAGGAGAAGCATGGTGGGAAGAGAACCCAACAGGAATGTTAAACCTTTCTTTGAAATCATTCATTACAGATAGGTTTAATTTGTCAGAAGGACAAGGGTATATGCTAGTGCATTGTAAGAGACAGACCTTATTATCTTTTAGAATATCTAAAATTTTTGATAAAGAATCAATAGAAGTCCCTCCAGATGATAATATAATTGGTCTTTTAATTTCTTTTAAATTATTTATGAAAGCTAAATCTGAATTTTTATCCGAAGGAATCTTCACAAAAGGTAAATCATATTCTTCTAGAAATTCAAGTGATTCAGAATCCCATGCAGAAGCTGACCATTCAATTTCTAGGTTTTTGCAGTATTCATCTATTTTATCATATTCAATTTTAGAAAACTCTATCTTTTTTTTATAATCAAAATATGTCATTTTCCCCCATGGAGTATTTCTAATTTCATCTCTTTTTTCAACAGGTACACAAAGTTCTGGAACTCTCTTTTGAAATTTTACTGCATCGAATCCATTGTCTTTACAGATTTTTATTAACTCAAAAGCAAGATTCAAGTCACCATTATGATTGATTCCAATCTCTGCAATTATATATGTGTTTTCTTCTTTACTATTAAAAATGTTTTCTATTTTCATATTATTTCTAAGTGCATGTTAATTATAATACCTGACAAAGCTACAAATTTCATGTAAATCATTAGGGGCCATAGTTAAGTATTTATTTCATGAAATTCCTTTTGATGGTTAATTTTCCAAAAATCTGAGGTCTTTAAAGTTTTTACAAAAAGTTTTGAGCTATTTCCGTCTCCAAAGTTTTTAATTGGGGTTATTGCTTTTTTATCATCTGTAGACTGGATAGATTTCAAAATACTATCTTGATCAAAATCACAATTTATAATCAAATTATTTAAGTCTCTTTTATTTTGACGCGAACCTATATTAATTGAGTGTTTTGAGTAGTAAGGAGCCTCTCTTATGCCAGCTGAAGAATTTCCAATAATAAAACTTGAATTTTTTAAAATTGTTAGAAAATACTCAAATCTAATAGAGGGTAAGACTTTAAAATTCGGAGATTTTAGTTTTTTATATTTTTCAATTATTATATCTGAACCTAAATCATTGTTTGGATAAATAACTATATAGTTTTTTTCTGAAAGTTCAATAGCATTGATTAAACAATCTATTTGGCTAACTGTATATTTAATTTCAGTAGTAACAGGATGAAATAAACATATAGCATATTCGTTAAATTTTATATCATACTTGCTCTTAGCCTCTTTAATTGAGGGTAGATTTTTAGAATACATTAAGTCGATATCAGGTGAACCAATTATAAAAATTGAATTTTTATTTTCGCCCATTTGAATAAGTCTATCTTTTGCTTTATTGTTTGAAACAAAGTGAATATGTGAAAGTTTTGAAACAGAGTGTCTAATTAATTCATCTATTGTCCCTGATATTTCACCACCTTCAACATGGGCTACAAGTATATTTTTAAAGGATCCAACTATAGAGCAGGCAAGAGGTTCAGGTCTGTCTCCATGAACAACAATCAAATCAGGATTAACTATATCAACATAATTTGAAAAGCCATCTATAGTTTTAGAAACCGTAAGATCCATAGTAGATTCATCAGTATTATTCAAAAATCTATGAAAATTCACATTTTCAATTCGCTGAACATCAAGGTAAGTATTACCATATTTAGGATCATTATGCATCCCGGTTATAAATATAAAAACTTCAAAACTTTTTGAGGTTTCTATTATAAGAGATTTTAATTTACCCCAATCAGCCCTTGTTCCAGTTACAAAAATTATTTTTTTACTCAAAATCAGACCAATTTAAATGTTTATCTTTTTTAATATCTTTTTTTGCCCTTTTACCCAATATTTCATTATAAAATTCAGCTTTTATTTCGCCAGTTCCAGGCCTTTTAACCCATAGGTTATCAGTACTCAAAAGTTCACCTTTATTTATTTTTTTTATTGAAACAGCTGTAGCAAAAGCAAAATCAATGGTTACCTTTTCTTCTTTAGCTGCAACCTTTTTGCCACCTAGCATAGACTTTATTAATCTACTATTTATTATTAGTTCTTTACAGCTTTTTTCATCCATTGAGCAAATAATATCTGGCCCTTCTCTTTTGTAACTGTCTGTATAGTGTTTCTCAATAATTGAGGCTCCTAAAGATATTGCGGCATATGAAGATAAATTATCCGTAGTATGATCGCTTAAACCTACAGGAATATTTGGGAAAGTAGACATTAATTCCTGCATACCACCAAGTCTAACAAGGTGATGAGGGGTTGGATATAAATTTGTAGTATGAAGAAGTGAAAATTTAATTTGATTTTTTTCTATTATTGATACTGTTTTTTTTACACTTTTTAAATCATTCATTCCGGTACTTAAAATAATAGGTTTTTTAAATTTACAGATATATTCAATTAAAGGATGATTATTACATTCACCACTTCCAATCTTAAAAGCTGGGACGTCCATTTTTACAAGTCTATCAACAGCTGCTCTTGAAAACGGAGTTGATATAAAGATCATATTATTTTTTTCAACATAATTTTTAAGCTCAAGTTCATCTTCAAAGTTTAGTGCAGCATTCTCCATTATTTCATAAATAGATTTCTTGGAGTTAGCAGGAATAACTTTTTTGGCTTCATTGCTCATTTCATCTTTTATAATGTGGGTTTGATGCTTAATTACTTCAACACCGGCTCTTTTAGCACTATCCACCATTTCTTTTGCAACCTTAATTGATCCATTATGATTTATTCCAATTTCTGCAATTATTAAAGGATTTAAATTGTTATTGATTTCTCTTGTTCCAATTTTCATAATCTTAATTTATAAGTGAAAGAATAGATTTATTCCATTTTTCATGGTTAATTTTTTTTGAAATTTTTATTGAATTAGAGCTTAGTTCTCTTTTTTCAATTAATGAAAGAGAAATAAAGTTCTCAAAAGCTATTTTAATTGATGATTCATTATATGGGTTAAATTTAAACCCATTATAACCTTCTTTCACTAAGTCATATGAAGATCCGCATAGTTCTGATGCAATTATTGGCAAACCAAGAGCAGACATTTCATGTGTTACTACTCCCCAAGGTTCATAGATACTTGGTAAACAGAAAACATCACATCCTAGAGCTATATCTATGATTTTATCTTGAGTTTTTATACCAAGATAATTTACAATATTAGACTCTTTAATCTTATTAACTAGATACCCATCACCAATAATAGTAATTTTATGATTTGATTTATTCTCATAATTTATTTTTGCAATTATATCAATTAATTTTAAAATATTCTTTTCTTTTACTAATCTTCCAATAAACAAGATATTTAGGTTCCTATTTTTATACGTGAAGATCTTTGATTTTGAAAAAAACTTTCTATCCGCAACATAAAATCCATTTAAAATATCTTTTTCTTTGAAGCCAATATCTTTAGCAAATTTTTTTTGTGGTTCTCCTATACCCCAAAATTTATCAAAATACTGCATATATAAAAAATTGCTAAATTTTTTAATTATAAATTGTCTAAATGAATCAATATAAAGAGTATCCTGAACTGTAACTCTAATACTTTTATTTTTCATTCTTTTCGCAACATACAAGTAATCTTTATACATCCTCCCAGAAACTAATAAGAGACTAGGTTTTAAATTATTGCAAAATTTCAAAAGTTTATTTCTACTTTTAAATTCTTTTTTGTTAAAAAATTTGCAATTTGAGTTTTCCTCAACTTTAAGGTTTTTAAAAATATTGTTATAAACTATATAAAGTTTAATTAACGGGTGTCTTTCGATTAAATAGTCTAGTGACCCTATAAGATAGGGGGTTAACTCTGCATACAAAACAATAATGATTTTAGATTTACTCAAGCTCAAATTATTATATAGTATATTATAAACAAGATATTAAATTAATATCCAAAAAAATATACAATTTTGTAAATTTAATCAAAATTAAGTACTTTTGTTACTTGAATTAAAAAAATTTATATGTCTTCTAATAAAAGTTCTGCTAATATTTCTTTTCTTAACCTTGCAGCTCAAAGCCCTTCGTTAGAATTAAATTATGCAATGTCTGAAAAAATTCATCTGGACAATAATAAAAATAAACACATTTTTTTTATGTGTGATAGAGCTCTTAAAAGCTGCTCAGTTAATATACTTCATAAACAAAGTATTTGTAGAATTTGTACAACTAAAGCTAAAAAAGGATTTAAAATTTTTAAAAAGAGAAATAAAAATTCAGAGTTAATTAAAATAAGTAGAGAGGATCTTAATATTAGTAGTAAAAAACATATTAATAGTAATGAAGTAAATGACGAACTTCTTCTAGGAGTTCATTCAACAATAGGATCACAATTAAGACTTGATGATATGAATCTTCTTGATAAAAGATGGGTGAAAATTAAAAATAAAATGTATGAATCTTCAAAAGGCTTATTTAACTATTTTGATCACTTTTTATCCAAAAACAATATTGATAATTTTATAATTTTTAACGGAAGATTAAGTTGTGCACGCCCATTAATAGCTGTTTCAAAAAAACATAATACAACTTTTAATTTATTTGATGCATCTGTTAATGGAAAAGTACCAATGTATGCCGCCAATGAAATGTTTCACTCAATTAATTTTGAGAAAAAAAATGCACTGAGAACATATGTTAATTTTTTTAAAGAATCAGAATCTCTTGCAGCTAGATATATGAATCATAAAAGAAATGGAATAGCGGTTAGCGATCATGCATATACAAAAGACCAAGAAAAAGGGCACATTGATACTGAAATCATGGAATTGTCTAAGCCTCTAATCTCTATATTTGTATCAAGTGATGATGAATTTAGATTTATTGGTTCTGACTGGGCTGATTTTACATTTGTTGATCAGATAGAAACAATTAACAAGCTGATAAAATCAGATATTTCAAAAAAATATGATTTTGTAGTCAAGATGCATCCTAATCAAAAAAATATGCATGAATCAATTCAAAAAAAATATAAAAAGTTGTCAAATTCAGTAAATGTTTTGTTTCCAGAAAATAAGACTGATACATATGAATTAATTTTACATAGTGAGTTAGTTATCAATTTCTGTTCCACAGTTGGAGCTGAGGCAAATTATTTAAGAAAACCAGTTGTTCAGATTGGTCCAAGTCGATTTAGACTTTTACCATGTGCCAATTACGTTGACAATGCAGAACAAGCTATAAAGATGATTAACAACAACAAATACAAATTGATGCCAAAGAGGGCCTCAGTAGTTTATTTTTGTTATCATGCTATGACACCATTTAAGTTAAAATCGTATAAATATTTAGATAACGGAGTATATACCTATGGCGGTGAACAAATTCAAACAAGTTTTATTGTAAGACTTTTGGCAGTGCCAGACAAATTATATTACCATATTGTTAAAGGAAATAAAGAAATATTATTTAATTTCTTTTTATATGCTAGAAACTTAATATTTGGAACAACCAGAGTAAGGTAATTATGAAAATTTATGTAGATATCGATAACACTATTTGTAGAACTAATGGGACTGATTATCAAGGAGCAAAACCTATCAAGGAACATATTGACAAAATAAATAAACTTTATTCTCAAGACAATGAAATCCATTATTGGACCGCTAGAGGTTCGGTAACTAAAATTGATTACTACGATTTAACACTTGAACAGCTAAATAAATGGGGTTGCAAATATCATTCTCTTTCTGTTGGTGAAAAACCTTTTTATGACTTATTAATATGTGATAAAACAATAAGAATTGAAGAACTATAATTATTTTAATATATGATAATAGGTATAGATGCATCAAATATTAGAACAGGTGGAGGGAGAAAACATCTTGAAGATTTTATAATTTATTCATCAAGGTTATATGATAATTTGAAGTTTACCATTGTGTCAAACTACATGATAAATGAGTCCTTCGCTAACTTTAATAATGTAGAATGTAAATCTAATAAGCTATTGAATATTAATAGCCTTACTTCATTTCTATCTCAATTAATATATTCAAAGAAATATTTTAAAAATAGTAAATGTGATGTAGTATTTGTCCCAGGAGGAATATTTCTATCTAGATTTCGGCCATACATAACTATGAGTCAAAATATGCTACCCTTTGACAATGAGGAAATTTTAAAATTCAATTTTTCTAAAAGAATAAAGTTTTTCCTAATAAAAATTTTTCAGTTGCGCACATTTAAAAAATCAAATGGAATAATATTTTTAACTAAATATGCACAAAACACAATTTTTAAATCTGGTAATTTTGACAAGAAAAGTGTAGTTATTCCTCATGGAATTAAACAAAGAGAAATTAATCTATATCAATGTAAAACAAAGCCTTTTGAAATATTGTATGTTTCAGATTTTCTTCCATATAAAAATCAATTTAAAATTGTAAAAGCAATCAATAATTTAATCAATAAAGGCTATGATATCAATTTAAAATTAATAGGACGTGTTGATAGCGAGCAACTAAGAGAAATTAATACATTGCGATATAATAATGAACTTTTGGATAATAGACTTCAAATCTTTGGATACAAATCAAATGAAGAAATACTAGATCATTATAAAAAATGTTCAATATTTTTATTTGCATCAACTTGTGAAAATTTACCATTTATCTTACTTGAGGCATTGTCATTTGGACTACCTGTCTTAACAACTATTAAAAAACCAATGTGCGATATTGTATATAATAAAGGAGTTTTATTTGATATCAATAATCCTTCAAGTATTGAACAAACTATTATAGACAATTTAGATAAAGGTAGATTATCAAAAATTTCTGAAGAAAATTTTAATCTATCAAAACAATATATTATAGAGAAAAGCGTTAAACAATCGATTGATTTTATATCAACTAACATCTAATCAAATAATTAACGTATTTTTGCAATAAATAAAACTATGAGTAGATTATTAATTACTGGAGGTACAGGGTCTTTTGGTAAAGCACTTCTTAATAAACATGTTAATAGTAAAAAATTTGATGAAATTAGAGTTTTTTCAAGAGATGAGAAAAAGCAAGATGAGTTAAGAAAATCTCTTAATTCCAAAAAAGTTAAATTTTACATTGGAGATGTAAGGGATATATCATCTTTAGATCCAGTTATAGAAGGGATTGATTATATTTTTCACGCAGCTGCATTAAAACAAGTTCCATCCTGTGAATTCTTCCCTTTGGAAGCAGTGAAAACAAATATTTTGGGAACAAATAATGTATTATCTACCGCAAAAAGAAAGAATGTTAAAAGAGTTGTAGTATTAAGTACCGATAAAGCAGCTTATCCAATTAATGCAATGGGTATGACAAAGGCCTTAATGGAAAAAGTAATGATTGCAAATTCTAGAGATTTAAGCTCATCTAAATCCATTTTCTGTGGAACTAGGTATGGTAATGTTATGGCTTCAAGAGGTTCGGTAATACCCTTATTTATAGAACAAATAAAAGCAAATAAAGAAATTACCATAACAAATCCAGAAATGACAAGATTTATGATGAACCTAGATAACGCAGTCGAATTAGTAATGCATGCTTTTAATAAGGGTAAAAACGGTGATATTTTTGTGCAAAAGTCTCCAGCAGCTACAATTAAAACATTAGCTCAAGCATTAATTGAGTTATATAACTCAAGCTCTAAAATCAAATATATTGGAATTAGACACGGAGAGAAAATGTATGAAACTCTTGTCACCAAAGAAGAAATGATTAAAACTGAAGATCAAGGTAATTATTTTAAAATTTCACCTGATAATAGAGACTTAAACTATAGTCAATACTTTTCTGAAGGAATAGCTAAATCTTCTATTAATGAGTATAACTCAAATACTACAAATTTGCTCAGTGTTAAAGAGATGAAAGACTTGCTAAAAGATCTTCCCGAAGTAAAAATGGATTTACAAAATTAAATTTCTCTATTGAAAGTATTAATTTCAGGACATAAAGGTTTTATTGGAGGGCATTTACTCAGAAAATTAAAATGCCTTGATAGAACTCACCAGATAGATTTCTTAACAAAATCAGATTTTCAGTCAAGAACTAATCTAACAAATAAAATTTCACCTGATGATATTATTTTTCATTTTGCAGGTGTTAATAGGGATATTAATGAAGAAAAGGTTTATCAAAAGAATATTGAAATAAATCAATTGCTTCATTCAGTTCTTGGAGATATAGATTTTAAGGGTAAATTATTATTTACGTCTTCAATCCAAGAAGATTCAAGTACACTATATGGAAAAGCAAAAAAAAATGCAAGGTTAAAATTTGAAGAACAGTCAAATTCTTTGGGATATAAGTTTTATGGTATTGTAGCCCCTAATATTTTTGGTCCATTTTGTAGACCAAATTATAATTCATTTATAGCGACTTTCTCTTCAATGATAATTAATCAAGAAACTCCAACAATTGATAATGATTCAAAGGTCTCTTTAATATATATTGGAGATTTTATTGATCAGATAGTAAAAATATTAGACTCAGATAAACTTGTAGATTTAAATACAAGATCAATTAATAAATATCATGTGAGTGAAATACTAAAGAAACTAAATACATTTAATGATTTATATATAAATAACGGACAAATACCAAATGTTAGCTTATATTTTGATTTATGTCTTTTCAATACCTTTAGATCATATATTGATATTAATAGATCCTCCCCTAGAAAACATGAAGAATTCAAAGATAACAGAGGGATGTTTTCTGAATTGGCTAGAACTTTTTCTGAAGGACAAACATCTTATTCTATAACAAAAAAAGGTGAAATTAGAGGGAATCACTTCCATACAAGAAAAATAGAACGGTTTTCTGTAATTAAAGGAAAGGCTAAAATTCAGTTAAGAGAAATTCTTTCAGAAGAAGTATTAGAATTCATTATTGATGGTGACCAGCCATCTTATGTTGACATGCCAGTTTGGTACACTCATAATATTCAAAATATAGGTGACGAGGATTTAATAACAGTTTTTTGGATAAATGAGCATTATACAGAAGATACATCTGACACCTATCTAGAAAATGTTTAATTTTAATATTAATTATGAGCTCTAAAAAAATACATTTATTAACTGTAGTTGGAACTAGACCTGAAATTATCCGTTTATCTAGTATTATAAATAGACTAAACAAATCAAAATCAATTAAACATACTTTGGTACATACAGGACAAAACTATGACTATAATTTGAATGAGGTTTTTTTTAAAGATTTAAAGATATCTAAACCTGATATATTTCTTGAAGCGGCATCTGATAGTCCATCTAAGACTATTGGAAATATTTTAATTAAAATAGACTCTGTGTTAGAAAATCTTAAGCCAGATGCAATGTTGATTTTAGGAGATACAAATAGTTGTTTATCAGCAATAGCAGCTAAAAAGAAAAAAATTCCAATTTTTCACTATGAAGCAGGAAATAGATGTTTTGATCAAAGAGTTCCCGAGGAAACAAATAGGAAAATTGTAGATCATATTGCGGATATTAACCTTACATATAGCAGCATTGCTAGAGACTATCTTTTAAATGAAGGGCTTAACCCAGATAGAACCATAAAGATTGGATCACCTATGCATGAAGTTTTGAATTCTCAAAAAAAAGAAATTAATAATTCAAAAATCTTAAAAAAATTAAAATTGGAAGCAGGAAAATATTTTTTAATTTCTTGTCATAGGGAAGAAAATGTAGATAATGAGAAAAATTTCAATTTGCTAATTGAGTCTTTAAATGAATTAGCAAATAAATATAAAATACCAATTATTTTCCCTATTCACCCCAGAACAAAAAAAATATACAATAAAAGTAAATTAAAGGTAAATAAGCTTGTAAATTTTATTGATCCTCTTGGTTTCATTGATTATAATAAATTGCAAATTGATTCTTTTGTAGTACTTTCAGATAGTGGGACAATATTTGAGGAATCATCAATTTTAAATTTTAGAGCTTTAAATATTCGAGAATCCCATGAAAGACCAGAAGCTGTTGAAGAAACATCTGTAGTTGTTACTGGGCTTAAAATTGAAAGAATTTTACAGGGAATCAAAATTCTTGAAAATCAGACTACTGGTAAAAAACGAAATATTAATTTAGTATCAGACTATAATATTTCTAATGTCTCTCTAAAAATAGAAAGGATTATATTATCTCATATTGATTTTGTAAATAGAGTAGTTTGGCAAAAAGAATCTTAATTTATACAAATCATTTTTATCCAGAACAATTTAAAATTAATGAAATTGTTGATTGGCTTTCAGAAGAAGGTCATACAATAAGAGTTATAACTGGAATCCCAAATTATCCATCAGGAAAATATTATAAAGGTTATGGTTTTCAGTCTATCTTTAAAACAAATTATAAGGAGAATGTAGTTGTAAACAGATTGCCTTTAATTCCTAGAGGAAATGGAAATTACTTTATGCTAGTACTAAACTACTTAAGTTATTTTATATCAACTTTCTTTTTTACAATTTACTTATTGTTTAAAAAGAAATACGATTATATTTTTGTTCACCATACAAGTCCAATTTTAATTGCAATTCATCCAATAATATATTCTTTCTTTTATAAGAAAACTAAAAAATATCTATGGGATCTAGATATCTGGCCTGAGACTTTAGAAGCTATGAATGTTGTTAATTCTAAGTTAATCTTATCTCAGATAGCCAAAGTTGTAAAGTTTATATATTCATTCTATGACAAGATATTAATTGCCTCTGAAGGATTTAGAGATATAATTGAAAAAAGGCATAAAGGCGAAGTCATATATTTCCCAAATTGGGCAGAGTATGATATTGAGAAAAATATAAATGATAAAGAGACTTTAATAAATATTCCTAAAAATAAGTTTATAATTATGTATACTGGTAATATAGGTGAAGCACAAAACTTTAATGATTTAATAGAGACTATAAAACAATTAAAAGATGAACAAATTTATTGGGTTTTTATTGGAGGAGGAAGATTTAAAAAAGAATTAGAATCTAATTTGGAAAAAAACAATTTGAAGGATGTCTGCCTATTTAAAAACCAGGTGAAAGTTTCTGAAATTCCAAGTTATGCTAAACTAGCTAATGCTATGTTTCTATCGCTTAGAAAAAATCATGTTTTTGCTAAAACTATACCTGCAAAACTGCAGTCATATTTAGCTATGAAAAAACCAGTTATTGGAGTTCTAGAAGGGGAAGGGGCAAACATTATAAAACAATCAAAATGTGGAATAGTGGAGGAAAATGGAGATTATATAGAGTTAGCTAATCAAATTAAAATAATGGCACAGCATAGCTCTGAAGAATTAATTGCAATGGGTGAAAATGGTAGAATTTTTTATAATAATGCTTTCTCGCAATATAAAAGAAGAAATCAAATACTAAATTTGTTTGACTAAAAAATTAATTATGGGGAAAAAAGTTTTGGTTACAGGAGGAGCTGGATTTATAGGGACAAATTTGATTAATAGACTTGTAAAAGAAAATGTAGAAGTATTTTCTTTAGATGACTATTCTACAGGGAATAAAGACAATGAATCAAGACTAGCTAAATATATAAAAGGAGATATTGAGACTATAGTTAACATTGCAGAGTCAAATTTTGATATTTGTTATCATCTGGCAGCCCAATCCAGAGTACAACCATCATTTGAAGATCCAGAGGCTTCATTCAGAGCTAATGTTCAAGGAACATTGAAGGTGATGGAATGGGCAAAAGAACAAAATGTAAAAGTGATATATGCAGGGTCTTCATCAAAACATCATGACCCTTCAGATTCTCCATATGCAATGACTAAGTTTCTTGGGGAGGAAGTTTGTAAATTATATAAAAAATCGTATGATGTAAATGTTGAAATATCAAGATTCTACAACGTTTATGGACCCTATGCTACTTTAGATGAAAAATTTGGAAATGTAATTGGAATCTGGATATCGCAAGCAATGAAAGAAAAGCCTTTAACTATTGTTGGAGATGGAGAACAAAGAAGAGATTTCATACATGTAGACGATATTGTAGATGGACTAATTAGAATTGCAAATACAGAGTTGAAACATGAAGATGCTTGGGAAATAGGTACTGGGATAAATTATAGTGTAAATGAGCTTTTTGAAATGTTTAATAATCAATTTAATGTAACTTCAATTAATATTGATGATCAGCCTGGAAATTACAGAAAAACACTTAGAATAAATGATGATATGATCAAGAAATTGGGTTGGTCCCCTCAAGATAGATTAAATGATTATATTAATGGATTAAAATTATGAAAAGAGTACTAATTACTGGAGGCGCAGGATTTATTGCACACCATTTGATATATTATATTTTAAAGAAAACAAATTGGGAAATAATCTCATTAGATAGGCTTGATTATAGTGGAAATTTAAATCGTTTAGATAATATATTATCAAATTTAACTGATAAAGATAAGGCTAGAGTTAAAGTTGTATTTCATGATTTAAAATCAGAATTAAATCCATGGATAAGGAAAGAAATAGGAGAAGTAAATATTATACTTCATTTAGCAGCAGGATCTCATGTAGATAGAAGTATCGAATTTCCTATGGAATTTGTTATGGATAATGTAGTTGGCACAGCAAACATTTTAGAGTATGCAAGATATATTCATATTAATAATTCTAATTTTGAAAAATTTGTTTATTTCAGTACAGATGAAGTTTTTGGACCCGCTCCAGATGGAGTTAATTATAAAGAGAATGATAGATATAATTCAACGAATCCATATAGTGCAACCAAAGCTGCTGGTGAAGAGTTGGCAGTTGCATATGAGAACACTTATAATCTTCCTACCATAATAACTCATACTATGAATGTATTTGGAGAGCGTCAACATCCTGAAAAATTTATTCCGATGTGTATAAAAAAAATTAGAGATGGTGAAACAGTAACTATTCACTCAGATAAATCAAAAAAAATACCTGGTTCAAGACACTATATTCATGCTGAAGACGTTTCAGAGGCAATCTTATTTCTACTTAATAAAAATATAAAAGAAGAAGTTAATTGGGGTGGGGCAAAATGCCCAAAGTTTAATATAGTAGGAGCAGAAGAATTAACTAATCTTCAACTCGCAGAAATTATTGCACAATCACAGAATAAAAAATTAAATTATGAAATGGTTGATTTTCATTCTTCAAGACCCGGACATGATTTAAGATATTCTCTATCTGGAGAAAAAATGGAATCAATGGGATGGGTCCCAAAGATTAAGGTGCAAAGTAGGATAAAACAAGTAGTAGAGTGGTCTTTAAAAAACTCTTCCTGGATAGAACTATAGAGGAATTATAGTTGTATTTATTAAATAATAGTTTAATTTTGCAGTTCAAAAATTAGTTATGTACGCTGTAGTTGAAATACAAGGGAGTCAATTTAAAGTTTTTGAAAATCAGAAACTTTATGTTAATAGACTTAAAGGTAATGAGGGAACGAAAGTTTCCTTTGATAATGTTCTATTAGTTGATGATAATGGTAAGGTTAAGGTTGGAATGCCCAATGTTTCAGGAACTGTTGTAGAAGCTAAAATTATATCTCATCAAAAAGATGATAAGGTTATAGTTTTTAAAAAGAAAAGAAGGAAAGGTTACAAAGTAAAAAATGGTCATAGACAATTATTAACTGAATTGTTAATTGAAAAAATCTCTCAAAAGAAATCAACTCCAGTAAAAAATACAAAAGAGAAACCAAAGGTTGCTGCTAAACCAAAGGTTGCTGCTAAACCAAAGGTTGCTGCTAAACCAAAGGTTGCTGCTAAACCAAAAAAGACTTCAGATAAATAAAATAAATTAATTATGGCACATAAAAAAGGAGTAGGAAGTTCAAAAAACGGAAGAGAGTCAGAATCTAAACGATTAGGTGTAAAAATATTTGGAGGTCAAACTGTTAGGGCTGGCAATATTATTGTCAGGCAAAGAGGAACAAAGCATAACCCAGGGGAGAATGTATATATTGGAAAAGATCATACTCTTCATGCAAAAACAGATGGTATAGTCAGTTTTTCCAAAAAAGCTAATAATAAGTCATACGTCTCTGTTTTAACAGTCTCTGACTAATTTTTTAATCTTATTAAAAAATTACTGGACTTGTATATATAAGAAAAGATTCTTTTTCTTATTTAATATCTCTAACTTAAGGATTTACTTTTACCAAGGTTTTTCAAAGTAGTCTTTAGTGAAGACTCTTTCATTATCTAACCATAAAGAGTTAGAGGGTTTATTTATATTAAGCAGATCACCTTTTCGAAAGATTTTCGATATTACAGACAATGGAAGAAGTAATAAGAAAAAGATTATTGTTAATAAAATATTAGGTACAATATAACTTAAAATTTTAGCTAAACCTATCCAAGCTTTGTGAACAAAATTAGCAGCTTTAGAGGAGAAGGTGACAATTGCACCTAGACCAACTGATGCATATAAAAATTCTTTTGAATTAGAAATTAAAAAAATAATATTTAGCGCAATAATTAGTATAAGGATAGTTGATAAAGGGTTAATTTTGGTTTTTTTTATCATTATTTTAAAATAAAGTATAAATAAAGGGAGCAACCGCTGAACTTCCAAAAAATACAATTATAAAACCTAACAGCAATAAAAAGAAAATAAGAGGTCCAAGCCAGAATTTTTTTCTTTCAATTATAAAGGACATAATATCTTTAATAAATTCCATTTAATTTATCTTGTAACCTAAAGATAATAATTTCAATCTTAAAATATTTGCTTTCTTTTTATTCAAGCTAGAACTATTGTGTCCATCAAGTGGTATTCTGAAAGATTCATTAGTATTAATATCGGGAATATCACATTCTATACATATAAAACCTATTTCATTTTTATTGAAGAAATTTTTAATATGACTATTTTGAGCTATCTGTGTATCGATATTTACAACAAAGTCAATATTGTATGTCTTAAACATCTCAGATATATCTTCAATAAGTAAGATCGTTCTATTAATATCATGCTTATCTATATTTTTAAGAGCTATATCATTTGAAGGATTTGTAAAGTGTTTTTTATAGATATTAGATCGTCTTATAATACGATTTCTAAGCGCATCATAATATTTGTTATAATATCCTGTTTTTACAATTCCATCTCTATCATCAAAAGTTCCTTTTAAAACAATCTCTCCATTTTCTTCTTCATACCAGGGCTCTTGACCACTAACATTGCTAACAGCTCTATTTATATGATACCAATAAAAATCATAAATAGCTATTGTTTTAATTTTTTGATTATAATTTGGCAGAATATTGTTCTTAATTAATGAGTGAATATTGTGAGGCCCGTAACCATGAAACCCATAATTTCTGATCATAAAAACTTTATCCGTCTCTTCTCCAAAGTAATTGGCTAATGTTTGATTATCATTTAGTCCTTCACCAAAAGTCTGTGAACAGCCTAAAAATATAATTTGATTTTCACTATTCTTATTTGAACTTGGTGTAACTCTCAATTTATCCTTAATTGAGTATACTACATTATAAACAGTGTCAGAATTAATTAGTTTAATTGAAGTATATTCTCCCTCATCTGGTGGGCCATACCCGAGATTAGGAATCTGCTTTTTAAAATATCTTCCTGAACTATAGTCTCCAAGATTAACTGAAAAAGTATATTCTGACTTAAGAATAATGACTTCATATACATATAAACAAAGAACAATTGATATGATATATGGGATAATAATTTTTATTCTGTTTTTTATTTTAAAAAAAACGAAGACTAAAAAAATTATAACAATAATTAGGCAGTTGCCAAGAGTTAAATATTTATTTAATAGATCAATCATTAATCATCTTGAAATAACATTTTCCATTTATCTTTCTTGTTCCAATCTTTTTGTTCTTTTTTTGAATACACGAAATCATTTATAACCAAATAATCCATTTCAGTATTCATAAAGCATCTAAATGCATCCTCTGGTGAACAGACTATAGGCTCACCCCTGACATTAAAGCTTGTATTTATTACAACGCCATAACCCGTAATCAGCTTTAGATCATTTATTAGGTTCCAATAACGTGGGTTAAATTTTTTGCTCACGGTTTGAATCCTTGCAGAAAAATCTAGATGAGTTATTGCTTGTAATTTGCTCCTCTTAATGTGAAGTCTTTTATATAAATCAATATTATAATAGTTTTTAGGCAGTTTATTTCTTAGTTCATTTTTCACATTACCAACAAGAAGCATATAAGGTGAATGAGATTTTATATTGAAATATTTATTTGAATCCTCTTCTAAAACTGATGGTGCAAAAGGTCTAAAGCTTTCTCTGTATTTTATTTTTAAATTTAATTTTTTTTGCATTTCAACATCTCGTGGGTCTGCCAAAATACTTCTATTACCAAGAGCTCTTGGACCAAATTCCATTCTACCCTGAAACCAACCAACAACATTACCTTCACTAATTTTTTTTGCGGTTTGTTTTGATAGAACTGAATAGTCTGTAATTCTTTTTACAACTGCTTTATACTTTTTATTCATAGTATTTATTTCTTTGTCAGAGAAGCTTGGACCTAAATATGCTCCTTTCATCTTATCATCTTTATTCTCAATTATTCTTTTATTATTAAAATATTGATAATAAGCTGCCATAGCCCCTCCAACTGCACCTCCAGCATCCCCAGCAGCTGGTTGTATATAAATGTTTTTGAAAATATCTTTATCTAACAATAAACCATTAGCTACACAATTTAAAGCAACACCACCTGCTAAACATAGGTTGTCTGATTTTGTTAATTTTTTAGCATGAATAGCCATTTTAATTACAATCTCTTCAGTTACTTTTTGAATTGCAAGAGCTATATTGCAATGAGTTTGTTCAATTTTATCATTGGGTCTTCTAGTATTTATAGTAAATAGCTTTTTCCATAAATTCCTATTGATCATCCTAAGTCCGGTTGTGTAGTTAAAATACTTTTGGTTTAGCCAAATTGAACCATCTTCCTTAATCTCTATAAGGTGTTTTTTGATTATTTTAATAAATTCTCTAGTCTGAACAGATTCGGGATTACCATATGGGGCTAACCCCATTAATTTATATTCACCTGAATTTACTTTAAATCCAAGAAAATATGTAAATGCTGTATAGAGAAGACCCAGTGAGTGTGGGAAATTTAGGTTTTTTAAAATTTTGATTTCATTATCTTTTCCAATACTAATTGATGCAGTTGACCACTCACCAACTCCATCAATTGTTAGAATTGCTGATTCTTTAAAAGAAGAAGCAAAAAAGGCGCTTGATGCATGAGAAAGGTGATGTTCTGGGAAAAGAAATTTTATTTTCTTTTTATCATATTTTTCAATTAATGCTAATCCATCAATAAGTTGCTTTTTTAGAAACATTTTCTCATTTAACCATACTGGTATTGAAGTAAGAAATGACTTTAATCCTCTAGGAGCAAATGAATAGTATGTCTCCAAGAGTCTTTCAAATTTAAGCAGGGGTTTATCGTAGAATACAACAGCATCTAATTCGTCTAAACTTAAACCTGATTCTTCAAGACAATATCTTATAGAGTTTAAGGGAAAATCAGGTGTATGTTTTACTCGAGTAAATCTCTCTTCTTGAGCAGATGCAATTAATTCCCCACAACTAAAAATACAAGCAGCTGAATCATGATAGTAACACGATATGCCTAGAATATGATTCATTAAAGAATATAAAGCAAACTTAATTTAAGTTTAAATTTAATCGATTTTTTTTAGAATGTGCTTTTTTCATATCTCTAATCGAATAATTTTATTAAGAGACTAATTAACGTTGTAAACATGGCATTTCAAATCATAGATTAAATGTATTTAAGAAACTAGAATAGCGTGAAAAGAACTATCAATAAAAAGACAACAAAAAATGATTATATTCAATCCTTGCTATATATTATAATTTAAGTATTTTTATAAAAAATATATATATGAGTGATCTATTAGGCTTATCAGATCTACAACTATCAACTACAAGTCTTTCAGAATTTATTATAGGTTTTGTTTTAACAATTATATTCTCTTTATTAATAAGGAACATATATATTAATCACTCTAACTCTGTCTCAAATAAAACAATTGTAGCTAATATTTTTCCTTTATTTAGTGTAGCAATATTTTTAATTGTAATTACAATAAAATCAAGTATTGTTCTCTCTTTAGGCCTTGTAGGAGCTCTTTCAATAATTAGGTTTAGAACTGCAATTAAAGAAGCAGAACAAATAGTATATTTTTTAATCCTTACAGCAATTGCAATAGCCTCTGCTGCAGGTTCATACTTATTCCCGATATTATTAGTGATTTTTGTTTTTATCTATAACTTTTATAGAACTAAACAAAAAAGTGGGGAGATATCTTCAAGTAATGATCACTTAGTTATAACTGCAGATAACATTGATAATAAAAAAATTGAAGAATTAATTAATTTACTTATTGAACAAGGTGTTAATGTTGAAATTCAAAGTATAAATAAAAAGGAAAATAATACTTCTATTGTTTTAAAAATGTCAGATTTTAATATTAACTCTCTAACAAAAGTTGAGGATTTTTTAAATAAACATGGCCTAAAAAATCAAGAAATTCAATTTTTTTCTTCTTCTGAATGAAATATTATAGAAAAGTAAAGTCTAGTATATCAAGGTTATATATTGTAATATTCGTGCTAATAGTTTGTGTGATTATTTTTTCAACCCGAGATATAATATACAGATCATTGGTTACTATTAATTTAGGATCAGTATATGTGGAACTATTAAATGAAAAAGCAGAGTTAATTAATTTTTTCAAAAAAAATGAAGTTAAAACAGTTGATCTTTCAATGTCTCCAAATAATTATGTTAGAATGCAGAAAGAAAGAGCAAATATGGTGTCAAATTATGTAATAACTGGTAATCAATGGTTTGGTGATAATAATTATTATAAAGTTAAGTACAATGATGGTTCATCTTTGGTTAAGGCAGAAATAAAATTATTTGGAATGAATCCCGACCACTTTAGAGATTCAGATGGTCATAGTTTTAGACTAAGATTTGATGGTGGAGAAAATTTTGGAGATAAAAAAGTCAATTTTTTAAATCCTAGGTCTAGAGATTTTATAACAGATCCTCTCTTAAATATAATATATGGTAAATTATATGGGGGTCTTAAAATTAATTATAATCCTGTAAGGGTAGTTTTGAATAAATCAAATTATGGAATCTTTTATATTGAAGACTTTTTTGATAAATATCTTATTGAACAGAATAATAAAAGAGAATCATTAATATTTGAAATATCAAATGATAGCTTATATTTTAACCACCTTGGGGAAGATGACATATTTATGGATATAGGATCAAAACTTAGTCAATTATATAATAATAATTATGATGCATTTATAGATAAAATTGATGTAGATAAAATTAAAGCTATAATAGTTCTAACTTCATTAATTAATGATGAACATCCTGTGAGTGATATAAATATGCATTGGTACTATAATAATGTTACAGGCCTTATAGAGCCAACAATTAGAGAAGGATTTGTTAAAAAAACAGACTCACTGAATATTAGTAAGACTCTGGATAATAACTCTATATTTTATGATGTATATCATAAACATATAAATTCTGAGTTTCTAAATGAAATGAAATCAGATTTATTTGCAGTCAAGGAAATAATATATAACGACTCGGAGTATAATAATTTTAAAAATACAATGATTGGCTTTAAGGATAAGATTGATGAAAAAGAAAATATAATAGTTGAAAATATCAACTTTATTACTGGATTATTAAAAAATGAAGAAAGGGAAGAAAAAGATATAGAAAATATTATATCAATATCTAATGATACAATAATATCAGGAGATTTTACTGTTCCTAAGAATTCAACACTTAAAATTCAGGCAGGGGTGAATATAAAATTACAAAGTGCATACGTTAAAATTTTTGGAAAGTTTAGTGCATTTGGTGAAAAGAATAAACCAATCATTATAGAGGGTGTTGGAAGAGATTCTGGAACTTTGTTTTTCAATACCAAAAAAGACATAGAGATTCATAATGTAATGTTTAAAAATTTAACAAATGCAAGATCTCATCATGATCAAACAGCAGCTATTACATTTTATGAATGTAATTCAATCAATATCTCAAATAGCTTATTTGCTAATAATCTTATGGGAGATGATTATATTAATTTTTTTAGATCTGAAAATATATCAATTAAAAGTGTGAAATTTCAAAATGTAATCAATGATGCTATTGATTCTGATTTCTCAGAATTATCAATTATTGATTCTGATTTTAAATATATTGGCAATGATGCTATCGATGGTTCAGGTAGTATTATACATATTGATAATAATTCATTTTATAGCGTAAAAGATAAAGCAATTAGCGCAGGAGAGCAGAGTATATTTAACATAAGTAACAGTTCTTTTAGACTTAATGAAATTGCTTTAGTCTCAAAGGATGCATCTCTACTGAATTCAAAAAATAATTTATTAGAAAATAATATTATTGATTTTGTATCATTTAAAAAGAAGAAATTCTTTGGCTCTCCAAAAGCAGTTTTTGAGAATACTAACATAAATAAATATTTAATTGAACAAAATTCAATAATAGAAGGATTGGACACAATTATTTATAGCTCAGATATAGAATCTAAATTATATGGTAATATTTATGGGAGAGCATCAGAATAAATCTTATAGATATGAGAGAAAATTTATCATTGAGCAGAGTCGACTTAATGACTTACTTTCTTCACTTTATTCTTCAAGTTATAATGAGAAATATTCTGAGAGAAGAATTAATAATATTTATTATGATGATTATAATTTTTCTGCAGTATCAGAAAATCTAGATGGTTTATCAGAAAGAAAAAAATATAGAGTCAGATGGTATGGAGAAATAGATGAGAAATCAAATAAATCATTGGAGATAAAGGTAAAAAATGAATTTTTAAATCATAAAGTTAATATTAAACTTGGCCCGATTCAATTAAATAATTTAACTAAGCTAGATGATTTTAACAAAGAAGTTTTAGGATCTTTAAATTCACAAAAAAAACATTACAATCTTCTTTTAGGAAAGAGACCGACTCTTTTTAATTCATATAAAAGACGATACTTTGAAAATAATCAGTATGATATTAGAATTACCATTGACCAAAATCTTTACTTTTTTTCTCCAATAACAAAGTTAAATCTCAAAGAAAAAAATATAATTATAGAAGCAAAATTTAATAAAGATGTTAATTTCTCAAATAGATTTAAACACTTATCTTTAACTAGATATTCTAAATATGTTAAAGGAACTCTTTACACTTCTTTTTTTAATCCTGTCTATTAACCCGATTCATTCTCAGATCGACAAGAATAATGTTTTGTTTGTTGGGCATGCATATGGATCTCATAAATTAGAAGATCAAACTATTGATCAAGACTTACTAGCTTTTATAAAAGAACAAAAAAATATATTGTTTAAAAAAATAATTTTTGGAGGTGATATGATTCAAAATTGTAAAGATGATATAGAAATATCAAATTTTATAAAAATTTTAAATGAGAATAAAACCAATTTTGTAATAGGAAATCATGATAATTGTAATAAAATTATAGAGATATCAAAAAACATGTATGGTGGATTAAATTTATCTGAAATAATAAATGATAATCTAGTCTTATATATAAATACATCTATACAATCAGATAAAGATGTTAAAGAATTATTTAGTTTTATTGAAACAGAAATAATAAGATCTAATCCTAAAAATGTTATAATATTTTCTCATCAAGTTTTTTTTTCAAAATCTGATTTTTATGTTAGGGTAAACTCTAGAAAGTTTTATGATTATGGTAACAAGTTATATGACAAGATTTACAATAAATTTTTTACTGGAGATATTAAAATACATTTTTTTGCAGGAGATATTGGGGCATTTAAATATACACCATATGCATTTTATGATAAAATAGATAATTTTAGTTTTTATGCTGTTGGGATAGGAAATCTTATGAATTCAAAAGGTATACTAATTGACCTTAGTGAAGAAGTTCAAGTCAATTTTGTTGATTTGAAGACAAAAGAAATTGAGCCAAAAACAAAATATATAAAATACAAAGTACAACTTTATCAGTTTCCAAAACTCATCCTTGCAAGAATAAAATTTAATATAGAATTTTTTCTTATTTTACTAGGGCTAATATTATATTTAAAATTATCCAAAAACAATGTTTCAGAAAATTAAAAAAATACATATTGTTTATTTATTAATAGTTTCAATAATCTTATCATTTTTGTTTGCTACTCAAATAAAAATTGTTCTAAGAAATAATATACCGCCTGACATATACCAAAGAATGAGTTTTATTAAGAAATTAGTTTTAAACCAAGATTATGGGTTTTATAAATATGAGAGAATTGTAGCTGATAGGTATAGTGAAATAAAAAACTTTATATACAATGAAAATATAATTTTTGAACTTAATAAAGACCAGAAACTAATAAATAATAAAAGATTTGATATATATAAGGTGCCTCCACTTTTCCCCGCAATTAGAGCGCATGAAGTTAATACTGCATATATTGATAAATACCAAGAGAATTTGATTTATGCAACTAAAAATGGGATCTTTTTTAAAATTAACTTATTAGATAATAGATATAAAATGATTCCAATCAAATCTAATCTATCTAATTTCTTTATAACAACTCAGAGAGAAAAAAATGCTTCGATTAATTATTTCAATTCAAATACTATTTCAAAATTTGGAGTCAAAGATATTTTTATTGATAAACAAAATATATACTTGTCTTATATTGAAGAATTTAATCAAGATGGGTATAATGTGTCTGTTTTAAAAGCAACGTTTTCAGATTCACTAATTTTTAAAAGTTTATTTTCCTCTAAAAAATATATCAGCTCAAGCTATAAGGAATTTTATCCAATTCAGTCAGGAGGAAGAATTGTCAATTTTAGAAAAGATTCAATTCTTTTAAGCATCGGAGAATTTCGAGATAGGCTAAAAGCGCAAGACATTGACAGTGATAATGGAAAAATTATTTCTATTAATAAATACAATGGTGGACGAAGAATTGTTTCTATGGGGCATAGAAATCCACAAGGACTTGATTATGATCCAATAAATGATAATATCGTTTCTACGGAACATGGCCCAAATGGAGGTGATGAAGTAAATTTTAATCATAATTTAGATACTATAAATAATTTTGGATGGCCTATATCAAATTATGGTTACCACTATGGTGAACAAAATGCTATTAATGATACTCATTATGCTGATAATACAAGAGTAGTTAAAGGCTCTCCATTATATAAGTCACACTCTGAATATGGGTTTGTTGAACCAATAAAATATTGGATGATTAATCCAGCTGTATCTGAAGTTAAATTTATTAATAACACAAATGATTATTCTGAATTTTTTGTTTCTACATTAGGATATGATACTATAAATAGACCATTTGCCCAACATCTTCTTCATTATAAATATAATTTGAAAAACAAGTCTATAAATTTGATTCAAAAATATAATGTAGGGGAAAGGGTTAGAGACTTAATCTTTGATGAAGATTTAAATACTATAATATATACGGGAGAATCATCTGGAGTAATAGGGTTTTTCCCTTTGCAACAAGATTAGTAATTATTAGTCTTTTTGAAAACAGAGTATCATTTTACCTTTAGGAGATCTCTCACTAGTTGCATTGTAGTCCATCTTAATCACACTTATTCCATTGATGTTGTTGAAACCGAAATAGTTTAGAACTATTTGATAGTGAGTTGTGATATTTATTCCTTTGTTAATTGTTTTTCTTATGAAATAAGGAATCATTAATCCATAAATAGCCCTTATTAAGCTTTTGATATTTTTTTTATGAAATATATATATTTTTGATTTTAAATTGTATTTAGTAGATACTTGCTGCCATAGTTTCAATTTTGGTTCATGCTCCCCATTCATTCTTCTAGTAAATTTTGTTCCTATTTTAATATTATTTTCAATTTTGTATTTATCGGAATACTCTATTCCTAATAAATCTTCAATCTGTTTTTTTGAGATATAATTCGGTTGAGCTCTATCAAAACATAATAATATTCCACCAGGTTTTAAAACTCTTGAAATTTCTGAAAACGTTTTATCAAAATTATCAGAATGATGAATAGAATCAAAATCTAGAACAAAATCTATAGAACTATTTTCAAATTTTAAATCATTAAAGCATCCAACTATTGATTCTAATCTATTTGAAGTGCGATTTTCTAAAGCGATTTTTCTTTTTAACTCAAATAGATTAGGAACCTTATCTAATAGATATATCTTGTCAATTTTATTAAAAATCTTTAAAAGACTATTAGATAATATTCCAGGTCCAGAGCCAATTTCCAGCCCAACACCCTCGAGGTTTATACCAATTTTTCTGCAAATCTCTTCTGTAAATAATTTGTGCTCTGAAATTGAAAAATATGAATAGAAAAGAGATATTTCATCTCCTTTTTTATTTTCCCATTTTTTACATGCTCGATTAACTTTTTTAATCCAATCAATTTTATTTAGCTCCTTTTCCTTAATCCAATAAGTGTTTTTCATTTTTTTGAGAGTCTAATACCTGTAATATTCTGGCTTGAAAGGGCCACTTCTGTGAACTCCTATATATTTTGCCTGATCCTCTGTTAGATCTTCCAATTCAACACCTAATTTAGGTAGGTGGAGAAGAGCCACCATTTCATCTAGATTTTTTGGCAACATATATACCTTGTTCTCATATTTTTTAGAGTTTTTCCATAATTCAATTTGTGCAAGTGTTTGGTTAGTGAATGAATTACTCATAACAAAGCTT
>MDTG01288891.1_pt1 | contig 38842 bp, 30 predicted proteins | sample 811421 | NCBI WGS metagenome assembly MDTG01 (sample SAMN05326645, study PRJNA326480) | marine metagenome | isolation source: seawater | place: Pacific Ocean: South East | collected 2011 | reverse complement strand
CGGCGCCGACGATCGCGCGTTCCAGAAGTTCGCCGATACCTGGACCGGCGCGACCACCGTGATGCTCGAGGAGAACTACCGGAGCGCGAGCGTCGTGCTCAGCGCCGCGGCGACGATCATCGAGGCTGCGCACGAACGGTTCCGTCCCGACAAGATCGTCCGACGCGCCGAGCGCGAGGACGAGCCCGGAGAGCCCGGGGGCGCCGCGGTCGAGGGTGTCAAGCTGGAGCACCACCTCCAGGCTGGCGAGGCGATCGCGGCGATGATCCGCGCCGACCTGGACGCGCGCGAGGGCGCGAAGCCGGGCGATCACGCCGTCATCGCGCGGAACTGGACCGAGATCGATCGCATCCGTTCGACGCTGGAGATCGAGGGGGTTCCGTGCCGCGCCGCGCGCGCCGCGGCGCCGTCGGACGACCCGGGGGTGCTGGATGTGCTGGCGTGGGTCGACCTGCTGCTGAACCCGTCGCACTCCTGGTCGGCGCGGAGGCTGCTCGTGCGCCCCCCGTTCTCGCTTCCCATCGAGTGGGTGAAGCGCACCGAGCAGGTCTATCACGCGAAGCGCTCGCGCGTTGAGCACGCGAACCGCAAGGCCCGCGAGCAGGCGGACGACCCCGACACCGCGACGGATACCGAGTTTCCTCACTTCGCGTCGTGGCTCGACGACGGGGTCGAGGCGGGCGCGATCGAGTGCGACGAGTCGCAACGCGCCGCCCTCGATCGGTTCCTGACGCTGTGGCGCGAGCTCTCGGCGCTCGCCGCGACCGCACCGGCGCACGAGACGCTGTCGCACATCGTGCGCCGGAGTGATGTGGTGCACGCCGAGCTGCTCGACGGGCCCGCGAGAGCCGCGCGGGTCAACGCGGTCGTGGGCCTGCTCCGCTTCGCGGTCGAGCGCGCCGACCGGCTCGAGGAGCCGCGCGATCTGCGCGCGTTCATGGCGTATGTCGAGGATCTCGATGAGAAGGAGCAGTCGTTCCGTGCGGGCGGGCTGACCCACGAGGCGGACGAGGAGGGCGACGACGACCCGGACGCGAACGACGCGGTGCACCTGATGACGGCCCACGGCGCCAAGGGGCTCGAGTTCGACACGGTCTATCTCCCGCGTGTCGAATCGCAGCACGGGTTCCCCTCGACCCAGAAACCCGACGAGGACGAGCTCCTCCCCGCCTGGCTCTCGGGTGATGACCGCGAGGATCGCGAGCTCGCGCGACAGGACGAAGAGCGGCGCCTGTTCTATGTCGCCTGCACGCGCGCCGAGCGCCGCCTCGTGGTCCTCGGAAAGGTCCCCAAGAACCGCTCGAAGAGCGTGAACTACTTCTTCGAGCTCCAGAATGTACCCGAGCTGCTCGTGCCGCGCGAGGCGCACGAGGTCCTGGGCCCGCACCCGCGCGACGGCATCGAGCACGCGGCCCCGCTCCCGGTGTGGAGCCGGGCGGAGCGGCGACGGGAGCGCCTGCGCGAAGCGCGACGCGTCGCCCAGCTCGACGCCGCGAGCGTGCTGGGCGAGGCGCAGATGCGCGCGCTCGATGACGAGGCGTTGCACACGCTGCACGGGCGCATGGCCGACGCGGTGCGCCGGATGGCGGTGATCGGCGCCGCGCGCCGCGGCGAGGACCTCCCCGCGTGGGCGGAGGGCGACGCTGCGCTCGCGGGCCTCCACGCGGCGCTGACCGATCCGGACAGCGGCGAGTCGGTCACCCCCGCGGCGGCGGTGCTCCCCGGGATGAAAGCGCCGCTCACGCTTTCCTACACGCACCTCAAGGACTGGGAAGCGTGCCCCCGCTGCTTCGCGGTCAAGTATGTGCTTGAGCTGCCCAGGCCCGAGACGAGCAAGCAGTTCGTGGGCACCGTCGTGCACGCGGCGCTCGAGAAGTTCTACCAGCGGATGATCCTTGCGGGGGGCGAGGGCGGGGCGATGCCCACCCTCGACGACCTGCTCGCGATCGGCGACCGGGCGTTCCGGGCCAAGTGGCCCTCCGGGGAGCCCCTCGACCCCGCGCAGCGCGAGCGCGTCGAGGCGCTGCTCCGCCTCACGCACGACAACCTCCACGACGATCGGCTCAATCCCCAGCACACCGAGCTCACCTGCTCGTTCGCCTATCCCCACGCCGGGAAGATGCACACGATCAAGGCGAAGATCGACCGCGTCGACGAGGCGCCGGGCGGGTACCGCGTCGTGGACTACAAGACCGGTCGCGCGAGCAAGAACCTCATCGAGCCCGACAAGAAGGACATGCAGTTCGGTATCTACGCGCTCGCGCTCCGCGCCTTCGCGAACGACGGGCGATGGGAGGGCATCGATCCCCCCGCGGGGGGCGCCGAGTATTGGGTGCTCGCGACGGGGGAACGCGGCCGCGTCTCGTTCGACGAGCTCGCCGAGTACGAGCCCAAACTCCGGGAGAAGATCGACAAGGCGATCGAGGGCATGCTCGCGGGCGACTATCCCAGAAAACCCAACGGCTGCGACGGCACCTGCGCGTTCCTCGACCCGGGGCTGGAAACGGGCTGACCGGCGACCCCCGCGAGCGAACGCGTGCAACCGCTCCGAGCCCCCGCCCCTATGCTTTGCGGGCGCCCCCCTCGGGCGCGACACCCCGGAGGACACCCGTATGCGCTTCTTCAGTTCTACCGCTTCCCGCGTCGCCTGCGCCGCGGGCGTGATCGGTCTCGCTCTCTCGTCGGCTGTCGCCCAGACCGGCGGGCCCGGACGGTTCCGCCCCGGCTCGGAGGCGAGCAAGGGCCCCGTGCTCACGGATCAACTGCCCACCGACGACCGCCTGACGATCGGCACGCTCGACAACGGCCTGCGCTATGTCGTCCGCCCCCACAACAACCCGCCCGGCAAGGTGGGGGTCTGGATCCACATCGGGACCGGCTCGCTCAACGAGACCGACGAGCAACGCGGGCTCGCGCACTACCTCGAGCACATGGCCTTCAACGGCTCGGAGAACTTCCCCCCCGGCGAGGTCGTCAAGTACTTCGAGTCCATCGGTCTCACCTTCGGCCGCGACCAGAACGCGTTCACGACCTTCGACCAGACCGCCTACCAGCTCTACCTGCCCGACACAGAGCAGGCGACGCTCGCGAAGGGCCTTACCTTTTTCAAAGATGTCGCGAGCGGGCTGCTGCTCCGACCCGAGGACATCGACGAGGAGCGGGGCGTCATCTTCGAGGAACTCCGCACCGGCAAGGGCCCGGCGCAGCGCATCCGCGACCAGTGGCTCACCCGCCTCGCGCCCGGCTCGCTGATCGGCGAGCGCCTGCCGATCGGCACCGAGGAGACCCTCGCGGAGATCGACCGTGACGACTTCCTCGACTACTACACGACCTGGTATGTCCCGAGCAACATGACGATCCTCGTCGTGGGCGACATCGACCCGGGGGTCGCGGAAGAGACGATCCGCGCCACCTTCAGCGATCTCCCGAGCGTTGAGGACCCCGAGAACCGGGACCCGATGGTGAGCCCCTACACCGAGCGGCGCGCGATCGTCGCGCACGATCCGGAGATCACCCAGGCGCAGGTCGCGCTGATGGTCATCGACGAACCCGCGGGCCCGAGCACCACCGTCGGTGATCTGCGGACCGATCTCATCCGCCAACTCGCGCTCGAAGCGTTCAACCGCCGGCTCGCGTCCAAGGTCGACCAGGGCGAGGCGCGCCTGCTGGGAGGCGGCGCGTTCGCACAGGACCTCTTCGGCGCGATGCGGTTCGCGCAGGCCTCCGCCGCCGCGACACCCGATGCGTGGACCGCGGCGCTCGAGGACCTGACAACCGAGGTCCGGCGCGCCGAGCTGCACGGGTTCACCGAATCCGAGATCGAGGTCGCTCGCGCCTCGCTGCTCGCCCGCCTCGAGCAGGACGCGCAGCAGGAGCCCACCCTCCCCGAACGCGTGATCCTCAGCCGCCTCGCGTCGAGCGTCGCGACGGGCGAGCCCTTCGTCTCCCCCTCGCAGATCCTTGATCTGGCGCGACGCCTGATCCCGACGATCCGCACCGGCGAGACGAGCGACGCCTTCGCGGACCTCTTCGACACCAGCCGCGCGACCTTCCTGGTCCAGATCCCGACCAACGCCGGCGTCCCCGAGGAGAGCGAGGTGCTCTCGCTTGCGTCCTCGTTCGCGGAGCGGGCCCCCGAGCCCGAGGCGGAGGAGGCGATCGCCGACACGCTGATGGACGAGCCCCCCGCGCCGGGAGAGATCGTCGACCTCATCGGTCACCCCGCGTCCGGCGTGTGGACCGCGGTGCTCGACAACGGCGTTGTCGTGCACCACAAACGCATGGACCAGCGGCAGAAGTTCGTCGATGTCCGCGTCACCCTGCTGGGGGGCGAGGCGCAGGAAACCGCGGCGAACCGGGGCATCACCAACGCCGCGATGCGCGCCTGGGCCCGCCCCGCGACCGACGGGCTCACCGGCACGCAGGTGCGCCAGATCATGGCGGGCAAGAAGATCCAGGCCGCGGGCACCGCCCAGGAGGACTTCGTCCAACTCAGCCTGACGGGATCGCCCGACGACCTGGAGACCGGGATGCAGCTCGCCCACCTGCTGCTGACGGAGCCCAGGCTCGAGACGGTGCCCTTCGAGCAATGGCGCACCAGCACCGTGCAGGCGCTCGAGGCGGCGGACCGCGACCCGCTGGGTGCGCTCCAGCGCGCCGTGGGCAACGCGCTCTATCCCGAGTCCGCCGCCGCCGCCCGCCCGCTGACACCCGAGCAGATCGAGGCCCTCTCGATGCGCGACGCGCAGCGCTGGCTCGACGCGCTGATCGCGGAGGCCCCCGTCGAGGTCGCGATCGTGGGCGACATCGAGAAGGAAACCGCCTTCGAGCTCGCGCGCACCTATCTGGGCTCGATCGGCGAGCGCGAGAAGATGGCGGACGCGTCGCTCGAATTCGAGATGCCCTCACCCCCCACCGAGGACATCCGCTCGACCATCCAGATCGAGACGCAGACCCCCGCCGCGGGTGTCGTCGCGGGGTTCCTCGCCTCCGACGCGGACAACCTGCGCGACACGCGACTCCTCCAACTCGCGAGCCGAACGCTGTCCACCCGCATGATCAAGCGCATCCGCGAAGAGGAGCGGCTGGTCTACTCGATTGGCGCGTCGGTCCGCCCCGCGGAGGCGTACTCGGGCTTCGGGCTCATGGTCGCGGGCTCCGCGACCGACCCGGGCAAGGCCGAGACGCTCGCCGACGAGATCGACGCCGTGTTCGACGCGTTCGCCGAGTCGGGACCGACCCCCGAGGAATTCGAACAGGCCCAGGCGCAGGTCGCGAAAACGCTCGGCGAGGCGTTCGAGGAGCCCAGCTTCTGGGCCCTCCAGCTCAGCCAACTCGAGAAGCGGGATCGCGACCTCGACGATCTGACCAACGCCCTCGAGGCGTACGCGTCGTTTACCGCGGATGATGTCACCGAAACCTACCGACGCTATCACGAGCGCCCCAAGGTCCGCGTGATCGTCAAACCGTTGCCAGACAAGGACTAGCGGACTCCCCCCGCCTCGTTCGACCGCGACCCGAACAAGGCGAGAGCGCGCCCGCACAATCGGATTTCCTTGCCCGGTTTCCCCGAATCCGGTAGGTTAGAGGACCCGTCATCGATCCCGCGCCTCCCTGTCGGAGCGGTGGGACCGGTGACGAGCACCACGAATGTCGGCACCCGGCCGGCGTGCGGAGAAGGAGAACACCATGAAGATGTCTTGCGCTCTGGCGGCGTCGATCGCCGGCCTCGCGGTTTCCTCAGCCTCGGCGGGCGTCGTCCCCGCCTCCATCCTCATCGCGGAGGGGGATACCGTCGCCGGCCGCGTCGTCACGGCCCTCACCTCGCCCTTCACCAACGGCCTGGGCGATGTGGGCTACATCGCGACCCTCGACAGCGGGGACCGCGCCATCATGCGGAACACCACCCCCCTCTTCGTCTCGAGCGATGCCCTCCCCGATTCCCTGACCGGGGGCGAAGCCTCGATGGGCATCGGTGACAACGGCGAGTTCATCTACAGCCCCTCCTTCAACGGAGACGACTCGGTCTGGGGCGAGGGCGGGCTCATCGCTGTCGAGAACACCCCCTCCCCCACCGGGCCCGCGGGCTTCAACACCACCTTCCATTCCCGTCCCCGCATGATCGATGACGGATCGTCCTACTGGGTCAGCGGCCTCAACGACGGCGCGGGCGGCACCAGCTCGCTCACGCGCATCGTGTTCTTCCGCGACGGCGCCACAGGCACCATCACCGCGCCCCTGCAGGCGGGCGACGCCGTCGACGGCGCCATCGTCGCGGGCGGCAGCGGCATCGACTTCGACCTCTCCTGGTCGGACAACGGCGCGCACAATGTCTGGGGCTTCAACGACGCCCTCACCGGCAGCACCGCCAACGACACCTGCCTCGCCGTGAACGGCGTCATCGTCGCGAAGGAAGCCAACCCCACCGGGCAGGGCGACAACTGGGACAACTTCGACAACAACGACATCGCCAACAACGGCGATTACCTCTTCTCGGGCGACACCGACGGCTCCACCTCCACCGACGAGTTCATCGCCTACAACGGCGTCATCGTCCTCCGCGAGGGCGACGCCCTGCTGGGCGGCATCGTCGACGGGTCCGTCGACGAGGTCTCCATCAGCAACACGGGCACCGCCGCCTTCGTCTGGGAATACGACGACGGATCGGGCCTCGCCGAGACCCTCTTCTACGCCTCCGACGCGTCGAACATCCCCGGGACCGCGATGATCGTCTGCAGCGTGGGCGACATGCTCGACACCGACAACGACGGGATCGGCGCCCTGACCATCACCGATTTCAACGCGGGCCTCGGCAGCGGGATCGACCTCGCCGACGACGGCCTGGTCCATGTCGAGCTCGATGTCGACGACAACGACATGGTCAACTTCGAGGTCATCGCGACCTTCGACATGAACACGGGCGGGCCCTGCAACGCCGCGGACAACGCCGAGCCCTTCGGCGTGCTCGATCTCTCCGATGTCAACGGGTTCATCGACGCGTTCGTCAACCAGCTCCCCGCCGCCGACATCGCGGCGCCGTCGGGCGTCTGGGATCTCTCCGATGTCAACGCCTTCATCGCCGCGTTCAACGCGGGCTGCCCCTGATCGGCAGACCTCATCGGCAGACCGCATCGGTGGACCTGATCGGCTGACCCGATCGCTCTGAATCGCCCAACGCCCCCGGCTCGCGCCGGGGGCTTTTTCGTGCGCCCTCGCGCCGCGCGCAGAGAAAAGCCCGGGCGAGCGCCCGGGCCCTTTCGATGACAAACGCTTCGCCCTCGTGGGCCCGGGTCCGATCAGCCCAGCGCCGCGGCGCCGGACACGATCTCGGTCAGCTCCGTCGTGATCTGCGCCTGACGCGCCCGGTTGAACTGCGTCTTGAGCGACTTGCCCATCTTCCCCGCGTTGTCCGTCGCGGCCTTCATCGCGACCATCCGCGCGACATGCTCGCTCACGATCGCGTCATTGAAGATCTGGAACAGCACCGCCTTCACCGCCGCCGGGACCAAGGACCCGAGCAGTTCCTCCGCGTCGGGCGTGAACTCGTAGGGAAGGCTGGGACCCGACGCGTCCGCCTGCTCGAGCGCATCGCTGCTGAAGGGCAGCACCTGCGTCACCTCGGGCGCCTGGCGCCCCGCGGAGTAGTACTTCATCGACACCACCCGCACCGCGGAGATCTCCCCGCGCGCGAACAGGTCCATGTACCGCTCCGCCAGCTCGTTGACATCCTCGTACCGGGGCTTGTCACCGAACTGCGTGTGGTGCGTCGAGATCTCCACGCCGTTGAACCGCAAAGGCGTCAGGCCCTTCTTGCCCACCACCTCGACAGGGCCCGTCATCGCGGCGCTGTTCCCACGGAAGTGGTTGAGCGCGGTGCGGATGATGTTCGCGTTGTACGGCCCGCACAGCCCCCGGTCGCTCGTGATCACGAGCGTCAACTCGGGCATCGCGCTGCCCTGCGTCTCGAGCAGCGGGTGCTCGATGTCACCCGCCGCCGAGGCGAGCTGGGCGACCAGATCGAACAACCCCTCGGTGTAGGGCTTGCTCGAGGTCGCGGCCTGCTGCGCCTTGCTGAACTTGCTGGTCGCGATCATCTGCATCGTGCGCGTGATGCGCTGGATGTTCTTGACCGCCTTGATCCGCGTCTTGATTTCGCGTGACTTACCCATGGGGCGGGAGTGTAGGACGCGAGCCCCTCCGAAACGCCCCTCCGGACCACGCAGACCCCGGTTTTCCCGCGAGCGCGCCCACGCCCGCACGATCCGTCCGGTGCCCCGTCAGACACCCCGGCATCTGTTGACGAACCATTTTATTTGATCTTTGTTTGGTTTCGAGCAAGCGCCGAAAGCGGCAACGCGTCACACGACCCCCCGAGACGATCGGGTGTCCCGCATCCCGCCTGGTCCGACCGGTACACCCCCCGGAGCCCACGCAATGCACGAGCCGCCCCCGTCGGGTGAACCCGTGAACCGAAAGCCTCCGGAGCCGAATCGGGTACCATTTCCCCGACCGCGAGCCGGACGCGGGTCCGGCGTGCGGGCCCGCTGCACAGGCCGCCCGGCGCCTCCCCAGACCCATGCGCATCCGCGTCAAGCTCACCCTGCTGCTGCTCCTGTTCGCGCTCGCGCCGATGGTGACCGTCGAGGTCGTCGACCGGGTGGGGCTCGCGCGCCTCGCGGGCCGGGTCGATCAGCAAGTCTCCGACAACATCACCCGCCGGATCCAGGAAGAGCTCGGGGTCCATGTCAGCCGGACCGCCGAGCAGATGCGGGGGATGCGCGCGCGCGTGATGATGATGTCGCGCACGCAGGCCGCCCTCGCGGCGCACACCCTCAACGAAGCGCCGCCGAGCACACCCCCCGCGGTCTACACCACCGAGACCTTCGACGCCCTCGAGCCGGGCGAAATCCCCCTGGGATTCCGCGAACAGCCAGGCTGGCCCGCCGGGGGGGACGCGCCGCCTGTCGTGTCCTACGACCGCATGGTCATCGTCCCGCCCCCGGACGCGGAAACCGACCCCACGGACTCGGCAAGGCTCGCCTCGCTGCTCGAAGAGTTCCGCGCCCTCTCGCTCGACCTGCGGAGCGGGATCCGCTCACAGTTCGTCGCGCTCGCCAACGGCACGCACGCCGCCTACCCCGCGAAGGGGGGGTACGCGGGGTACGACCCGCGCGACCGACCCTGGTTCCGCGCCGCGACGAGCGAGCGCGACGACCCCGCGGTCGGCGTCGCCTGGGCGGGGCCCTACATCGACGCGATCACCGGGGAGCCGCGCCTCACCGCGTCCACCCCGGTCCTCTCCGGGGACGGCTCGCTGCTCGCGGTCACCGGTGTCGATTTCGCCCTGCGCACCGCGGTGGACCTGCTCGAGTTGCCCGCGGAGCTCTCGCTCGGGTCCGTCGCCTGGATCGTCGCGCTGGGCGATGACGCGGAAACCGAGAGCCGCGTGCTGATCGCGACCCGTTCGGGCGAACTCGAGGAGGGCGTCACCCTCCCCGCGACCGACGGATTCACCGAGATCATCGATGCCCTCCGCGCCGAGCGAGGCGGACACCGCCCCGTCGAACTCGACGGGCAGCCCGGCATCGCGGTGTACGGCCCCATCGGTCCCTCGACGGGCCTTGTCATGGTCGTCCCGCGCGCGCGCGTCGACGCGCTGATCGGGGGCGTGCGTGCCGATCTCCGCTCGATCGCGCGAGAGTCCCTCCGCTCGCTCGTCGCGGGCGCCGTGATCGTCGTCATCCTCTGCATCCTCGGTGCCTACCTGACGGGCCGCACCGTCTCGCGCCCGATCCGCCGACTCGCGGACGCTGCGCAGGCGATCCGGGACGGCGATCTCACGGCGCGCGTGGACATCCGACCCAGGCGGGACGAGCTGGGCAAGCTCGCGCGCACCTTCAACGACATGGTGCCCGCGCTCGCGGACCGGATGCGCCTCCGGGAGTCCATGGCGCTCGCGACCGAGCTCCAGCAGGGCCTGCTCCCCGCCGCCGCACCCGAGATTCCCGGGTTCGACATCTTCGGGATCGCGGACTATTGCGACGAGACGGGCGGGGACTACTTCGACTATCTCAAGCCCATCGACCTGGGCGCCAACCGGTTCGGGCTCGCGCTGGGCGATGTCACGGGGCACGGCATCCCCGCGGCCCTGATCATGACCAGCGCGCGCGCGCTGCTGCAGAGCCACGCGCGGCGCGTCTCGGCGCCCCACCGGGTCCTCGAGCTCATGAACGAGTCGATCGCGCGCGAGTCCTCGCACGGCAAGTTCATGACCTTCGTCCTCCTCGTGCTCGATCTCGACGCGGATTCGCTCGAGGTCGCGAACGCGGGGCACGACCCAGCCTTGGTCCTGCGCGCACACACCGGGTCGTTCGAGGAGCTCCCGATGGGCGGGCTCCCCCTGGGCGTCGTCGCGGACGAGACCTACTCCACCGTGTCCGTCGAGCCCCTCGCCCAGCGCGATGTCCTCGTCGTCGGGACCGACGGGATCTGGGAGACCCGCGACCCGCGGGGCGATCTGTACGGCAAGGAACGCCTGCGCGAGGTCATCCGTGCGCACGCCGAAGAACCGGCGAGCGCGATCGGCGGCGCGATCCTCGCGGACCTCGCCCGCTTCCGGGGCAACGCGCCCGTGCTCGACGACATCACCTTCATCATCGTCAAAGCGACCGGCCCGCGGGAAACCGGCTGAGCATCAGACGAGGCGGATCCGGATCGGCCCGCGCGCCGTCGAGGGATCCACCGCGCGGCCCCGCTGCGTGATCTCCGCGACACCCCGCGCAACCAGCCGGCGAGCGGCGGCCCGCGCGGGCTCCATCAGCGGGCGCCACGCGTCGGGTTCGACACGCTTCGCCGCCTCGCTGGGGCAGATCGTCTTGCCGCGTGCGCGCGCACGCAGGAGTTCAAGGATCGCCGCTTCCAAGGCCTCGTCCACGGGGGTCGTCTTGCTGCGCCGGCACGCGTCCGAGCAGTAGCGGACCTGGTCCCAGTCGCGCTCCCACTTCTTGCGCCAAGTGATCACACGCCCGCACACGACGCAGGGCTTGGTTGGCAGGTTGGACGACGAGCGCGGCACGCGAACGGGTTCGGACACATCCCGAAGAACGATGCGGCGCGGCGTGCTGAGAAGCTCACGCGGAATGGTGCGCGAGCGAGCAGGTCGCGAGGAAGTCGCGGTGCCGCCCGTTGAGGCGGTCCGCCATCGCGAGCCCGCTGAGGTAGGCCCCCTCGACGCGGGCGCCCATGCACCAGTCGCCGCAGGCGCCGATCCGGAGCTGCTCGTCGTAGAGGCACCCGTCGCACAGCGGCGCGACGGGGAGGGCTGCTTTCCAGAGCCTTGCGTGGTGCGCCGCAGGATCGATCCGGTCGATCCCAGTCGCGGCGAAGAAGGCATCGAGCATCACGGTGCTGATCTCGGATTCGTCCGAGCCGATGTGCTCGCGGGCGAACTGGTCGCTGGACTGGAGCACCCAGACCTCGTCCTCGGAGCGTCCGGGCTTGGACGACTCGCGGTCCGCCCAGGCGAGCACGCCCGCGTGCTCGTGACGCGCACCGAGGTTGACCCGCGCCGCGTCGTAGTCGAGCGGGAGGCGCTCCGCGAACCGGAGCGCGAGCGACCAGCACGGCGCCATGGGCACCCGTGCCGCCGCCGTGTGGAGGTGCGCGACCTCCGTCAGCAACTGCACCGCGCCGGGCGCCGGGACGGCGGTCGCGACGGCGTCGAAGTGCTCCCGCCGACCCGAATCATCTGTCACAACCCAGTCGCCGCTCGCGTGGTGGATCGTTCGCACGGGGGTCGCGTACCGGAACTCGGCGCGGCTCTCCAGCCCCGTCGCGAGCGCACGCAGCGGTGCGTCCATCGTCGGCACCCCGACAAATCGCATCAGCCGCTCGATCTGCGCCTCGGGAACACCCGCGTCGTTGATCGCGACGGTGCGCGGCTGCCAGCGGGCGGCCTCGCCGCGGTCGATCCAGGATTCCACTTCGTGCAAGAAACGCTCGAACCGGGCGCTGAAATACCGCGCGCCGTGGTCCGCGACGATCCCGGACTGATCCGAAACACCGTTCGTTCGGAGAGTTGCGATCCGTCCCGAGGGATGAGCCGCGGCCTCGTAGACCGTGACCTCGTGGCCTTCCTCGACCAGTGCTCTGGTGCAGGCGAGGCCCGCGATGCCAGCGCCAACGACAGCGGTACGCATCATCGCACTCCAGAACGGGGCACCCGGTTCACCGGGCGACGGACGATCAACTCTCTATCGGCGTGTTGCCCGGTGGGCTGGTGCCGAAATCTCCGACTTCACAACCTAATCCGTCGGAACCCCTGATCGAGTTGCGTTGCATTCAAATTCTACGAGCAAAGCGGCCATTGTCCGCAGCGGGGTCCGGGAACTCGGCGCGCTGGTCCGAGAGCCCGCACCGCGGGACGCACGGTGTGCGCCCTGAGCCGGCTGCGCGGCCGCGGATCGCCCGTCATCGCGACACGGGACCAAGATCGCTTGCCGCCGGTTCGATAGACCGCGAACCCGCGGGGCTGCTCGTGTGCCCCGGGTGCGGCGGAACTGGTCCGATCACCCCGCTACACTTCGGCCAAGAGGGCCGAGGAGGCCTCTGATGACCATGGCGGTTCACTCGAATATCCCCACAGCGATCGAGGACGCGGCGCCGGTCCCGGCGCAGCGTCTGACGCGTCCGTTCGAGCGCTTCGCGGCGCTCTCGTCGGCAGGCGGCATCGTCCTCCTGCTCTGCACCGTCGTCGCGATGGTGTGGGCGAACTCGGGCGCGTACGAGTCCTACCACGACATCTTCCATGTCTTCGAGGTCGAGTTCGGCATCGGGGACTGGGCCCTCCAGTACCACGGGCACGCGCTGACCATCGGGGACTTCATCAACGACGCCCTGATGGCGATCTTCTTCCTGCTCGTCGGGCTTGAGATCAAGCGCGAGATCCTCGTGGGCGAGCTCAGCGATGTCAAAAAGGCGACGCTGCCCATCGCGGGCGCGATCGGCGGCATGGTCGCCCCCGCCCTCATCTATGTCATGTTCAACCTGGGAGACGCGGGCATCCGGGGATGGGGCGTCCCGATGGCGACCGACATCGCCTTCGCCCTGGGCATCCTCGCGTTGCTCGGGCGGCGCGTGCCCAACAGCCTGCGCATCTTCCTGACCTCGCTCGCGATCGCGGACGACCTGGGCGCCCTGATCGTCATCGCCCTGTTCTACACCGAGAAAGTCTCGTTCGGCTACCTGGGCGTCGCCGCGGGCATCGTGGGCGTCCTCGCGTTCCTCAATGTCATGGGCTTCAAGCGGGCGATCTGGTTCATCATCCCGGGCATCTTCCTCTGGTACTGCTTCCTGGAGAGCGGCGTGCACGCGACCATCGCGGGCGTCGTCCTCGCCGCGACCATCCCCGTGCGCCCGCGTGTGAAGGTCAGCCGGTATTCGACCTACACCCGCGCCGCCCTCGACTGCTTCGACAAGGCGGACGACCCGACCCAGGACATCCGCACCAACTCGACCCAGCGCGCCGCGGTCTTCGCGATCGAGCAGAACAGCCGTGATGTGCTCCCCCTGCTGCACCGCATGGAGCACGGGCTGCACGGCTGGGTCGCCTTCCTGATCATCCCCGTCTTCGCGCTCGCGAACGCGGGCCTGCACATGGAGGGCAACCTGGGCAGCGCCCTGGGCGACAAGGTCACGCTGGGCGTCATCCTGGGCCTGTTCATCGGCAAGCCCCTGGGCATCACCCTCGCGAGCTTCATCGCGGTCAAGCTGGGCCTGGGTGCGCTCTCCAAGGGCGTGACCTGGCGGCACATGATCGGCGCCGGGTGCCTGGGCGGCATCGGGTTCACCATGGCGCTGTTCATCGCGGCCCTGGGGTTCAAGGACAGCCCCGAGATGCTCGACCACGCGAAGCTGGGCATCCTCGTCGCCTCGGCGCTCTCCGCCTTCGTGGGTCTCGGCATCCTGCTGACCTGCCCCGCGAGGCCCGAGCCCGAGCCCGAGGAGTTGGGCCCGATCGTCGAGACCGGCTCGCACTGAGCCGCACCCCGCTGGATGGAGCGATCAACGCCCCCGACAGGGGGCGTTGTCGTGCGCGCACCGCGTCCCGCCGAGGCCCGCGGCGCCCGGGCTCGAGTCAGGTACTCATTTCGATTCCCTGCGGATCGACACGGCCTCCCACGACTGGAGCGAACCGTTCTCGATCACGAAGGTCTGGCTCCCGGGTTCGAGCCGCTCGGACTGCCACGCGCCGAAGACATCCCCCACGATGCGCACGCGGAGGGTGATGGGCTCGAGCGGGTCGACCTTGAAGGGCCCGAGCACGGCCTCGTCGCCCGGCTCGAGCATCGCGGAGCGCTTCGTCACCGTCTCGGCAAGAAACCGGTCGTGCTCGAGTTCCGCGAGCACGGTCTTGGCGCTCTCGTTGCGCACCGTCGCGGTGTATTCGCACCCCGCGAGCGGCATCGCAAGGAACGGGAGGGCCGCGACGATCGGCACGGCGCGGCGGACAGAGTGAAGATTCATCACGCGTGGGACCTCTCGGGGCAGCGCGGCGGGAGCCGTGGAGATGCGTCACGGCGCGGACGCGTCGCCGATCGGTGAATCGTACGCGTCGGCGCGCACGGGGCTGGTCGTCGGGGGCCGCGTGAGCGTTGCGCGCCGCGCTCGCTTCAGCTGTGAGGCGGTTCCGCCGGGATTGCTCGCGCGGTAGGCTGCGCGGGAACAAGCCCTTTTTCGGGGGATCGCAAACAGAACACGGGAGGTCGGTGCATGGCGAGGCAGAAGAAGGAAGCGGCGGCCGGTAAGCAGGACGCCGCGGATCACGATGTGAACAACCCCGTCCGTTCGGCACCGTTCCCCGGGACGGGCGTGCCGATCGCAAAACCCGAGTTCCACGATGTGCGCGTCCACCACGCGGCGTACCAGAAGAAGGAAGTCGGCGCCACGGCGTACGCCACGGGTGACAAGATCATGTTTAACCAAGGGCAGTACCAGCCGGGCCCGACACGGGACCACGCGACGCTCGCGCACGAAGCGGCCCATGTCATTCAGCAGACGCAGGGACGGGTTCGTCCGAGCCCCAGCAGGTAAGACGAGATCGCGGACAGTCGAAAGGCCGCGCCGCGAGGTTTATCCCGCGGGGTCGGACGCGGGCTCGCGGGTCGCTTTCGTCGCCTCGTCTTCAGCGGGCGTGCTGCCCCCCGAAGCTTCATCGGGTGAGACCGGCGCCGTCGACGCGGTTTCGGTCTGGGCGGCCTCGGGCTTCGCGGCCTGGTCGCTGGCGCCGGCGTCGGCCTTCGCGCTCGACTCGTCGGACGACCCGGACGAGGTCGTGGGGATGCCCGCGGGCGGGCCGCCCCGTCCACCCGGACGCATGCCCGGACGGGCGCGCCGGGGCGCGATCGGGTTGCCGTCCTCGTCGAGGGCGTACCCCGCGTCGGCGAGTTGCTGCGCGTCCCAAGGCTCCTCGACGACCTCTCCCGGCATCGGGTCGCGCAGCAGCACCTCGGTCCCGGGCTCGAGGCCCGCGAGGATCTCGGCGTGCAGGTCGCTCCGCCGACCGAGATTCACCGGGCGTCGGACATACCGCCCGCTCTCCGGGACGAGGACATACCGCACCGGACCGTCGGAGAAGACCGCCTGCACCGGCACGGCGAGAGCCTGTTCAACGGTGCCCAGAATCAACTCGGCCTGGCAGCGCATCGAGGGCTTGAGGTCTTCGCTGTAGGGCCCGGGCTCGACGCGGACCCGGACCGTGTACTCGCGTCGGTTGGGATCGCGCCAGCCCCCGGTTTCCGCGAGCAGCCCGATGGTCTCGACCTGCCCCGGGATGGTCAGGTCGCCCATCGCCTCGACCTTGATGTTCGCCCGCTGACCCGGGCGGACACGCCCCGCGAGCGATTCGTGCACCTTGACCGACGCGATCATCTCGCTCGTGTCGGGGAGCGCGATGATCAGGTCGTTGTTGCGGATCTGCCGCCCCACCGCGATGGGCCCCTCGTTCTGGGAGCGCCAGTCGTCGCTCTGGACCGTGGAGCCGTAGACGACGAGCCCGTCGGTCGGCGCGGTGATGGTGCAGGCCTCGAACTGGGCGGTCCATTCCGCGAGGCGTTCCTCGCGTCGCCCGACCTGGACGGCGCGGTTCTGGCGCGCCGAGTCCCGGTTCTTGAGGTTGATCTGGTTGGACTTCTCGACGCGGATGAGCTCCTGACGCGCCTGCTGGAGATCGCTGAGGCGCTGCTCGTGGTCCCGCTTCATCTGGTAGTTCTCGTAGACCTCGCGGTCGAGCTTCGCGGTCTCGTACGCGGCCTCCGCCTCGAGCAGGGCGATCTCGTCGCGCTTCCATTCGTCGTAGGAGATGAAGTTCTTCTCGTAGAGCTCGTCGCTCTTCGCCTTCTTTTCCTTGAGGCGCTCGAGGTCGCGCGAGGCCTTCTCCACCGCGGTGTCGAACTGCTTGAGCTGCTTGACCTTGTCCCCGTTCTCCCACTGCTGGAGCGCGAGCTCGGCGAGTTCGACCGCGAGCTGCGCGTTCTGCAGGCTCGCCGCGTTGTCGGAGACCTGAATGTCATAGGCGGTCTCCGCGGCTTCGAGGTTCAGGCGCGCCTCGGAGAGCTGGAGCTCCTCTTCCTCGATCTCACGCTTGATCTCATCGGAGTTCAGCCGCACGAGCACATCGCCCGCCTTGACCCGTGAACCCTCCGGGACGATCTCGACGATCGCGGTCTGCCGCTCGACATTGCTGCGGAGTTCGACCCGATCACGCGCCTCAAGCTCGCCCGTCGCGAGGGTCGCGATCTCGAAGTCGCGCACCTCGGCCTCCGCGAGCTGGACCGCCGCGGTGTCGCTCGAGCCCGTCTGCTGATCGCACCCGGTCAGGGCACCAACACTGATCGCAAGGGACGCGGCAAGCGCCACGGCAAGGGCGGGTCGGAGAGCGCGGGTTCTGGTCTTCATCGGGTCTGCTTTCCGTCTCGTCGTCTTCGGGCTCGCGGGATGCACTCAGGCGATACCGCGGAGATCCGCCCGAGTTCGGCCGGGCGGTTGGCATGCGAATCGTCGCATCCCGGCGTCGGGATTCGGGACGGCAGCCCCTTCCCGACCGTTCATCGGGACGCAGGGAACTGTACTCTCCGGCATCCCACGGGGATTCTCGCCCTGGAAAACCTCTGAACCCGGCGTTTTGTTCATGTCAACACCGAATGACAACCAGATTGTGGGATCCGGTCATGGCATCCTCGTCGTGGTCGCCGCCCCGGTGGAAGCGAATGCTGTTCGTGTTGCGTTTGGAACTCCCGAGCGATCGGATGGGGGCCCCGACGAACCGTGGAAACGCGAAACGCTCGCGCCGGGGTTCGATCTGATCGTCACCGGTGTCGGGAAAGCTCAGGCGGCGGGCGGGACCGCGTGGGCGTACGACCCCGCGCGGCACCGAGGCGTCGTGAGCATCGGGATAGGCGGGGCGTTGCCCGCCCGGGAACCGGCCCGCATCGGAGACACGGTCCTCGCGACGCGGTCCGTCTTCGCGGATGAGGGGGTGTGCGCACCGGATCGGTTCATTCCGATCGAGGCCATCGGGTTCGGGGCCGGGCGGTCGACGGGCGGGTTCGGGCCCGACGGGATGGCGTGTGCGCCCGCATGGGCGGATGCCCTCGCGTCGGTCTGCACGCATCGGGGTGTGATCGCGACGGTGTCCTCGTGCTCGGGGACCGATAACGCGGCACGGCGGGTCGCGATGCAGACGGGCGCGATTGCGGAGAACATGGAGGGCGCGGCGGTCGCGGCGGCGCTCAGCCGACTCGAATCGCCGCCTCTCTTCGCGGAAATCCGGGTGATCAGCAACACGACGGGGGACCGCGAGCACCAGAACTGGGACCTGGAGCGGGCCCTCGCGGTGCTCCGCGAGACCGCGGAGCGGGTCGCCCGCGCCCTCGAAACGGGTGACGGAAACCGTGCCTGAACACGCGACTTCTATTCCGGACCTCTATAGAATGATTTACTCGTGACCGCGGGCGTCGCGGCCCTGGAGGGTGGTGTCAGCACCCTCGGCGCGTCGCTCGACAGCTTGAGGACGCCGCTATGACGACGCAGACCGAAACGATCGACTCGGTGCTCACCGAATCGCGAGTCTTCGACCCGCCCTCGCCCGAAGCGGTGGGCGCCCCGCGCTGGCTGATCGAGGACGAGGCGACCTACAAGCGCATGCATGCCGAGTCGATCGAGAACCCCGAGGCGTTCTACGGATCGGCCGCGAAGGAACTGCACTGGTTCCGCCCGTTCGACAAGGTGGTGGAGTTCGAGAGCCCCGACGCGGTGTGGTTCAAGGGCGGCACGACGAACCTGTGTTACAACTGCGTGGACCGGCATGTCGCGGAGGGTCGGGGCAACGCGATCGGGCTGGTCTGGGAGGGTGAGCCCACCGATGCGGACGGCGCGCCCGAGGTGGTGTCGTACACCTATTCGGAGCTGCAGGCGGCGACGAGCCGCTTCGCGAACGCGCTGAAGGCGCGGGGCGTGAAGCCGGGCGATGTGGTCACGATCTACATGGGGATGGTGCCCGAGCTGGCGATCGCCTGCCTCGCGTGCGCGCGCCTGGGCGCGGTCCACAGCGTGATCTTCGGGGGGTTCGCCTCGCACTCGATCGTCGATCGGGTGAAGGACGCGGACAGCTCGATCGTCGTGACCTGCGACGGCGCGTGGCGCCGGGGCAAGGTCGTCCCGCTCAAGGCGAATGTGGACGAGGCGTGCGCCGCGCTCGACGGCGCGGTGAAGACGATCATCTGCCTGAAACGCTGCGGGAACGAGGTCGCCTGGGAGGACGGGCGCGATGTCTGGTGGCACGACGCGGTCGAGAACGAGCCCGCGTCGTGCGCCTGCGCGGAGCTCGACAGCGAGTCGACCGCGTTCATCCTCTACACCTCGGGCTCGACCGGCAAGCCCAAGGGCATCAAGCACACGGTGGGCGGGTACATGGTGCACACCTACCTGACCAGCAAGTATGTCTTCAACCTGATCCCGGGGCTCGACGAGCCCACGCGCCAACTGCCCAACGGGCGTCCCCTCAGCGGGCAGGTCTATTGGTGCACCGCGGATGTGGGCTGGATCACCGGGCACTCCTACATCGTGTACGGCGTCATGGCGAACGGCGTGCCCACGCTGATGTACGAGGGCGCGCCCGACTGCCCCGACTGCGACCGGTTCTGGGACATCGTCGAGCGGCACAAGGTGACACAGTTCTACACCGCGCCGACCGCGATCCGCGCGTTCATGAAGTGGGGCCGCGCCCATTGCGAGAAGCACGACCTCTCGAGCCTCCAGGTGCTGGGCAGCGTGGGCGAGCCCATCAACCCGGAAGCGTGGATGTGGTACCGGGAAGTCATCGGGCGCGGGGTCTGCCCCATCGTGGACACCTGGTGGCAGACCGAGACCGGGGGGCACATGCTCACCACCATGCCCGGGGCGCACAAGACCAAACCCGGCTCGTGCGGCGTGCCCTTCTTCGGCGTCGACGCGGCGATCTGCGATGAGGACGGGACGGAGATCGAGGGCGGCGGCGGGCTGCTGTGCGTCCGCAGGCCTTGGCCCAGCATGCTCCGCGGCATCTGGGGCGACCGGGACCGGTTCATCGAGACCTACTGGCAGAAGTTCGATGTGAACGGCACGGTGAGCGCCGGCAAGCCCAGCCCCTACTACTTCGCGGGCGACGGCGCCCAGCGCGACGCGGACGGGTACTTCTGGATCATGGGCCGCGTCGATGATGTCATCAATGTCTCGGGGCACCGCATGGGGACCGCGGAGGTCGAGAGCTCGCTGGTCGCGCACCCCGCGGTGGTCGAGGCGGCGGTCGTGGGCATCCCCCACGAGATCAAGGGCACGGGGATCGCGGCGTTCTGCATCCTTGAGCCGGGCTCGAAGCCCGCGGACGCGGAGGCCGCCAAGGCGCTCAAGCAGGCGCTGCGCGCCCATGTGGGCGAGCAGATCGGGGCGATCGCGAAGCCCGACCTGCTGCGGTTCACCGACGCGCTGCCCAAGACACGGAGCGGGAAGATCATGCGCCGCCTGCTGCGCGACATCGCGGCGGGCAACGAGATCGCGGGCGACACGACGACGCTCGAGGACCGCACCGTGATCGACAAGCTCCTGGCCGACGAGAGCTGAGCTCGGCGCCTGAGCCCGACTCCCTGAAAGAGGACCGCCCCGGACCGTTCAGCGCCCGGGGCGGTCTTGTTTCATCATCTCGCGAAATCTGTTCGATCCAGAATCTTTGTGCGCCCAGCCGAAACAGCCTGAAACAAGGCCAAGGAGCCGATATCGTCTGCCCTTTCCAGGGGATGCTCATGAACCGGATGAACAGCAGGGCGGGCGCGATCGTTGCTGGTGTATTGGCTGTGTGCACAGCATGTGCCTGGGGGCAGGACGGGGTCGCGACGGACGCGGCCTCCGCCGCGGCGAGCGCGGACGCGGCGCTCGCGGAACTGAGCCTGCTGGCGAATAACCTCTGGATGCTCGTCGCGACGGTGCTCGTTTTCGCGATGCACCTGGGCTTCGCGATGCTGGAGAGCGGGCTCACGCAGGCGAAGAACACCGTCAACATCCTGTTCAAGAACACCGCGATCGTCGGGATCGGGCTGCTCACCTACGCGCTGTGCGGGTTCAACCTGATGTACCCGGGCGAGGACTTCGCGGGCGCGCTGTTCGGCTTCGCGGGCTTCGGGGTCGCGTTGCCCGAGGGGTACGACCCGCTCACCTACGCCGACGGCGGGTACACCTACTGGACGGACTTCATCTTCCAGGGCATGTTCGCGGCGACCGCGGCGACGATCGTCTCGGGCGCCGTCGCGGAGCGCGTCAAGATCGGGCCCTTCCTGCTCTTCAGCACGCTGTATGTCGCGGTGATCTACCCGATCGTCGGCATGTGGAAATGGGGCGGGGGCTGGCTCGAGGTGGAGGGCTTCCACGATTTCGCGGGCTCGACGATCGTGCACTCCGTCGGGGGCTGGGCCGCCCTCGCGGGGGTGATCGTGCTGGGCCCGCGCATCGGCAAGTACATCCCGGTTGAGCACGGCAAGGGCTTCATCCTCCGCCCCATCATGGGGCACAGCATGCCGCTCGCGACGATCGGCGTCTTCCTGCTCTGGTTCGGCTGGTTCGGGTTCAACGGGGGATCGGTGCTCAATGCCGACCCCGAGAGCGTGAGCCTGGTGTTCGTCACAACCTCGCTCGCGGCCGCGGCGGGGATCCTCGGCGCGATGATCCCCTCGTGGATCATCGAGAAGAAGCCCGATCTGTCGATGACGCTCAACGGCGTGCTCGCGGGCCTGGTGGGCGTGACGGCGGGCGCGGATGTCGTGACGCCCATGGAAGCGATCGTCATCGGGTTCATCGCGGGGGTGATCGTCGTGCTCGCGATCATCGGGCTCGATCGGGCCCGCCTCGACGATCCCGTCGGCGCGATCAGCGTGCACCTGCTCTGCGGGATCTGGGGCACGCTGGCGACCGGCATCTGGGGCGAGGGCAAGAGCCTCGTCCCCCAGCTCATGGGCATCGGCGCGACGGCGCTGCTCTGCTTCCCCGCGGCGATGGTGATCTTCCTGGCGCTCAAGCACACCGTGGGCCTGCGCGTCAGCCGCCAGGAGGAACTGGGCGGGCTGGACATCGGCGAGCACGGCATGGAGGCCTACGCGGGCTTCCAGTTCTTCACCACGCGGTAACGCCCGCCGCACACCGGAGACGACCGATGAAACTGATCATCGCCTACTTCAAGCCCGAGGTCTTCACGGATGTGAAGCAGGCCCTGCTCCGCGCCGACATCACCAAGATGAGCGTGACCAACGCGCTGGGGTGCGGGGCCGAGAAGGGCTACCACGAGTCCTACCGCGGCGCCGACATCGAGATCGACATGCTCAAGAAGGTCCGCCTCGAGATCGCGGTCAACGACGAGTTCCTCCAGCCCGCGATCGACGCGATCATGGAGCACGCCCAGACCGACTGGCCCGATCACGCGGGCGACCACGGAGACGGCAAGATCTTCGTCGTCCCCCTCGAAGACTGCATCCGCGTGCGCACGGGCCTGCGGGGCAAGGAAGCGATCGGGTGATCGCGGCGCGTGGGGCTGCGCCGCGCGGGACCGTCTGATAAGATTCGCCTTCCCGTGAAATCCCGGAAGTCGTGGATCTCTCACGCTCGAGCCGGTAGCCTGCTTGCCCCGGGGCGGGGGTCGTGTGCCCGGCGTTGATTGAGGAGAGAGAGATGCCCACTTCGTTTGAATCGATGACCAATGGGCGGACCGCCGCGACCGGCATGCTGCTGCTGGGCTCACTCTTGGCGGGGTGCAGCTCCGCTCCCGGCACGCACCTGAACGCAGGACAGTTCGAGTCGCCCCACGCGTTCACCATGACCGCGGCGATGCTGGGCGAGCCTGCGGTGAGCGCCGTCTTCACGGTGCAGGGCCGCCTGGAGGACGCGGGCGGGCCGGTCACCGACAACATCCCGGTGATCGCGTTGTACCGCGAGACGGAGGCGGCGGGGGGCGAGGTCGTTTTCGAGACCCCCGTGCTCCCGCTGGTGGTGCAGGACGGCCTGTTCACCGTCGAGCTGCCGCTGCTGGAGGCGGAGGAGCTCGCGTTCGCGCCGGACCTGGAAGTCGTGTTCATCGACGCGGTGACCGAGGTTCCGATCGGGGCACCGATCGCCCTGCGGTTCACGCCGCGCGCGTGGGCCGCGGAGTTCGCCCGTTTCGCGGATACCGCGGCCTCCGCGGGGACCGCCGCGAGCGCGACGACCGCCGCGAGCGCGAACTCGGCGAGCTTCGCGACGAGCGCCGCCGTCGCGGACGCGCTGTCGGACCAGCAGACCATCGAGCCGGTTCTCGCCGCGGGGTTCTCCAACTACGGGTTCACCTACGACGGGCTGCGGGCCACCCGCGTGGGCAACATGGTGTTCCTTTCGGGGACGGTACGGTCGGACACCGGCTCGACCGGCGTCTTCGCGACGCTCCCGCCGAGCATGCACCCCCTCGGGCGGCACACCTTCAATGTCATCTCGGGCAACAGCACCACGCGTGTCGATGTGCGCGACAATGGCAGCCTTTTTCTGGTCAACCCGCCGAACAACGACTGGTTCAGCGTGTCGGGGATCGCCTATCCGGTGGCGCCGTGAGTCCGACGCGAGCCGGGTTCGCTAATCCGCGGTCCGGTGGCGTTGATACCCCAGCAGCCGCAGGCTGTTGAGCACCACGACGACCGTCGAGCCCTCGTGCAGCAGCACCGCGAGCGCGAGGGTCGCGAAGCCCAGCGCCCCGAGCGGGGCGACGACCGCGATCACGCCCAGCGCGATCACCAGGTTCTGCGTGATGATGCGGCGCGCGAACCGTGACAGACCGATCGCGCGAGGCAGGCGTCCCAGGTCGCTGCCCATGAGCACGATGTCCGCGGTCTCCATCGCGACATCGGCGCCCGCGCCGCCCATCGCGATGCCGACATCCGCCTGCGCGAGCGCCGGCGCGTCGTTCACCCCGTCGCCCACCATCGCGACCCGCCCGTGCTCTGCGGACAGCCCGTCGATCGCGGCGAGCTTCTCCTCGGGCAACAGTTCCGCCCGCCAGTCGTCCAAGCCCACCCGCTCCGCGATCGCGCGCGCCGCCTCGGGGTGGTCCCCTGTCAGCATCGTCACGCGCTTCACCCCCAGCGCGTGGATCGCCCGGATCACCTCGGGGGATTCGTCCCGAAGACGGTCCGCGATGCCCACGAAACCCAGCACGCGCGACGCGTCCGCGACGACCGCGACGGTGATGCCCTCGCCGATCGCGGCGTCGATCGCCGTGCGCACCGAGTCGTCCATCGCGACCGAATCCGCCACCGCCGCGGGCTTGGTGATCGCGATCCGCTCGCCCTCCACCAGCCCCTCGGCGCCGGACCCGCTGATCTGTCGGACATCGTCCGACTCCGGGATCGCCAGCCCCCGATCCGCCGCCGCGTCCACGATCGCGTCCGCCAGGGGGTGGTTGACCTGCGCCTCGATCGACGCGGCGACCGCCAGCACTCGTGCCTCGTCCACGCCCGGCGCCGGCACGACGCGCACCACCGCGGGCTCGCCGCGGGTGAGGGTGCCGGTCTTGTCGAACGCGATCGCCTCGCTGCGACCCAGCGCCTCAAGGTAGGCCCCGCCCTTGACGAGCACGCCCATCTGCGCCGAGCGCGCGACGCCGCACAGGATCGCCGCGGGCGTGCCGATCGCGAGCGCGCAGGGCGATGCGGCGGTCAGGAACGCCATCGCGCGGTAGAACGCGGTGCCCCACGAGACCTCGGTCAGCAGCGGGGGCAACGCGATCAGCAGCAGCGTCGCGACGAAGACGATGGGCACATACACCGCCTCGATGCGGTCGGTGAACAGCTGCGTGGGCGACTTGCTCGCCTGCGCTTCCTCCACCATGCGGATGACCCGCGCGAGCGTGGTTTCGCCCGCGGGGCGGGTGACGACGATCTCCAGGCGGCCCTCCCCGTTGATCGAGCCCGCGAAGACCTCGTCGCCCGGCGCCTTGTCCACCGGCACGCTCTCCCCGGTGATCGGTGCCTCGTTGAGCGCCGACCGACCCTCGTCGATCCGTCCATCCAAAGGCACGCGATCGAACGGGCGGACCACCACCCGCGCCCCCACCGCGACCTCTTCGACCGGCACCGTCGATTCCCGCCCCTGCTGGTCGAGCACCGACGCGCTGTCCGGCGCGACATCGGTGAGCGCCTTGATCGACCGGCGCGCCCGGCTCAGCGCCAGGTGCTCCCCCGCCGCGCCCAGCCCGAACAGGAAGAGCAGGAACGCCCCCTCCTCGTAGTGCCCCAGCGCCGCCGCCCCGCCCGCGGCGACGAACATCAGCACATCCACATCGAGCCGCTTCTGGCGCAGCGCCCCGATCGCCTCGGGGAAGGTCTCCGTGCTCGTGCACACGGCGCTGACCGCGAGCAGCGCGACGCGGAGCCAGAACGGCCCGTCGAGCAGGTGCACCATCCACCCGTTGACCAGCAACAGACCGCCCAGCAGCACCAGCGCGATCTCGGGGTGCTCGGCCAGCCAGCGGGCCGCGCGCACAATCAGGGATGCCTTTCGCTGCGCCGCCTTCGGCAACGGACGCCCGTCGCACACACGCGCACCCGCGAAATCCGGGCGGAGGCCAAGGCGCCGCAGTCGCCGGTCGAGGTCTTCGAGCGTGATGTGCTCGGGGTCGTAGGCGATCCGCGCGACCCCCGCGGCGTGGGAGGTCGTCGCGCGCACATCGGGCAACCGGTTGAGGGTCGTCTCGAGGCGTCGGGCGGCGCCCTCGGAGGTCATCCCCCCGATCGGGAGCACGATGCAGTTCGATGGAGCGTGCCGCTGGATCGTCGGCAGCGAGATCGTCCGTCCGGTATCACCCGAGTGTTGATCCCGCCTCGGCGATCCCGTCGCGTCCAGCTTGTCCTGGATGGTGGAAATCGTGAGCCCCTGTCTCTCGGGCGGGCATCGACCCCGCGTTCACGAATCGTACCCCTCCCCTGCATCGACGCGATACGCTGCACGCATGAGCGAGCCCCGCCCCCTCGTCGGCGTCATCATGGGATCGAGCAGCGACTGGGAGACCATGCGCCACGCCTGCGAATCCCTCGACACGCTGGGCATCCCCCACGAAAAACGCGTCGTGAGCGCCCACCGCACGCCCGACCTGCTGTTCGAGTACGCCTCGACCGCCCGCGGGCGGGGGCTCGAGGTCATCATCGCCGGGGCGGGCGGCGCGGCCCACCTGCCGGGGATGGTCGCCTCCAAGACCACGCTCCCCGTGCTGGGTGTTCCGGTGCAATCGAAGGCCCTCAACGGGATGGACAGCCTGCTCTCGATCGCCCAGATGCCGGCGGGCATCCCGGTGGGCACGCTCGCAATCGGCAAGGCCGGGGCGGCGAACGCGGGCCTGCTCGCGGGGTCGATCGTGGCGGGGGCGCATCCGGAGTTCGTCGGGGCGCTGGAGACATTCCGCCGGGAGCAGACGGCGCGGGTGTTGGCGCAGCCGGATCCGAGTTCGTGACCCCGGCAGAGGAAAACCCGGTTCCTCCCGCGTGCGCCGAGTGCGGCTACGCCCTTGAGGGCCTCATCCCGTGTCCCGAGTGCGGGTGGTCGCCCGGCGACCCGGTCTCCTCGCGACGCATCGCTGCGGGGCTGACCTTCTACTTCGCGTGCACGATCCCAATTATCGAAGCGGTGGTTCTCGTCGGATGGGGCATCCAGCACCTGCTGGTGCCGCCCGCTTCCCGCAACATCTCGCTTGTCGCGATCGGCGCCTCGGTGTTGGGCGTGATCACTTCGACGGTGATCTCGAACCTCGCGAAATACCGAGATGGGGTCTTCTCGCGTCTTCGCTGGGTCTGTCTTGTGCTCGCGTGCATCATCGGGATGGGCCTCGCGGCGCTCTCGCTGCTCCGACCGGGGAACCATGCGATCCTGCTCCTCGGGTTGACCCTGCTGAACCTGGGTATCGGGTACATGCTGCTGGTGTCCGGCAACGCCTCGGTGAGCGTGCTTTCACCCGCAGAGAACGAGACCGAGCGCCGATGAATGATCGTCGCCATCAAGGTCCGGAAAGAGTCTGCCCGGGTTGCGGGTTCGACCTGACCAATCCGACGGGCCCCGTCTGCCCGGAGTGCGGGGGGCCGAGTAGCACCGCGCTCCATCCGTCGGTGCTCCGCCGACGCTTCCCGATCCTCGCGATCCTGCTCAGCGCCGAGCACGCGCTGCTCGCGCTGGGGTTCATGGCGTTCTACGCCCAGGTCACGCACAACGGCTTTGCCGCGGCCTCCACATCGCTCGTGTTCTGGGCGATCCCGCTCGGGTTCGGGGTCGCGATCGTCCTGCTCCTGCTGGGTGGCATCTTCCGTGTCAGGCTCGGCGCAGCGGGCGCGGCCTGTCTGCAAGCACTGATCGCCGTTGCGTTCACGGCCATCGGCTGGCGGTACAGTCGCGGGCCCGGCATTGTCATCGCGACGGCGCTTGTCCTCGCGCACGCGGTGGCCGCGGGTATCCTGCTCCGACACGCCCTGTCCATGAAAACGATCAAGCGGAGCGTCGCGCGTGCCTGAGAAGACCACCATCGGCATCCTCGGCTCGGGCCAACTCGGGCGCATGCTCGCCCACGCCGGCCTCCCGCTGGGGATCCGCTGCCGCTTCCTCGATGCGACCGGCGATGCGCCCGTCCCCGCTTCGGCGGTGGGTACCGTCGATGGGCGAGGCTTTGACGACGCCGCCGTCCTCGCCGAGTTCGCCGAAGGGCTGCAGGTCGTCAGTTACGAGTTCGAGAATGTCCCGCTCGACGCGGCCCGGGCGCTCGAAGCGCAACGCCCCGTCCGCCCATCCTCACGATCGCTCGAGGTCGCCCAGGACCGCCTGAACGAGCGCGACCTGTTCGACCGCCTGGGCATCGACACACCCCGTCACGCCCCGGTCGAGACGCTGGCTGAATTGCAGGCCGCGCTCGAGGGGGGCTTCCCCCTCCCCGCGATCCTCAAGACCCGCCGCCTGGGCTACGACGGCAAGGGGCAGGCGCGGATCCACGAGATCACCGACGCCGAGCGGGCATGGAAGGAGGCGACCGCCCACGGCGCCCAGCACGACGCGGCCGAGCGGGTGCCCGCGATGCTCGACGAGATGATCCCCTTCGAGCGCGAGCTCTCGATCGTCGCGGTCCGCACCGAATCGGGCGAGACCCGCTGCTACCCGCCCTTCGAGAACACCCACGCCCACGGCATCCTCACCCGCTCGATCTGCCCGGCGCCCGGTGTCGGCGCGGGCCGCCTCGCGGAGATGGTCACCGCCGCGACCAAGATCGGGGATGACCTCGACCACATCGGCGTCTTCGCGGTCGAGTTCTTCGAGACGGGCGGGCCCGACGCCCGCCTGCTCGCCAACGAGATCGCGCCGCGTGTGCACAACACCGGGCACGCCACCATCGAGGGCTGCGAGACCAGCCAGTTCGAGAACCACCTCCGCGCCATCCTGGACCTGCCGCTGGGCTCGACCGATGCGCGGGGCTTTTCCGCGATGCTCAACATCATCGGCGACTGGCCCGACCGCGCCGCCCTGCTCGCGGTCCCGGGCCTGCGCCTGCACGACTACGACAAGGCCCCCAAGCCCGCCCGCAAGATCGGGCATGTCACCCTCGTCGCCCCGGACCGCGCGACGCTGATGGAGCGGGTCGAGCGGGCTCAGTCCGTGATCGCGGGCGGCGTGCGTGCCTGACCGTTCCGAGGTCTGCTGGATCCCCGATCCGGTCTACCATCGCCCATGCCGACTGTTGCTGTTGTGTACCACTCCGAGTTCGGGCACACCCGCGTCATCGCGGAAGCGATCGCCCGGGGCGCCTCGGTGATCGAGGGCATCGATACCAGACTGATCTCCGTCTCGGACCTCCCGGTGCCGTCGCCCGATGGGTCGCTGACCGGCACCTGGAACGATCTGAACAGCGCGGACGCGATCGTGTTCGGCTGCCCCACCTACATGGGCAGTGTGAGCGCCAAGTTCAAGGTCTTCATGGAGTCGAGCAGCGCCATCTGGGGCACGCAGGGGTGGAAGGACAAGCTCGCCGCGGGCTTCACCAACGCGGGGGGGCTGAGCGGGGACAAGGTCAACTGCCTGATCGACCTCGCGCTGTTCGCCGCCCAGCACAGCATGATCTGGGTGAGCCAGGGCCTGTTCTACGACGCGACGGGCATCAACCGCATGGGGTCGTGGCTGGGCATGCAGGCCCAGTCGGAGAACGCGCCGCCCTCCGAGACACCGCCTCAGGAGGACCGCCGGACGGCGGAGCTCTTCGGGGGTCGGATCGGCGACGCGGTGATCCGCTGGGTCCGCGGCGCGCACTAGAATCCAATCAAATCCCTTCCCTTCCCGACCAGACTGTTTTCTTCTGGTGGTCGTTGGAACAATTGCTGTTGAAACATCTATTGTCCCGTCGATCGACCAGACTCGTGCTGAAGCATGCGGAACAGGAAAGGACATGCCATGAGCACAACCGACACCACGCGTTTCAGGCTGCACCCGGCCGCGGAGCGCGGCCCGACGAACCTTCGCTGGCTCGACAGCCGGCACACCTTCAGCTTCGGGCGGTTCCACGACCCCTCGAAGATGGGGTTCCGCGCGCTCCGGGTGATCAACGATGATCGCATCGCGCCGGGGGGCGGGTTCGCCGAGCACCCCCACGACAACATGGAGATCGTGAGTTATGTCGTCGAGGGCGCTCTGGCGCACAAGGACTCGCTGGGCAACGGCTCCACGATCCGACCGGGCGACATCCAGCGCATGACCGCGGGGACCGGCATCCGTCATTCGGAGTTCAACCCGTCCGACGCCGAGCGCGGGCGGTTTCTGCAGATCTGGATCATCCCGGACCGGGAGGGCCTGGCCCCCGATTACGAGGAAAAAGCGACCGGCGTGCACGAGAAGACGGGTTCGCTCCGCACGATCGTCAGCCCCGAGGGCGGCGAGCACGCGGTCCGGATCAACGCGGATGTCTCGATTGACGCGGGTGTCTTCGAAGCCGGGCAGGGCGCAACCAAGTCGTTCGGTCCCTCCCGGTACGGGTGGATCCAGGTCGTCCGGGGCGATCTCGCCCTGACGATCACCTCCGAGAAGCACCGCGACGAGCTCACGATCGGTGAGGGTGACGGCGTCGAACTCGCGCCGGGCGCAACGATCCACCTCGAGGCGACCCGACGCGCCGAGGTGCTCGTCTTCGACCTCGCGTGAACCGCGAGACCGCAATCGGCGCACGAATTCCGACGCCCGCGCTTGACGGGCCGCCCCGTCTCGCTATTCATTGTCCTCGACAGGCGGGATCGCCCCGCCCCGATGGAGCACACGCGTGACGAACGCCGCGATGAAAAAAGCCGCGAAAGCGAAAGCCGAGGGCGAGGCCCGGGCGATCGTTGCGGCGTGCGGTGGGTGAGCGTTCACAAGCGTTCACGACACGGACCGAACACCGATCGACCCCCGGGCCCCGAAGCCCGGGGGTTTTTCTTTATCATCACCGAGTCCAGAACCTCTGCGAAAGGACCATGCCATGAGCACGACCGCGACCGCCAACTGCCCCGAGTGCGATGCCCCTGTCTCGTTCGCCAAGCCCCCGCTCAACGGCGAGGTCGTCCGCTGCGGCGACTGCGGCGTCGAGCTCGAGGTCACCAACGCGGACCCGATCACCCTCGAAGTCGCGCCCGAGGTCGAGGAAGACTGGGGGGAATGAGCCGCCCCGCTCGGCACGCACCACACTGACGGGAACACACCCATGCGCATCGCGCTCATCTACACCCGCCTGCGGACCGAGGAACGGATGCTCCTCGACGCGTTCGAAACGCTCGGCTCGTCCGTCACGGTCGAACCCGTCGATGTGCGCGCCGAGGCGTTCGACCTGTCGGAGGGAAGCCCCACCGCGGAGAAGTGGTCGGGCTATGACCTCGTGCTCGACCGCTGCGTCAGCCTCCGGGCCTCGACGACGATCTCCCGGGTCCTGGAACGCTTCGGCGTCCGGACGATCAACCGGGCGGACACGATCGAGATCGCGAGCGACAAGCTCCGGACTTCGCTCGCGCTCGAAGCAAACGGGATCCCCACGCCCCGGACGCTCGTCGCGGTCGAGGAGCCCGGTGCGCTCGACGCGGTCGAACAGGTCGGGTACCCCGCGGTGCTCAAGCCCACGGTGGGATCGTGGGGGCGTCTGCTGGCGAGGGTCAACGACCGGGACGCGGCCGAGGCGGTCATCGAGCACCGCGCCACGCTCGGGTCGAGCGCCCAGCAGGTGCACTATGTGCAGGAGCATGTGGACAAGCCCGGCGCCGACTACCGCGTGTTCGTGGTGGGGGGTGAGCCCGTCGCGGCGATCGCTCGCCGCAGCGAACACTGGGTCACCAACACCGCCCGCGGCGCGCGGGCCGAGGGGGTGGAGGTGACGGGCGAGCTGCGCGACCTGTCCGCCCGAGCCGCGGAAGCGGTGCGGGGCGATGTCGTCGCGGTGGATCTGTTCGAGAGCCCCGAGCGCGACCCGCGCGGACGCCGGATGCTCGTCAACGAGGTGAACCACTCCATGGAGTTCCGCAACAGCGTGGACACCACGGGCGTCAATATCCCCCTGCTGGTCGCGAAGCACGCCGTCGCGGTGGCGGAAGCGGAGAGAGCGACGGCGTAAGGAAACGAACGGGTGCCACGACCGCCGCGCTCCGCGGCGCAGCCGTACCGCAGGCAGGACGGCCGGGACGAGCATCAGGGCGCCGCTCCGCGTCGAGTGATGGCACCCGGCCGAGAGCCGACAGGCGAGACGAGGACAAACGCGTGACCGACACAGGGAACACAACCGAACGCATGACCGTCTCCATCGTCGGGGGGAGCGGGTACACCGGGGGCGAACTTCTCCGCCTGCTGCTCGACCACCCGGGCGTGACGGTCCAGGCGGTCACGAGCCGGGCGAACGCGGGCGAGCCCCTCCACCGCAAGCACCCCAACCTCCGGGGGCGGTCCGACCTCCTCTTCACCGCGCCCGACGAGCTCGAGAAGTGCGATGTCGTCTTCCTGTGCATGCCCCACGGGCGCGCCGCGAAGGAGATCGACCGCTACAACGAACTGGGCGACCTGATCGTCGATCTCTCCGCGGACTTCCGCCTGCGCGACGCGGAGACCTACAAGCAGTGGTACCGAGAGGACCACCCCGCGCCGCACAGGCTCGCGGATGTCGCGTACGGCCTCCCCGAGCTCAACCGCACCAACATCGCGGGCAGCCGATTCGTGAGCGGCGTGGGCTGCAACGCGACCGCGATGAACCTCGCGCTCGCGCCGCTCGCGAAGGCGGGCCTGATCGAGCGCGTGATCGCGGATATCAAGGTCGGGTCGTCGGAAGCGGGCGCCGAGCCCAGCGCCTCGTCGCACCACCCCGAGCGGTCCCGCGCCGTGCGTTCCTACGCGCTCACCGGGCACCGGCACGCCGCGGAAGTGCACCAGATGCTCGGCGATTTCACGCTCGATGTCACCGTCACCGCGATCGAGATGGTGCGCGGGGTGCTCTGCACCGCCCATGTCATCCCGACCGAAACGCTCGCGATGAAGGACCTCTGGAAGCTCTACCGCGGGATGTACCGCGCGGAGCCCTTCGTCCGCCTCGTGTGCGAACGCACGGGCCTGTTCCGCCTCCCAGACCCCGCGGTCCTGGGCGGGAGCAACTACGCCGATGTCGGGTTCGGCATCGACGACCGCACCGGACGCGTCGTCGCCCTGTGCGCCATCGACAACCTCATGAAGGGCGCCGCGGGCAGCGCCGTCCAGGCGATGAACATCGCCTTGGGCTTCGACGAAACCGCGGGCCTGACCTTCCCGGGCCTCCACCCCGCCTGATCCCGACCCCGAAACCTGTCCCACGCACCCAGCCGATCACCCCGCTGGAGAACGAGAGAATCCACCATGACCACCATCGTCATCAAGATCGGCGGAGGCGAGGGCATCGAACTCGGGCCCATCCTCGACGAGTTCAGCGAACTCGTGAAATCGGGCGTCCGGGCCGTGCTCGTGCACGGCGGTTCGCACGAGACCAATCTCGTCAGCGAACAGCTGGGCCACCCCCCCACCTTCATCAAGAGCCCGTCGGGGCACGAGAGCCGGCGCACCGACCGCACCACGCTCGAGATCTTCGAGATGGTCTACTGCGGCAAGACCAACAAGGGCATCGTCGAGCACCTGCAGACCCGGGGTGTGAACGCCCTGGGGCTCAGCGGCATCGACGGTGGGCTCTGGAAAGGCAAGCGCAAGGGCGCCATCCGCGCCGTCGACGACGAGGGACGGACCACCATCATCCGCGACGATCTGTCGGGCAAGGTCGAATCGTGCGACGCGGCGCTGATCAACCTCCTGCTCGACAGCGGACGCACGCCCGTCCTGACGCCCCCCGCGCTCGCGGTCGACGGAGACGACCCCGGGAAGTCGGTCGCGATCAATGTCGACGCGGACCGCGCCGCCGCGATCACCGCCGCCGCCCTGGGCGCCGACGAACTCCTGCTGCTCAGCAATGTGCCGGGCGTGCTCGCGGATCCGAGTGATCGCTCGACGCTCATCGCCTCCACCGCGGAAGCGGGGATCGACGCGGTGCGCGAGGCCGCGGGGGGGCGGATGAAGAACAAGGTGCTCGCCGCGGAGGAGGCGCTCAACGGGGGTGTCAAGCGATCCGTCATCGGGTCGGCGAACGGGGAAAACCCCATCGCCGCGGCTCGGGCTGGCGCGGGCACGGTGTTCGAGCCGACCGCGAATCCCGCGTAACCCGATGCATCCCGAACCGCGACCGTGACGGCGCGGTTTCCGACAAACCCGGACCGCTCCCTCACGGTCGCGGCTCGTCCAGAAGCACGATTGAACCGATCGATTGAGAGGGTCACCATGACCACCGCCCAGACGAGCACACCCACGGAGGCACCCGCCGTGCGCCCGATGACCGACGACGAAGCGACCGACCTGATCGTCGATCTCGTGGGCACCAAGAGCCTCAGCGGCGCCGAGCGCCCCGCGGTGGATGTCTTCGTGCGCCGCGCCGCGGTCGCGGGGTTCCACAGCGAGATCGACGCCGCGGGCAACGGGCTCGCCTGGCGCCGCGCAGCGGGCGACACCCCCGCGGGCGAGCAGAAGACCATCGTCCTGCTCGGGCACATCGACACCGTCCCGGGCGACATCCCCGTCCGCCTCGAGGACGGCGTCCTCCACGGGCGAGGATCCGTCGACGCGAAGGGCCCCCTCGCCTCGTTTCTCGCGGGCGCGTCGCGGGCCGAGCTGCCGGATGGCGTCAACCTGCTCGTCTGCGCCGCGTGCGGGGAAGAGGAAGAATCCCCCGGCGCCCATCACCTCAAGACCCAACTCCGACCCGACGCCTGCTTCATCGGCGAGCCCAGCGCCTGGGACGGCGTCACCCTGGGCTACAAGGGCTCGGTCCGCATGAACGCGACCGTCACCCGCGACAACGGGCACTCGGCCGGGCCGGGCGATTCCGCCTGCGACTATCTCATCGCCTGGTGGCAACGCGTCCAGCAGCGCGTCCACGATCTCAACAGGGACCGCACGGGCGACTTCGACCGCATCCTCTGGTCCGTGCGAGGCATCGCCTCCAACAACGACGGCCTGCACGATGTCGGCGAACTCAACGCGGGTTACCGCCTCCCCACCTGGATCACCGTCCGCGAACTCAAGGACATCATCCGCGACATCGACCACGACGGGGTCAACCTGATCTTCACCGGAGACGAGGAAGCCTGGCGCTCCGAACGCAACGACCCCGTCGCCCGCGCCCTCTCCGCCGCGATTCGCGCCGAGGGCGCACGCCCCAAGCCCAAGGTCAAGACCGGCACCTGCGACATGAATGTCGTGGGCCCGGTGTGGCGGTGCCCCATCGCCGCGTACGGGCCGGGCGATTCCCTGCTCGACCACAGCCCCACCGAGCACCTCGTCATCGACGAATACCACGCCGCGATCCGCGTCGTGAGCAGGGCGATCGAGAGCCTCGCGACAGAACTCACCGCGACTCCCTGAACGCAACGGCGTGCACCTCGTCTGGGGATCGAGTACGAAAGAGCCCGGAGCGTGAGCAACGGGCCACGCCGGCGCGATCTCTGCGACGGTGCCCCGACCGCCCCGTCGCTCACGCTCCGGGCTCCTTCTTTCCGCTCATCATGATCGTTTGCCAGTCCTATCCACCGGATGCCACCACCCGCGCTCACTCTCCCGGTATCGTCTCCGCATGCCCACCGCCCGCGTGCTCATCCGCTGCCCCGACCGGTCCGGCGTCGTCGCCCGCGTCGCCTCGTTCCTCGCCGAGGCGGGGCTGAACATCCTCGACGCCGACCAGCACACCGACCCGATGACGGGCCGCTTCTTCATGCGCGTCGAGTTCGACGCGGGCGCCGATTCTCCGATGCCCGGCACCGACGACCGCGCCCGCATCGAGCGGGAGTTCACCGCCGCGGTCGCCGAGCCGCTGTCGATGGACGCGTTCTTCCGCTGGCCCGTGCGCACGAAGCGGATCGCCGTGCTCGCGGGCCCGAGCCTGCACTGCGCCGCCGACCTGCTGTGGCGGGTCTCCACCGGCGAGATCAACGCCGAGGTCACGCGCATCATCTCAAACCACGAATCCGCCGGCGACCTCGCCGACCGGTTCGGCCACCCGTTTCACTGCCTCCCCGTCACGAAAGACACCAAGTCTCAGCAGGAAGCCGCGATCGCAAACCTCCTCGACGCCGACCGCGACAGCCCCGAGGGCCTCGACCTGATCGTCCTCGCCCGCTACATGCAGATCCTCTCCGACGACTTCACCGCCGCCCGCCCGGGACGGATCATCAACATCCACCACTCGTTCCTGCCCGCCTTCAAGGGCGCCAAGCCTTATCACCAGGCCTTCGAACGGGGCGTCAAACTCATCGGCGCCACCAGCCACTACGCGACCGCCGACCTCGACGAGGGCCCGATCATCGCCCAGCGCGTCGCCCATGTCTCCCACCGCGACCGCGTCGAGGACCTCGTCCGCAAGGGCCGCGACCTCGAACGCACCACGCTCGCCGAAGCCGTGCGTTTGCACCTCGACGACCGCGTGCTGATCGAGGGTCGCAAGACGATCGTGTTCGATTGAGTGGATCGAGCACGAGACCATCGTGCCACTGACCTGCGTCACAGGTCAGCGCTTCGACACCACACCCTCGCACTCGACCTCCACCACCATGTCCGGGTGCACCAGCCCGCTCGTCCCCACCAGCGTCAGGCAGGGCCGATGGTCGCCAAAGAAGGCCTTGTGCGCCGCCCCGATCGCCTCGTGCTGGCCCACATCCGTCGTGTAGATCCGCGAGCGCACGATGCACGACCGATCGAGCCCCAGCGCGTCGAGCGCGCTCTGCACGATCTCGAAGCACCGCGTCGTCTGGGCCGCGCCGTCGCCCGGCGCGCAGATCGACCCGTCGGGCATCGCCGCTGTCGTCCCGCTGAACCAGACGCGATCGCCCACCACCACCGCCCGGCTGTACCCGTTCGCGGCCTCCCACGCCGACCCGGTGGAGACGAACTTCGTGTCGTTGGTTTCTCTGACATTCGCCATCGTGCAGTCCCCCGGTGAACCCGCTACGACCCGATCCGCTCGATCAGCATCGCCCGCACCGCCTTCGCGTCGGCGCTGCCCCCGCTCTTGCCCATCACCTCGCCGATCAGCCGCCCGACCGCCTGCTGCTTGCCACCCCGGATCTGCTCGACGATCTCGGGGTTCGCCGCGATGACCTCGTCCACCCAGCCCTGCATCGCGCCCTCGTCGCGCACGATGAGCCAGCCCTCGTACTCCGCGACACCCGCGGGGTCGCGTCCCTCGTAACCCGGCTCGGCGAGTTGCTCGACCAGCTTGCCCGCGTTCGCCGCGGAGATGTCGTCCGCCTCGCGCAGGCGGGCGATCGCCGCGATCTGGACCGCGTCCAGGCCCACGCCCGCGAGCGAGCACCCGCGCTCGTTCGCAAGGCGCGCCACCTGCTGCAGCACGATGTTTGCCACCGCCTTGCCGGCGCGTTCACGCCCGATGCCCTTCGCGCCCTTCTTCTTTTTCTTCTTTCCGTCGTCCGGGTCGGCCGTCGTCGACCCGGGGCTGACCACCTCGTCCACCGCCGCGTCGAAGAGTTCCGCATCGGCGCGCTCCTCGATCAGCACCGCGCCCTCGTCCGCCCCAAGCCCGATCGATTCACGCCAGCGCACCAGCCGCTCCAGGGGCAATTCGGGCAGCGACCCGCGGATCTCCTCGACCCACGCCTCCTCGACGACCAGCGTCGGGAGGTCCGGGTCGGGGAAGTACCGGTAGTCGTGCGCGTCCTCTTTCTCGCGCTGGATGACCGTCACGCCCCGATTGTCGTCCCAGCCACGCGTCGTCTTCGTACCCGGACCGAACTCCAGGCCCGTCTCCCGCCACCGGCCCGGCTGCTGCGCAATCTCATGCTCGATCGCCCCCGACACCGCCCGGAACGAGTTGAGGTTCTTCACCTCGGTGATGGGCGTCCGCACCGTCCGACCGCCCGCGAGCGTCAGTTCGCAGTTGATGTTGGGCTCGAACCGCATGTGCCCCTTCTGCATCACCCCCTCGGTCGCGCCCACGAACCGGCAGATCATCCGCAGCAGCCGGCAGAACGCCACCGCCTCGTCCGCCGATGCGAGGTCGGGCTGCGTCACGATCTCCAGCAGGGGCGTCCCCGCCCGGTTCAGGTCCACCAGCGAGCCGTCGATCGCGCCGCCCCCCGGCGCCTCGTGGCTCAGCTTCCCCGCGTCCTCCTCGAGGTGCGCCCGGATGATCCCGACGCGCGAGAACCCGCCCTCGAGATCGAACGCGCCCTTCTCGCCCAAGCCCGGCACATCGAGATACCCGTCGTAGCACAGGGGCAGGTCGTACTGGCTGATCTGGTACCCCTTGGGCAGATCGGGATAGGTGTACGACTTGCGGTCCCACTTCGTCTCCGGCGCGATCGAGCAGTTGAGCGCGAGCCCGACCAGGACCGACAACTCCACCGCACGCCTGTTCAGCCCCGGGAGCGCCCCGGGAAGCGCCATCACCACCGGGTCGAGCAGCGTGTTCGCGAGGGGCTCGGGCGCCGCGGTGCACCCCGCGAACGCCGGGCTCGCCGCGCGCGCGAACATCTTGCTCACCGTCGCGAGCTCGACATGGATCTCCATCCCGATGATCGGGCGGACGGATTCGATCGTCACCGACGCCCGCTCGTCCGCGGGCATCGCCTCAGCAGTCTTGCTCATGGGGAGATGGTACAGGCGGCCCGCCGCGACGGGCTCACGACGACGACGCGAGTTCACGGTGCACCCGCAGCGCCTCGCGCACCGCCGCCCGCTCGCACCGCGCCGCGTGCATCCGCGTCGTCTCGAGCCGGTTCGCGAGCTCCGTGATCGTCTCCGGCGCTTCCCCGTCGAAGCCCGACCGACGCCCGATGATCAACCGGTCACGCCCCGACAGATGCTGGTACGCCTCCCGCAAGCCGGGGAGCGGCGCCAGCCACGCGGCCCAGGCGATCCCGGGCCACATCCGTGTCAGGTCGGGCATCGCCGCCCCCGTCGCGGGCCGCCGCCGCGCCAGGTTGAACGCGCTGGACGGATTGTCGAGTTCGCGCGTGATCGCCTTGCCGACGCGCATCGACACCGCGCCCGCGAGCCGCCCCCCGTGGAAGGGCGCGAACCGGTCCACCGCCTCCCCGATCGTGCGCAGGCCCACGATCAGCAGCGGGCGCACCTGGTGCGCCGGCAGCCGGTCCATCGAACGCCCCACCTGGCGCTCGACCGTCGTGCCCAGCACCCCCAACTCGGCGCGCACCAACTCGGTCCGCAGCAGCATCGCCCACCGCAGGCGCGTCTCGATCTCGTCCAGCCGCGTCGGGTTCGGGTCCGTATCGCTGAGTCGCTCGAGCATCCGGCGCGCCCGGCTGCGCAGGTACTGGTGCGCCACCGCGCGCGCCGATTCGTCCGCTGCCGACATCGGCGCCGATTCGTGGATCACCCGGATGAACCCCGCGAGGTCGGTCGCCCCGGGGCCACCGCCCAGCCCCGTCTGCACGCAGGGGGGCGCCAGCAGCACCGCGTCCGCGTCCCCGCGCGCGAACGCCGGGCTCACGGGACCCTCCAGGTTCAACCGCCGCAGCAGCCGCGCCCGCGCCTGGCGGATCAACCGCGTCGCGCGGCGTTTGTCCGCCCGGGGCCCGAAGATCTCCTGCGCGATCGCGGAGGGCTCCGACCCCGCCCGGCTCATCCGCAACGCGACGATCTGCGTGCGCGCGCTCCGGTCCGGGCGCTCCTCGAAGAT